>Ga0299915_10000434_pt1 | contig 32000 bp, 26 predicted proteins | sample RVTome_13_FD_200263 | JGI IMG/M metagenome (GOLD analysis project Ga0299915, IMG submission 200263) | Soil microbial communities from uranium-contaminated site in the Upper Colorado River Basin, Wyoming, United States - RVT92D227 (version 2) ...
GGCGGTCTGGGCGATGGGAAGCAGTTGGGTGAGAAGAGAGCCAGGCCTTCTTCGCTCCTCGAAGAACGCGGAGGCGCCTTTGCCGGGCGCCGCAGGCGAGGCTGTGTCATTCTTCTGCTTTCTACGCTCAAATACGGTGTCCTGCACCCTGGCCAGAGCGGATTGGAGGGCGCAGGCGGCGACGGCGAGAAGTGTTGCCATGGCCGGGCCCAGCAAGAGCATGGGGGCAAAGAAGGCCATGGCGTAGCGGCGGCCGGGGCCGGGGAGCCGCCTGGTCATAGTGTTGAGGGCGAGCCCCAGGAAGAAGAAGATGGCAAGATGGGGCCAGGCGAGATAGGCCGGAGGTATCTCCTGGCCGTAGAGCACAGCGGCCACCCATACGCAGGCGCCGCCGAAGATGACCAGCATTGTCACGTAGTATCTATAAAGCCACATTACGCTTCTACCGGCAGAGTCTCCGCTTCGATTTCCAGTTCTTTTCCATTGCTTGCCAGCGCCTCTGCGAGGGCATCCACCACGCGCGGGTCGAATTGGCTTCCTGCGCAGCGGCGGAGTTCGCCGAGCGCCTCTTCGAAGGAGCGCACGGTCTGATAGGAGCGCTTGGAGGTGATCGCCTCGAAGGCATCGGCGACGCAGAGGATGCGCGCCGCCAAGTCTATCTCTTCGCCCTTGAGGCCATCGGGGTAGCCTTTTCCATCAATGCGCTCGTGATGGGCGCGAACGATTTGGGCGATGCGCGGCAGCAGGGCGATCTCTATTTCCGCGGCGATCTGCGCCCCGTCGGCGGGATGGGAGCGAATCACTTTCCACTCCTCGTCTGTGGGACGATCGGGCTTGCGAATGATCGGCTCCCAGTCATAGCGGCATTTCCCCATATCGTGGAGGCGGGCGGCGGCCATCAGGGCCTCAACCTTGGTTTCCGGCAGGTGCAGCTGGCGGGCGATGAGTTCTGTGAGCCGGGTAACGCGCTCGGAATGGTTGCGGGTGTAGGGGTCATAGGCTTCCAGGGCGTTGGAGAGAGCCTGGATCGTCTGATTATAGACCTCCAACATCTCCATTGACCCCTTGAAGGCCCAGCGGGCAAGGAGGAGCGGGACAAAGAAGAGGGCGAGGGCGGCAACCTTCAAGGTCTCCGGCTGAATCTGGAAGACGATCGCCATCAGCACACCAAAGGGCGCCACCGCGAGGAAGCGGCCGGCCATCCAGCGGAAACTCAGCGTCCAAATGCCAAAGAGGGAACGGCCGGTGGAGATGGAGATGGCTCCGGCGACGGCAAAGGTGTTTACCAGGACATAGACTACTCCTCCCAGGATGAGGCCAAGCAAACAGCGGGAGAAATCAACCGGCGCGAAGGAAAGGTCGCTCTGTCGAAAGAGGAATTCTCCTCCGGCCCACTGATAGGCATATCCCGCGGCAAGGACGGAAAGGAGGACCTGGCCGATATTCCAGAAGACCTTGAAGAAAGGCGTGCGCCGGAGGACAAAGGGAACGCTGGCGGCGGCGACGGCGGCGGCGACGGTTGGGCCGAAGATCAAGAGGCCGGCAAAGTCAAGGGCGAAGGCGACGGTTATCACCCCCTCGCGGGGGAGTCTGACCGGGCTGAGACCTGCGCCGATGGTGAGCAACAGGAAAAAAAGCGCCTGGAAGGAGAGGCTCAGGCCAAGGTTCTGGAGGGGGAGTTGTGCGAAGAGAACTCCCCATAAGGCGAGAGCGAGCAGGGGGAGGCTGTATATATAGATTTTAGTCGGCAGACTGAGTGTGGTGGTCATAGTCTGCAAGTCCGGGATTCAGGATACAGAGCCTCGCGTCGCGGATTCAGGCTCGGCCCAATTAAGAGCCTATCCCAAGAATCGCCCAGGTGTCATTCTGAGCGCTGGCGAAGAATCTCGTAGTATTCATTTGGCTGGGATTCTTCACTTCGTTCAGAATGACATCTTCGTTGCGTCTTGGTTTTAGGACCGCTTCTAAGTAGTTTGTTTCCTCCGGCTGCTACTGAGTCTCATGAATTATGGTTACGCGGGACTGAATTCGAGCGGGCGGCAACACTTGTCCTGAGCGAAGTCGAAGGAATGCCGCCCCTACGGGCTGTTTTCCTGCCTTCAAGTCAGTAGGGGCGGATTTGTATCCGCCCGAATGCTTGTAACTCTGATAGACGAGACTCATTAGGACGGTTTCTTTTCCGAAGTTGAGAGCACCGGGGCGGGCTTTGGCGCGGGGGCGGCCTCGGCGGGCGCGGCGCCCTTGCTCTTTCCATTAACCACAGAAACCAGCAGTTGGGCGTGATGGCGGTTCAGTTTCTTGTCAGCATACATGGCCTTGTCGGCGGCGGCAAGCAGGGCCTTTGGCTCGGTTGCGTCACCCGGGAAGGTGGCGATTCCAATGCTGACCTGCAGGCGGAAGCCGACCTCTCTGCCGAGATTGGGATCATAGGCGGCGACGGCCTCCTTGACGCGCAGCGCGGTCTCCACCGCCTGTTTGTTGGGAGTGCCGGGCAGAAGCAGGAAGAACTCGTCTCCACCATAACGGGCGACGATATCGTATTCTCTCACTGCGGAGCGGAAGACTCCGGCGAGTTCTTTGAGGATGCGGTCACCTTGCTGGTGGCCGAAGTCATCATTGACATCCTTGAAGTGGTCAATATCGAGCAAGAGGAGGGAGAAGTGCCGGTCCTCGCGCACTGCGCGGGCGGTCTCCTGTTCCAGTTGCAGGAAGAAATATCTGGCATTGGGAAGGCCGGTAAGGGGATCGGTGAGCGCGGTCTTCGCCGTCTTTTCGAAGGCGCTGGCATTGGCAATGGCGACAGAGGCCTGCGCGGCAACGGTGCCGAGGAGGCGGAGGTCGTCTTCGTTGAAGGGAGAGTCTCCGGTCTGGTAGAGGCTGATGGTGCCGCAGACCTCGCTCTGCTCGCCGAAGATGGGAGCGACAATGCTGTGCTGGAGGGGGCACTGGGCGGCTTCGGGGGGCGGAAGCAGAAGCACCATATCCCCGGCCGCGTCCTCATTCAAGGAGGAAGTCCGGCCTTTTTCCGCCACGCGGCCGCTGAGGCCCTCTCCCCAGGGAAGGACGGCGTTGTGCAACCGGTTGGCGAGGGGTCCGCAGACGGTTGCGGCGCGGAGATCTTTGCCGGCGCGCTCGCAGAAGAAGATGACGCCGGTGGTGAAGTTCAGGATCTTGCGGGTCTTGCTCATCAGGAGGTCAAGAGTTTCCTGAGTATTGAGGCTGGCGCTAGTGCTCTGAACAATCTCAAAGAGGGCGAGGAGTTCCCGCTGCGCCTGGGCGATATCGGCGAGCGCGGAGCGCTGGTTCTCGGAGAAGATGGCGGGGGAAAGGTCGCTGGCAGACCCGTCGGCATTGAAGATGAAATCGAAGTGCTCCTGCGCCTTTTCCAAGGAGAGGACCCGGAAGCAAGCGGCTACGACCTCGGGATCGAACTGAGCGCCGACGCCCTTTTCGAGCATCTCCACCGCCTGCTTGGCAGAGAAGGCGCGGCGGTGCGGACGGTCGGAGATGAGGGCATTGTAAACATCGGCGACGGCGAGGACGCGGGCGCCGAGAGGGATATTCTCTCCCTGCAGGCCGTCGGGATAACCGCTGCCGTCATACCACTCGTGATGGCCCCGCACGAGAGGCAGTATCCCTCCGGCGAGGCGAATGCCGGCGAGGATGCTGGCTCCTACGACGGGATGGGTTCTCACCTTTTTGAGTTCCTCATCGGTTAAGGTGCCGGGCTTGGAGAGGACGTGGTCGGGGACGGCGAGTTTGCCGATATCGGCAAGGAGGGAGGCGATGCGAAGTGTCTCCAAGTCGTCGCCGCAAAGTCCCATCTCCTGGGCGATCTTGATGGCCAGGTCTCTCACCCGCTCCGCCCGGCCCCGGCCGCCCTGATCGCGGGCATCTATGGCCCTCGCCAGAGACTCCACAACCTGCAGGTTGAAAGTCTCTCGTTTTCGAATCCATTCCAGATCATTGCGCAGGCAGACGATCTCCTCCCGCGTGGAGCGATAGCAAATCAGATACAGCCCCCCCAGGACGACCAGAGTGGCGGTAAGAGCGAGCATTTCGGAACCCGGCAGCCTTATTCCGAAGGCTGCCAGTCCGCTCAGACCGAGCAAGAGTGCAGCACAGAAGACAAGCACCGAGACCTGAAATCGTTCGCTCCGCTCTTTCATCTCTAATGCCTCAAATCTCCCCCGACTTCCAAAGGCTGGTTGGTTCCGAGGTGCGAGTTCAGAGGTGAGAGCAGTGACCTGGGGACGGATGCTTTCACCCGACTTAAGATCCTGCGATAGCTTTTTTCGTTCTCCCCTCTCAACTCACAACTCCCCATTCAAACAATTAAGACCTGCCTCGGCCGCCCGGCCCAAACAGGTCTTCCTTTTCCTCTGGCAAGCAGGCCGCCGTCTTTCGGACAAGATCAGGTCAGGGGCCGGCATCTCTGCCAAGAGCCCGCCGACCCTTTTCTCTTTTCTTCCGCTTCGGCAGCCTGGCTATCGTATCCCGTGCGGCTGGCTTGTCTTCCCTGCCTGCTCCGCTGCGGGACTTAGATCCTCGGCTTTGCGTCCCTCGATTTCTCGGGGTTTGCCTTTATCGGCGCGCTCTGGTCGCTGCTCCTCCTCAACCGGGCCGACAGCGCTTTGTGGCTGTCGGTACCCTGCAAAGTTCTCTTATAGTTTTATTCCACACCTGCTCCGCAGTTGGAGATGCCCCGGGCCGGGCGCGGCTCATTCGGTGCAGTAGAAATTGCCTCCAAGAAGGGCACAGACGTTCAAGCCCATGGGGGTGGGATCAACCACGGTGTCAATGGTAAGGCGGAAGGCTCCGGTGGAGAGGTCGCGGGTGCTGAGGTCAATCTCCTCTTCCTCCAGCCGCGGGGAAGTCTCCTCTTCAAGGTGAAGGATTCGGACAAGCGGCTGAGCGGCCTGGGCGGGGTTGGGCTTGGTGACCGCGGCCAGCCGGCCGTCGCTCAAACGGACGAGTGAGCCGGCGGGATACTTTCCCAGCATTTCCCTAAAGCGGGCGAGCAGCCGGGGTTCGAAATGGCTCTCCTGGGAGTGCATCACTTCCAGGGCCTGCTGGGGCGGAAGGGCCGGGCGATAGGGGCGGTCGGTGGTGAGGGCGTCATAGACATCGGCCGGCCCCACCATCAGGGAATAGAAGTTGGGTTCATAGCGGCGGCTGACCTTGGGGTAGCCGCTGAAGTCATAGTGGAGGTGATGTTCAAAGGCGACGAGAGGAGCCATGGTGGGGGCATTCTCATGGCGGCAGAGCAGGAGCGCGCCGTGGATGGGATGCTGTTGGATAATCTCGAATTCGGCCTTGGTGAGGGCTGCGGGCTTGCGCAGTATGGGAAGGGGAATGAAGATCTTGCCGATGTCGTGAAGCATGGCGCAGACGCCCAACTCCTGGAGTTGGCTGTGTTCGAGGCCCAGGGAGCAGCCCAACTCGAGACAGAGGATGCAAATGTGAAGGGCGTGGGTGAAGGTGTATTCATCTCGGCCCTTCACCGACACGAGGCCCAGCATGGCGGCCTGTTCGAAGACAATAGAATCAATGAGGTCGCTGACCACCTGGGCGGTGGGGCCGCGCTCTGGAGAGAGGCCCATGCGCGCCCGCCGCGCCGCCGCGCGGAGGACATCCAAGGCGCTGGCATAGGTCTTGCGGCCCATCTCGGCGGTTTCAGTCCCGTCACTGGAGGGAGCCAGAAGTTTCTCCACCTGGAGGTGAGAGACCCCGGCCCGCTCCAGGCAAGAGGGAGCGCCTCCCTGGCGGACGAGTTCTTCGGGATCAGTGGCCAGGACATTTACGAAGGCGGCCACCTCCTCTATGGTCAACCCGGGCCGGAAGGTAATGCTCTCTATTTCCCGGTTCAGGCAGGCGCCCACGAGGTTCGCCGTGCCGGTGCCGGGATCGAAGAGGGGCTGGTCATCGGCGATGATCTCATCCTCCACGATTTTGAGGACGAATTCCCGCCCTTTCTCCAGCAGCCGGTTGATGGTTTCATTCGCATCCTCAATATTGAGCCTGACCAGGGGATGGTCTGAGGCATAGAAGGAGGTGTTGCGCATCGCTCGGGCGAGAGCGGTGATGACATGGTTTTCGACTTTTTCTTCGGTTCTCGTTGGTTTTTCCATCTTATCTTCTTCCCTGAGTTAAGGCGACTTCAGAGACCTTTCGGGTTTCGGGTTTCAGGTTTCAGGTTCCAGGTTCCAGGTTTCGGGTTTCAGATTAGAGTCTTCTTCCTTTCCCAGAGTTCTCTCCAGCGAGCGAGAGCGGTTCGGCAGGCTTTGGCTACGGCTCGCCTGCGGCTGGAGCAGCCGCTTTCGAGCATGCGGGCGGCGTGCGGGGAGGGGATATTTGCCAGGGCGGCGGCGGCGCTGGAACAGATGCGGCTGACGGCCTTGGGAAAGAGCCAGTTTTGGGTGCCGAGGAGGCCGGCGAGGAGGGGCATCGCCTCCTCCCGTCCCAGGCGGCCGAGGGACTCAATGGCGGTGAGGCGGATGGAGAGGGCGCGGGGATTGAGGCCGGGCTGTTTTGCCAGGCGGGAAAGTTGTCTGACGGCCTGAAGCGCGGCCTCGTTGGGGAGGTCTGCGGCCAGGTCTCCGAGGGCGCGCGCGGCCTTGGCCCTTATCTCCCAATGGCCGTCCTCCAGGCCGGCGAAGAATATTTTTTCTCCGCCGGGCGGCTTGAACTCGCCGACCGCCTGCAGGATTCCGATGCCGACCCTTACGGGAGAATGTCGCAAAGCGGTCACGGTAGGCTGGACGGCCTGCGGAGCGCGGGTGGAGAGCAAGATACGAACCACTTTCAGGCTTCGGTCCGCCGGACCGTTGACGAGGGTGTCGGAGAGGAGTTCGAGCAGGCGGTTTCTCCCGGCGCCGGCTTCACTTGCTGAATCGGCGCTTTCGTTTCCCTCATTGGTGTAGAAGCGGGTGGCTTTCCCGGGCTTGGCGGGTGCGGAGAAGTCGGACTCGGACTGGAAGATGGCCCTTGCCGCGGCGCGAGCCAGGTTTTCATCGGGCTCATTGTATATGAACTGGAGCAAGTTATTTCCCGCGTTCTCCCCCAGCCGGCCAAGAAGGTTGAGCAGTTCGACCCTTCCTTCCTCGGTGGCGCTGGGAATATTCTGGGCGATCCAGGAGACGAAATCGGGGGTGTCGAGCCGGGCAAGCGCAGAGGTGGCGATGAGGCGATAGGAGGGAGGGCGCTCGCTCGCCCTTGCCTCTGCTGCCAGGCCGCGGAGAAGTTCCAGGGCGAGGGCATTGACTTCTCTCTCCTGCCAGCGCTTTGCACAGGAAGCGAGTTCTGCGCAGAGGCCGGCATATTCCGCGGGAGCGCACTCATACCCCAGGAGATTGAGAAGCATTTCCGTATGAGAGCGCTCTATGCTCTGGGGTTGAAGGGTGACGAGCAGGTCCGATAGGTCTATCGGGGCGAAGTTTCCCAGGGCGCCGGCCTCCTCTTCCCGCAGGCGGAACGGGGCGGAGGAATCCTGCAAGGAGTATTCCTTTGCCAGGCCGTCGAGCAGCAGGCCGATTACATTGCGGTAGGTTTCCTCCGGCATGCCCGCTTGAAGGAAGCGGGCTTTCAGGAGGGGTTCTATCTGGGCTCGTCTGGCGGGTGTCGGCATTATCCTGCGGAAGAGGCGGCTTAGGGCGGAGGAGGCTTCCCCTGCGGCCGCCATGGGATGAGCAAATACGATATCTTCAACAACCTCCTCAGGGGAGAGGGCTCCGGCCAGCATACTGAGAGCATCTTTATGGCCGGGGGATACGACCACGGGGACGCGGAAGAGCCTTGCCCTGAGTTCCCGGTCGAGGCGTCGAAGTATCTGGTTGAGGTTCTGCTCCCACTCGGCCCGCTGGCGTTTCTGGGCCGGGGTTGAACCGGAGGGATCGGCGGCGGGACCGAGGGCCTCAAGACTGACCTGGATGAGGTTGCCGAGGCTGGTGGCGAGAAAATCGGAGGGGGTGATTTCCGTTTCCAAGAGGCTCTGCCAGCCCATGGAAAGAGATTTCGCCTGGGCCTCGGGAGAATTGTCCTCGGAAGGGGTGGCGGAGATGAAATCCAGGAGCCAAGTCAATCTTGCGGGGAGGCTGTGCTGGGGATCTTCGGACTCCTCGGCGTTCTCGTCAACCGCCTGATTGACGAGAGTGTCGAGTTTTTTCTCCAGGACGCCCATGCAGAATTTGACCATTTGTTGGACGTCTCCGCCTTCCTGATGGGGGGCCATCTGGAGGAGGGCGGCCTCCGACTCTCGCAGAAGGCGGCGATAGTCTTGCTGTTCGGCCCCGATGTTGCGAATTCCGCGGTCGGCGAGCCAGGCCGCGGCCCCGCCTTTCTCCACTATCTCCTGCGCTTCGGTAAAAAGAAGTTGCAGCAGGGCTTCCACATCCAGTGTCTGCAGGCCGGAGTGGAGAAAGAGGGTCTTGACGGCGCGCCGCCGGAGATTCCTGTTGAACCAGGCCAAACCCGCGCCGGCTGCGGGCAAGGGATCGCCATTGAAGATGATGCCGGCGCGGGAGGTGGTCAGCCGCACCAGATCAGGAGATTCGGGAGGAAAGATCTTGTGGAGCGCCTGCAGGGCGCGTGCGAGCGCCGCCTCCATCATTGGATGATAGGCGGGATATTGGCTGCTCTGTTTCGCGGCGCGGGCGAACTCCTCTATTAAGGCGGCCACCTGCCGCAGCCAAGCGGCCTTCCCTGTCTCAGTTTCAGGGCGGACCTTTGCCAACATTTCGCATCTTGCTCTCCTCTGCCCTGTATTCCATAAATGCCGCCTGGGCGGAGAAGGAAAATGCGAATTCAAGACCTGGCAAGATACGCTTCAGGGGCGAGGGGCGGGAGGCGGGCCCGAGGTGGTGGGGGGATTGACATAGACCTCGCGGGGTTTGGAGCCGTCCGCGGGGCCGATGTAGCCGCGCTCCTGCATCATGTCAATGAGGCGGGCGGCGCGGGTGTAGCCGATGCGCATCCGTCTCTGGAGCATGGAGGCGGAGGCATATTTGGTGGAAAGGACATACTCCAGGGCTTTTTCGAAGAGTTCGTCTTCGATCTCTTCCCGGCCGGAGGGGAGGGAGCCGGCCTTCTCCGCCGCCAGGGCCTCGCTGGAATACTCCGGCTGGGCCTGCTCCTTGAGCCGCGCGGTCAGTTTGTTTATGTCCCGCTCGGAGATATAGGCCCCCTGGATGCGGACCGGCTTGGCCTCATCAATAGGAAGATAGAGCATGTCTCCGGAGCCCACCAGCCGTTCCGCGCCGTTCATATCGAGGATGACGCGGCTGTCGGCCTGGGAGGCGACGGCGAAGGCGATGCGGGAGGAGATGTTGGCCTTGATGGTGCCGGTGATGACATTGACCGAGGGTCTCTGGGTGGCGACCACGAGGTGGATTCCGGTGGCGCGGGCGAGTTGGGCGAGCCGGCAGATGGAGGCTTCGATCTCTCCCTTCGCCTGCATCATCAGGTCGGCGAGTTCATCTATTACTATCACCAGGTACCACATGGGCTCGAGTTCTTCATCTATCCGGGCGCGCTCATTGTAGCCGGCGATATTGCGAACCCCGAGTTCGGCGAAGATTTCATAGCGGTGTTCCATCTCCCGGATCGCCCAGCGCAGGAGGCCGGCGGCCTCTTTCACATCATGGGCGACCGGCGCGACCAGATGGGGGATGCCGCTGAAGAGGCTCAGTTCCACGCGTTTGGGATCAATGAGAAGCAGTTTCACCTGGTCGGGCCGGGTGCGAAAGAGCAAAGAGGCGATGAGACTGTTGAGGCAGACGGATTTTCCGGAGTTGGTGGCTCCGGCGATAAGGAGATGGGGCATCTTTGTCAGGTCGGCGGTGCGAGGATTGCCGGTGATATCTTTCCCGAGGGCAAAGGCGAGGAAGGAAGGGTTATTCTGCGCCTCTTCGGAAAGGAGAATATCCGCCAGGTCAACAAAGACGGCTTCGCTGTTGGGGACTTCAATGCCGATGACCCCTTTGCCCGGCACCGGGGCCTCGACTCTCACATCGAGGGCGGAGAGGGAATAGGCGAGGTCATCGGCCAGGTTGGTTATCTTGCTGACTCTCACGCCGCGCGGGGAGCGAATCTCGTAACGCGTTACCCGCGGGCCCCGCTCGATTTCCACCACCTTTGCCTGAATGCCAAAGGAAGCAAGGGTTTGCTCGAGGATCTCCATGCGGTTCATGGTCTCTTCGTGTTCCCCGCTGCCGGGCTGGCGGGCGGTTCGAGAGAGAAGAGAAAGGGGAGGCAAAAGATAGTCGCCATATCCCTTTGGGGAGGCCTCTTCGGAAACCTCCGCGGCCTCGGATTCGGGAGCGGATTCTGGTTCCTGTGATGGCGCGGAGACCGCGGCCGGGGGCGGCTCTTCTTTGGCCGGGAGCGAAGGCGTTGGGAGGAGCGCGGGCAGGGGCCTGCTTTGCGGCGAAGAAACCGGGCTGGTGCGGCCTTTGGAAGACTTCTTTTCCAGTCGAAGCCGCTGGGAACGCCGGCGCACCTGAGCGGAGAGCCAGCGGGCGGAGGTCATGGCGGCGATGACGCCGGTCCTTGCCGTGCGCTGGAAGATGACGGCCAGGGGCGCCTCGCTCATCTGGGCGATGGCGCAGAGGCAGCCGGCGGCCAGGACGACCGCTCCCCAAGCGCGGCCCAGGAGGGGTTTGAGGGCCTCGGTCAACAGCAGGCCGACCAGCCCTCCCGGCTCCTGGGACCAGATGCGGCCGGCGAAGCCGTCTTTTTCGACTCCGATCTGGCGCAGTCCCAAAAAGAAGAGAAAGAGGAGTCCCAGGCCCACGGCCACGGGCCTGGCGCGGAAGGCGCTGTGGCCCACGAGAATGGCGACTCCGAGGAACATCAGCAGCAGCGCGACTATGGCACTGCCGAGCCCGCCGACGAGCGTCCCCAGGATATTTTTGAGCAGGCTTGGGAGGATGCCCTGAGAAGGGGCGGAGGAGGCAAAGAGGATAACGAGGCCGGCGAGGATGAGAGCGATGGCGCCTATCTCGCGGCGCAAGCGGCGCGCGGGGCGGCGATATTCCGCCCGCTGTGCGCGGCTGGGCCGAGGGTGGGCGGCCCAGCGGAGCCTCTTGCGCTGGGGGGAAGGGAGGGCGGCGCGCTCCTTTTCCAGCGGGCGTGCGGGGCGCGGCTCGTCGAGGGCTTCCTCCTCTTCGAAAGCCTCTCTCGCTTCCTCTTCGCGCGGGTCAAAGGTCACAGGCGAACCCCTTTCCGGCCGGGGTATGAAAGGAGAATTTTTCTTCATCTGGAGTTTCTCGGTGCGACTAATATTACCACTTTCCGCAGGGATTTTCTCTTGACTTGTCAACCTTCTTCCCGTATAATGCGCTGACATGCGAGGGGAGGAGAGAAGGGTTTCTTTCGGAGAGAGGGCGCGCGGCGATTCACTGCAGGCGGCGGGTTCATCCGCCGCCGAAGAAAGAGCGTCATCCCCCCTTGTCGCGGCTTGCCTCATCCACCGGGAGGGCAAGCCGCAGTTGATGGCCTGAACGGCTCCGCCAGAAAGGAGGTCTGCCAGAGAGAAGAGCCGGTGTGGGACTTTGATTTGCCAGGGAGGTTTTTCCAACTATCCCAGGGAGGCTAGGAATGGCTCAGATCGGTTTGACTGAACTGGGTCCGGGCTTTCAAGGCATGGGAGACGAAGAAGTTGTCAAATATGCCAAAGCGGGACATTCTCAGGCAACCGAACATTTACTCAGCAAATATCGCGCAATTGTAGAAGGAAAGGCGAGGTGCTACTTTCTCATCGGGCAGGACGCCGAGGACATCATCCAGGAGGGGATGATAGGACTCTTCAAGGCGATCCGGGATTTTCGCAATGACAAACTCCTTCCTTTTCGGGCCTTTGCGGAACTTTGCATAAGCCGCCAGATCTTCACCGCCATAAAGGCGGCGACTCGCCAGAAACATATACCCCTCAATCAATACGTTTCGCTCTACACGAACGTCTTTGACGCGGACTCGGACCGCACTCTGCTGGACACCCTTGCGGAGCGAGAGGTAGCGGATCCGGAGGAAGTGCTCATCACCCAGGAGTTCTCCGACGACCTGCGCAAGCACATCAAGGATGATTTGTCGGATTTGGAATCGGCCGTGCTGCGCAGCCATCTGGAGGGGAAGTCCTACCAGGAGATCGCCAAGGAACTGCGCCGGCGGGTGAAATCGGTGGACAATGCCCTGCAGCGGGCGAAGCGCAAGATTGCCCGCTCCCTGCGCAGGATGATGAGCGCGATTTAGCGCCGCGGAGTTATTTCGCGGCTTTCTTCGGGGGCTTGTTGAGTTCAGCCAATACCGCGTCGGTCAGGTCCAGCGGCGTCCACAGAACGACTTCCTTGTTGAAGATCACGGAAACGCGATTCTGCTTGGCCACCTTTTCCAGCGCATTCTTCATGGTCTGATTGAAGGGCGCGGAGATCTCCTCATTTCTCTTCTGTCTGGCCTCGGTCAACCGCTTCTCCTCCGCGGCTACCTGGGCGGCCCTTTTCCCGGCTGTGGCGGTCAGGTATTCCTTGCGCGCCTGTTCCTCGGGAGTGAGACTTGTCCCCTTCTGGTCGAGAGCCATGAGTTCCTGTTCTCTCGCGTCGGAAAGCGCCTCCAGTTGCTGGAGGCGCATCTTCTTTTCCGGGGAGAGGGCGACCGCGGCGCGGAGGTCCTTGATCTCCTGCGCCTCGCCGTCCTCGAGGAGGCGGAGGCGGCGGTTCATTTCCAACTGGCGCTCCACCTCCATGAAATAGCTGCGGAACTCCTGATTCGCCGCTTTATAGGCCTCGTAGCCGTCGAAGACCTTTTCCATGTCAACCACGGCAAAGAGCGGGGCGGAGGTAGGGGCCGCTTCGCCGGCCCGAGACGGGGCCGCGAAAAGAGCCGCGGCCAGAAGAATTCCCAACAAGCAAAGCCCAAAATAGCGCATAACTTGATCTCCTCTTTTTCTCTTGCTTTTCCGGGGACAGGGCCCGCCCTGCAAGGTGGATCTAGAACATCTGGCCCATGCCGAAGTGGATTTCCGCGCCTTCGGAGCCGATGCCGTAGTCCAGGCGCAGGGGGCCCAGAGGACTCTGGACTCGAATACCCACGCCATAGCCGACATGGGAGCGGAAAGAAGTGTCTCCGAATTCCTGGGCGAAGGAGCCTCCCCAGGCGTCGCCCACATCTGCGAAGAGCACTCCCTGGAGAGTATCGGAGAGAGGGAAGCGGAACTCGCTGTTGAGGATGGCGAAGCTCTTGCCGGGGAAGCGATCAGGCCGATAGCCCCGAAGGGTATCCACTCCACCGATCAAGAACTGCTCCAGGAAAGGAGGGTCGCCGGTGGTGACTCCGCCGGCGAGACGGAAGGCGAGGACCTTGCGGTGGCGCAGGGCGGCGATGTCCTCTTCTTTGGGCCGGGGGCCGAAAGAGAGATAGCGGCGGAGGTCGGTGCTGTATTTATTGAAATCGGCGCCCCCGACCAGACCTGCGCTTTCAAAGACAAGAGAAGTGCGGCTTCCCTTTGTGGGGCTGGCGACAATATCCCGGGTGTCTTCGACAAAGCCGAGGGAGATGGACCTGACGCTCTGGGGCTCGAAGAGGACGTCTTCCAGAGCGGCCTCGTCATCGCGAATATCCTCGATTCGCAGATCATCGCGGCGAATGGTCACGAAGCCGCGGCTATATTCACCAAAGGGGCGGCCGAGGGTAAGGCCTCCGCCGGTTCTGCGCTCATCATAAAGGAAACTGCCTCCACCGCTCTTGAAGGCCTCGCGGACGGTGAGGCGGTTATAGCCGGAGAGATTGAGGGAGGTGTGATTGGAGGCGACCCAGGGATTGTAGTAGGCGGCCTCATAGGACTTGACGCCGCCGAACTCGCCGCGGAGGCTGATTCTCTGGCCGGTTCCCCGCCAATTGTCTTTGGAGGCTTCAACGAACCCGACGAATCCGCCCACGGAGCCCCAGCCTCCGCCGAAGCGGGCGAGGCCGGTGAGTTTTTTCTCCACGACTTCCACGACGAGTATGATGGTGCCGGGCTCGGTGCCTACTTCGGGATGAGCGCGGGCATCCTCGAAAAAGCCCAAGTTGTAGATGCGCTCCAAATCTTTGCGCATCACCCGGGCACTGTAGATTTGGCCTGGGCGGCTGCGCAGTTCCCGTTCGACGACGTAAGGCTTTGTCTCTTTGTTTCCGGTGACGCGGATTTCGATTATCTTCCCCTCGAGCACGGTGAGCTTGAGGACTCCATCGGCGGTGATCTCCCGGCCTCCCACCTGGGCGAGGACATAGCCCTCATCGGCATAGGCCTTTTCTATGGCGGCGATATCCTGGGCGACATAGTTCTGGTTCGCCACTTCCCCCGGCTTCGTCTTGAGCAGGGCGAGGAGTTGCTTTCGATTTGGCTTGGGGACGGTGACTCCTTCGATTTCCACGCCTTTGATGATTTCATTCTCCACCACGCGGAAGGTCAACCTTACCCCCCCCTCGACGGGTGTGGCGGTCGCCTGCACATGGGCGAACCAGCCCAAGTCCCGAATGGCGACGCGGTCTTTTTCCACCTGGGCTTCATCATAGGGCTCGCCCACTTTGGACTTTATCTGTCCTTGGATCTCGGTGCGGGAGGTCTTCTCATTGCCCACGACCTCAATCTCCAGGAGGCGGGGCGCCTCGGCTTTGGCCGGGGCGGCCTCGGGCGCGGGCTGGGTTTCGGGCGGGGCGGCTTCCGCAGGGGCTTCCGCGGCCGGAGGCGCGGCGGGAGGCGCGGCCTCGGCGGGCGGCGCAGGCTCCGCAGCCGGCGCGGTCTCTGTCGTGGGCGGGGCGGCCGGCGGAGTCTCCTGCGCCCAGGCGATGGAAAGGCTGATTATGAGGAAGGGAAGGATCAGGAGGATCAGCGATTTCTGCAAAGATGATGGCATAGACGGCTCCCTTTCTGCAGCATATTCTTGCTTCGGCTCAGATTTCAAGCAGGCCCGCTGTCTTCAGGCTTTGAGGCCAGATATTGAGAGAGGGCTTTGCGAAGGCTCGCCCGGGCGCGAAATAGTCTGGACTTTATCGCTTCCAAAGTGCAATCCAATACTTCGGCCATCTCCTGATAAGAAAGCCCCTGGATATCCCGCAGGACTACGGCCACCCGCAAATCGGCCGGAAGGGCGGCGATGGCTTCCCCCACTTCTTCCTGGAGTTCCCGGGACTCCAGGAGGCGGCCTGGCTCGTGGCGATGGTCTTGAATCTCCAGAGTAGTATCTTCTTCTGTTTCTCCCCTTTGATCTAAAGAAAACGCAAAAAAACGGGCGCGGTGGGCCTTGCGGCGGAAATGATTCTTGCACAAATTCACTGCAATCCGATAGAGCCAGGTATAGGGCTGGGATTGGCGGCGGAAATTGGGCAGTCCTCGCAGGGCCTGGAGGAAGGTATCGGAAGTGAGGTCAACGGCCTCTTCATAATCTCCAACCAGGCGAAGGATGAGATTGAAGATTTTGTGTTCATAGCGGGCGAAGAGCTCCTCAAATGACTCCTCAGCCGCCGAACCTTTGGCGTTCTCCCGGCAGTGGTCTGAGCCTGCCATGCCCACTCCGGCCAGTCCGTCCCAAGCCCGCATCGCAAGCACATGGCCAGATGCACTGGCCCCGTCAGCGTTCACCATGACAGGTCCCCTATCTGTCAGTTAGACACAAAGAGGAGGCCCTGGTTGCTGGGTAGTCTAGCATATTAGAGTTTCTGGGGCAAGAGATTCGAGGAGACGATCCCATCGCCCAGGAGAGCAGGAGGATGGCAGGAGGCGAGCTCCTGCCCAACGGGAAGGAGCGGTTGCTGGGTAGTTTGGAATGTTAGAGTTTCTGCGGCAAGGAGTTTGACGGATTGCCAATTTCACCGCAAAGACGCAAAGGGCGCAAAGAGCGGGCGATTGGTCCCTCGACTTTGCTCGGGATGCTGAGCGGAGTCGAAGCATAAATCGCCCCTACAGCCCTGATGGCATTTCTTTGGACGACATCTCGCCACAGCGGGATTCATTTCCATCCCACGTTACAGCCTGTAGGGGCGCATTACCATGCGCCCGAATCGTCTTCCCATCTTTGCAGCAACGCATTATGCGCTCCAAGAGAGGGGCAGGTCGCCTGAGGCGACCTGCCCAACGGGGGATTATGGCTATTGGGTAGTCGGGCATATTAGAGTTTCCGGGGCAAGCGGGGGAGGGAAGAGAAAGGATGAAGGCGGAAGGAGGAGGAAGAATGAAGGATGAGTATTCGCGGTCGAGGAGGAGAGATGCAAGCGGGACTGATATACCTGAGCCGGGGTGATGTTGAAGGTTTGGGTGTGACGATGAAAGAGGTGCTGGAGGCGGTGGACAATGGATTTCGGTTGAAGGGACTGGGGAGGACGGAGATGCCGCCCAAGCCGGGGGTTCATCCGCGGGCAGATTCGTTCATTCATGCCATGCCGGCCTATGTGAGAGAGGTGGAATCGGCGGGTCTGAAATGGGTGAGCGGCTATCCGGCAAATCCGGCAAAGGGGCTTCCCTATATCAGCGGTTTGATGATTCTGAATGATCCGGAAACGGGGATTCCCATTGCGGTGATGGACTGCGCCTGGGTGACGGCGATGCGGACGGGGGCGAGTGTGGGGATTTCGGCGAAGTATCTGGCGCGGCCGGAGAGCAGTGTCGCGGGGATCTTGGGCTGCGGGGTGCAGGCGCGCACCAGCCTGATGGCCCTGGCGGAAGTTCTGCCGGGGTTGCGCAAGGTGAGCGGTAATGACCTTTATCCTGCGGCGACGGAGCGGTTTATCGCGGAGATGAGCGCGCTTTTTCCGCGACTTGAGTTTGTGGCTTGTGACACACCGGCTGAGATGATGAAAGAGGCGGATGTTGTTGTTACTGCGATTCCGATTGTGGAGGAGCCGAAGCCGCCGCTGGGCGCCGGAATGTTGAAAAAAGGCGGGCTGGCGGTTGCGCTGGATTATGATTCCGCCTGGAGCGAGGGGGCGATGAAGGAGTGTGATAAGTTCGTCTCCGATGATGTGGGGCAGTTGCTGGCGACGAGGGCGCATGGGGTCTATTTCCGCGGCGTGCCGGAGAAGATTTATGCCGATTTGGGCGAACTGGCGGCGGGATTGAAGCCGGGGCGGGAGAGAGAAGATGAGCGAATCTTCTCCATGAATATGGGAATCGCGGTGGATGATATGGTCACGGCGAAGATTCTCTATGCGCGGGCGGTTGAATCCGGCGCAGGAACGCGGCTTCCATTGTGAAGCCACAGAGTGGCACGGGCGTCTCGCCCGTGAATCACGGCCAAGATGGCCGTGCCACGGGAAGCGCAAAGGCAGGCAACCACCAAGGCACAAAGACACGAAGAAGGGGTAAGAGGGCAGAAGGCGAGCTTCTGCCCAACGGACAAAGAACTTACTTTCACCGCAGAGCCTGCTTCGCCATCCTGCTTCGCCAGGCTTCGCAGGACAAGCGGCTACGCAGCCCAAGGAGCGCGGAGAGCGCGGAGGAGGAGATTTCTCATGCCAAAGGTTTTTCGCTATTGTCCTTTTTGTGCGAAGGAGTTGGTGAGGAGGCGGGTCTCCGGCAGGCTGCGGAGGGCGTGCTCTTCCTGCGGTTTCGTGGATTATGAGAACGCGCGGCCCACGGCTGCGGCGGTGGTGGTGAATGAGGAGGGCGAGGTTCTGCTGGCGCGGAGGGCGGTGAAGCCCTTCCGGGGGATTTGGAATATGCCCGGCGGTTTTTTGGAAAAGGATGAACACCCCCGTGACGCGGCGCTTCGAGAATTGAAGGAAGAGACGGGGCTTGAGATTGAGATTACCGATTTCATCGGCATCTTCATGGACAAGTATAATGATCCAGAGCAGGGATTCTTCCACACGATCAACACCTATTATGCAGGAAAGATCAAGAGAGGAAGACTGAAGGCGAGTGATGACACCTCGGAGTTGAAGTTTTTTTCGTTTCGGCGCTTGCCGAAAGTGGCGTTTGAGTGTGACAGGAGGGCACTGGAGGAGTTCGGGAGGAGGCAGAAGAAGGAACGCTGAGGACGAGTCTTACATCTATGAAAGGGGAAGGGCAGAAGGCAAGCTTCTGCCCAACGGAGACAGATAACTTCCGGCGGGGCTGGCAGCCCCGCCCTACAGGGGCAGTCGTCTCAGGCGACCTGCCCAACGGACCAAGGAGCAACTTCTCGGCGGGGGGACCCTCCACACTGCGTTGGCGGGCAGGCAAGGCACAAACTGCTTTGGGGCAGCCACATCGGGCTTGCCCCTACGATCTCTCTGCGTTCTCCGCGCCCCTTGGGCTGCGTAGCCGCTTGTCCTGCGAAGCCTGGCGAAGCAGGATGGCGACGCAGGCTCTGCGATGAGATGGCTCAAACGGGGACTTTCTTGGCGAGGGTCTGGATGATGCTCTGGAAGACGAGGCGGCCGTCGGACCAGCCGAGGAGGGGGTCGGAGCAGCGCTCCGGGTGGGGCATCATGCCCAGGATGTTACGCTCTTTATTGCAGATGCCGGCGATGTTGGCGATGGAGCCATTGGGGTTGGCCTCATCGGTGATATTCCCCTCTTTGTCGCAGTAGCGAAAGATGATGCGGTCTTCTCTTTCCAGTTGAGAGAGGGCGGCTTCATCGCAATAGTAACCGCCCTCTCCATGAGCGATCGGTATATCCACCACCTGGCCCTTGCGGCCGGCGCAGGTGAAGGGGGTATCGAGCTGCTCCAGGCGGAGGTATTGATGGGAGCAGACGAATCTTTGAGCGCGGTTGCGCAGCATTGCGCCCGGCAACAGCCCGGCCTCAAGCAGAATCTGGAAGCCATTGCAGATTCCCAGGACCAGGCCGCCCTTTGCGGCAAATTCAGAGACGGCTTCCATCACGGGAGCGAAGCGGGCGACCGCGCCGGTGCGGAGGTAGTCGCCATAGGTGAAGCCGCCGGGAAGGATGATGCAGTCAAAGCCGGAAATATCGCGAACCTCGTGCCAGATGTATTCGGTAGGCACGCCCATGGCGTCTCGCAGGGCGTGGTAGGCGTCTGCGTCGCAGTTGGAACCGGGGAAGATGACAACGCCGAATTTCATGAACCCCTCCGAAGCAATCCGCAGATTGCGCAGATTTCGCAGAATGACCCACTACTCAATCTCTACTCGATAATCTTCGATGATGGGATTTGCGAGCAACTTGGCGCACATTTCTTGGACGCGGGCCTTCATTGCGGAAGAATTGTTTCCCTCCAGTTCCATTTCGAGGTACTTGCCGATGCGCAGGCTTTTCGCCTCGGTGAAGCCCAGGTTTTGGAGGGCGCGCTGGACGGTTTGGCCCTGGGCGTCCATGACGGTTTTTTTCAGAGTGATGTAGATTTTGGCTTTTGGCATTTTGATATCCTCAAGAATCTCTGCAATCTCAGGGCCTCGCAGGCTGAAGCCTGCGGCTACCAACTTCTCCGTGCTCTGCGGTGAAAGGAACCCGTCCCACGGTTCGTCAAATTCCCAGGCGAGAGAAGATCGCCTCCAGGTGGCGGAAGTGGTGCTGGAGGTCGAAACAGGCGGCGAGTTCTTCTGCGGAGAGCACGGCGCGGATTTCCTTGTCCTCTTTCAGGAGGGCGCAAAAATCATTTCCCTCCTGCCAGACGCGCATGGCGCGGGATTGCACCAGGCGATAGGCGGCGTCTTTGTCCATTCCTTTGCTCACCAGGGCGAGCATCACGGCTTCAGAATAGATCAGCCCGTGGGTGCGATCCAAATTCTGCTTCATCCGGTCCGAATAGACGGCCATCTTCTCTACGACGACGGCGAATTTGCGCAGCATGTAGTCGGCGAGGATGTTGGCATCGGGAAGGATTACCCGCTCTACGCTGGAGTGGCAAATGTCGCGCTCGTGCCAGAGGGCCATATTTTCTAATGCAGGAATAAGATAGGAGCGCATTAGGCGCGCCTGTCCTGTGATGCGCTCACAGGTGATGGGATTGCGCTTGTGGGGCATGGCGGAGGACCCCCGCTGGCCGGCGGCGAACTCCTCTTCCACTTCCAGGACTTCGGTGCGCTGAAGATGGCGAATCTCGGTGGCGAATTGCTCCAGGCTGCCGGCCAAAATCGCCAGGGCGCTGAGGTATTGGGCGTGGCGGTCACGCTGGAGGACCTGGGTGGCGGCTTTTGCCGGAGTCAGGCCGAGTTTCTTACAGACGAACTCTTCTACGCGCGGGTCAATGTTGGCATAAGTTCCCACTGCGCCGGAGATTTTGGCCGCGGAGATGATTTCTTTCGCCTGGCGGAGGCGTTCCAGGTTGCGTTCCATCTCCGCCAGCCAGACGGCGAGTTTCAGGCCGAGGGTTATTGGCTCGGCATGGATGCCATGGGTGCGGCCCATCATGGGGACCCATTTGTGTTCTCTTGCTTTGCGGCGAAGGGCGTCGTTGAGCGCAATGGTATCTTTCTCTATCAATGAGGCCGATTCTCGCAGGAGCAAGCAGAGGGCGGTATCTTCGATGTCATAGGAGGTTACTCCGAGGTGGAGGAAACGCTTTTCCTCGCCCAGGTTTTCCGAGACCGCTTTCAGGAAGGCGATGAGGTCATGGCGAACCACTTCTTCGCCGGGCTTCGGCTCGTAGCCTGGCACATCTCCTTCGATTTCGAGGATGCGCTGAACGCTGAACTTGGCGTTCTTGCGGAGGGCGGCGGCGGCTTCTTTGGGGATTTGGCCGATTTCCGCCAAACCCTCGGCGACGAGAAGTTCCACCTCCAGCCACTTGCGGTAGCGGTTTCCCGGCTCCCAAATCGCCTTCATTTCGGGGTAGGAGTAGCGGTCAATCATGGGCATCCCCTGGTTGAGAGTTGAGAGTATTCCCCCTGCGCCAGACGGTCTTCGATATGAGCGTCCACGGCCGCTTTCAGTTCGGCCAGGGTTTCCTCATAGGTTTCGCCCTGCACATAGCATCCCTGCAGGGCGGGGCAGCGGCCGAAAAAACCTCCCTCCTCACAGGGCTCAATGATCAACTTGAAGCGATAGCGATGATCCATCTCTTGCCTCCCGGCATAGAGGGATGCGGCCTTATTCTACTCGACAATCCCCGCGGCTTCAATGACCGAATAGCGGCTGATAATCCGCAGGACAGGAACCGCGCTCCTGCCGCGGTCGGCTTAGCCCGCGCTGGAGGGAAGCCAGTCGAGCAGTTCCTGAAGGTTGGTTACGCGAAAATCGAAGACCTCATCTCGCGGATCATCATCGCTTCGATGGTCTCTGTCTATGCGCACCGCAGTCATGCCAACCGCCTTGGCGCCGGAGAGTTCGCGGCTCATGCCATCGCCGATGAAGATACACTCGGCCGGAGGAACAGAAAGCCGCTCGGCGGCGGCGAGATAGATTCTCGGGTCGGGTTTGCGGATTCCCATCTCACAAGAAAGCACCGCGTCATCGAGGAGGCTGCGCGCGCCCAGGCGGTCGAGGGCAGATGCTTCGTAGGCAAAGAGATTGCCTATCAGCCCCAATCTGTAGCCCTGCTGTCGTAAGTTGAGCAGGCAATCCTGCACATCGGAATAGGCGGTTATCGTCCTGACCTGATCTTCGCGGGAAGCGGTGAGAGCGCGGACCAGGTTCTCCGGCGGCTGGGCGAGCCCTGCGGCAGCGAGAGATTCGCGCACGCGTTCTTCCATGGTCTGTATTTCTCCACGCAGTGCCCGCTCCCAAGTCGAACGCCAGCCGGCGATCCAGCGCTCTTCCGAGACGCCTGCTTCGGCGACAAGGCGGATGCCTTCCGCTCTGGTTTCCGATGGCGGGTAGTAGGCCAGGGTATCGAAGCAATCGAAGAGGACGGCGCGGAGGGTCATGGCTGCTGGGCTCCAAGTGTAAGCCGCGGAGGGACGACACCGACCGGGCAGGCGCGCATACATTCCTCGCAGTTGATTTGACCGTGGGGAGAGAGTCGGACTGCGCCTTCGGAGACTGTCTTATAAGAGAACTCACAGGCGGAGCGATCAAAGCCTTGCTCTGACAGCGCGCCGGAGGAGCAGGCCTCGAGGCAGCGGCTGCAATCCGTGCACGGCGAGAAACCGTTCTGCGAATCTGCCGGCAAGGGCGCGTCTGTGACCACAGTGCGAAGATAGAGCCAGGGACCCCATTGGGGATGGATGAGAAGTTGATTTTTGCCTAACACGCCCAGGCCCGCCAGCACTGCAGCCTTCTTATAAGATAGTCCGTGACGCGGGTCAGGAGCCCCGTAACGCAGGTTGCGTGGAACCGCTGCCCGAAAGCCGGCCTTCCGCAGGATTTCCACCACGCGCCAGCAGGCGTCCCGCAGCATGGCGTCGCCGAACGAAGCCGCGATATGCGATTCCTGATAAGATCCGCGGGAATTAAAGCGCACCGTCTGTATCGGATCAATGACGCGCTGGGCGAGGACGATCACCGAGCGAACGGGCCCGAACTGGGCCCCGAGTTCGCCCAACTCCTCTGCAGAGAAGGCGCTGCCTGGCGCGATGCCGATGAGGTCGGCCGTGCTGGCGCCGGCGAGTGACTTGATTTTCGATGCGAGTTCATTGAGGCTCATCGCGGTTTCCTTGCGGCAAAGAGGGTCATTGGTTCTTCCACGAGCCAGGGGTCGTCGGGATGTTTCTCGATATGTTCACGCAGGAGAGCGAGGCCGCGCTGGAAAGAGTTTTCAGAGATTAGCCGCAGGACGGAGCAGACCCGGGGCTCAACTTCCAGCAGCCAATCTTGAGGGGAATTGTGGGTGCGCATTGTGACCAGCTCGGTGAGAATATCCTCGAAGTCGGCCTGCCTCAGGCAGGCTTCGACCTGGGCTGCGGTGGGTGTGCGCTTTCTGTCAATCTCGACGGCCTCAGGAAAGAAGCGGTGGGCGGGATCGTCCAGAATCTGCTCGAATGTTCCCTGGCGGATGAGCAGGATGCCGCCGGGACGAAGTGCCGCAAGCGCCGCGCGAAATGCCGCAATGGGGTCGTCGAGGTGATGCAACATCAGAGACATCAGCGCGCAATCGAAACTTTCCGGCGGCACGGGAGGTGAATAGACTTCTCCCAAGAGCCAGGTGATGCGGCCGGTCTTGTCCTTGGCGCGGGCCTTTTCGAGCATCTTCGGAGAGTTGTCAACCCCCACGGCCTCGCATCCGCTCTTCTCGACCAAGAGGAGAGTCCAGCGCCCTGTGCCGCAGCCCAAATCCAGGAGGCGCTTGCCGGGGCCCAGGCCGCCCAGTTCGGCGAGGCGATTCAGCCACCAGGAGATGTGGGGCCGGTCAGTTGTGCGGGCAGTGTCATAGACTTCGGAGATTTGGGAGTAATCGGCTTTTTGTCTCTGGTTCATTTGTCCGCAGATTTCGCAGATTGACACAGATTCAGAATCCGTAGCGCGAGGAGGGCGGCGTTTCTGGCGCTGTTGACTCCCACGGCGGCGACGGGGACGCCTTTGGGCATTTGGACGATGGAAAGGAGCGCGTCCATTCCGCCGAGGGCGCCGGAGGCGATGGGGACGCCGATGACCGGCAAATCGGTGTAGGCGGCGATCATTCCAGGCAGCGCGGCGGCCAGGCCGGCGCCGGCGATGATGACTTTGAGGCCCCGGGCTTTTGCGCCTTTGGCAAATTCAGCCACCTTTTCGGGATGGCGATGGGCAGACATGACAAGGACTTCGTGGGCGATCCCCGCCTCCTTGAGAACGGCGATGGCCTCTTCCATCACCGGCTGATCGGACTTGCTGCCCATGACGACGGCGACGAGGGGGGTATTTTTCTTTGCGGCGGTTTTTTTCATTTATGCCTCTGTGAAAAACTGATTGCGGGCGGCAACAATGCCGCCCCTACAACTTTCGGCGGGGGACGGAGCCCCCGCCCTACAACAACGGATGCGGGCGACTGGTCAGTCGCCCCTACGGATTCGGTTGGGCGGAAAGGGCTTTGGCGGCGATGTCGCGGCGGTAGTGAACTCCTTCCCAACTGATTTTGCCGGCGGCTTCGTAGGCGCGCTTGACAGAGGCCTCGAGGGTGTCACCCAGACCGGTAACCCCGAGGACGCGGCCGGCGTTGGTGTACCAGCAGCCTTTCATCCTCCAGGTGGCGGCGTGGAAGATCAGCACATCATTGACCTTCGCGGCTTCTTCCAGGCCGGAGATTTCCTTTCCGGTCTCATATTTGCCGGGATAGCCGCCGGAGGCCATGACCACACAGGCGGCGGCGCGGCGGCTCCAGCGGGGGGCGGGGCCGATTGCGCCGTCGGCGATGGGTTCCAGCAGGTCGAGAAGGTCGCTTTCCAGGAGGGGAAGGATTACCTGGGTCTCAGGGTCTCCGAAGCGGCAGTTGAATTCGAGGGCCTTGAGGCCGTCTTTGGTCAGAATCAGGCCCGCGTATAAGATTCCAAAATAGGGGATCCCCTCCGCGGCCAGGGCCCGCAGCGCGGGTCCGAGGATCTTCTCCTCGGCCTCTTTTTGTAATTCCGGTGTAATCATGGGCACAGGCGAATAGCAGCCCATCCCGCCGGTATTGGGGCCTTTGTCGCCATCGCCGACGGGCTTGTGGTCCTGGACTGCGGGCATGGTGTGGAATTCTGCGCCGGCGGCGAAGGCCATTATGGTCGCCTCCGGGCCTTCAAGATATTCTTCGATGACGATTCTGCGGCCGGCGTAGCCGAAGGCCTTTTCGATCATGATGGAGCGGACCGCGATTTCGGCTTCTTCGCGGGTGTGAGCAATGATTACCCCTTTGCCGGCGGCGAGCCCGTCGGCCTTTACAACCAGCGGCAAGGGGGCGCCGTCCAGATAAGCGAGCGCCCGACTGGGGTCGTCAAATTCGCTGAAAGCGGCGGTTGGTATATTGTATTTTTTCATCACGCGCTTGGCGAAGACCTTGCTGGATTCGATTTCCGCGGCGCGCTTGTCGGGGCCGAAGATGCGCAGGCCTTCTTCCCGGAAGTAGTTGACGACGCCCAGGGAGAGCGGCTCTTCGGGGCCTACGATGGTCAAATCGAACTTCAATTGTGTCGCCAGGGCGGCGAGGCCGGCGATGTTATTGGCTTTGAGTTCGGCCAGTTCCGCAATCTGCTTGATGCCGGAATTGCCGGGGGCGCACCAGACCTCTTTTACGCGCGGGCTTTGCGCGATCTTCCAGACCAGGGCGTGCTCCCGGCCTCCGGAACCGATGACGAGGACCTTCATTTTGGGAAACTCCAGTTGTGAGTTGGGAGTTCTGAGTTCTGAGTTCCGAGTGGCTTCATTCTCCGGTCTTCTCTCCGCTCTCCTTTTCGCGGCGGGCGCGTTCGGCTTCGAGCAGGGCGATCATCTGGTCTTCGAATTCATTCTGGCGGCGGCGGATTGCAGCCAGGCGCTGGCGGGTCTGCTGGACCGCGGAGATGAAAGAGAGGAGGAAAAAGACTCCGGCGGCGGCGAGGGCGATATTTCTCGCGGTCAAATTCGTCTGAGAAGAAAGCGCGGAAACGGCCAGCGCCAAGAAGGAGAGGCCGAGCCAACCCACATAGCCCCGCTCGCGGAATTGGGAGACGAATCCCGCAATCAGGGAGAGCCCCACAATCAGGCAGAAACTTCCGGCTATTCTGGCCCAAACCATATTAGAGTCCCAGGGTCGAGAGTCGAGAACCTATTCTGCTCTGTCGCGAACTTCGCTGCGGACTGTAGGGCGGGGTTTCCCTTCGGCTTCTCTCAGGGCAAGCCAAACCCCGCCGTAGCGATTCGAAACAACCCCTTTCGGCGGGGATCGGAGTCCCCGCCCTACAAGATACCGAATCTTTGCAGCAGAGCAAAATGACTTCCAGCCTCGCCGAAATCTTCCCGCGAATTTGTTTCGGCGGGGGGAATGGCTAAGAACCTATCTTAGAAATGAAAGCGCAACGAAAGAATGTCATTCTGAACGCAGTGAAGAATCTCGGCTTGGACAGACTATCAGATCGAGATGCTTCGCTTCGCTCAGCATGACAGCCAACCGTTCTTAGGATAGGCTCTAAGCGGGCGATTGGTCCCTCGACTTTGCTCGGGATGCTGAGCGGAGTCGAAGCATAAATCGCCCCTACAGCCCTGACGACCTTTCTTTGGACGACATCTTACCACAGCGGGATTCATTTCCATCCCACGTTACATCCTGTAGGGGCGCATTACTATGCGCCCGAATCGTCTTCCCATCTTTGCAACAGAGCAAAACTGCTTCTAGGGTCGAGGGGGAAACCTCCAAGACCCGCGACAGGTCAGACTTCTGCTTCACCTGGCGGCTGGAAGCCCTCTTCCAGATTTTCGAAGCGGACATAGGGGCTGTTCCAGGCCAGTTTGACTGTTCCGACCGGGCCGTTGCGCTGTTTGGCGACGATGATTTCAGCAACGTGCTCTTCCGTAGAGAGGTAATCGGCGCGGCGCAGTTCATCTTCTCCATAGTAGCCCGGCCGGTAGATGAAGGCAACCACATCGGCTTCCTGTTCGATGGAGCCGGATTCGCGGAGGTCCGACAATTGCGGTTTGCGCGGAGAACGCGCTTCCACGGCGCGGCTCAACTGCGAGAGTGCGACAAGGGGGACGTTCAACTCCCGCCCCAGGGCTTTGAGGCTGCGGGCGATTTGGGAGATTTCCTGGTTGCGGTTCTCGAAGCGGCCGTAGCCGTGGATCAACTGAATGTAATCCACGATTATCAGGCCGAGGCCCTTTTCCGCCTTGAGGCGGCGGGCCTTGCCGCGAATCTCCAGAACGCTCATGGTGGGGGAATCATCCACATAGATGGGCGCTCGATAGAGGGCTTCCGCGGCGCGGGTGATGTTGGCCATTCCCTCCTCCGAGACATAGCCCTGGCGCATCGCCTGCTGGTCAACTCTTGCCTCTGAGCAGAGGAAGCGGAGGGCGATCTGTTCCTTGGCCATTTCCAGGCTGAAGACGGCGACCGGGGCTTTTCCCTTCACTCCCACATTGCGGGCGATATTGAGGGCGAGGGCGGTCTTGCCCATGGAGGGGCGGGCGGCGATGATGATGAGGTCCGCGGGCTGCAGTCCTGAAGTGAGGGCGTCGAAGTCGGAGAAACTGGTGCGCAGGCCGGTGCCGGGGAGGTGGGTGCGCTGGATTTCGTCTATTCGCTCGAAGGCGTCGGAGATGAGGCTTCCGAGGGGGACGAAGGTGGGAGCGATGGTGCGTTCCCCGACGGAAAAGATGAGGCGCTCGCACTCATCAATGACTTCCTGGACATCGGTGTCGCCGGCCTCGTAGGCGCGCTTGGAGATTTCTCCGGAGGCGTGGAGGAGGTAGCGCAGGGAGGATTTCTCCCGGACGATCTTGGCGTAGTAGGAGGCGGCGGCGGCCGTGGGCGCGCTCTCGAGGAGGCCGTTGAGATAGGCGACGCCTCCGACCTGTTCCAGTTGTCCGCGCTGTTTCAGTCTTTCTCCCAGGGTTATCAGGTCAACCGGCTCGCCCTCATTGAAGAGGGAGCAGACGGCGTCATAGATCCAGCGATTTATTTCGCGGTAGAAATCCCCCGGCTCAAGGATATCCACCACGCGGGCGATGGCTTCTCGTTCCAGCATCATGGCGCCGAGAGTGGCCATCTCCGCTTCCAGGCTGTGGGGAGGGAGTTTTGTGACCAGGGCGGATGCTTCCATGACGGCCTCCGGATGAGAGATGCTTGCGAAGAGAGTTGCTGCCTTCCGGACGAAGAGAAATCGGGGAGGAAGAATTCGCCAACAGCCCGTCCGGCAAACTGGACTTTTGCTGCCTTTTATTGATGAAGCGGACTACGCCTCTTGTGGCACGACTTCCACCGTCAGCGCGGCCTCTACCTCAGGGTTCAACTTTATTTTGACCGGGTGAGAGCCGATGACCTTGATGGGCTCTTCCAGGTGAATCTTGCGCCGGTCCACCTCGACCCCTTGGGCGGCGAGGGCCTCGGCGATGTCATGGGTAGTGATGCTGCCGTGGAGCCTTCCTTCCTCTCCGGCGCGCGCGGGCATTACCAGCGGGGCGCTCTCCAGCCTCTGGGCGAGGGCACTGGCTTCGGTCTGGAAGCGGGCCTGCTTCTTGGCGATTTCGGCGCGCATCCGCTCCAGGTTCTTCATGTTTCCCGGCGTGGCGGGCAGGGCGAGCCTGCCGGGGATGAGGAAATTTCGGCCGTAGCCGCCGGCGACCTCGACCACTGCTCCAGCGCGGCCCAGGCTCGGCACTTCTTCCAGCAGAATCATTTTCATGATGACCGGCGCTCCTGATTGGAAAGATTTGCGAATTTACTCCGCGTAGGGAAAGAGCGGCTTGCCCGCATAGTAGATCACCTTCCACTGGCCGTTCTCTCTTGCCACCGAAAAGGCCTTTGCCCCGGGCTCCTCTTCCTGCTGCAGGGAGACGACGACCTCTGCGGCGTTTTCGCCGCGGCCTTCTGCGCGCGGGTTGCTGAGGTCATAGAGCACCTGCGCGCCTCTCGCCTCGCGGATGAAGGCCTCCTGCGAATGGCGACGCTTAGATTCCGCGGAAAGAAGGTCATAGGCGGTCTGGTAGTCCTGGGCATAGATGGCGCGCAGATAGGTTGTGACGGCGGCCTTTGCGGCCTCAAGATCCGCGCGGGAAAGCGCGGGAGGAGTGACGCGCTCGGGAGCGATTGGCTGCGGCGGAGGTTGTGCGCGGCTGCATCCCGCGAAAAAGATGGCCGGCAGGCCGAGCATCAGGGCAAAAGCGATGCTTGCCATCAGGCGGTGCGCGAACCTGGTCCGAAAGGAGGAGTTTGCCATTGCTTGCGGCGGGATTCTAACATCGCGCTTGGGGAGTGTCAAGGCCACAGATATTCGCCCATTATCATTGCCGAGGGAAAAGGAAAGTGAATAGATTTGTGGATAGACGGAGGTTACTATTTACTTTCCGGGGGTTTGGGCGCCCGCTTTTGCTCCGGCTTCGGCGAGAATCTTGTTTGCTTTTTCCGCGGCTTCGTCGAGGGCTTGCTTCGGGGTGGCCACCTGGCGCACGGCCTTATCGAAGGCGGTGGACAGGATCAGATCTATCTCCGTCGCCTGGCGAAACAGGACCGGCTCGTTATAGGCGTATTCTATCTGGTCGGCGAAGGCCTTCAGGCCCGGGTTGGTCTTCAGGTAGGCTTGATAGGAGGGGCTCTGGAAGACGGACTTGCGAACCGGCAGATAGTTGGCGTCCTTTGACCATGCTTCCTGCACCTCCGGGGAGACGAACCAGCGGGCGAATTCCCAGGCCTCCTTGGGGTGTTTGGACTGTCGGAAGACGACGATGTATTCTCCGTCCACGGGGAAGACGCGGCGCTTGGAGCCGGCCGGCATGGGGCCGATGGCCCAGTCGAAGGCCATCTCCTGGAGATGGGGCAGGTTCCAGCAGCCGTCCAGCATCATCGCCACCTTCTGGCTTTCATATCCCTGCTCGGGGGCGCTCATGGTGGCGATCCTATACTTGTGCTGCAAATCAACCCAGAACTGGAGGGCGCGCACTCCGGCCTCGCTGTTGAAAGCGACCTTCTTTCCGTCGGGGTCGGCATAGAGACCCCCTTCGCCCCAGAGAAAGAACTTCCACTGCCAGACCCCGTAGTTGGAGAGCTGGCCGGTGAAGACCGGAATGAAAAAGGCCCACTGCTCAACCCGGTCCCCCTTGCGGAGGGTCAGTTTCCGGCCGTATTCGACGAATTCTTTCCAGTCTCTGGGGGGGCGGTCGGGGTCGAGGCCGGCTTTGCGAAAGAGGTCCTTGTTATAGCCCAGGGCCATGCAGGTCGCCTGGATGGGCAGGACGCGCAGTTTCCCCTTGTAATAGGAGGCGTTCATGAGGGAAGGCAGGAAGTCCTTCTCCTCCTCCTTTGTGAAACCGCCGTACTTTTCGGCCAATTCATCAACATCGTAGATGGCGTTCTCGTCCACCATGGGGGCAATCCAGTTGGTGCGAACCCAGCAGAGATCCGGGGTGGTGCCGGTGAGCACGGCGGGGGCGAGTTTGAGGAGCATATCGTCGCCGGTTTGAACATACTGAGGCCTGACCGTGATGTTGGGATGTTCGGCCTCGAAGCGGGCGATGAGCCGCTTTATCGCCGGGGTGGTGTAGGAGACATAGGAATGCCAGAAGACGATTTCGGTCTTGCCGCTCTTGCCGGCCTGGCGTTCAGGGCTTTTTCCACAGCCGGAGAACAGGGCAAGAAGAAGCGCAAGGCAAGAAGAAAGTGCGAGCCAGCCCAAGGGTCTTTGTCCGGACATTCTGGCCTCCCAAGAGGATCTTTGAAAGGATGCGGGCCGGCGGCGCAAGCCAGGCGCGGTCACGCGGCCGCAATTCAGGCAATAATCTGAGACTTATGGGGCGTAAAGTCAAGGGTCTGGGCCGGCTGGCCTCAGGATTCGGGCGTCCCTTGAGGAGAGCGGGCGAAGGTCTCTGGAATTCTGGGACCCGGGTTCTCCACTCTGCCTTTCTGCTCCGGGGAGAGGCCGAGGGCGGCGGCGAGGGCGCGCACCACGCGGGGGTCAAAGGCGCCGCCGGCCTGGCGCTGGAGTTCGGCGAGGGTGCTTGAGGGAGAAAGCGGCGGAACCCCCGCGGTGGGGCTGGTCAGTTGGTCATAGCCGTTTGCCACGGTGAGTATCCTCGCCTGCAAGGGAATCGCTTCTCCCTTGAGGCCTTCCGGATAACCGGAGCCGTCGTAATGCTCATGGTGATAGCGGACAGCACTGAGGGCGGGGCGGAGAAACTCCGCCGGCTGCAGGATGGACATTCCCACCAGAGGATGGTTCCTCTCCAGAGCGTCTCGATAGGCCTGGGGATTGGAGGCGCGCATCAATTGTTCTTCCACGGCGATCTTGCCGATGTCGTGGAGGGTGGCGGCGAAGCGGAGGGTCTCCATCTCATCCGGAGAGAGCCCCAACTGCTGGCCCATCATAAGGGCATAGTCGGTTACCCTTTCGGAATGGCCCAGCACCTGGGGGTCCTTCGCTTCTATTGCCCGGTTGAGGGCGCGCACGGTCTCCCAGTAGGAGCGGCGGAGGGATTCGTGGAGTTGGGCGTTTTCGATTCCCACGGCGGCTACTCCGGCGAGGGCGCGAAGGAGCCTCTGGTCGCGCCGGGTCCAGTGGCGGGGATAATCCGCGTAGACGCGAAGCACTCCCAGGAAACGGCCTCCCCGCTGAAGGGGGACGCAGATGCAAGCCACCAATCCTTCTGCATTTGCCTCCTCCCGATAGCGAGAGAAGCGGGGGTCGCGGCGCATCTCCCGCACGGTCACCACCTCGCCCCGCTCCGTCTCTTGGTCAACGGCGGATTCGGAGAGGCGGACCGGGCCTTTGGCGAGGTAGTTCTGAGAGAGGCCCCAGGAGGCGGCGGAGCGAAGTTCATCTCCCTCCCGGTCGAGCAGGCGGATGACGCTGGCGCGCCCTTCGGTGATTTCCGCGGCCATGCGGACGATGGTGGGGAGGATCTCCTCCATGCGAAGGGATTGGCTGACAGCATGGGAGGCGGAGAAGAGGGTGGCGGACTCCTCTCCCCTCTCTCCGAGGATTGCGGAAAGGCGTGCGGTGAGGACGCCGATGACGTAGAAGAGGGTGGAGCGAACGAAGATGTCAAGGACGACATCCTGTCCGACTACGGGATGGGGCCCGCGGCCGGTGTAGGCGATCCAGCCGCTCAGAGCGGCCGCCGCCAGGCCCGTAACCGAGCCGCCAATGTCTCCCAGGCAAAAGCCGGCGAGAATAATCGGGATGTAATAGAGGTGGGTATAGGAGGAGGCGGTGCCGCCAAAGGCATAGACCAGCCAGGTGACGGCGGCCAATAGCAGGCAGACGACCAGGGCCACGAGCCAGCGCGAGAAGATTGCTTTCAGCACTGCATTACACCGCGTATTAGTAGGAATGAAACCAACGAAGGAACCCAATACAAAATAAGCATTCCCAAATTGCCTGGAAATTATTCCCCTTCTAGGAACGCCTCAGTGCCGCTCCGGGCCGCGCCCCCGTAAGTTCCCCTTCTCTGACGGCGATGACGCCGTTCACCATTACCAGGGAGATTCCCTGCGGCGCCCGCAGGGGCTGCGCGTAGGTGGCGCGGTCGGCGATGGCGCCGAAATCAAAGACTACCAGGTCGGCCTTGCA
>Ga0299915_10000435_pt1 | contig 31948 bp, 25 predicted proteins | sample RVTome_13_FD_200263 | JGI IMG/M metagenome (GOLD analysis project Ga0299915, IMG submission 200263) | Soil microbial communities from uranium-contaminated site in the Upper Colorado River Basin, Wyoming, United States - RVT92D227 (version 2) ...
TCTGAGAAAGATAAAAATAATTCAATACCAGGTTGACTATCAGTATTCGACTGCAGGCATACAGGAAAAAAATCTCAACGCCAGCATTACAGCAGAAAGAAGTATAGATAGTTTGTTTGGAATGAATTTTTTAGTTAGTAAAGATTCTTTCGAAAATATCTACGATGGCAGATATGCTTTTGAGATCAATCATAGAGATGGAGAAGTTATGCAGCTTAATCCGATCATGCTGAAAAAGAAAGGCATTCCGGAATTGCTCGTCAAGGAATTATTCCAGGGTTATGAAAAGGAAGCCTATTCGGGTCAGACAGACAGCTCAAATAATTCATTAAAGTATTATACAATCTCCTATAATACCATCATTGAAAAGAAAAAAACAGCAAAGAAAATATTCATAAACCAGCTGACCGGAATACCTGAAAGGTTTGAATTTACTGTCGATAATCATGGGACGAAAGAAGTTACGTTATTAACCTTATCTGAAATTGTGATTAACACAAAAAATATTCCCAGGGTTGATACCCGGATTATTGGTTATCTGGATAAATATACCCTGCTGCCTGTTGAAGATATTGGTATTCCGGTTCCGATTGATGCAAGAGATTCATTGATCGGAAAAAAGGCCCCTGATTTCGTCCTAAAAACATTGGGTGATAAAAGCATAAAACTATCTGATTTTAAAGGGAATTTAGTATTGCTTGATTTCTGGGAAGTATGGTGTGGCCCCTGTAGAATGTCATTACCTCATCTTCAGGAATTGCATGGTAAATACAAAGAAAAAGGATTGGTTATACTGGGTATTACCAAAGATAATATGATGGCGGCAAGGGGCGTGCTTTTAAACAGAAAGGTTACCTTTGAGAATCTGGCCGGAAACAGTCAGGTTGCAAAGGATTATAAAATCCTTGAAATTCCCCAGTATTATTTGATTGATGAAAATGGGATCATCATATATGCCAGCAAAAACGGGTTTGAGCAGAAAATGGAAGATATGATCGGAAAACTAATCAAATAAGGCAAATGATTTTAGTTCTTTGTGTCAGAGTCACAAGGTAAAGTCCTTGTATGCCTTTGGTTCATCCACAAACTGTAGTTTCAGTTCATAAAGTAGTGATATTGACTTACTTGTAGAGACAGATGATGAGGATCAGAGACGGATCAAGGCAGAAAATACTTATCTGATATACGCAAACGCAGGTGAAATTGTCTTGAAAGGTGAAGAAATATTAAGATGAAACCGCTGATAGAAAGATTGTTCAATATGATCGAAGAGCGGGGATGGAAGGGGCGGATCCTCCCTATCGGTCACCTCACCGACCTCCGGGAGTCGATTCATGGCCGATATGAGCAGGGGCTCATAGACAAAGCACTTTACCGGGATCAACTTAGCTTCTTCTCTTTCAATTCCCCGGTGGACCTCCCGGGCGCGAGCTCGATCATCATCGTGGCTGCGCCCACGCCCCAGATGCGAATTATCTTCAATTGGCACGGCAGACGTGTGCCGGTGGTTATACCGCCAACCTACGTAAGCTACACACCAAGGACCCATAGTATCCAGGAGGTTCTGGCGGTTTGGCTCAAGCACGAGGGTTACCGCCTGGCGAAGGCACAGCTACCTCTTAAGACGCTTGCCGTGCACAGCGGATTGGCGGAATATGGCCGCAATAATATCTCCTATGTGGCGGGAATAGGTAGCTTCCTGCAGCTCGTGGGCGCATTTTCCGACCTGCCATGCGATGGCGATTCCTGGCGGAAGCCGAGAATGCTCGATCGATGCGAATCGTGTGTTGCATGCCTGCGACATTGTCCAACCAATGCCATCATCAAAGACCGTTTCCTGCTCCATGCTGAGCGCTGTCTTACTTACCACAATGAGGCGAAGAGTGATTTCCCCGACTGGATAAACCCATCCTGGCACCACTGCCTGATAGGTTGCCTGCGATGCCAGACCGCCTGCCCCGAGAACAAAGCAATGCTTGCGTGGTTCGAAGACCGGGCAGAGTTCACCGAGCCGGAGACAGCTCTCTTCATACAGCGTGTGCCGCATGATCAACTACCTGCAGAAACGATTACCAAGTTGAAGAGCCTGGAAATCAACGAGGATTACAGGAGTCTTTGCCGCAATTTGTCGATGCTCATCGAACACGAAAATTACATGAAATGAACCTTTTTGAAAAAACACCAATAGCTTTGGATTTAAAATACAACATGATGAGAAAAATTTTATATTTCATAATTGCAATAACAGCAATAGGTTGCTCAAAAAAGCAAACTGTATATTATGATTATCCGATATCTGCTGTAAATATTAATAATGTTGTAATAAGTGACAGTTTCTGGTTGCCCAAAATCGAAGTAATTCAGGATACTACCATTCAATATGCCTTTGACAAGTGCTACACGGAAGGTCGCATGGATAACTTTCTTATTGCAGGTAAAAAGAAAAAAGGAACCACACTAGGGAAAATGCCGTTTGACGATACGGATTTGTATAAAATTATCGAAGGCGCCTCATATACACTGATCAGTAAGCCAAATCCTGTACTGGAAACCTATATAGATTCCATAATTTCAATTATACAGGTCGGGCAGGAACCCGATGGCTATCTGACAACCTGGTTTACGATTGACAGATCAAAACCGCCCGCATCCTGGGCAAAACCTTCTGAAGCCCGTTGGGACCATGAAGAATCCAACCATGAATTATACAACAGCGGTCATTTATTCGAGGCTGCATCGGCTCATTACTGGGCAACGGGTAAAAGGAATTTTCTGGACATTGCGCTTAAAAATGCAGATTTACTGGTGGCAAACTTTGGTCCCGGCAAATTGCAGGTGCCACCGGGACATCAGATTGCAGAGACCGGCTTAATTAAGCTTTACCGCATTACACAAAATGCAAAATACCTGGAGCTGGCCAGGTTCTTTCTTGACCTTCGCGGAGATTCTATCACACATCCGTTGTATGGAGAATACAGTCAGGACCATTTGCCGGTAGTACAGCAGACCGAGGCGGTTGGACATGCTGTAAGGGCAGAATATATGTATGCTGCAATGACTGATATTGCTGCCATTTTTCGCGATTCGGCCTATCTTAACGCCGTATACAACATCTGGGAGAATATTGTTAATCATAAAATGTACCTAACCGGTGGTGTTGGTTCAAGGCATGAAGGAGAAGCATTTGGCGATAATTACGAATTACCGAACCTGACAGCATATAACGAGACATGCGCAGCCATTGGAAGTGTCTTGTGGAATCATCGCATGTTTTTGTTAACCGGTGATTCGAAGTACTATGATATTCTTGAACGCACATTATACAACGGACTGATATCGGGGATTTCATTAAACGGTACGCAGTTTTTCTATCCCAATCCGCTGGAATCCGACGGCAAGTACGCATTTAACAGTGGTATATGCAGCCGTCAGCCGTGGTTTGACTGCTCATGCTGTCCAACCAATATGATTCGCTTTATTCCTTCCATACCGGGTTTGATTTATGCAACAAATAATGATCGTTTATATGTCAATCTGTTCATATCGAACAAGGCACAAGTAGAAATTAACAACAGGAAGATAGAGTTAACCCAGCAAACAGATTATCCCTGGAACGGACAAGTAAATATTTCTGTCAATCCGGAGAATAAAACATCCTTTACCTTAATGCTGCGTATTCCCGGATGGGCCCAAAACAAACCGGTTCCGGACGCTCTATATACATATATTGGCGATAATTCTGAAGTAGTAGCCGTACGGATTAACGGGAAAGATGAAAAAGTAGTTCTCAATAAAGGTTATATCGAAATAGCAAAAGAATGGACAAAAGGAGATAAAATAGAACTGATACTGCCCATGTCTGTTCGTAAAGTTATTGCCAATACTAAAGTACAGGATGATATAAACAATGTTGCATTTGAATGTGGCCCATTGGTATATTGTGCAGAAGAAATTGACAATAATCAAATTTCAGGTATTGTAATACCGGCTGATATGACCCTGCATAAAGAGAAGAATACTATTTTATCTAATAATGTAAATGTAGTTAAAGGGATCGTGCAAGGTAAAGAACTGACCCTGATTCCTTATTATGTATGGTCGAACAGGGGGGTTGGAAAAATGAAAGTCTGGTTTCCGGTAAAAGAATAAAAAAACCTGCTGAAGCACTGAGCTGACAGCAGGTTAAACCTGGTGTTGAACGGTTGTTAATCGCATAATTTCAGTTATTTGATGTTGTTTGCCAGCATGATTCCGGTTCCGTTTATGATTGCATTAGTGTTTTCACTGATTTCAACTACTTCGGGTGCCTGGTATTTTATTGATGCTTCGGTAGCAGCAGCAAGCATTTCAAGTCTTTCCAGTTCGGGTGTTACGACTTCAGCCTGATCAACAGCAGGAGCAGTATACTTCATGGAAACTTCGGTAGCGGCGGCCAACATTTCGAGTCTTTCGGCTGCTGCGAAAAAGTCATCCGATTCATTTACCGCAGGTGCCATATACCTGATGGCATGCTCCGTCATACTCATCAAGGTCTCCAGTCTGATGACCGAAGCCAGGTTGTCATTACCAAGATTTGACTGGGTAAAGCTTCCTGTGCTGATTACCAGGACAGTGAAGGCAGTTGCGGCCAGTTTCTTCATGTTTAATCTTGTTTTCATTTTTTTAGGTTTTTTAGTGTTTGACATAGATATGTCACATACCGTGCCAAACTATGCAAAACATTGTATAACAACATTATATTGTTGTTTACCGATAATCACCCGATTAAAGAAACTGTTTCAATTCATGCCAAGGGGTGTGCGGATTCGGACAGGAAATGAAGAAGAGCGGGAGAGGGGAGTAATTTTATCTTTGTAAAAATGCGGCTATTTCCATCATCCAGGCAATGCCAAGGTGAATACAAACACCTCCCCAGATATTTCGGGTGTAATAAGCGATCACGCCCAGCATATACCCGCCAAAGAACGAGCTGATTGCTTCTCCTGCGGGCTTTCCGAAATGGATGAATACATAAAAGCTTACCATGGGCATGATAGCACCTTTCCCCAGTATTCTCGACATTCCCAACACCAGGGCACCCCTGAAAAAAAGCTCGGTATCTAAAAAATCCCAACCGTAACAGGCTTCAAAAAGAGCAATAGTAATGCCTTGGAAAATATCAAAGGCATGATTGACTGAAGTAACGGGATATCGGGGATAATACGTGTTAAAATTCTTGCTAAACGAAGCAGCAGCAACAACAGGAACCAAGCAAAGCAGCAAAATTAAGTATGGCCTCAGGTCTACGTTTTTAAATTTCAATCCGTAAAAGCTTTCTTTGTTCCTTTCAACCAACAAATAATAGATCAGCAGGGGTAGAAATATGGTGAACAAAGACGACAGATTGTTCATGCAGCGGATTAAAAAAAGCCAGGCTTCTGGTGCTGCCAATGCCCGTATAATCTTTGCATGATAGCTGTAATTTGAATCGAAACTGAAGATGCATATAAAAACCAGGCTCTTAAGCCAGAACCGGTAGTCTTTCAGGAAGTTCCACTGCCGATAGAAGCAAACATAGTTAATAAAGGCAAAGTAATAAGGTAAGCCATACAACAGCACCGTAAAAAGAAATCCCTTGCCCGAACCGTGATAGGGATCAATTAATGTATCTTCAATATCAACTGCATAATTGACAATGAGGCAAATGGCCAGAAAAACCATTGTTACAACGTAGTAGCCGGTATTGAAATCCTGGGCCAGGTGCTGTTTGAAAATCTTATAAAGTTTTTTCATTCCGGATTGAACTTATAAAATTTTTACCAATCACAATATCCCTTTACCGGTAAAATATGATTAAGCTTTGAATATTGTTCGAAAGCAGTTGTAAAAGCAAAAAAACTCCCGGATTGGAAACCTGAATATCCGTCGTATAAGGAAGGACTGGAGGCAACTTGAGAATACCTTACAGGTGCAGATAAAAAAACCTGCTGTAGCACTGGGCTGACAGCAGGTTATACTTGGTGTTTACCTGTTGATGATCGCATATTGTGTGTTATTTGATGTTGTTTGCCAGCATGATCCCGGTTTCATTAATGGTTTCATTGTTGTATTCACTGAATTCATTTACTTTGGGTGCCTGGTATTTGATGGATGCCTCGGTAACAGCAGCAAGCATTTCGAGTCTTTCCATTTCGGGTGTAACAACTTCAACCTGATCAAAAGCCGGAGCAGTATACTTCATGGAAGCTTCGGTAGCAGCAGCCAGCATCTCAAGTCTCTCAGCGGCAGCAGCAAAATCGGTTGATTCATTTTCAGCAGGAGCCGTATACCTGATGGCATGCTCGGTTAAACTCATTAAGGTTTCCAGTCTGATTAACGAAGCCAGGTTGTCATTACCGGGATTTGACTGGGTAAAGCTGCCGGTGGTGATAACCAGGGCGGCGAAGGCTGTTACTGCCAGTTTCTTCATGTTTACTTTTGTTTTCATTTGTTTAGGTTATTTAGTGTTTGGCATAGGTAGCTCACATAACGTGCCAAACTTTGCAAAACATTGTATAACAACATTATATTGTTGTTTACCGATGATAACCCGATTAAGGAAACTGTTTCAATTCATGCCAAGGGGTGTGCGGATTCGGACAGTGGAAAAGTGGAAAGGCGAACTAGCAGGCCATACGACTTAGAAGACTAGGAGAACAGGAGACACGGAGATGGGGATGGGGAGTTATAGGTTGTCCATATTCTCCAGCGCCAGTATCAGCGCCTGTGTGCCTTTTTCGGCATAACCCAGGGCAGAAACCGACTGGTATAGCTGTTGTGCCAAGGCCATTCCAGGCAGGGAGAGTTCCATGCGTCGGGCTTCTTCAAGTGCAATGCCTATGTCCTTGATGAAGTGACGGACAAAAAAGCCGGGCTCAAAATCACGGCGAAGGATGCGTGGGGCAAGGTTGTCGAGCGACCAGCAGCCTGCCGGGCCACTTCAGCCGGTGAGTGGCACCATGTGGCGCCTTTTTCGATCAGTGATGATGCTTTTTCTTTGGTTCGCGTAAATACAAATCCCCTGTAACCCTTATCCAGTATGTGTCCGAACATGGAACGGCCCATCACGCCGGTGCCGATCCAGCCTATTGTGGATTTTTCATTTAAATGGAATAAACTCATTGAATTGATAGCAAGTCCTTTATAGTAATCTTACCATGGTAATCGGTAACCAGTAACCGGTAATCGGTAATCGGTAATCGGTAATCGGTAATCGGTTAAGTGGGTATTGGGTATGGGGTGTGGCACTGAACATCTAACACCGAATACCGTTTACCGGCTGTTCACCGTTTTACCGTTTACCGTTTACCGTTTACCGTTTACCGTTTACTGGTTCTCCTCCTCATCGCTCCGCCCAACGCCCCTGCAATCAGCGATCCCAGCACGCCCCTTACCAGCGTACGGCCCAGTTCACTGCCCACCTGCCGGGTGATGGTACGTCCCATTGTTTTTGCCAGGTCGCCCACCATGCCTCCGGACGCGCCCTTTGCGGCCCTTCTGAGCCTTTCTTCTTTAGCCTTTTTCAGCAGTTCTTCCTGTTCCTTCTTTTCGGCATCTTCTTTGGCGAATCTTTTTTCCAGAATCTCAAAAGCCGACTCCCGGTCGACCTGTTTTTCATATACCCCGTTTATCACCGAATTACGAATGATCTTTTTGCGCTCGTCGGGGGTAATGGGACCGATCTGGGATTGGGGGGGCACTATTTTTGCCATTTCAACCATTCCCGGAATGCCTTTTTCATCGAGAAAGGAAACCAGGGCTACACCCACTCCCAATTCGGTAATAACTTCCTCGACCTTGAATTTCGGGTTTGGACGGAAGGTTTCTGCTGCCGATCTTACGGCTTTCTGATCCCTTGGTGTGAAAGCCCGGAGGGCATGTTGAACCCGGTTGCCAAGCTGACCCAGCACGGTATCGGGAATATCGATGGGATTTTGGGTCACAAAATAAACACCTACTCCTTTGGAGCGTACCAGGCGTACAACCTGTTCAATTTTTTCAAGCAGTACTTTCGGGGCTTCGTTGAATAACAGATGCGCCTCATCAAAGAAAAACACCAGCTTGGGTTTGTCGAGGTCACCCACCTCGGGAAGCTGCTCGAACAATTCGGAAAGCAACCACAGCAGGAAGGTGGAATAAAGGCCGGGTGACAGCATCAGCTTATCAGCGGCCAGTATGTTCATCACGCCATTGCCTTTGCGGTCGGTTTGAATAAAATCCATAATATCCAGGGCAGGTTCACCGAAGAATCTGTCGGCTCCCTGTTCCTCGAGGGTTAACAATCCCCGCTGTATGGATCCAATACTTGCGGAGGATATATTGCCATATTCATTGGTGTATTCATCGTGGTGTTCGCCCACGAATTCGAGTATTTTCCGCAGATCTTTCAGGTCGAGCAACAGCAGTTCATTATCATCGGCTATTTTAAACACAAGTGTGAGCACTCCGGCCTGTACCTCGTTCAGGTTAAGCAACCGGCCCAACAACAACGGTCCCATCTCAGAAATGGTGGTTCTGAGCGGATGCCCCTGTTCACCGTATATATCCCATAAACATACCGGAAATCCCTGCGGACTGTAACCCTGGAGGTTCAGTTCCTTTACCCTGGCAGCAACCTTGGGATTTTCTCCGGCCGGTTTAGCAATACCCGACAGATCACCTTTCACATCGGCCATTATCACCGGTACACCAATAATGCTGAAGGTTTCAGCCATCGACTGCAGGGTAACGGTTTTGCCAGTTCCTGTGGCTCCGGCAACCAGGCCGTGACGGTTCGACATCCTGGGTATAAGGTATAGTTCCTTGTCTGACTTTGCGATGAGCAGGTTTCCGTTTGTGTCTATCACGGTATTGTGTCTTTATTGGTAAATATAATAAAAAGTAATGAGTAACGAGTTACGAGTAACAAGCGGGTTTTGGGATTCGGTTTTGGCGTGTGAATTCTATCGCAGATACCGCAGATTTCGCAGAAAAGAATTTTTAAAAATCTGCATCAGCGTTATCTGCGAGAGCTTATTCTCTTTACTCCCTACTTCTTACTAATATCTGTAATGCTCCGGCTTATACGGCCCTTCCAAGGGAACACCAATATAATCGGCCTGATCTTTGGTAAGCCGTGTGAGCTTTACACCCAGCTGTTCGAGGTGAAGCCGGGCCACTTCTTCGTCCAGTTTCTTGGGAAGACGGTACACGCCTATTTCATAGTTGTTCTGCCACAGATCCAGCTGGGCAAGTATCTGATTGGAGAAGGAATTGCTCATCACGAAAGAAGGATGTCCGGTGGCACAACCCAGGTTAACCAGGCGTCCTTCGGCAAGCAGGAAGATCGAATTTCCTTTCGGGAAGGTATACTTGTCTACCTGGGGCTTGATATTCAGATGTTTAATACTGGGATAGGCAATTAGTTTATCTACCTGAATTTCGTTATCGAAATGGCCTATATTGCAAACAATTGCCTGGTCTTTCATCTGAAGCATATGAGCGATGGTGATCACATCGCGGTTGCCGGTTGATGTTACAAAGATATTGCCTTCCCTGACGGCCTCCTCCATGGTGGTGATTTCAAATCCCTCCATGGCAGCCTGCAGGGCACAAATGGGATCTATTTCGGTTACCAGCACACGCGCGCCATAAGCACGCATCGACCTGGCACAGCCTTTGCCCACATCTCCATAGCCCAATACAACAACTACCTTGCCGGCGATCATTACATCTGTTGCCCGTTTGATACCATCAGCCAGCGATTCACGGCAGCCGTACAGATTGTCGAATTTACTTTTGGTTACCGAGTCGTTCACGTTAATAGCCGGAACCAGGAGCTCTCCTTTTTCCATCATCTGATAAAGCCGGTGAACACCGGTTGTGGTTTCTTCTGAAACACCTTTCCATGAATCTTTGAAGCGATGCCATTTGCCTTTATCCTCCTGCAAAATCTTTTTTAAAAGCTGCAGAATTACTCCTTCTTCTTTGCTCTCCGGGGTTTTATCCAGGACCGAAGGATCTTTCTCGGCTTTGTAACCCAGGTGTATCAGCAAGGTTGCATCTCCGCCGTCGTCCACAATCAGGTTGGGACCCTGACCGCCCGGAAACGACAGTGCCTGATCAGTACACCACCAGTATTCTTCAAGTGTTTCGCCCTTCCAGGCAAAAACAGGAATGCCGGCCTTCGCAATAGCTGCGGCAGCGTGATCCTGGGTTGAGAAGATATTGCAGCTTGCCCAGCGTACATCGGCTCCAAGGGCAACGAGCGTCTCGATCAGAACGGCAGTTTGCACGGTCATATGTAAGGAACCGGTAATACACGCGCCCTTCAGGGGTCTTTGTCCGACGTGTTTATTACGAATTGCCATTAATCCCGGCATTTCTTTTTCCGCAATCTCAATTTCTTTTCGGCCAAATTCAGCCTGACTGATGTCTTTAACCTTGTAAGGAAGCATATCAACAATGGTTTCTGTTTTCATAAATGTTAATTAAAACGTGATTATATTAATTCATTAATATGATTCAAAGTTGCAAATATTTTCAATATTTCTTTTTTGTCAATGGTTATCTGATCTCTTAATTCGTGAAGGGAGTCAAATTTCTTTTCGCAACGGAGCCACTCTAAAAAGGCGACTTTAATCGGCTGATGGTAAATATCATTTTGAAAATCGAACAGGTTAACTTCAATGGTCCTTTCGTGTTTCGGCATGGCAATGGTTGGTCGGAACCCGATATTCATCATGCCCTGATGTACCTGGTTATTCACCCTGACCAGAACAGCATAGACCCCGTTCCGGGGAAGCAGTTTTCTGGGTTCGTTAATCTGTATGTTAGCGGTAGGATAACCAAGTTTTCTTCCGATTTTGTTTCCTTCAACAACATGTCCACTAAGGAAGTACGGGTAACCAAGGGCTTCATTGGCTGCGGTAATACGACCCTCCTCAATCATATGACGGATGGAGGAAGAACTTACCCGGACACCATCAATAGTGACAGGATCAAGCCTTTCCGCCATGATCCCGTTCTCCCTGGCGCTTTTCTGAAGATTTTCAAAAGTACCTTTCCGGTCCTTTCCAAAATGGTGGTTGAAACCCACAACAATATGCCTTGCCTTAATGCTGCCAACCAGGTAATCGCTGACGAACCTGTCGTAGGTAATATTGGCCAGCTGTTTGTCGAAAGGCAGGATCACCAGGTTGTCAATCCCGTGTTTTTCAATCAGCTCAATCTTTTCATTGAGCGAAGCAAGCAAACGCAGGTCGTTGTTATCGGGTTGCAGCACAAAACGCGGATGGGGCCATAGTGTGATGACAACCGATTCACCGCCATAGGACTTTGCCAGTTTCTTTATCCGGTTAAGGATTTCAAGATGTCCACGGTGGACACCATCGAAGATCCCGATCGTAACAACAGGATTGGAGGCCTCAAAGCAGGATATATCGTTGAATACCTTCAAATTATATTGAGTAAAAACGCTGGCAAAGTTAATACTTATCTGTTAATACCCACATGGAATAATTTGGATTTGGTAACAGGTTTACTGCTGTATGTCAAAATTCCGGACAGGTGACCGAAAAAAGCAAACCGTATAACTGATATTAGGATTAATTCCTAAATTTAGGTACTGAAAAACCTCCTGCTAACCAAAAGATTTATGGATTATAAAAAACCTGTCATCGTTGAAAATGATTCCTGGCTTGAACCCTATGCCGATATCATATACCGGCGCAAGTTAAGGGTCTTTGATAAGGAGAAGGAACTAACAGGTGAAATACGGACACTTTCGGATTTTGCCACAGGATATCTTTATTTCGGATTGCACGCTACTGACAGGGAATGGATTTTCAGGGAGTGGGCACCCAATGCAACAAAAATATACCTGGTGGGGGATTTCAACGGATGGAAAGAGCTGAAGGAGTTCAGTCTGATTCCCCTGGAGAACGGGGTTTGGGAAATCTGCCTGCCACGCCAGGTAATGAACCATAAGGACCTGTATAAACTTTCTGTATACTGGGAAGGTGGCCATGGATACCGGTTGCCCTCCTACGCCCGCAGAGTTGTGCAGGATGAAAGGACGAAAGTTTTCGATGCGCAGGTCTGGGCTCCTGAAGCTAACCATCAGTGGCAGCATGCTTGTGTAAATGCTGCAGAGCGACCGCCTTTTATTTATGAGGCCCATGTGGGTATGGCTACAAGTGAAGAAAGAATCGGAACCTACAATGAATTTTGTACAAATGTCCTTACACGGATAAAGAAAGCAGGTTATAATACCATACAATTAATGGCCATACAGGAACATCCCTATTACGGTTCATTTGGTTATCATGTTTCCAATTTCTTCTCGGTATCCTCCCGTTTCGGAACCCCCGAAGATCTGAAACAACTCATCGACACAGCACATGGAATGGATATGGCTGTTATCATGGACCTGGTGCATTCGCACTCCGTGAAGAATGAAATGGAAGGTCTGGGAAATTTCGACGGTACTCCCTACCAGTACTTTCATGCCAGCGGACGAAGAGAACATGTGGCATGGGACTCGCTCTGTTTTGATTACGGTAAAAACGAAGTTTTGCACTTTCTGTTGTCCAATTGCAAATTCTGGCTCGAGGAATACCGGTTCGACGGTTTCCGTTTCGATGGTGTAACGAGTATGTTGTATTATGATCATGGGCTTTCCCGGAATTTTAACAATTACGGGATGTATTACGACAGAATGCAGGATGAAGACGCTATAACCTATCTGGCGCTGGCCAACAGACTGATTAATTCGGTTAATCCCAAAGCCATAACAGTTGCGGAGGAGATGAGTGGTATGCCTGGACTGGCTGCTGCACTGGAAAATGGTGGTTATGGATTTGACTACAGAATGGCCATGGGAGTTCCTGATTACTGGATAAAAATAATAAAGGAATTGCCTGATGAGAGATGGAATGTTTCGGAAATCTATTATGAACTCACCAGCAAAAGGGCAGATGAAAAAACCATATCCTATGCAGAATCACATGACCAGGCCCTGGTAGGTGATAAGACTTTAATCTTCAGGCTTTTGGATAAGGAAATGTATTTTTCCATGAGCAAAACTATGTCAAGTCTGATCATCGACCGCGGAATAGCTTTGCACAAGATGGTCAGGCTGATAACGGCTGCAACAGGGGGAGGCGGTTATCTCAACTTTATGGGTAATGAGTTCGGACATCCGGAATGGATTGATTTTCCGCGTGAAGGGAACAACTGGTCGTTCCATTATGCCAGAAGGCAATGGAATCTGGTTGACAACAATTTGCTTAAATACCATTACCTCGGGGACTTTGACCGCGATATGATTAACCTGATCAGAGAAGACGGATTATATGTGCATCAGTATTGCCGCCTGCTCACCGATAACAAGACTGATCAGGTACTTGCCTTTGAAAGGGGTGACCATATGTTTGTTTTTAATTTTAATCCCGTGAGATCCTTTACTGATTATGGAATCCAGTCAAGACCGGGCAGGTACCGTATTGTACTGAATACCGATAATCCGGTATATGGAGGCGTTGGAAATGTGGATGAGAAACTGACTTATTTTACACACAGCACGGCAAAACACAGTTCTTCTCATTACCTCATGCTTTATATTCCCAGCAGGTCGGCCCTGGTATTGAAAAAACAAAAAACCCCTAAGGTATATTGAAAAAATGCAGAGATCCCGCATTTTGCGGAATCTCTGCATTTTTACCTATAACAAAATAAACTCCTGCCATCAACGACCGTGTTTGTTGTAGCGGCGGTGGTACCTGAATTCATAATTGTGGCGGTATCCGTTCTTATTGACAATTACGGTACCATCACAATCCTCTGCACTAAAGTCAATGGTGGTTACTCCGGTGACACTGTTGGTAACCTCAACGGTACCCTCAACAATCACCCAGCGCCATTTGTATTCCTGGCAATGCACCAATACAAGCGGTTCGGTGATTACACGGCTGTATTCCTGTCCCAGTATATTAATACCATTAGCCGATCCTGTTATTAACACAGTATCATTCTGCGGATTCATATGCCTGATCCATTCACGCAACTGATTGGCATCCCGTGTCATCCAGGTATTATCGTTAAAAGTGATTTTACCGTCTTCGAGCACAATGCTCATTTCAAGGTGGTATTCATCATTCAGTCCAAGATTGGTAATCGTTCTGGTTCCTTCAATTTTTGCATCATTCAGGTAAAAGTTGTTGAAGGTTACTATATGTTGTGCCCCGGGCATGAACCATCTGTCAGTAATGGTTATAATTATCTGACCTTTACGGGTAATGGTATCATCATGAAAAACAACAGTACATCCTTCACCATAGTCGATTGTTATGACCTTAGGAAAATGGGTGCTATCGGGATGATCAACATTTACCGTAAAGCATGGATCCCCATTCTCGGTTGACTTTAATCCAAGGCTGATATAACCATTTCCGTCAAGTGCGGCGATTTCGGAAATAACCATGTTATCAACCTCGGTATAAAGAGCATCAGCATAAGCTTCATCTTGTGCAAGAACAAGATCGGTTTCTGAGATATTGCCATCATCTTCCCTGGAGCATGATGGTGTTAAAAACAAGGCAGTCAACGCTGCCAGCAGCATTCCTGAAATTCTTCTGTTCTTTTTCATCACGGTATTATTTGGTTTTACAATAAATTATACAGCTGATTCATTAGTTCATTTTGTATGGTTGTATGATTTGATTGTAAAAAAGAGAAAAGGTTTAAAAGGGAGGTGATATTTTTTTAAATAATTTATAATTGTGTATAAACACGTAGAGACGCAAAATCTTGCGTCTCTACGTATTATTTCAAATTAGCACTTATCCCAAATACGTTTTCAACAACCTGTTTTTGGATTTCTGCCTCAAGTGCTTGATGGCCTTTTCCTTGATCTGCCTGGTGCGTTCCCTCGATATTCCGATAGTTGCCCCAATTTCTTCCAGCGACATGGGCTTGGTACCAATACCGTAAAAGGCCCTGATCACACTGCTTTCTTTTTCGGGAAGTGTACTGAGTGTTCGTTCAATTTCCTTGGCCAGAGATTCTTCAATAAGCTTATTGTCGGTTGTGGGGGTATCCTGACTGGGCAAAACGTCTAAAAGACTGTTTTCCTCACCATCCTGAAAGGGTGCGTCAACCGATAAGTGCCTGCCTGATAATTCCAGCGTACCTGCCACCTTACCTTCAGGAAGTTCCAGAATAGCGGCGACTTCTTCGGGTGACGGCTCACGTTCATGCGTCTGTTCCAACTGCGAAAAAGCCCTGTTAATCTTGTTCAGGGCGCCTATTTTGTTGAGTGGCAACCGGACAATACGCGATTGTTCTGCCAGTGCCTGAAGAATACACTGCCTGATCCACCATACAGCATAAGAAATGAACTTAAATCCCTTTGTTTCATCAAATTTTTTAGCTGCCTTGATCAAACCGAGATTTCCTTCATTGATCAGGTCAGGCAGACTTAAACCCTGATGCTGGTATTGTTTTGCAACCGATACAACAAAACGAAGATTAGCCTTGGTAAGTTTTTCAAGAGCCTCCTGATCTCCCATTTTAATCCGCTTGGCAAGTTCAACCTCCTCTTCGGGTGTTATCAGTTCTTCTTTGCCAATATCGTGCAAATATTTTTCAAGAGAATCACTATTCCTGTTTGTAATGGATTTGGTAATCTTTAACTGCCTCATGTTGACCTTTATTTATAGAGTAACGTTTAACGCGTAATTATAACAAATAATATGCTATTTTGTTGTACGACCAATTCTAAAAAAAATATAAAAGAAACTGATCTGTTCTTCAGCCTCAATATAAGGATTTTTTACTTTATTTCAAAATTTTATTTAATCTAATTACAATCTGTGATGAACCTTACAACATTGCTCATCAGATATGGAACAAAAAAACCTGATAATTGTCACGGTAAGTAAGTACTGATATTCCTTGTTTTGGTAAACTAAATATTACTCAAAAAACATGCCATGAATTCCAGGAATTCCACGTTTGTATACCTCCCGGTTCTTTTTGCAATGGTCTTCTGGAGTTTCAGTTTTATCTGGTATAAGCAGGTTTTTGATGATTATGATCCTGTGACCGTGATTGTATTGCGTTTGATCATTGCGGTTCCTTTGCTTTTCGTTCTTTCGGTTGTATTTGGGAAGTTACAGTGTATTTCCCGAAAACATTTAAGGTTGTTCCTTCTGCTGGGATTCTTTGAACCTTTCCTTTACTTCCTGGGGGAATGTTACGGTGTAAATATGATTTCACCAACCCTGGCTTCCATCATTATTTCGCTGATTCCGTTAATAGCGCCCATACCGGCTCGTTATCTTTTCAGGGAGAAGTTTTCTGCTGCCAATTATACCGGTCTGCTGGTTTCTGTGTTGGGTGTTTTCATGGTTATTATGGGTGAAGGGAGTTCACAATCATCAGCCATAGTTGGTGTTCTGCTTATGCTTCTGGCTGTATTCTCAGCAGTATGTCACTCTGTTTTTGTCAGGAAGCTTTCGGATTATTATAACACCTTTACCATTGTCACATATCAGAGCACGTTTGGTTTACTGTATTTCATACCTTTATTCTTACTGGTGAGCTTTTCCCGGTTTATACACATTCACCACTCCTTCGAAATGTTGTTACCGGTTATTAAACTCGCAGTTTTTGCATCTACTTTTGCTTTTCTGTTGTTTGTGTATTCCATCCAGCGCCTGGGAATAGCACGTACGAATGTTTTTGTTAATCTGATCCCTGTATTTACGGCTGTTTTATCCCACTTTATCCTTAAAGAAAGTTTCGGATTGCTTAGGATTGCAGGTATTGCCGTGGTAATTGGCGGAATGGTTGTCAGTCAGTATAATTATTCAGCAAGGTTATCAGGTAGGATTAAAAAATGATTTTAGTGTTAACTTTGCCGCGATTGTTTCTTTATATAGTCCTCATGAAAAACACACCAAAAGTTCCTTATAGGATTATCAGGATTGTCATATCTCTGATAATAGTTGCCGTTTTGGTTTTTCAAAGCAGTTGTAGTTCAACCGGTAAAATCGGAAAGGGGAAGCCGGGTATGGTTCCCTGTCCCTGTGAAAAAAGAAATCAAAGAAGGTGATGCCAGAGGAAGCAAAAGTTTAACGAACAGATTTTTGAGATTTTCAGATGCAAAAACATGGCCATTGATGCCCGGCATTGCTTCGCTATGTTAAAAATTAAATATATGAAAATTAGTATAATAGGAGCCGGAGTCTCAGGTTTGTCAGTTGGATGTTATCTGCAGATGAATGGTTTTGAAACCGAAATATTTGAAAAGCATTCACATTCGGGAGGATTATGTGCCAGTTGGCAGCGGGGTGAATTTACCTTTGATGGTTGTATCCATTGGTTGTGGGGGTCAAACGAGAGCAGTCCGTTTTACCGGTTGTGGTCCGAACTGATGGATATGAAATCAGTTGAATTTGTAAACCACGAAGTCAGGATTGAAATTGAAATCAAGGAGAATCGGGACCGTTACGGCGACAAAGTTTTTCATCTTTACACAGATATAAATCGACTGGAAGCCTATCTGTTGGATCTTGCGCCGGAAGATACAAGGCAGATCAAAAGTCTGGTAAAATCAATGCGGATCATACAGAAATTTGAGATGCCACCTATGATTGATAACATACCGGCACTACAATCGTGGCGAAAAAGGATGGCGATGGTGACCTATCTTCCTATCGTTTTTTTATTTCAAAAGTGGAAAAATGTGACCAATTATTCCTTTGCCCGAAAGCTAAAGAGTCCTTTTCTTAAAGAAGCTTTTGAACTACTATTCGATGGTGAGGAGTTCAAACTTTTAATCATGACTATGCCACTATCCCTTTTTGATACGAAAGGAGCTGGTTATCCCATAGGCGGATCTTACCGGTTTGCCAGAAGAATCGAAGACAAATATATTGCCCTGGGAGGTAAAATTCATTATAATCATGAGGTCAGGAAAATTATTACCGAAGGGAATACAGCCAAAGGGATTCTCCTGAAGAACAACAAGGCTGTCAATTTTGATATTATTATTTCGGCTGCTGATTGGCATTTTACAGTATTCGAAGCCCTCGGGGGAAAATTTGTGAATAAAAAGCTGTTGGCATTGGCATCCAGGGAAAAGCTTCAGCTATATCCATCAGTTCTGATGGTTTCTTTGGGAGTTTCACGTACATTCAGGGAATATCCGCACTTATTAAGGTTTCCTTTGGAAACGGCTGTTACATCACCGGATGGAACAGTGTACACCCGACTCGAATCGCACATATATCATTATGATCCTACTCTTGCACCCGAAGGTAAAACCATAATTGTTCTATGCCTATACACACGAAACGGTGATTATTGGATTCAACTGCGCAGCATGGACATGGAGGAATATAACCGCCGTAAAACCGAATTTGCCGGAGAAATTATTGACAAGCTGAATGAAAAAATCAAAGGGTTAAAACAGGCTATCGAAACTATAGATATCGCCACACCTGCAACTTATCATCGTTACACCAATAATTGGAATGGAAGTGTACAGGGATGGTTTCCAGATAGCAACCTGTTAGCATCGTCACCTGTTGGCATAGATCTACCGGGTTTGTCCAATTTCTATTATTGCAGTCATTGGTCATTTCCGGGGGGAGGATTGCCCATGGCACTCAAAGCCGGCAGGGATCTTTCGCAGAAACTATGTATAAAATATAAGAAGCCATTTATTATTCGATGAATTCCCGTTAGGTTTAGTCTTAAATTTTCTCTGCGGCATATTGAACGAATACGTAACCAATAGACTATTCAGTTTATCCTGCCGTGTCATTTGTACCTGTTATCGTTATACCACTCTGTCTACTTCAGAATGCGGGCTGCGTTATCGTGATACACCTTTTTCAGAACATCATCCGGTAGTCCGAAACCGTTCAGTGCCCAATGGTACCCGAACAGACCGATCTCATAAAAGTGTTCATCGGAAGACTCCAATATACGGAAAGTGATCCGGTACATGGTGGTATTATTGCCCATATCCGTACCATACAGCAGCCGGTCCTGATATCTTTCATAAAATGCTTTCATATAACGCGGAATGGTTGCTGATTCGGCATACCTGGCTGAAATATCCGCATACAGATTTGGATATTTGTCGAGCAGTTGCCCCAGTTTGGCCATATCATGGTTCAGATTGGCAAAATGGCAGGCGATAAAAGTAGTATTTGGATTATTCTGAACGGCATTTTCCAATGTCTGGATTAATGCGTCAAAGCCAATGATACCGGGGTTGGTCATATCAATGCGCCATTCCTGTGCATTCATGAGCCCATCATTGGTTGAATCCATTTTCTCATACATCCAGATCGGATCGGCCACATGGATGTTGATGGGCATATTGAGTTCAGCACATTTCTCAAACAGCGGTTTCATCCGGGGATCATCAAAATGCATTCCCCATGCCTTTACAGGTTTGGAAAAGGAAAGCCCCATTCCTTTATCGCCGAGTTCACCTACTCCCCGGGCTCCCATCCTGTAACAGCGCTCCAGTTCTTTTACCGCAGCGGGTCCAAAGCCAGGTTTGTCATAGCCTGTGTAATCAAAACCGCACCATATTTCAAACCTGTTCCCATATTTGGCATATTTTTGCACGATGGAATCAAACTTTGCGCCTGCAGTCATGGCCAGAATAATCGATTTTTCAATGCCACAAGCATCCATGTTTTTAATCCATTGGTCGATTTCCTCATCGGTTTGGGCATAAACGTGGGTATGCATGTCAATTACCGGGAAGGCCGCCTTGTCCACGTGGGTGATAGGAATTTTATAAATAGAAACAGGCCGGTAATTTTTAAGTAAGATATTATCCGCATTCTGCGCTGTAAGAGGAGAAAAACTTACAGAAATCCAGTATAATATAAAAAATACCGGAATTTCACTTTTTGTCAATCTTTTTGTTTTCATTTTTAATCAGGCTTCATGAATAGTTTTCATTTTTCTTACAATCAATTCTTTAACAGCGCGCGTGGCATCCGGAAAAACCTTTCGCAGATCTATTTCACTGTTGTTTTTTAATCGTTCTTGCAAGGCATGCATAAAGGTATTTTTGGTCTCGGTCGCGAGATTTATTTTACAGATGCCGTTCCGTATTGCTTCCTGCAGCATAACATCGGGAATGTCAGAACTCCCGTGCAGTACAAGCGGTGTAGGAATATGTTCGCTGATTCGTGCAAGTAGCTGAATATCAAGCATTGGAGTCTGTTTATAAAATCCGTGGGCAGAACCGATAGCAATGGCCAGTGCCTGGACACCTGTGCTGTCTGTAAATCGTTTTGCCTCATCAGGTTGTGTGAATCCCTGCCTGCTATGTTCCTGTCCTAGTTTTGGAACAAATCCAAGTTCAGCTTCCACATTTGCGTTATGAGCAGCGGCCATTTTTACCACCTGCTGTGTTATCCTGATGTTGTCATCCAGAGATTTTTCACTGGCATCGATCATTACCGAATCGAATCCCTCATCCAGGCAGCGCCGGACAATTTCAACCGAACTGCCATGATCGAGGTGAAGCCATCCTTCAACGGCATTTTCCTTAAGGGCGGACTTTGCAAGGGTGGCAGCAACAGATAAACCCATATAGTGAATTGAGCTCTCCGAAAGTTGAAGAATCACAGGCATAGTGAGCAAAGAGGCAGCCTGGAGAATTCCTGACAGGGTTTCGAAATTATAGAAATTGGCTGCAAGGATGGCCTTTCTTTCGGCTTTCAATTGTAAAAGTTTATCCTGCAATCTCATGGATCAGAGATTATAGTTAAATTTTTCCCGTGCAATTTGCCGGATTGCATTGTTATTTTCAAAAGCACCTGTACCACCGGCCCTGGTAGTATTGATTGCCCCGATAAGTGCTCCTTTTTCAAGGCATTTTTTTAAGGGCTGATTGTTTATAAATTCAGTAATAAAACCGGCATTAAAGCTGTCGCCGGCACCAATACAGTCCACCACGCAGTCATTCCGGAATGCAGGTTGGGCAATTATATTACTTCCGTCCCAAGCCAGTGCTCCATTACTGCCGTTCTTAATTACCAAAATATGTGCATAATGTCTTAGCTTTTGGATACCCTCTTCAATGGTATTGCTTCGGGTGAGCAATTTAAACTCCTGCATATTTGGAAGAAAAACATCCACATGGGGCAATAAATATTCCAGCGCCAGATCCCATTTTTCTTCCGGGTCCCATTGTGCATCGAATGAAGTGGTTAGCCCCACTTCTTTCGCCCGCCGGAAAAGGGTAACAAGGTCATTTCGTAAACCAGGTTGCAGGAAGATGGAAGAAAAATGCATATGTCTGGCCATTGAAAAGAAATTAAAGTCAATATCATCCAGATGCAGGTCGCTCATGGCACCCGGGTAAGTAACATTGGCCCGGTCCTGATCATAGTTCAGCACAATGGTGGCGCCTGTGCTCAGGGTCTTCGATTTGATTATGCGGCTGGTATCTACCTTTTTCCCTTCCAGGGTATTCAGTACAATCTGGGCGAATTTATCATCACCGATCTTTCCGATGAAGGCAACTTTCGGGCCGAGAGCGCTAAGATTACTGGCAAATATTGCTGATGAACTGCCAAGGGTAACTGCCATTGTATTGGCAATTATTTCTTTGCCAATTGCCGGAAAACCATCAATTTCATTCAGAATAATATCGACGTTTAATTCACCTATTACGATAACATCAGTTGTTTTTTCAGTTGTATTCATGAAATTGCCTTGTGTTTGTAAAGTTAGCAGGTAAATTTTGATTTTGAAAAATTTAAAGATGGAAGGATTTCAGGTTCAGAGCAGGTTGTTCAGACCAACCAGGTTAAATTTGAAGAAATACCGATCCATGGCACTTTCAATAGATGATTCAACAATTGCCGCGGCCTCGAAAGATTTCTTCACGGCGGCCATGGTTTTTAAGTAGGGCCATTTTTCCAGGATGTGTAAATCTTTGAGCCATGGACCACCATGATCAATGGCGATGATTACCGGTGAGGTTACATGCAGGTTCCGGGCGTACAGGCGAATGGTTTTAACACATTCTGATGGTGTAAGTCCGGTATAGCCACCATCAAGATCAACCTGGTTGAGGGTGGCTGCAAACTTGATTGGGGCATTGCAGCGTTTTGCTGATATGAGTGCTGCCCTGATGACTGATAGAGAATTGGGACAGACCGCAAAAATGGTTCTCCTAATACCAGTCTGCAATTCCAGATCACGGATTCTCTTCAGAATAAAATCCATCAGTGGTATGCCGGCTGAAGCAGCCCGGTCCCGCAATTCCTTATTCATTCAAACGGTTTAGAACTGGTAAATAATCACATCTTCCACTACCCTCGAAATAGCCCCGCTCTCCGAGGGGGCATCAGGTTTCAAACCCAACGCCAGCGACTTATAGTAACCAAGAAGCTGTCCTGGCAATATATAACATACTGTCAGCAATTCTTCATCCAAGTGATTGCCCGATTCCGACAGTTGAATGCCAAGGTCGAAGGTCAATTCATCAACCGGACTTTCAAAAATGCCAAGCGTGAATAGTGCCTTTTTACCCTTTTTCATGGAAAGAAATAGGTCTTTTTCATACTTCTGCACATAAGGATTGTTTGAAAAGATGAAGACCAGGAGTGTATTTTCATTGGTAACGGCTTTAGGTCCATGTCGAAAACCAAGGTAAGAATCGTTTTTGCAGATAATATTGCCATCAGTAAGTTCCTGAAGCTTGAGTTGTGATTCAGTGGCTGTTCCATAAAAAGGGCCCGAGCCAAGAAACACAGCCCTGTTAAAACCGAGAGAGGCTATCTCTTTGAGCCGGGAAGCATAATGATCCAGAATTTTCCTGCCATATTGCAAAAGAGAGACAATTTGCGGTCCCAGTTTCTCTATCTCTTTCAATCGCGCTATCAGAAATCCACTTAGAAGCATACCTGAATAACTGCCTGTCATTGCAAGGCTTTTATCGTTAGCTTCGGGAGGCAGCACTATGATAAGTTTTGTTGAATTTGACTCACACCTGGCAAGCTGACCATCAGCATCACAGGTAATTATGATATGAAAGCATTTTTTGCACAGTTTATCTGCCAGGGCGACTACTGCTGTGCTCTCCGGACTGTTGCCGGAACGGGCAAAAGAAACCAGCATGATGGTTTCATGGTCGAAAAAATAATTATTCGGATGGGAAACAAGGTCTGTGGTTGCCACAGCATCTGTATGAATTTTTAAGCACCGGTTGAAAGTCCCATGAAGTGAAAGGCCAATAAAGGCACTGGTTCCCGCCCCGGTGAGTAGGATTCTGGAAACTTCGGGCAGGGCATCGTGAAAATAAGCAGAAATCCGTTCTTTGTCCTTTAAAATTTGATTGTAAATCTTCAACCATAACGCAGGCTGGCCATTGATCTCATTTGCTGTATGAACGGCGCCCAGTTCTTCCAGCTTTGAAAGTTCAGCACCCAGTGGACACATATGTTTAATATTTTAATGTACCTTATCAATAACAAAGTTAAATAAATTGAAAATAAAAGCAAGTTTAATGAAAGATATTTTTACAATAATATAAGCATACGAAAGTTATTATCTATTTTTATTTAATTTCAAAAGTCTGATTCTTTTAAAATTGTGAAAGATTATTATCTTTACTTTCAAATAGAGTAATAAATAAACCAAACCATTCATGAAAACGCGCAAAAGGAGTTCTACTGTTGAAAGAAGAAAGAGTATCTTGAATCTGATCAGTGAAGCAGGCCAAGTATTGGTACATGATTTGAGCAAGGAGTTCAGTGTAAGTGAAGTGACCATCCGAAATGACCTTGAGCAATTGGAAAAGAAAAACATGTTAATCAGAGCAAGGGGTGGTGCCATCAAAATAGAAGGTGGCGTAGGCATTGATTATCAACTTTCTGATAAGGATAAATTGCATTACGTGGAAAAGGCAAGGATTGGTAAAAGGGCTGCACAGCTTATAAAGCCGCATGACACTATTATTATAGATTCCGGGACAACCACCATGGAAGTTGCCAAGAATTTGGGACACCTTACTGATGTTACAGTTATTTGCAATGCATTGAATAGTATCAGTCAGCTTATCCAGCTAAGCTCGGTAAACCTTATCATACCGGGGGGGTATCTGCGCAAAAATTCATTGTCCCTGGTAGGTCCGCTGGCAGAAAAGAACCTGCAGAATCTTTATGTGGACAAGGTATTTTTAGGAGTAGATGGTTTTGATACAAGGCATGGGATCTATACACCCAATATTGAAGAGGCATATTTCAACGAGATCATGATTAAGATTTCAAAGGAAGTTATTGTGGTTTGCGACTCCAGTAAATTTTTCAGGCGTAGTTTTGCATTCATCTGCAGCATTTCGAAAATTCACTGTGTGATAACTGATAATGGAATCCCCGATGACGATAAAAAGCGACTGGAAGATGCTGGTATCAAGGTAATTATTGCCTGAGAACCAGTTTCAGCTGATAAAACAAAAATCCGGCCATTACCGGGTTTTTGTTTTATTGTTTATTCTTGTTTATTCATCATCATCACAATTGTCGTCTGATTATCTTTTGCAAGCGAGCCAAGTAATGCTGACCAGTCGGAATAGTATAACTCCAGTCTGAAACCGAAGGCATCTTTCCCAATTTGAAAAGCCTCACGTGAAATGGCAAACTCCATACGTACCGTATCGCCGGCAGTTTCAGAAAATCCTAATAAAATAGCATTATCCATGGAAAAATAATCCCACGACCAGTCGCCTTGTGATGCACCGGTAAAACGGTAATAATCGAACCATTCGCTGGGTATGTTGCCCTCATACAGCAAGTCGGCTCCGATTGAAGAGGAGAATCCGGTAGTTAGCGAGTTATCCACGTCCATATACAGATCCATGATAGCACCATCCAATGTAGCGAGGCCACTGGTTCCTGTAGTTTCATATTCGATGAAAAAGTAGATGTTGTTGGCATCATAATCAACTTTTCCCCCGATCATATTTTCCTGTCCTTCCAATTCGAAGTCGGGATAGGTTACATTGTCCCAATCAGCAAAGGAGTTGTCTGTTAAACTTACTACCGATGGCTTGTCTACCCGCAATATGGTATGGAAAACATATGATTTTCCTTCGACTGTTCCATTCATGGTAATAAGATAATTACCAGTTTCGACATAAGTATGCACTACAGAGTCGCCAGTCACATCTGGCGAATAATCACCGAAATTCCAGGAAACCGACGAGGCATTTTCAGTATTGTTCACAAGGCTTACGGTTAGTCCGTCATAATAAGATTTAAAGTCGAGGGGAGGAGTCTCGGTTATGGAATAATCTCCTTCCTTGCTGCAGGAAAGCGTTAATAAAAGTATTGCGGCAGCAATATAGGATGGATAGTTACGATATATTTTCATAGCATAGGTTATTTTGGTTTAATTATTCGGAACACAAAGTTTGTTTGTACTGAGCTCGCTTTCCGGCATTGGATATACCATTGATGGATCATCAGCTGGTATAACAACTCCGGCAGCATCCAGGCCGGGTTCACTGCCCGAAGGGATTCCGTTATAACTGTCGAGATGGTATCCCCAGTAATTACGTATCAGGTCTTTCCCATTCCTGAGAATATCAAAAATCCTTTGTCCTTCAAAGGCAAGTTCAATCCTTCTTTCTTTAAGCACAAAATCAACAATATTTTCTTCGGTTATGACATCCCGTGATGCCTCATACAGGTAATCATTCAGATCGCCCCCTTCTGGTACCACCATTCTGTTCATACGAATCTCGTTCAGGTCAGCTATGGCATCATCCAAATGTCCGGCCATGTTGGCATAGGATTCGGCCCTGTTCAGGTATACTTCAGCAAATCGTAACATTACCGGTGAACTTAGTGTAGGCAAATCATCCTGTCCGGAGAACTTTTTGATATAATACAGATCCACCCCATTCATTAAGCCTGGGTTTTCGGTTTCAATATAAGCCCAACGCTGGTCCACGTTCATTAAATCGGTGCCGAAACCCATGTCCCCGAGTAGGGACACAGAAGCACCTTCTTCACCCCAGCAACTGGTTCCGTTAAAAATCATAGAAGCAACAGAGGCTTCTTTTTTATCATCAATAAGGGTAAATGGAATACACCAAATTGTTTCAGAACTTGCAGGGGCCTGAGCACAATATCCGGGGAAAGACTCCGCCGGTTCCAGGGCATAAAAACCGGCATTTATTACCGAATCGGCATAAGCGAGGCAGTTTTCATAATCGCCCATATATAAATAAATTCTTGAAAGAAGCGCCCAGCAACTATATTTTGAAGCAAACCCTTTACCATTGCGTTCTTCCAATGTTTCCTCAAGCATGAGTGAAGCGGCAGTCTTCAGACTTGAAACAATGAAGTTGTAGGTTTCACCCAGGGTAGCACGGGCTTTGGGTGCTCCGTCTGTTGATGATTCGCGCAAAATCACGCCAGGCATTGAAATGGTAGAAGCAGAATAAGCTTTGGCAAACAAACGCACCAGATTATGGGTTGCGAAGGCCCTCAGGAAGTAGCATTCTCCCTTTAGTTGATCGGTCAGCGGATCACTTCCCTTTTCATCAGCCATTTTAATGGCTACATTGGCGCCGTAAATAATTTTGTAAGATACTTCCCAGAAGCTGTTGATATTCGACTTCTCAGAAGCCCGATCTTTGTAACGGAAACTGTTGATCAGATCATCCTCGGTTTTATAGGCGCAAACGATATCATCGCCGGCAAAATCACTCAGATGGTAGTACTGACGGAGATACCAGTTGTTAGAGGAGTTTGGGTCAGGATAATCTTTAAATTGGGCGTAGCATCCGTTTACTAGACTGACCAGTCCGTCGGAGGTGTTTTGAATCTGGTCACCTGTAAGGGCATCACTGGGAATGACATCGAGTTCACAACTGCTCAGATATACAATACCTGTAAGCAACATGAGATATATGAATATTTTTTTCATAGTCTGATATTTAGTTGGTTTTAGAAACGCACATGAATACCCAGCACATATTGCTTGTTATTGGGATATTTGAATTCGGCATATCCGGGTAACCCATTGTTGGGATCAATGGAAACTTCAGGATCCTGACCCCAAAAATCAGTGAAAGTAAGGGGATTATCTGCGCCTACTGAAACAGACAATCCGGTAAGTTTGAGTTTAGTGATCCATGATTCCGGGAGATCATAGGTAAGAGTAATGTTCCGGATCTTTAAATAGCTACCGTCCTCGATAAAACGGGTAGAGGGATCAAACGAATTACTGGCATTCTGTGGTAATGGGTGATTGGCCTGGTCACCAGGTTGTTGCCATAATTTCCAGTCATCCCGAGGCATCATTACATTAAATCCTACATCCTGCAGATCATGATCAACATATCTGCGGAAATAGTTGTAAATCTTATTGCCAGAGAGGAATGAAAAACTGGCCCGGATGGAAATGTTTTTATATTTCAATTCAGTGCCGAACCCCCCTTGTATTTTAGGAATTGGGCTGCCATATTCAATTTTCCTTGCCTGCTGGTAATCATGTGTCGGATTCCCGTTTTCATCCACCCACAGCATGGATCCATTGTCTGGATCGATTCCGTAATACTCCTTGGCATACCAGGAATACAGTGAACCTCCGTTGTGATAAATCTGGACAATACCATATGCATTAGCATTGTAAATGGTATCATTACCAAAACCTGAAAGGGTGTTTTTGTTATACCCAAATGAAAAATCCATGGTCCAGGTGAAATGGGTCGTCTTGATATTGGTTGAGGTTACTCCGATTTCAATCCCGAAATTTTCAGCTTTTCCAATATTCTGCCATTGTTTCCTGAATCCGCCCGAAGGAGGCAGGTCACGGTAAACGAGCAGGTTATCAGTAACGTTTTTATAAATATTAAAATCGATGTCAATCCGACTGGCCAATCCAAACTCCAAACCAGCATTGAACTGAGAGGTTTGCTCCCAGGTCAGGTCAGGATTAGCCATCTGAAAAGGTACCGAAGCAGGTTGACCGTTATACTGTGTGGCATAACGGAATTGTTCCAGATACATATTCGGGCCAATATCTTTCATCCCTGTTTTTCCCCAGCTGACTTTCAGTCGCATATTACTGATAAGATCCATATCCTGCATAAACTCTTCGTTATTGACATTCCATGCTGCAGAAATACTGGGAAACATGGCGGTCCTGTTCTTGGGTGCAAAAGAGGAAGACTGATCGATTCTGTATGAACCCGTTAGAAAATACTTATTGCTGTACATATAATTAACTTGTGAAATGAGGGACTGCATGACCGAGCGGCTGGGTGCCCCTTCAATAGTATACTGACCCGATGCTACGGTTGGGGAATTCAATCCTTCGGGTATGCCGGTTCCGGAGCCCCTGATATAATCCGTGTTATCGCCTTGTGCCTCAAAACCCACCAAACCGTTTATAGTATGCACTGTTTTGGAGAAATGGAACTTTAGCAAATTGGTAGAGATACCTCCGTAATTAAAATCGCTTCTTGAATTCACATAACCTGTTCCATAGTAGGACAGATTGTCTGCATTAGCCGCATAGTACTGCTTATCCATAAAGGTGTTGGCACTCAGCCTGTTGGTGGTGGCAAACGAGAGCCATTCGAACAGCTTGATATTGAGGCCCAGGTCATAGTCAAGGCTAAATCCCATGTTACTGAGTTCGGAATTGTTTGCGGCCTGAATGGGATTTATTTTATCTTTTGACCAGATTCCTTCGGCTTCCTTAAAGCTTCTGGGATGGCCATTCTCATCATAGGGATCGTCCCAGGGCATACTCGTGTAAGCATAATAAATATTCATATAATCTGCCCCGCGGGTTTTTGATCCGCTCAGGTTTATTTTGTTAGTAAGTGTGACCTTGTCAGAGAACTTATAGCTTGTATTGGCGCGAACATTGACACGTTTATAGTTTGTTTTGATAAAAGTACCTTCTTCATCATAATAACTTGCTCCTATATAATAAGATAATTTTGCAGTAATTCCGGAAGATGATAAAAAATAATTTTGTACCATGGCCGGCTTAAAGGCTTCGTTTAACCAGTCTGTGTTCACATCCAGTAAAGATTCAGGACGTGCTGCCTTGAATTTCCTGTCATCAATTTCAAAAAGTACAGGATCGCGGAAATATTCCCTGTGATAATTATAAAGGGTCTTGCTGTCCATCATTTTAACATGACCATGATCGGCAACACGTATGCCGGTAACCGCTTTAAATTCAAACTGGAGTTTATCGGATAACGCTTTTTTAGTAGTTACAACAATAACTCCCCCATTGGCCTGTGAACCATATAATGCTGTTGCACCGGCATCTTTCATTACAGTAATGGTTTCCACATCGTTTGGGTCAAAATTGCCGCCAATAATTCCGTCAACCACATACAAGGGTCCCTGCGGGGCATTGAAAGACGATACACCCCTGATACGAACGTCCGGTGAAGCACCGGGAGTGCCTGAACTATTGATAACCTGAATGCCGGGCACTTTTCCCTGGAGCATAGTTCCGATGTCATTGGCCGTAACATCCATCAATTTTTCAGAGGAGACCGTCGTTACTGCGCTGGTTATTTCATTCCGCTTTTTGGAACTATACCCCATTACCACGACACTTTCAAGCGAAATGATTTCAGGGACCAGTATAACGTCGATGGTGGCTTTATTATCAACAGTGAATTCTTCGGTGTTGTAACCTACATAACTAAATACAAGAACATCTTCCGCACTCCGTGCAGAAATGGTGTAGGAGCCGTCGGGCCCGGTTACAACACCTTGATTGGTACCCTTAATCAGAATATTTACACCGGGCATCCCCTGGTTATCCTCGGCAGAGATTACCTTGCCTTTTACAGGGATTTGCCCGTAAACGAAAGTGCAAGCTGTAATCAGTATTAATAACAGCTCCGTTTTTCTTAGTTGTCGGTAAATTAATTTCATAGGTGTTAAGGTTATTTTTTAAAAAAGGAAATTCAACTTTTTACCTTTCATTTCGCATATAAAGTGAAGTTATGAATCATTTAAGAAAATTTCTAGCTTTTGTTATATTCTTATTAAAAAATTAAAATTATGAAAGCTTATAATATTTATTTTTGTTAAAAGCATATCATAACCCTATTAAGGCTTCATGCAAGGAATGAGCAATAAGAAAATAAAATTTCCAGGTGCTTTTGCTTTTGCAGTTAATGATTTGGGAGAATGTCCTGGCAAAATACCCCACCACAATTCCAGCCGCAACATACCCGAATTGTGAACATCCGGATTGGGAACTCTTTTATTCAAAAACACTATGATTGCGAAGGCCTTAAAATATGATCCACGCAAATTACATTATACCGGAATTATTGGAACCGGAGGTATCGGATCAGGAAAATTCTTTATGCTGAATGGTGATCATACCCTGGGAAGAGAGGAAAGCAGAAGCGGTCATTTCCTTGATATAAGCGATTATTGCAAGCAGCACATCATATTGCATTATATTAAGGTGTTGATGGGTCCTTCCTTTCTTGTTATTCCAGTTGGTAAAATTGGGGATGATGAAATCGGGCAGGTCCTTTACAATGAAATGCGCGAAACAGGTTTTATCATGGACCGTATTGAAAATATGCCAAAGACATCAACCCTGTTTTCATTCTGTTTCTACTACCCCGATGGCAGTGGCGGTAATCTGACAACCGACAATTCTGCAAGTGCGCTGGTAGATGCAGGTTTTATTGCAAAGGCAGAAACAGATATGGAAAAACTCGGATTAAAGGGAATTATCATGGCAGCGCCTGAAGTTCCGCTTGTGGCAAGACAATGTATGCTTGAACTGGGAAAAAAGTATGGATTGTTTTGTACAGCTTCCTTTACATCAGGCGAAATACGCAATGCAATGGATGCAGGTTTGATGGCAAATATTGACCTGCTTGCCATCAACATGGATGAGGCATCATCAGTTGCCGGACTTGATGTTGGTAAAACCGATACCTTATCAGTGGTTCAGACAGCCATTAACAAACTTAAGCTGCTTAATAACAGCATAATAATAGCGATAACCGCAGGAAAGCAAGGTAGCTGGTGCTGGGATGGTCACTGTCTGAACAAATTTCCCGCCATCAGAACTGAGGTTGTCAGTACCGCAGGGGCAGGGGATGCTTTTTTTTCCGGCATCCTTTGCGGGCTTTCGCTGGGACTTGATCTTTTTGATGCACAACAGTTTGCAACGTTGGTTGCGGGATTAAGCATTACCTCTCCGCATACCATACACAAGGGAATTGACCGGCATTTACTGAATACATTTCTGCACACGTCTGATCTTGCATTTTCTGATATAATTATAAAACTCCTGGAGGGTTAGTATATGGACGATGAATCTTTTATTGAAAATAGCAAGATCCATGTGGGCATATTCAACAAGTTATTTTCTCAGGGATTCATAAACCCGGTAAGCTTCTTCAGCCAGTTTCAACGCTTCCAGCCGGTCTTCCGGAAAAGTGAAAGCTGGATTGGTCTGCAACCAATGCATCGTCCCCTTTACATATTTTAGCAGGTAAAGAATTGAAGCTTCCTCTTTTACCCTGACTCCGTTCTGCAGAAAATAAACAGGATTGGTATGGGCAAAAACAGAAAGCCCACGGGGAAGGATCCGTTGTTTATTATCCGGATCATCGGCAACCCGTGCTGCAATCCAGGTACTTTTATTTAAAGTCAGGTCTGTTTCAACAGTCATTGTATACACACCGTCTACAGGTGGATTATCAACAGCAAAGATCGTTTTATGCCCGACTACCGATCCGTTTGCTATGATTTCCAGGGTTGCGAAAGGTAAAATGCTTTGTGCAGTTACTCGGGCGTGTACCTTTAGTGTTCCATCGAAATCAGCAATATCTCCCGGATTTTTGCCATTCACCTGGAAGGCCAATATCGGGCCGTTGGTT
>Ga0299915_10000438_pt1 | contig 31729 bp, 31 predicted proteins | sample RVTome_13_FD_200263 | JGI IMG/M metagenome (GOLD analysis project Ga0299915, IMG submission 200263) | Soil microbial communities from uranium-contaminated site in the Upper Colorado River Basin, Wyoming, United States - RVT92D227 (version 2) ...
TCCCCCGCAGCGAAAATCCAGGGAATATTTGTCTGCATGGTCATAGGATCAACCTGCAATAACCCTCGTTTTGTTACCAAGACACCATCAGCAGCTTTCAATAAAGTGTAATCTACTTCTTGACCTATTGCGACAATAAATGTATCTGCTTCGATGATAGATTCTGTATTTGGTTTTATCTGTGGATTAAACCTCCCCTTATCATCAAACACTGATGTACATTCCAGGATTTCAATGCCGACAGCGCGGCCGCTCACTCCAATAATCCGCTTTGGCATACGGCGGGTATGAATGACAATACCCTCTTGCTCTGCTTCTTCTATTTCGTAATCAAATGCAGGCATCTCCTCACGGGACTCAACACAAACCATATGAATTTCTTTGCCGCCAATGCGTAACGCTGAACGTGCAACGTCAACTGCAACGTTTCCACCGCCAACAACCAATACTTTTTTTCCAATCTCAATTTTCTGACCCATACTGAGAGCTCTAAGAAATGCGGTGAATCCGTATACGCCTTCGAGCTCAAGGTTTTGTATCGGAACCGAGGCAATGCCTTCTTTATTTATTCCTAATTCCACCTCTGCTTCTGCAAGTGGTGACAAAAGAGGCGCTTGTCCAACAGCTGAGATGACAACATCAGCATCGAGTTTGAATGTTGAACCTTCAATTGGTATCGGTCGTCTTCTCCCTGTTTCGTCTGGCTCGCCAAGCTTCATTCGCATACATTCAAGACCGGTAACTTTACCATTTTTCCCTAGAATTTTTGTAGGCGCAGCAAGATAATAAAACGAAATTCCTTCTTTCTCGCATTCTTCAAGCTCTTCTCTGTTCGCTTTAATTTCATCCCTTGAGCGACGATAGATGACAAACGCGGTTTTAGCTCCAAGACGAAGTGCAGTCCGAACAGAATCAATAGCAACATTTCCACCACCGATAACTGCAACGATCTTTCCTCGATAATCCACTTTTTTACCTATACCAAGATCATGAAGGAATCCAGCTGCATGGACTACCCCTTCCAACTCCTCCCCGTCTATACCAAGCTTCTTACTCTTATGTGTTCCAATCGCGATGAACACTGCTTCGTACCCTGCATTGTAGAGATCATTCAATGTTAAATCAGGGCCTATCGGCGTGTTCGTCCGAATTTCCACACCCTCCTCTTCAATTATTTTGATGTCATAATCAAGGATTTCTGGGGGCAAACGATACTTAGGAACACCAACACGAAGCATCCCCCCCACTTGAGAAAGAGCCTCAAAAACTGTTGGTTTATACCCCATTCGTGCAAGGTCATAAGCCACCGTTAAACCAGCAGGTCCAGAGCCGATAATTGCTATTTTTTTTTCTTGGCTTTTTGATGTCGTTCCTTTTTTCTTTTTCTCTTTCTTTTTCCTCCCATGCAGTCGCTCGTAATCAATGGCAAATCTTTTCAATGCCCTAACGGCTACTGGCTCATCGACCTCATTTCGATTACAGTTTTCTTCACAAACATGCGTACAAATCCTTCCACAAACACTAGGGAAGGGATTTCTCTCTCGAATCAGATCGGCAGCTTCCTGAAATTTTTCTTCTCTAATAAGCGCGACGTACCCTTGAGCGTTCACATGGGCAGGACAAGCATTCATACAGGGAGGAAGACCTATTTTATCAATGGTGTAGACATTAGGTATTGCCTGTGGATACATTTTGTAAATTGCATGTCGATTGGAGAGACCTTGGTCAAACTCAGAACTCAACGATACTGGACAGACTTCCTCACATTCTCCACACCCGGTACATTTCTCCGGATCAACATAACTAGCTTTTTTACGGATCTTCACATGAAAATTCCCCGCGTTTCCTGTAATATCCTGCAGTTCAGCATAGGTGATCAGATCAATATTCGGATGTCTTCCCACATCAACAAGCTTTGGTGACATAATACACATGGAGCAGTCGTTCGTAGGGAATGTCTTATCGAGCTGTGCCATCACGCCACCAATCGCAGGTTTCTCCTCAAGAATATAGGTCTTAAATCCTGAATCTGCAAGATCTAAAGCAGCTTGCATCCCACCGATACCGCCTCCAACAACGAGAACAGAGCCGATTTTTCCAGGATTTGAAGATTTTACAGAATATTTATCGGTCATGGTACTACCCCCACTTTTTCAAGTAATTTATTCACTTTGATTTTATTCAGACGAAAACCTAATTGTTTCTGATCTATTCCCATAGCCAATCCTAACACTTGCGGATAAAAGAGGACCGGAAGATCATACTTCACAGTAAATTTTGTTTCTATTTTCTTTTGGTTGTCTTCATACATAATCGAACAGAATGGACAAATAGTGACAATGGCATCCACTTTGTTTGCTGCGATATTATCTAATTTTTGTTTTGCCATGGAAAGGGCAATATCTTCTTCTACGCCAAGGATAGCCCCACCACAACATTCAAGTTTATTTTTATAATCCACTACTACTGCACCAGTCACTGCGACAAGATTTTCAACGGTAGAAGGATTTTCCGCATCATCAAAACAATCATATAACTCAGTTGGTCTCAGGTAATGACAACCATAGTGAATCGACATACTCAATTTACTGAGGTTCTTCTGAATTTTTTCTTTTATCTTATCAAGTCCAACGTCTTCATAGAGTATCCTTGAGAAATGTTTGATTTCAACACCGGGTTTGAATTCCTTTCCAACTTTTGCTAATTCTTTGTTCACCTTCGCTTGTAACTCTTTATTTTCACTAAGTTCTTTGTTTGCCTCAGTGAGTACAGAAGTACAGGCGTTACACAAGGTACATATTTTCCCTCCCTTTTCAGCAGCAATAGCAAGGTTTCGTGCCGCTATTAAAAGAGATGTTTCTCTACTGGTTGACTTTACTGGGAAACCACAACATGAAAAATCTTCTAGGTCAACGAATTCTATTCCAAGTTTCTTTGCAACTTCACGCGCTGCCATTTCGTAATTTTGTGCACGAACCGGAATGGTACAACCAAGAAACAACATGTACCTCATTTTATCACCCCCTTCGGAAGGGTATCTTTTGCAAGTGTTGTTAGATCCGCAAAATTCTTTTTAATTGGCGGTAATCCCAGTTTCTCTCGTTTCTTATTGTCAAAATCTTCTATTTCATAGAGCCGCCCAAATGTAGTAATAAGCCGTGCTTGCTCCTTGAATGATGGATGGATGTAACCCTCTCTTGTTGCAATATTTTTCAACGCAGTCATAATAGTGGTGAGTTGGACATCCTGAGGACACCGATCATAGCAGGTATAACACGTGGAACAGAGCCATATGAAATCACTTTTGAGAACACGTTCTCTTAACCCAAGAAGTACCATGTGGATGATTTTCCGTGGATTATATTTTTCATCGATTTCTCTGACAGGGCATCCTGTAGTACAAGTGCCACAAGCGAAACATCGGGTGATGTTTGCACCACCAATTTCAGCGGCCACTTCGTATTTAAAGTTCGGATCTAATTTCTTTGAATCTATCATACTGATTTTGCCTCCATTATAGCTTCAGTAACATCCTCAGGTTCAACTCCTGGGCTTTCGATATTACGTTTCCCATAGAAATCCTCAACTTTTGAGATGATTATCTTCTCTTTTCTTTTAACCTTGTGAAGATTTTTCTCCAATCCAATAATCTCAGATTTTGGATAAAACTGAAAATCACCAGAGATACCAATATCTTGGATTACCTCGTTTTTCACCTCTTGTGCAGTCCGAATGAGACCGCCGCGTGCCTTAAACGTACTATAAAGGATTTCTACTCCCTCGCGTATTTTAACACCTGTTGGAATCCGTGGTGTTTTCTTAAAGAGAAAATCATCGGAGGCGAACCATTTTTCCAGTTCAATCATTTTATCAACAACATCTTGGGTGAGAGTAATTGGTTTGAGTTTCCCTAAAAGACTTTCATAGTGATGAACAAGAGAACGAACCACTTCTTCTCGCTGTGGCAGTCTCCCAATCTCACGCTTCATCGTTGTTAGATTTTCCTCCATGGATTTGTAGATTTTATCCCTGAATTTCTCTTCAGGGACTTTAAGAATTTTGCTCATAGTTTGATAATCAAAATCCATGAGAATACCACCAACAAACACCATAGAGTTGCCGATGTCGCCGCCGCCCTCACCAGCGATTTTCCGCTCATCTTTCGTCACGATATCATTCTCTGGCCTGAATCTAGTTTCTATACTGAAATCTCGATAGGTTTCACAGACGGGCTGGGAGAGGTATGGGAAGATATCTTTAATCCTCGTAGGGAATCGCATATTTCCTTTCTGCCAGATGAGCTGGTAAAACACTTGGTTCCCATCAAGGTAGGTTGCACCACCGCCTACTTCACGTCGCATTACTGGAATATCTATTCTCCTGCAGTTCTCGAGATCTACTTCTTTTACAGCATCTTGGAAATATCCAATCGATGCAATCGGTTTCTGAGGGGAGACAACGACCAACCCTTCGAATCCCATTCTTGCGAGTGCATGAAAGATAAGCATCGATTGTTGACCAGGCATCTTCTCAAGCTGTAAAAGTTTCATCATAAATTTTTCACCCCTTCCCAAATAATATCTTCAATACTTCTCACTGCAATCGTTTTCCCATTGCTCTCTCCGATTTCCGTTGCAGCTTTTTTTAACACTTGTTCACAGGTGGGGCATGAGGTGATCAACGTTTCAACACCAGTTTCGATCGCTTGTTGAATACGTTTTTTTGCAATCGTGCCAGAAAGATTCTGGTCACTCATGAGGATTCCTCCACCACCGCCACAACAGCGGGATTGTCCTTTGCTCTGTTTCATTTCTACAACTTCGACACCGAATTTTTTAAGGATATTCCGTGGCTCATCAATAATTTTTAAACCTCGGGAGAAATCGCATGGGTCATGATAGGTGACTTTCATTCCTAACTGCGCTGCAGGTGTCTTTTCAGCAATCACCTGAAGAACATGCTTTGCATTAATCCCATGTCCTTCCTTGAGGAAAACAGTACAGGTCGGACAGAACGTAATTGCTTCCTTATACGGGAAGGCTTTCTGGAATTTCTCTTCATGAATTTTCAATTCTTTTTCAAACCCCAGAACCTTCATCGGGAACCCGCAGCATATTTCTTTTTTCACAAGAGGTTCGATGCCGAGTTTTTCAAGGATTTTCAGATATTTCTTTGTTTTATTTGGACGGGACAGATACTGGCAGCCGACAAAAAGCGGTGTTTTTCCATCTTGCTCTGGTGAAATCACCTCTGTATCACCATAGATATTTCCTGTGGTGTTGATATTATGAATAACATGTTTATGGGTATCAGATGCATATCCTTCATTAATAAGATGGGCACGAGCAGCAGTAATTATCTCAAGAATACTAACTTTTGAGGGGCATCGTTCTAGACAATCCCTGCAAAAAGTGCAACAAAATAATTTATCAGCGATGTATTTGGAGGGCTGGAGATCTCCGGTGAGTAGTCCGTAAGAGAGGATTAATTTACCTCGCGCACCATCTGTATCCCATTGCATTTCTTTGATGACCGGACATTCTTCGAAACAGTAGGCACATCGTATGCACACGTTCATCTCTTTTTCTAAGTGTTTGAGTTCCGATTCTTTTTTGCTCATGGGAACACCTGGTATCGTAATGAGGTTGCTGAAAGCCAATCATCTGGTGCATCCATCAGCTTGTGAGGATTCAGGATGTTATTCGGATCAAGGGCTTTTTTAATTGCTTTCATCATTTCTAGCGAATCTTTTTTCTCCTGTTTCCATGATGGTGCTTTCGAAATTGCAATACCATGTTCACCAGAGGTTGTTCCTCCGATGGAATAAACATATTCGTAGACTTCATGTACTGCTTTCTTCGCATCATCCCATTGTGACTTCTTGCTTGTGTCCATCAGTATTTTCGTGTGAATCAATCCTGCTCCACAGTGACCATACGCACTCATCACAACATGATTGCGTTTTGCAATCTCATGGATTTTTTTGACCGTATCAGCGATTTTTGACATGGGGACTGCCATATCATCAGCAAGTGCAGTTGAAACAAGTCCTTCACCATATCGTGAAAGCGAGGGGAACAATTTTTGTCTTCCTTCATAAATCCGAGTCATTTCTTTTAGATTGTCACTTACCGACACGCCCGTGCCATGATTTTTTTCACAGATTTCTTTGATTCGATTCATCTCATAATCCACCGCTTCTTTTATCATTCCGTTACATTCAAAGATAACAATTGCAGCAACATCAGGAAGCCCAAGGTTTTGTGCATTGTTCACCGCGGTGATCGCCACTTTATCCATCAGCTCAAGCATGGACGGAACAATACCAGCAGCAATTGTCTGGGAGATCATCCTCCCGGCATCTTCCAGGATAGAGAAATTCGCAATCCCCATGGCTCGATATTTTGGAAGTGGAGAAATCTGAAGTGTTGCTTCCACCACAACACCAAGGGTTCCCTCAGAACCAACCATAAGTCGTGCGAGTTGATACCCTGATGAGTCCACACGCGTATTCGACCCAAGGGTTACCAGATCACCATTGGCAAGGACAACTTTCATGCCCATGATTGCATCACGGGTAGCACCGTATTTCACAGATCTGTTCCCTGAAGCATTCGTACCAATCATTCCGCCTATCGTGCAAATCATCCCTGATGATGGTGTTGGTGGAAAGAAAAAACTATATGGTTTGAGGATGCAATTAAGTTCATCGTTGATTACTCCTGGTTCAACGCGACAGAGAACGTCTTCCGGACGTATATCAAGAATGCGATTCATTTGTTTCATGTCAAGGACGATCCCTCCATCGAGTGGAACCGTGTGCCCAGACATCCCAGACCCTGCTCCTCGTGGTACCACTGGAATTTTATTTTGATTTGCATACCTTAATATTTGTTGTACTTCTTTGGTAGTACTTGGTCGGACAATACATGCTGGCATATGGTGATGCACAGATGCATCAGAGGCATACACATACCGATCAGCAACGTCATCTATGAAATTCGCATCGCCGACGATATTTTTTAATCTATTTGTATCAATTTTCATTGTTTCGCCACGATCGGGTTTGGCCCCATTTTTTTCAATTCATCGACAAAATCAGTGACTACTTGTGCAAACTTTTGTCCTTCTGACGCAGAAATATACTCAAATCTTACTCTGTTAGGTTCTACCCCCAGCTCATTCAAGAGCTTCTTTAAGAGTTTGATGCGTCTATTTGTTTTATAGTTCCCTGACTGGTAGTGACAGTCACCTGGGTGGCAGCCAGCAACGAGTATGCCATCGGCACCCTTCCGTAACGCTTCGAGGATAAATACAGGGTCCACACGTCCAGAACACATTACTCGGATGGATTTGATGTTTGATGGGTACTTGATTCTGCTGGTTCCTGCGAGGTCTGCTCCTGCATAGGAACACCAATTGCAGAGAAACCCGATAATATTCGGCTCAAAATCTTTCATTTCTTTTTTCACCTTCCCAATACATTTTTTTCATTTCTTTTCATAAGTATTTTTCTCCTAACACATTTATCATAGCATGAATCTGACCATCTTTGAACCCAAGATGTTGGATAGCACCATTCAGACATGCAGCAGAGCATGACCCACAACCTTTACAGAGTGCCTCATTCACACTTGCGATTTTTATCGTATGACCAGATGCACCATCCACACTTTCCTTGAGTTCTATCGCCTTGTAGGGACAGACGTCAACACAGAAACCACAGCCACGGCACAAGGTTTCATCAACCTCTGCGACTGTTGCTTCGATCTCTAGATATTTTTTCGAAAGAATGTCGCAAACCCGAGATGCAGCACCACTGGCTTGCGCAACAGTATCAGGAATGTCCTTCGGGCTTTGACAACACCCAGCGAGGAAAATCCCATCCGTAAACGTATCCATCGGTCGAAGTTTCGGATGCGCCTCCAACAAAAACCCGTCAGCACTCTGATTAATATTCAAAATCCGTACAAGCTCCTTCGAATCCTCCCGAGGAACAATCCCTGTCGCAAGAACCACAAGGTCAGCCTCGATGTCAGGATGACCCTTCGCTTTTACTACAGCTTTCCCAGCCTGCAGTGTCACCTTGATTGGGTCGTCAAGTTCCCTGCGTCGGTAGATGATTCCTTCACCTTGGACGCGGTTGTAGAATTCTTCATAACCCTTCCCAAACGCACGCACATCAGTATAATATACAACAAGTTCAGCACCAGGGATTTTCTCTTTCACCATATGTGCTTGTTTCGCGGTGTACATGCAACAGACGCGAGAGCAATACTCATGTCCTTTTTTATCTCGAGATCCTACACATTGGATGAATACAACTTTTTTTGGTTCTTTGCCATTGATCTTTATATGTCCACTGGTAGGACCAGAAGCTGAAACAAGTCGTTCAAATTCAAGACCTGTAATCACGTTTTGAGATTTCCCATATCCATATTCTGGTTTTTTCATCGGATCAAAAAGGTCAAACCCCGTAGCAACAACAATCGTTCCTACATCAAACTCAAGGATTTCATCTTTCTGATCGAAGTTAATCGCATTTCTCTCGCATGCTTCTGCACATAATGCATGATCGCCACATTTTCCAGTTTTAAGAGTAATACATTTTTCAGGATCAATTGTATATTTTAATGGAACTGCTTGTGGGAAGGGAACATAAATAGCGCTTCGTTTCCCTTTGTTCACCTCGAATTCATTAAGGACTCTTCCTTTCAGTCTGCAGGCTTCTGCGCATAATCCACAGCCAACACATTTTTCTTCATCAACATACCGTGGTTTCTTTCTCACTTTCACTTTGAAGTTCCCGATATACCCATCAAGACTCATCACTTCTGAATACGTGAGTAGCTCGATGTTTGGATGTCGTGCAACATCAACCATTTTTGGTGTGAGAATGCATGCAGAGCAATCCAATGTGGGGAACGTTTTATCCAGCTGCGCCATCCGTCCACCAATACTTGGTGTGCGTTCTATAAGATAAACCTTAAATCCTTTATCAGCAATTTCAAGTGCTGCTTGAATCCCAGCAACACCACCACCGATCACCATCGCTTTTGGTATCACAGAGACTTCTTTTTTCTCCAATGGTTCTAAGAAGGAAGCACGTGCAACTGCACCAGTAATCAACTGAATCGTTTTCGCTGTTGCCTTCTCTTTTTGTTGATGTACCCAAGAGCATTGTTCTCTAATGTTTACCATTTCAAAACAGTACGGATTCAACCCAGTTTCTTCAAGAACTCGTCTGAATGTTGGCTCATGCATCCGGGGGGAGCATGAAGCGACAACAACTCGATCCAGATGGAGTTCTTTGATGTCTTTTTTAATGAGTTCTTGTCCCGGGTCAGAACACATGTATTTATAGAATCGACTGACTGCAACATTGGGCAGGTTTTTTACTTCTTCGACGACTTTCTCAACGTCAACAGTCGCCGCGATGTTGATACCGCATTCACACACATAAACTCCAATTTTCATAGGTTCTTCCTGCCTTTTCTATTGCTCCCCTTTAATGTTTTTTAACTGTTGATATGAGAAGACTGGACCATCTTTGCACACATAGAGATTACCAATGTTACACCTACCACATTTCCCGATGCCACATTTCATTCGCATTTCAATGGTGGTAAAAATCTGGTCTTCCGTAAACCCTAATTTTAACAGGTTTTGAATAACAAACTTGATCATAATAGGAGGACCACAGGTGACTGCTATCGCATTCTTTGGTGAAGGTTTCACCCTCATGAGATTATCAGGTACAAACCCAACAAACTCGCCCCACCCATCCTCTTTCACATCAATTGAAAGACAGGTGTTTGTATTTTCGCATGTTTTCAGCTCAACGAATTCCTTTGTATAACAGATATCTTTGGATGTTCGCGCGCCATAGAGGATATCAAATTTTCCATAGTTCTTTCTATTATCAACCACGTATTTTATCAATGAACGAATGGGCGCTTGCCCAATACCGCCACCAATGAATATCAGGTTTTTCCCTTTCCATCCTTGAACATCAAAATGATTTCCATACGGTCCTCTGACTCCAACTATATCACCTGGTTCACATTCATGCAGTGCAGAGGTCACTTTCCCTAATTTCATGACACTGACTTCAATGAAACCTTTTTGCGTAGGAGACGAAGAAATCGCAAAGAAACATTCGCCTTTCCCGAACAGACTTACCATGACGCATTGGCCTGGTAAAAAGGTAAAATCATCCTTTATTTTTTTATCCTGAAAGACAAGTTTGAAAGTTTTAATCGCTCGTTTCCCACCCACTTCCTCACAGACAGTATCAATGGTTGCTAGCCATGGTTGATACGGGTTATCCTTCATGGTTTCACCTCCGCTGTTTTGGTAATAACATCAATGATATCGATGTTGACTGGGCAGTTATCGATGCATCTACCGCATCCGACACAAGCAATCACTTGGTGGTTTTTCGGATAATAATTATATTTATGATATATTCTGTTTCGTACCCGGTTCATTCTCCCTGGCCGGGGGTTATGTCCAGAAGCATGCAATGTATATTCTGGTCGCATGCAGGAATCCCATATTCGTATCCGAGCACCTTTGGTAAGTGTCGTTTCATCTTGTATATCAAAACAGTGGCATGTTGGGCAGAGATATGTACATGCTCCGCACCCAAGGCATTTCATCGCAATGTTTTTCCAATAGGGGGCATCAAAGATAATATCTAGTTTTTTGACCAGAGTATCAACATTTTTTATGTTCATATGACGAGTGATCGTATCGAACGCTTTTTTTTCTACGTCTTTTTTCTTGTTTGAATCTTTCTCTGTCGCTGGTGTGAACAGTTTCTTCGTGCTTTCCACAAGTTGTTTCCCTTTCTCATTTTGTACTTCAACATAGTATTTATCACCTATGTCTGTCAGCAGAACGTCTACATGTTTTGATGATGTAGGGCTGTCGTCAAAGGAGGTGCAGAAACAGTTCACTGCTGGTTGATTACAGCTTATTCCAACAAGAAGCATATTTTTTCTTTTTGTCAGATAATACGGGTCTTTATAATCGCCTTTGAACACATGATCAAGGATTGAGAAGCTTTTTGCATCGCAGGGGCGGATACCAAAGATAAGTGTTTTTTCATTGTGGGACGTAGTTGGAGTAATCTGGATGTTTTTCCCATTAGTAAATTTAAATAGCGTCTCAGTTTGTTGAAAGAGGAGTACCTTCGGAGGGACAGCAGAGTTTACAAATTCCAGATCTATCTCTGAAGGATTTTTGATTTGTTTGAAAAATATTAACTCTTCTTCTTTGACCGGGGCGAAGACCTGATAGGTGGAGATGATCTTATTTATCCATTCTGAAAGCTTTTCTTTAGGTAGTACGAATTTCTCCATATTATTCACCTTCATAATATTGTCTCCTCCGTATCATTAGGTTTAAACATGGCTAATAATGGTTTTTCTTCAGGGTTTAATCCAGCGATGTATTCAAACAGCTCCTTGATGTCTTTCTCAATTTTTTTATTCAGTTTTGTCAGAGGAATATTCATGGGGCAAGCACGTTCACATTCACCGCATCCACTGCATCTCCCTGCGAGATGATACGCACGTATTATGTTCCACACCGTATTTTCAGAAAGGTTCACTGAACGTTGAATCCATTGGGGAGATAATTGATCAACAATGCATTCTTTACAGTAACATAAGGGACAAGCATTCCGACAGGCGTAACATCGGATGCATCGTTCGAATTCTTTGCTCCAGAATTTCCATTTTTCCTGGAGTGCTTTTTTCTCCAGTGTTTTTATCTCTTTATACTCCTCTTTTTTCGAACCTTTTATTGGCTCGCCAAGGAGAATGTCAGAGATCACTGGTGTTGGGTATTCACATTGTTTACATTTTTCAAAAAGAAGTTCTTCTTTCGGAATGTTATGGGTTTTTCCGTTGATATTAAACACAAAGTTGTTACCCTCTTCTTTGACGTCGACAGTTTTGACTTGATGAGGGAATTTCGCGTTGATTTTCTTTGGATCAATGATCCCGGTGCATGGCACACCAATGATGACGATATTTTCCCGTTTCAAACCTTTTTCTTGGAGGATCTGGACAACCGCTCGTGCATCACATCCTTTCACCACTACCCCGATCTTTCGGGTATCCTCTTTTTCTCCTTTTCGAAGCGGTGGTTTTTCCTCAAGCATGAAGTAGACTGCTAAATTGTGCACGCATAAAGGAGAGAAAATAAACCGCTCAGTATCCTCGGGAGTGAACGCGAAACAAGGAGTTACTTGGAATCCATAGGTGCCTTTTTCATATCCGATAACGTATTTCACATCATCCCGGGCAACCAATTTTTTTGCTTCAGTCTTGAGTTGTTTTTCATTCACCATGTGTTTTCCCTCTTGAAATGTTGTATTGGTCCAAGTTCTCTTATCTCGTCTGTCACTTCTTTTACCACTTCTGCGAATTTTTTTCCTTCAGACGCAGAAACCCATGTCATTCGCACCCTCCCAGGATCGATTCCTATATACTCAAGCAATTCTCGCAATATCGCATACCGTCGTCTCGCCAAGTAATTTCCGCGTTCGTAATGACAGTCCCCGGGGTGGCAACCACCGATCAGCACACCATCAGCACCTTGTTGCAGTGCGTTGATGACAAAAATCGGGTTAATCCTTCCAGAGCACATGACCCTGATTACTTTTAGATTTGGTGGATATTGAATTCTGCTGGTTCCCGCTAGATCTGCTCCTGCATAGGAACACCAATTGCAGAGAAACCCGATAATATTCGGCTCAAAATCTTTCTCCATCTATTTTTTCACCTCTCGTTGTTTTTTCCATTATATATTCATATTATCCTGCTTTCTTTTCTTTGAAAACTTTTTTTTATTAGAGATTTCAGCGAAGGTCATTTCTACAGCATGTGGAACAGCCGCAGCAATTATTTTACTTAGGCGTTCCCCAAATTCACATGGTATTTCAGCCATTGAAATACCGATAATGACGATTTCCTGTGGAATACGTTTTTCGCCAAGTTTTTTTGCTAAGGTTATTGCTTCGACAAGAGTGACGTCATGCGGGTTACAGGAATGAACTTTGGAAAGGTCGCTGAGGGGGGGGGTATCGATGTACCTCTCCGTTTCGTCCACCATTGGTTTTCACTGCATCAATGATGATTGCTTTGTCATATCCTAGGATTAGATCAAGGAGGTTCATCCCCCCGGTCAGTGCTTCCTCTACTATGACATTCGGATCCTTGATACGTTGTTTGATCTGCTGTGACACATGGATCCCAACCCCATCATCAGAGAGAATCGGATTTCCAACTCCAAGTACGATTGTTTTCATTCTCGAGGTCCTCTACAGGTTTTGTCGAAATTTTTTATACAGGTTTTTCTTACTATCATATATATAGATTTCAATTGGCATACCACCTGGTAGTGTATGGGTTGCACAGGCGAAACATGGGTCATAGGCTCGGAATGCCATTTCCACCATGTTGAGGATACCATTGTCAACCTTTCCTTTCCTGATCACGCCTTTTGCAGCATTTCGTATCGACATGGCAATAGCACCTGAATTGTTGGTAGTCGCTACAATGAGGTTTGCTTTCTCGATTAACCCTTTTTTATCAAGTTTATAATGATGAATTAACGTTCCTCGGGCTGCTTCGACGACACCAACACCTTCCCCGGGTTCTCCTACGGGATTCCGAACATGTTGTGAGGTAATCTCAGAATCCTTCGCCAGCTCCATGACTCGCTCAGTGGCATACAAGAGTTCAATAAGACGTGCCCAGTGGAATGCGAGTGTTGAGTTCACTGCTTTGCCACCAAGGGTTTCAAACATCCGCTTATATTCTTTATCAGCTAGTGGTGTTGCCATCCCTTCAGCTGCGTTGAGACGTCCAAGAGGTCCAACACGGTAAATCCCACTGTCTTTGCCGTCTTTCAGTCCCTGCCACCCAATTTTTCTCAGGTAGGGAAATTTGATATACGACCATTCTTCGACATGCTCTGCAACGTGTTTCGTGTAGTCTTTTCCCTCGAATTTCTCTATTTCATGTCCTTTCTGATCCGTAACCCGAATTTTTCCATCGTAGAAGTTCACCTTGTTGTTCTTGTCAACGAGCCCCATGTTGTACGTGGCAAGTTTATAGGGGTCGCTGAGAATAAGATCGACATACGTTTTATTCTTCAATACAATATCATCAAACAACTTTAAGGAGAATTTTGCAAATTCAATGCATGATTTTGTCATCGTCTCAATTTCTTTTACTTCCTCCTTAGATAACGCCTTTGACACACCACCAGGAAGTCCGCAAACAGGATGTGTCGCTTTTCCTCCAAGAATCGCGGTCATCTTCTGACCATATGCCCGATGTTTGATGACTTCTTTACCGATTTCCACGCCTACTTTTTCAATCACACCAATGACGTTTCGTTTTGCAGCTGGTGCATCAGGACCAACCACAAAATCTGGTCCACCCAGGTAGTAGAAATGAAGGATATGGTCATAGATGTAGTATGCATTGTACATGAGTTCTCGAAGTTTCTTTGCTGCAGATGGTGGTTCCACATGAAACGCAGCATCAAGAGCTTTCGTGGCTGCAAAATGGTGAGCAACAGGACAAACACCACAAATTCTTGAAGTGATCTGTGGCATATCCTCCGCTCGTCGTCCTTGCGCAAATCGTTCGAATCCTCGGAGTTCAGGGATTTGTAGGTACGCATTTTCTACATCCCCCTGAGCATCCAAAAAGATGTTGATTTTTCCATGTCCCTCCAGACGAGTTATTGGATCAATTGTAATTGTTTTCATGTTACTTCATCACCTTCCTATTCACAAGAGCGGTAGGGAGTGTATACTTGTAGAATGTTCCTATGACATCCACGACCTGATCAATCAGTTTTTGTACATCTTCATCACTCATTTTCTCCTCCCCCTCCAAACCAAGTATGGACGCGAGTGCAGAGATCATTTTAGCGCCTTGATCAAGGGAATTTGGTGTTGGACCACCACAGCCTGTACAAGGCATTTTTGCATCAAGACAACGTGCTTTGCATCCCCCACGTGTTGCTGGCCCCATGCAGATGATTTCCTGTTCAAGGAGGCATTTTTTATCCTCAACTTTTTCAACCTCATATACTCGTTTGATTGCTTTGATTTTCTTTTCTGATTTTTCAAACTTACATTCATCGCACACTGATTTCAAGGGAGCAAGCACTGTTCCTTTCGGTGGGAGCTTATTTGTTGCAATAGCAGTCACCGCGTTAAGAATAAGATCAGTGGGCGGTGGGCATCCGGGAAGATAATAATCGACATCAACTACTTGATTCAGACTTTTCACCGTATCATAAAACTCAGGGAGGGTGAGTGTTCCTTCTTTCACTTTCACTGATATCTTTGGGATAATCTTTTTTGGATTCTCAGTTGAAGGGTTGTCAAGATACGCTGTTGTAAATATTTCCTCTTTGTTTGTGATGTTAGCAAGTCCTGGGATTCCTCCATGAACAGCACATGCGCCGAAAGCAACTAATGTCTTTGCCTTCTTGCGGAGAAGTTTTGCCAGATGTTCCTGCTCTGATGTTCGAATAGATCCATTGAAAAAGCAGACATCGATACTGTTGTCCTTCATAGCCTCTACATCCTTATATTTTACATCTATGGCAACAGGCCAAAAGAGGATATCAGCAATGGCAATAACATCTAAAATTTTTTCATCGATATCAAGAACTGCTATCTCACATCCACCACAACTTGCTGCCCAATAAAATGCAAATTGCAGTTTCTTATTTTTTATAGACTCTTTCTTTGTTTCTTTTTTATCTTTTGTCATACATTCACCATTTCTTATTATTTATAATACTATTTTTCAAACACTCCCTTTTTCTTTAATAAAATTAGTGGATCTACTGCATGATCTTCGAATCCACATAATTTTTGATCTAAACCTAATGCGACTGCAATCAACTGGGTGTAATAGAAAACAGGTATTTGTTTGTAACCCTTGAAATAATTCTCCGCCTCTTTTCCCCGTGTATCCAGGTTGAACCGACAGAGTGGACAGGAGAGGGCAATTGCATCACCGTCTCTTTCTAAAGCAAAATTCGTGATCCGATGTGCCCGTTTGGATACTAACTCTTTATCCTCCACCGTATGATATGAACCGCAACATTCGATCTTAAAAGGATTATCAATAACTTCTGCTCCTAGCGCTGTAAGAAGTTTTGAGAGGATTGTTGGTTCCTCTGCATCATCGATAGCGACTTCCCGCGGGCGAAGTAACATACACCCATAATAGGGCATGATTTTTATACTCTTCAATGGATGTTTCACCATTTTTTTCAACACATCAAACCCTATTTCATCTCTTAAAAACTCAAGGAAATGAAATACCTTCACGGTTCCTTTGTAATCATTCTCGGTATCCATAAAATCATTTAATGTTTTAAGGTTATCAGGATGTGTTTGAACTCGGAGATTGGTTTGTTTGAGGGTGTTACAGCACATATCGCAAAGTGTTATAACCTTGTTTTCTCCAGCATCTTCCACATTGATCAAATTTCGTAGTGATGCAAGATGATGCATGAGGTCATCATCAGTGAGAGATGAAACCACGCCGCAACAATTCCAGTTTTCCATCTCTATCATTTCATGACCGAGAGCATTCATAACTGCAACTGCTGATTTCTCCAGATTTTTTGCTGATGTTTTGAGAGTACATCCTGGGTAGTATAATAGCTTCATAGCATTACCTTTTTTTCTCTCTGTTTTTCATATTTCTTCATAGATTATCCTACATTTTTTCTAAATAAACTCACAAATGCAAGTTGCGGGATCATTCTTTTTTCCTCTTTCGATATATTTATCATATTTGTTTTATCAATGTTTTTTCGTAAAATGATCTGACGTAACGCTTCCATGACTTTTGTGAGATTTAAATCTCTTGGGCATCTCTCTGCACACGTGTAACAGGAGGCGCAAAGCCATATTGTTTTTGAATTGAGTACCTCTTTTTTATCGAGAACGACATGTCGTATTACCTCATCTGGCGCGATATCCATATCGTCAATGAATGGACATCCAGCGGAACACGTTCCACATTGGTAACAACTGAAGAGGTTTTCTCCACAAAGATCCTCTACCTCTCGCACGAGCTCCCCTTTTTTAAATTTTAGGGCATCGAGATTAAGACCTCCTTCTGAGCTTTTATTCATGCAGCCACCTCTTTTTCAAGGATAGACGTAATCATTACGTTGATCTGATTACTTGTGTATCCTTTTTGTTCAATAGCAGATGAGAGACATGCACCTGCACAAGCACCGCAACCTTTACAAAGTGCTCTATTGACTTCTGCGACAACACGGTTCGGATCTTTTGGATTCACTTTCATGGTGATAGCAGAGTACGCGCAGACAGATTCACAGATTCCACAACCTCTACAGAGGTCTTCGTTCACCTCTGATACAATGCCCTCGCCTTTCATCCGTTCTTGCATGATTGGTATCGCAGCACGTGAAGCAGCCCCTTCTGCTTGAGCGATGGAATCAACCAGATTTTTTGGATAATGTGCAGCACCACACAGGTACACCCCGGAGGTGGAAAAATCCAAAGGTCTGATTTTTGCATGTGCCTCTATGAAGAACCCTGCCGCATCCACCGGTATTTTCAACATGTTTTTCAGTTTCTCAGTCATCACTTCCCCTTCGGTGTTAATCGTTAATACTACGAGATCGGCCTGGATACTCATTTCTTCCCTTGAAATATCATCGAAAACTTTTACAGTCACTGGTCCATCTTGAGGTTGTTTTTTATCAAGAATAATTTCTGGTTTTTTATCACCTGCATACCGGACCGTTGTCACACGGTATTTCTTTACAACTTCAGCGTAGTACTCCTCTTCGTCTTTGCCAAAAACTCTCGTATCTCTATAGAGGATATACACCTTGGAATCTGGGTATTTCTGACCGATCATTTTCGCATTTTTTATAGAGACTCCGCAGCCAATACGACAACAATACGGTCGTTCTTCATCCATTGCGCCAGCGCAATTGATAAACACAACAGTCTTTGGTTTCTTTTCAAGACGGTTATTTTTAATCTTATCCTCTAACTCTGTTTGTGATAGGATGTTCGTGTTTTTTCCATACTGATAGCTTCCGCCAAGATCGATTTCTCTGAAACCAGTTGCAACGATAATCGTACCGAACTCAACCTCTTTTTCCTCGTTTTTCTGTCGTATCCTTCCTTTGTAGTTTCCGATATAGCCTTCAATATTCACGAGTTCAGATCCAGTCATCACAGTGATCAGCTTGTTTTCAATGACCTTTTTAACCAATGGATTGATAATTTCATCAGTTTTAATATCAGATGGAAACATCGAATAGAGCTGGTTCAATCTGCCTCCAAGCTTTGGTTCTTTTTCGATAAGGATAGATTTGATACCCATATCAGCGAGTGCAAGTGCAGCCTTCATCCCTGAAATCCCACCTCCGATGACTAGAGTACTCGGATAAATAGAGAATTCTTCTTCAGTGAGCCCTTCAAGATAACGAACCTTTGCAACAGAAGCTTTCACTAAATCGATTGCTTTTTTTGTCGCTGCATCCCAATCAGAAGAATGAACCCAAGAGCATTGGTTCCTAATGTTTGGCATTTCAAAAAGATATTTATTCAACCCAGCTTCCATGAGCGTATCTTGGAAAAGACCACCATGGGTGCGAGGAGAACACGCTGCAACAACAATCCTATTCAGATGTTTCTCTTTGATTAACTCTTTAATCTTTTTACTAATATCTTCTGAGCAGGCGAACATCACATGATCGGCAAAAACAACATTGGGTAGTTTCTTTGTTGCTTCGGTTACCTTTTCAACATCAAGAAAACCTGCAATGTTTTTTCCACAATGACAAATAAACACCCCGATTTGTGGTTTCTCCATAGAAACGTCTCGTTCTGGAGGGAATTCTTTTCCGATATGCCGCTCTCTATCTTTTATTGAAACGACAGCTTTTGCTGCGGCACCACTTGCCATAGAGACGCAATCGGGGATGTCCTTTGGGCCTTGGATGCATCCTGCAAGAAAAACGCCATCACGGGTTGACTGAACAGGGTTTGTTAACAGCGAATCTTGTTTGAAAAACCCGTTTTCATCGACGTCGATACCAAGGATTTTCCCAAGTTTTTTATTCCCCTGAGACGGTATAATTGCGGTGGATAGTATTAACATATCCACCGTACTTTCTTCAACCTTCCCTGTTAACGTGTCTTTATAGCGAATGGTCAGGCTTTTATCTTTATTCTCATACACCGATGCAGGTCTACCTCTGATATAGTTAACACCCATTTTTTTTGTATGATCATAATATTGTTGAAAATCCTTTCCGTATGCCCGTATATCCATATAATAGATAGTAATAGTAATATCAGGATTTGCCTCCTTAGTAATGGATGCTTCTTTTGTGGCATACATGCAGCAGACACGAGAACAGTAAGGGTATCCTAGCTGGGCGCTCCGTGATCCAACACATTGAATCCACGCGATAGTCTTTGGTTTTTTCCCATCGGAGAGACGGAGCACTTTTCCACTCGTTGGACCAAAGGAGGATAACATGCGTTCAAATTGCATCGCGGTGATAACATTCTCATATTTTCCATATCCATATTCTTTCCTCATTTCAAGAGGTTCAAAAACCTCAAAACCAGTCGCAATGATAACACTACCGACGTTTACCTCAATCTCTTCTGATTTTTCAAGGAACGAGATCGCCTCAGGCTCACAAATCCGATCACAGGAGCCACAACCGACACAATGTTCGTAATCAATTGTGTACACAATCGGTACTGCTTGCGGGAATTCTATATACACTGCCTTGCGTGTTGATATTTTTTCATCAAAGAGATTGACCATGTCTACCGGGCAGACTTCAGCGCAATCACCACACCCCGTGCATTTATCAGGGTCTACATACTTACTTTTCCTCCATATCTGTGCTTTGAAATCTCCTGGTTTACCTTCAAGAGCATTCATCTCCGCATAGGTGATCAGTTCGATATTCGGGTGTCGTGCAAGCTCAACCATTTTCGGTGCAGCAGTACAAATAGAACAATCATTTGTCGGGAATGTCTTATCAAGTTTCACCATTGCCCCACCGATCGTCGAGGTTTTATCGATAATGACCACTCGGTAACCTTTATCCGCAGTATCGAGAGCTGCTTGCATCCCAGAAATACCAGCTCCGATGATGAGAACATCACCATTGATAACCCGTTTTTTCTTTCGCTCGATAAGCCCAGCAGTAATGTTGATAGTGGTTTCCGGGATGGCCGTTGTTCGCTTTTGAACAATCGCTTCTGGTTCTTCTAAGAAATAATCATCCTGCAGTGGGATTCCTAAATCTTCATGTTTTTTCTGATTATAACTCTGCAACGGCATTCTTCCCTGCCTCAAACCCTTTCTCAAAAGCGTTGACGTTTAACTCCTTAAAACGACTTGGTACACTATCAATCACTGATTTTTTTACTGCCTCATGATCAAGTAGTGTAAAGATTGCGGTGGTAGCCCCCACCATAGCAATATTGGTTACAATCTTGTTTCCGAGATCTTGTGCTATTTTTTGACCATATATTTTGTAAACTGGTCTATCGATATCATATTTTTTAACTAGATCAGGATCGACGATGATAATGGCATCATCTCGGACATCCACCTTGTATGCGTTGAACGATTCTTGCGACATCGCAACAAGGACGTCAATACCGGTTGGTCGAGGATATCCGATCTTTTCATCAGAGATGATGACTTCTGACCGGGCTGCGCCACCTCGTGCCTCAGGACCATATGACTGACTCTGCACCGCGTTATAGTTCATGTACACTGATGCTGCTTTCCCAATGATCACACCCGCAAGGATAACTCCTTGCCCACCAAACCCACAAATCCTAATCTCTTTTTTCATTGTCTCTGCACGCTCCCCTTATTTCTTTGCTGGTTTGCCTCCTTTATCGGCAATTCTTTCCAGAAGCTTATGATATTCAGTAAAAAACTCTGGTTTCTCGATGTTCTGGAACACCCCGACCTGTATCATTTGCTTCACCTGATTTTTTTCTTCCTCGGTCCCGTACATCATGATCTTTTCATACTCCTCAATAAGAATGGTGTTATTCTCATACCACTCCCAATGTTTTTTAACATCGCCGAGTTTGTTGTATCGTCCGTATTCGGTGGGACATGGCGCGAGGAACTCGAGTAACGAAAACCCTTTTTTCTGGATGCCTTCTTTAACAGATTTAATCGGTTGATATGGATGAAAAACCGGCCATCGTGCTACGTACGCTGCGCCAAGTGCTTTTGCTAATAAACAGATATCAAACGGGTGCTCGATATTTCCATATGGAGCAGTGGTCGCAATACTTCCCACGGGAGCTGTTGGAGCGAGTTGTCCACCGGTCATTCCATAAATAAAATTATTAATCAAGATCACGGTCAAATCAATATTTCTTCGAGCAGCATGGATGAAGTGATTCCCTCCGATTCCCGTACAATCACCATCACCCGTGAACACAACCACATGAAGATCTGGATTCGCTGCTTTCACACCCGTAGCAAACGCAATCGCTCGTCCATGTGTCGTGTGTAACCCATCTGCGTTAATGTATCCGGGGAGACGAGACGAACATCCGATCCCTGAAGTGAATACGACTTTATCCATATCTAATCCTAGTTCCTCGATTGCCCATAGGGTGTACTCTAATACAACACCGTTTCCGCAGCCGTTACAGAAAATGGTCGGCCACATTCCATCACGGAGGTATTTTTTATTTAATTCTTCAGCTGTTTTTACTATGACCATTGCTCAAGCCTCCAGATATTTGAATAACTCCATAGGAAGATGCATTTCACCACCGATTTTTGGTGCAGAAACAACCTCGCATTGCCCAGCGCTATATTCTCTCACAGGATGAACGATCTGCCCAAGGTTCATTTCTGGAACAATGATCTTTTTAACCTGGCTTGCAAGCTCTTCGATAGCTTCTTTAGGGAACGGCCAGACAAGCTGCAACCGAAGAATTCCGACTTTTATTCCTTTCTCACGGGCAATCTCCATTGCAGTCTCTGCAGGTCGAGCAGTTGCTCCATAGGTGACAAAAGCGATTTTTGCATCATCCAAATTCATTCGTTCCATCATTGTGAATTTTTTTCGTTCGTCAGAGATCTTTGAAACAATCCTTTCGATGAGTTCTTCGTGATCTTTCTGTTTATCTGTCGCTGGGAATCCTTTCTTGTTATGGGTAAGTCCAGTAACATAAGTATGATACCCTGTACCAAAGGTGGGAAAATCCGGAACCTTACTATTATGTGTCTGAGATTTTGTAAAAGGAATGAATTTGTTTTTATCTATGGTTGCAGGGACCCGCTCAAGCAGTTTTAGGTCTTTCTCATCAGGTATTATAATGCGTTCCCGTAGGTGGCCGATTTCTCCGTCAGTCATGACGCATACAGGATTTCGAAATCTCTCAGAAAGGTTGAATGCTTCGATGGTAAAATCTAAACATTCTTGTACGCTGCTGGGGGCGAGCGCGATCGCTTCAATGTCCCCATGAGTTCCCCAGCGTACCTGCATCATATCTCCTTGGGCCCCCAATGTCGGTTGGCCAGTGGAGGGACCGGTTCGTTGCACATTCACGATGACACAAGGTGTTTCTGTCATGACTGCGTATCCGTAGTTCTCCATCATTAGAGAGAACCCTGGTCCAGAGGTAGCAGTCATGGATTTTGCTCCAGCCCATGCTGCCCCAATGATGGCAGCCATACTCCCAATCTCGTCTTCCATCTGAATATATGTGCCTTTAACTCGTGGGAGGAGACGTGCCATTCCCTCTGCAACCTCTGAGGCTGGAGTGATAGGATATCCTGCGAAAAAGGAGCACCCTGAAAGTAGACCACCGTAGACACAAGCCATATCCCCTTGTAAAAATTGGACGTTTTCACCGAGAACATCTCGTATTCGCTTCGGATCTCGTATATACTTCATTTTATTCTTCCTCCAACTGGTCTAAGCATAGGTTGCTTCGGTTGTTTTTTACTCTCTTCTTTCCGATCTTTGTCAGGTAGAACCGTGATAGCGAGGTCTGGGCAGAGGAGTTCACAGAGTCGACAGTAGTTGCAGTTGTTGTTCTCTTTTAACTGAGGTGGATGAACACCTCGTCGGTTTAATTTCTCAGATTCTTCTAACGCGTCGAGAGGGCATCGTTCGATACAGATCCCGCATCCTTTACACCAATCATCAGTAATAACGATCATACGTTACATAACTCCTGTTCTGTTTCAGCCTTTCATCATTTTTCATAATCTTACCTATTCTCAGAAGATATCTAAAGCTCGAGAAATCGCCATTTCACCACGGTACTCTGGGAGGAGTATCGGAGCTGTTTTCATTGATTGAATGTGTGCTTTCTCAAGTGCTTTATTATATGTGTCGATGTGGTCCAATGTGAGTTTCCCAATCTTCGCTTTTTTCACGAATTCCGCCGCATAAATGCCTGCTCTTCTGCCAAAGACGTTATAATCGAGAAGTGAGTTTCCCATGAGTCTATTTTTTCCATGAACGCCACCAGTGACTTCACCTGCAGCGAACAATCCCGATACCTTGGTCTCAGTTCTTTCGTTAATCTCAACACCACCATTCTGATAATGCAAAGTTGGGTAGACTAAGATTGGGTGTTTTGTCATGTCGATACCAAATCGTTTGAATTTCCGAACCTCACCAGCTAATTTCTTTTCGATTGTCCCGCTTCCATGGATAATATCGATCATTGGTGAATCAAGCCATACCCCTGGCATCCCTGTTGGTGTGATGATGCCCTTTCCCTGCTTGCATTCACGAATAAACGATGCAGATTCTACGTCACGAGGCTCGAGAGGAAATACAAACGTGTCTCCATCCTTATTGATAGGTCGTGCGCCAAGCCCTCGGATCTTTTCTGTTGATAGAACTCCAACCAATGGTTCCGGATACGCGTCGCCTGTTGGATGGATCTGGATAGTGTCTAGATCAAGAAGATTCACTCCCACATGATACGCCATAACAAGTCCATCACCCGTAGCTCCATAATGATTTGTTGTTGGGTAATTCGCCAAATGCAGTCGACCGCTTCCTCCTGTCGCCAAAATTGTAGCTTTTGCTCTAATAATATAGTATTCATATGTTTCTATGTTAAAAGCAACGCCACCAGCTACCTGTCCTTTGTTATCCATGAGTAATTCAATAATGGGGCAAAATTCCAGGACAGGGATTTGAAGATTTCTTGATGTATCTCTGATTGCTCGTAATAGTTCCATCCCAGTGTAATCTTTAGCGCTGTGCATACGATTCCTACAGGTTCCACCCCCAGAGAGCTCTTGAAATTCACCATCCTCCTGGCGGTCGTACATTACCCCAAGGTGTTCATGCCAACTGATTATCTTTGGAGCATCTAACGCAAGTGCACGTACAAGATCTGATTTATTGGTGAAGTGTCCTCCGCCATAAATGTCCAGATAGTGCAAAACTGGGCTATCATTCGGTCTATCTGCTGCTTGAATACCTCCTTGTGCCATCATCGAGTTTGCGTCACCATGACGAAGCTTTGTCGCAATCAATATTTTTTCTTTCGGAACTCCAGATTCATAGGCAAAGAGTGCAGCAACAGTTCCTGCACCCCCTCCTCCGATGATAAGAATATCAACATCATAATCTATCTTACTTAGATCAACATCTTTTGGTTTGAGCACTGATTTTGCTTCGAGTAAATCCACAATACCATTGTAAATCTGTTGGCCTTTGTCAACACCAATTCTCAAAATTTTCTTAGTGTTTTCCATATAATCTGGATGGTACTCCCTTAGTATTTTATCTCGTTCTTCCATACTCATTGGTTTGATTGAAGCAGACATGTTTTTCTCTCGTTTTTCTTCGACTAGTTTGATGGACTCCATCATGTAGTCTTGATAACCGTCTATCATCGTCATTTACTCATTCCTCCTTTGTGATCATATCGAGGTGCCCTTCTGCTTCTATCTCTCTATTGGAGTATATCGCAACGATTTCTTTTTTATCTTTTTTCATCAATTTCTCAATCTCATCATCATACTTTCTGCTCTCAATTTCCTGCAGACGTATCTTGAGATTCTCAGACCTCTTATCCAAATATTTTCCACGCAATCTCCGTGCAAGCTGTGAAACATGATAATGTTTAATATCTGCTGGACATCTCATCACACACAATCCACATTGAATGCAGTCAAAGGAAATCTCAGCACATCTACTGATATCTCCTCGGATCGCCATCTGAATATACTTCATCACTTCGACATCTTGAGGGCATGATTTTGTGCAGGTGTTGCAAGAGACACAACGCGCTATTTCAGGATAGATAGTTAATAATGTGCTCTCCAATGGTTCAAGTTTTTCAATATTGTACTCTGCCTTCCATGCTGGTACAAACGGGAGTTGAGCAAGATACATTCTTTCTTCAACAAGTTTCTGGCAGGCGAGCGCAAAACCTAGTTTCTGCTCATTTTCCATGCGATAAACTGTGGAACATGCTCCACAGAATCCTGCTCTGCAACCACAACCTCTGACAAACTTATAACCAGCGTATTCAATTGCTTTCATTATCGTTATTCCTGCAGGAACTCGATAGCTTTTTCCCATGATGAATACTTCTACCGTTTCTAATTTCTTTTTTTCGTCCTCTGTTTTTTTTCTTTCTGATTTTTCTACAGGGACTTGGCTTTTTTTATTCATAGGTTTGCCCTCTTAAAGAAAAAATATTTAGTTTTTATTTTTTCAACTAAAAATCTAAGAAAATAAGTTTTCCTTGCCTTATTGATGTGGATGGTGCTCTCTACCGCTGCCTTTACCAAGACAGTTCCTCCCAAATTAAGATGACTTCATATGAAACTTTTATAATATAAACTTTTTGTACGAAATCTCTCGAAATAATAAATTAAATAAATAATACTATATTTTTGAATAAAAAAATTAATTTTCTTACTCTTTTTCGTATTATAGATTTTAATTTTTATGAAAATGAGAAAAAATTAAATATCAAAAAAACATATTCATAAAACGATGAAAAAGTTTGCTCTGACAAACAAAGAAAAACTCATGTTATATGGAATGGTTAAATACCCCCTGTTGACAGACAAACAACTTTCAGAGAAACTGGAGTTAAAACATTCCACAGCAACTGCAATCCGTCATCGATTACGAGACAATGAATACTACAGAACCCTTGTCATACCCAGACTTCAGAACATGGGATGTACCATGTTAGTTGTGATTTATTTAAATTTTAGCCCTTTAGTCTCCCTCGATGAGAGAATTAGAATCACAGAGGGCTCTATTACCGTGTTCGATGAATTATTTTTATCTATTGGTGAACAGGACAAAGGTTTTTCTCTCAGTCTCGCAGAAAATTATGCCACAATTGGAAAAATTAATGATATTCGAACGCAAGCTTTTGGTGGACGAGGTATTTTAGAAGATGAGTATCCAAACATGGTGGTGTTTCCTTTTGAAATCAGTAGAATTTATCGTTTTTTTGATTTTGCTCCATTATTAGGAAGTAGTTTTGGGTTAGATGTAGAAACAGAAAAAGACGCGAGAGATTATGGTGCTGGAAGTAAGGAGAATGTGGTTTTTAATGAAACTGAGAAAAACGTGTTTTATATGTTGGTGAAATATCCTGAATTATCTGATAATGATGTAGGAAGGGAACTCGGGGTTTCACGGCATACTGTTTCGAGATTACGACGAGGTTTTGAACAAGAAAATTTAATGAGGAGAATTAATTTACCTAATTTGAAGAAACTAGGTTTTGAGATTTTAACGTTTATTCATATTCGATTTGATCCGCGGAATCCGCCAGATATTGAGAGAAATGAAGCAATAGCCTTGATGAGTGATGCGACTATTTTTATGGCGAGTAGGATGTTTGAGACTGTTATGCTGTTTGTTCATAGTGATTATGATGCATATAAACGGGAAAGGACAAGAATCATGCAGGTTTTAAAAGAGAATAAATGGGTTACGAAAGATCCTGTGATCCGAACGTATGGTTTGAATACATTGGTTTTTATGAAGGATTTTAAGTTTGCCCCTATCGCACGAAAGATTGTCGGTTGTACCCTTCTGATCTAAACAAGAAACGAATTCAACGGGGGCTTTTAATCCCTGAAAATCCCTGGGACCATCACGTATAATTATATAATTATTAAGTAAGAGAACGCAGTTATAGTTCTCAAATGTTTGAAAATAAGGAGGAGAACGTATGAAAACCATTGGATACTTAGAGGGAACAGATCCTGAGTTTTTAACAAAGATCGTGTGCATGGGGTACAAAACTTTGCCCATTGGGAATAGGGCAGATAACCACGGAAAAGACATCAATTTTATCTCAATTGCAGATAAGGTTGATCTCATCGTTGGATATTTTCACAAAGTTTCTCCTCATCTAGCATTTACCAATGATCTGAAGGATCTACTCACTCCAGGAATTATCCACAACATTCCGATTTTTTACTACTTGCTCCAGGGGAAGTACACGCGAAGGCAGAGAAGATGTTATCTGAAGTGACTAAGAGTCCATGTATCAAAGTGATTGATCCCAAAAACCTTATGAATAAAGCATTGAAGATTCTGAAGTAAACATCTTTTTACAGTGTCACAGCAACAGATAGTTCTTATATAGGAGCATTTGTATTCTTGGACCCATGAAACTTTTTGAATATCAGGGGAAGCAGTTATTTGAAAAATATAGCATCTCGGTTCCAAAGGGAAAGATAGTTGAAAAGGAAAGCGATCTTTCTGATTTCGTTTTTCCATGTATTCTCAAAGCCCAGGTTCTCATCGGAGGAAGGGGAAAAGCAGGTGGGATACAAATTGCTGAAAACGTAAAGGATGCAAAAGAAAAGTTATCTCAGATCCTCCGTATGTCCATTAAAGGATTTCCCGTAAAAAAGGTACTTGCCGAAGAAAAGGTCGGAATCAAAAAAGAATTATATCTGAGCATCACTTTAGATCGTTCCAGAAGAATGCCTCTGCTCATGATGAGTGGAGAGGGAGGCATGGATATTGAAAGTGTCTCCGATAATCTTATTTTCAAAGAATGTATCCATCCATTTATTGGAATCCAACCATTTCACATAAAGAATATTCTCTCAAAACTTAAACTTGGTAAAGACGAAGAAAAAGAGCTTGGACAAGTTATTTCAAAAATATACAAACTCTTTAGAAATTATGATTGTGAACTTGTTGAAATCAATCCACTTATCATCTCCAACGAGGGAAAAATTATTGCGTTAGATTCTAAAGTGATCATTAATGATGATGCATTGTATCGACATCCAGATATTATCGCAGAAAACGAGGAACTTACTTCACTTGAGAAAGAAGCAAAAGAAAAAGGCATCGCATTCATTCAACTTGAGGGCAACATCGGCGTTATTGCAAATGGTGCTGGGTTAACCATGGCGACGCTTGATGCACTCACCTATTATGAAGGAAAAGCAGGTGTGTTCTTAGATCTCGGAGGGACCGATGATCCTGAGAAAGTCAAACAAGCATTTCAATTAATGAAGAAAGCAAAACCAAAGGTAATCTTATTGAACTTATTTGGTGGAATTACAAAATGTGACACTGTAGCAAAAGGAGTCAGTGCAGTAATTTCAAGCGAAGGAATTGACTGCCCCATCATTACACGGATTAAGGGATGTAATGAAGGAATTGCCAAGGATATTCTAAAGGATGCTGGACTTTTTACAGCGGAGAGCTTACAGGACGCAGCGAAGAAATCATCTGAAATGGCGGGGAGGTGATTAACACATGCCGATTTTTGTTGATAAAAAAACAAAAGTCATCGTTCAAGGAGCGACTGGGCATCAAGGGCAATTTCATATCGGAGAAATGCTTCATTTTGGTACACAGGTAGTCGCAGGAGTGACTCCTGGAAAAGGCGGTGAAACAGTACACGATGTTCCTGTTTTTAACAGTGCAAAAGACGCTGTTACAGAAACCGGGGCAAATACGACCCTGGTATTAGTTCCTGCTCGATTTGCAAAAGATGCTGTGTTCGAGGCACTTGATACGGGAATAAAAACCGCAGTGGTTATTACCGAAAATATTCCGTTCCATGATGCAATGGAATTTGTTCATTACGCTAAATATAAAGGTGCAGTGTTAATTGGACCAAATTGCCCTGGTATTGCAAGCCCAGGAAGTAAAACCAAAGTTGGGATATTACCAAGTGGTATTTTTTTAAAAGGATATGTTGGTGTGGCTAGTCGCTCAGGAACTCTAACATATGAAATTGTGAATTCTCTGAGTGAACGAAGCATCGGTCAGAGCACCTGTGTTGGACTTGGTGGTGATCCTATTACTGGAACTTCTTTTATTGAAGCGTTAGTTGCATTTGAAAAGGATAAAGAAACAAAAGCGATTGTGTTAGTTGGTGAGATCGGTGGTACTGCTGAAGAGGATGCTGCCGAGTACATAAAGGAATATATTAGTAAACCTGTTTTCGCGTTTATTGCTGGAAGAACAGCACCACCTGGAAAGCGTATGGGGCACGCTGGTGCCATTATTGCACGGGGGAAGGGAACCGCAGCATCAAAAATAAAAGCTTTTAAAAAAGCGGATGTTAAACTTGCAAAATTTCCTACTGATATAGCGGGTTTGGTCGAGACGTACAGTTAAGTGAAGATTATATTTAACACTGGTTGTCAACTTAAAAAATTCGTATTCTTTCTTTTAGGAGATTGTCAAATAAATCAATGATACAGCTTAAAGCAGGAAGGGGCGTAGGGATAGTCAAAGTTCCAAGAGGAATATTAGTTCATGATTATACCCTTAATGACAAAGGAAAATGCGAAAAAGCAAATTGTATCATTCCTACGAATCAGAATCATGCTAATATCCAAAAAGATATGGAGGCATTTGTCCCACAGATTATCGATAAGCCGGAAAAGGAAATTGAACTGAACCTTGAGATGCTTGTCCGAGCATATGACCCATGTATATCATGTAGTACACATTATCTAAAAGTAAAATTCATCTAAAATGAAAAAAATAGGAATTATTGGCCTTGGAAATCCACTTAGACAAGATGATAGTATAGGAATAAATCTAATTGAAAAACTAGTCAAGAAAAAAAATAGTTTTGCAAAAAATATAGAATTTATTGATGGTGGAACAGGTGGTATTTCTCTTATTCATCTATTTGCAAAATTTGATATTGTTTTATTAATCGATGCAATTGATTTTAATGCAAAACCAGGAGATATTAAATTTTTTAAAATAGATGATAAAATTTATTCTGATAAAAATATTAATTTTACAACGCATGAAGAAAATATCTTAAATGTTTTAAAAATATCTGAAAAAATAGATGAAAAACCAGAAGTTTATATGTTTGGAATTCAGCCTAAAGAAACAGATTTTGAAAATAAATTGACAAAGGAATTAGAGAACAAAATAGAATTAATTCTAAGTAAGTTGGAGGAAAAGATAAAAACTTTTTTATAAAAAATAAAAAAGTTATTTTTTTATTTTAACTTAATTTTGAACTGATCGTTGTTTATTATATCGTCTGTAGTATAGATTTTGTCTTCTCTTGCAAGCCAACCAATACCAGAATATGTATCATTAGTTTTGAGTCTAGTAATGCGAGGTATTGTGGTTACTTCTACTTCTCTATGAGTTACAAGAACGTTATATATTTTACCAGCAGCATTTCCTATTTTTTCTGTTAAATTTGTTTCGCTTAACTGGTATTTTTCTCCTGTTTTTGAAATCTTGTTTTCTCTTGCAAGCCAGCCGACTGCAGCGTAAAATTCTTTATCAGTTAATCTTGTATTTTTCATCAAAGTTGGCTCTGTTAGAGTACCATATTTATTTAGAGTATTCCATACTTTTCCTGCGCTTTGACCAAATTTTTCAATAGCATTAACCATTTTTTAATCACCATCCTCACTTTGCAGTAACGATATGTATATTATAAGAATTGCTATTTTTAATAGAATGGTACTGTTAGACCGCCATATGGCATAAAAATTATCCTTATTTTCTCACCATTTTTTTCTATTTTTTTAACTGCGGCATCTATTGCGTCTTGGATATTTTTAAATGGTTTCATAAAAGCTTTTTTTACAAGTTCTTCTTTTATATCTGTTACAGCATAGATATCTGCCCATGTTGCAAGCTCTGCTATTTTACCTGATTTATGAAAACCCAACTTGTATTCTTTTTTAAGCACGTCTAATACTTTTTCGGGTTTATCTGATTTTGATAAAAGTTTTAAAAATTCATCAGGACCAACACCATTATAGCATTTTGATACAAGTATTATTACACCATTTTTTTGAAGTGCAAGTTTACCATTTTCAAGGGCTTTTTGAGATTGATATAGATTAATATCCATTGGTGGTGATGCAACAGTTATCACAATGTTACCTTTTTTTGTAATAGGTGTACAAAAAAGATTATTTGCATATTCTACTGCTTTATTAAAAGAATCATGCAGGTCGCCAGTTGTAATCTTATACAATTTTCCTTCTGGGGTTAAAACAATCTGAATTGAAAAAACATTAACATCTTTTTCAATGAGTTTAACTACCCCAAGTCACAAAACTTGTTTCCTTTTCAAAATAATTAGCAATACGATTCATCGCCTCCTTGACAGTTTGAAAATTACTGTTCTGTAAAATATCCT
>Ga0299915_10000439_pt1 | contig 31542 bp, 27 predicted proteins | sample RVTome_13_FD_200263 | JGI IMG/M metagenome (GOLD analysis project Ga0299915, IMG submission 200263) | Soil microbial communities from uranium-contaminated site in the Upper Colorado River Basin, Wyoming, United States - RVT92D227 (version 2) ...
AGCGAACACGACCGGAAGCGGGCGGGGAAGATCTGACCTGAAGCTATTTACTTCAAGAAATAATATTCATGCATGTAGAGACGCAAAATTTTGCGTCTCTGCCCACATTTCAACATTTAATTTCTAAAATTTTTAATATCACCCCTTCCATTATTTAGTATTTTATATATTTTTTAATATTATTTTTATCTTTACCCATATTTTATATAGGTCCAAAATATTTATTTTATATTTTTTTGTTTTTATACCCCATATTTTTATATCTTTGTTCCGGAAATATGTAAGTTTTAATTAAACATTATAAAATTATGAAAGTACTGTTTAAACGGAGTGTGATTGCTGCAGGTATACTGCTCTTTTTTGCAGCGGGATCAATTGTGGCGTCCGACGGAACACCTATTGATACAGGAGTTACTGCCTGGATGCTCACCTCAACGGCACTGGTTTTGCTGATGGTACCCGGACTTGCCATGTTTTACGGAGGTCTGGTAAGAACAAAGAATGTTCTGGGCACCATGATGCATAGTTTTGTCGCAATGGGTATCATGGCAGTTTTGTGGATGATTGTTGGCTATTCGATGAGCTTTGGTTCGAATATACTGGGAGGCTGGTTTGGGTGGAACAATGACTACCTGCTGCTGAAAGGTATTGATGAAACCATAACCTCAGCAGGTGTACCTGAATATGTTTTTTCCATGTTCCAGGGTAAATTTGCCATTATTACTCCTGCATTGATTGCCGGAGCCTTTGCCGAGCGTATTTCGTTTAAAGGTTATATACTGTTCATTATCCTGTGGGGTTTGTTTGTCTATAATCCGCTGTGCCACTGGGTCTGGGCAAGTGATGGTTTCCTGTATAAAATGGGAGCCATGGGGGCCATTGATTTTGCAGGTGGTACGGTAGTTCATATTGCCTCAGGCGTTAGCGGACTTGTAGCTGCTTTATACCTGGGTGCACGGCGTGGTCATCCAAAAACAGCATTTGCACCGAGTAACCTGGTAATGACCATGATAGGAGCCGGATTGCTTTGGGTGGGATGGTTTGGTTTTAATGCCGGAAGCAGTGTCAGCAGCGGATTACTTACTGCTCAGGCTTTAACCGCCACACAGGTTGCAGCAGCAGTCGGGGCCATATCCTGGATCCTCATTGAATCTATTCACCAGGGCAAAGCAACAGCCCTGGGTTTTGCCAGCGGAATTCTGGCAGGATTGGTTGCGGTGACGCCGGCAGCCGGAGTTGTTCAACCGGCAGGTGCAATGGCACTCGGTGTTCTGGCAGCAACCTTTTGTTACCTGGCTATTCTGATAAAGAACAGACTTGGTTATGACGACAGTCTTGATGCCTTCGGTATTCACGGAGTAGGAGGAATAGTCGGATCACTGCTGCTGACCTTCTTCATCCGCAACAGCTGGATGCAGAACGCTGCCGAAGCGGCAGGAGGAACCTGGACGACTATGCAGCAATTTGGTGTGCAGGCTGCCGCAGTTACGATTGCCATCGCTTATACCGCCATCCTCACCCTTATTATTATATTTATTGTTAATAAATTAGTTGGTTTCAGGGCATCTACCGAGGCTGAAATGCAGGGTCTCGATCATACTTACCATGGCGAACAGGGCTACGGAATGCTCAATCCCCGGTAATTATTTAATTGATCTATGATTACTATTTAAAATAGTGCGAAATGAAACTTATAACAGCCATTATTCGTGAAAACAAACTGGATCAGGTAAGAGAAGCCCTGATTGAAGCCGAGATAACACGTATAACTGTAAGCCGGGTTTCCGGACACGGACAGCAACACAGTGAAGAAATTTACCGGGGAGCCATGGTAATCCCGAACCTGATCCCCAAAGTCAGGCTCGAAATAGCCGTTAATGACTCATTTGTGGATATTACGGTCGATACCATCATCAAATCTGCCCGTACCAATTCAAGAGGTGAGTTGGGTGATGGTAAAATATTCATTACATCATTGGAAGAATGCATCCGCATAAGAACCGGGGAACGGGGAGGTAAAGCAATTTGAAAAACCGGCGGCCGGATGCTGAATGGCCGGGGCAAGATCTGGCAGAAGGCAGGTAAAAAATAACCGCAAGGATTACCAGTCAATACTTAGTACTCCTTGCGGTTAGCATGCGGGTAAGATTAATCCCTGATCCGGCGTGCTACAAAATACGAAGCAACCAGGCCGGCACCTGCGAACATAAAGATCATTGACAAATAAGCAACCTCTTCCTCGAGCCGTGTGGTGACTGTAAGGATATTCCCCACCAGCACACCCAGGCCGCCTCCCATGAACAGCATTCCCAGCTTAATGGAAAATTTCTTTAAAATGTTGACCGGCTCTACTTTAAAAATAGACGCGTCAGCATTTTTCTCAATCAGTGCAAGCCTTTCCCTGTTGCGGGTTGTGTAATAAAAATAGGCCAACCCAAAAATGGAACCGAAAAAAGTTATAAAAAACATAATCGTAACAAATGCTTCTCCTTGTCCCATGACTTTAAAATTTAATGGTTAATATTATTGTTATTATCTGAATCTTTGACGCCGGTTTCGGGGGAGAGGTTACAAAAAACGGTAAAAGGTAATCAGTAATCGGTATGCTTCGACTACGCTCAGCATGACACACTGGTCACCCTGAGCGGAGTCGAAGGGCACCGAACATTGAATACCGATTACCGATTACCGATTACATTCTTTATCTTTGTAACCAACCGAACAAAACAGGCGTCTAACATCAGCATGATGCAGCCAGATGATACGCAATTGATTAAACGTATTCTGGGTGGGGACATCCAGGGTTATTCGGTTTTGGTAAACAGGCACAAGGACCTGGCATTTACCATTGCCTGCCGGATATTGAATAACCGTGAAGATGCCGAGGAGGCAGTACAGGATGCTTTTGTCAAGGCATATCGAGGCTTACCGGGATTCAGGCAGGATTCCAGGTTTTCTACCTGGTTGTTCCGGATAGTATACAATGCCTCGATTTCGAAAAGACGATTGCAAAAGGCCGGAATTCAATATGTTGATGATCTTAATACGCATCCGGAAAGTTACATGACAACGGACCAGGAGGACACGGAAGAAAGAGGACTATGGGTTGAAAAGGCCATGCAAAAACTACCCGAAGTGGATAGAGTCCTGATCACCTTGTTCTATATCAACGAATCCAATGTAGAAGAAATTCACAGGATAACAGGATTAACCAGATCGAATATCAAGGTAAAACTATTCAGGGCAAGAAAGAAACTACAGGAATTAACGGGAATGATGGCTGAAAAGATTTGCATTTAACCTAAATTTCAATGGGTATGGAAAATATTACGGAGAAATTATTTGAAAATGAAGATGATCTGAAAAAGCTCATTCAGAAAGAAGGACTGCTGACCACTTCACCTGATTTCACCCGCCGGGTAATGATGGCTGTTGATGCATATGAAAAGAAGTCCGTAATTGCCTATAAACCACTTCTGAGCCGGAAGACCTGGTTCTTTTTAATAACCTCACTAATTCTGCTTTTGTTATGCTGTATGTGGGCTATTTCAGGCGGTAATACGGAAAAAACGGCATACTCCGAAGCTGTCAGATACTTATTTGACGCAATAAATGATCTCAATTTTTCATTGCATTTTAATGCCGGGGGATTACTGATAGCAACCATTGTCATTGCCTCCATTGGGGCGCTCTTGTGTCTGGATATCCTGCTTACACATAAGTATCGGGAGGTATCTGTCTGAATCCCTTGTTTATTAAGCCAAAATAAAAAAAAGCGTAGTTAAAAACTACGCCAAGCGGTGTATATTATTTTCTGCTAGTTAATTTATGGTTGCGATTCAACCGGAAGAATTTCGAGCAACTCAACCTCGAAAACCAGTGTTGAGAAAGGTTGTATGCCTGATCCCTGGGGCGGTTGTGCGCCATATGCCAGATCTTCGGGAATAAACACTTTCCATTTCGAACCCACAGACATCAGCTGCATAGCTTCGATCCAACCGGGAATAACTTGTCCGACTGTGAATATCATAGGTTCATTACGCTTAAATGAACTGTCGAAAATAGTACCATCGATGAGTGATCCGGTATAATGCACCTTAATTCTGTCGGTCACCGTTGGCTTGTTTCCAGTGCCCTCTTTGAGTATGATATATTGTAAACCGCTTGGAAGATTAATTACACTGTCATTTTTAGTATTGTCGTCAAGAAATGCCTTGTTTCTGGCAATATAATCCCTGAATTGATTTCTGAGCTGCTGTTCCTGGAAATCCCTGAAGAAACTGCTAAGATAAGTCTGAATCATAAATTTGGAAACCGGCATTGTATCTTCATTAATAGCCTCAGTCATTCCTTTAACAAAAGCCTGGTAGTTAAATACGCTGTCGATATTTGCCTGCTTAAGCTGACTTCCATAGGTTAATCCTAAAAAATAACTTACTGAATCCTCTTTCGATTTGATCTTAACATCAGTGTATTTTTTTTCTGAACCGCATGAATAAAGTAAGAAAAGGCTTATTAACACAAGAATTACAAGATTTCCAGTCTTTTTCATTGATATGAGTTTTAAAATTAAGCAGCGAATATAGCCTATTTATCTAAAACTGTGAGTAAATTGTTAAAAATCTTTTGCCTTATTCACCAGGCAATTTGTAATTTTCATTTTTTGATTCATTAATTTCTTTATATGAAAAACCTGCTTGATCTGGTGATTGTTTTATCCATTTTCATGATTATCACTTCGGATTTAAAGGCACAGGATAGTCTTATAATCAACATTAAAAATGAAGCCCGGCAAAAGTTCACTGAAAGCGATTATGTGAAAGCCTTGCCTTTGTTCAGCGAACTATTGCGATCATTTCCAAAGGAGCCGGAATATCAGTACGGAGTGGCTGTATGCCTGATAAAGCTAAATCAGGTACCGGAGGATGCTGTCAGACTTCTCAGGACCGTATCGGTTTCAGATTATGATCCCTTGGCCTGGTACTATCTGGGCCGTGTCTTCCACCTGAATTATTCATTTGATGAGGCTATAACGTCATATTCCAGATTTTTGCTGGTTGGTAAAAGTACTGATATTAAGTTGCTGGAAGTGGAACGCCTGATCGAGATGGCCAAGAACGGGATTGATTTGACGCTTTCAGGACGATCAGTTCTTGTATTAAATACCCGAACCATTCAGGTTGAACAACTGCAGCTGGCTGCTGAAATCAACGGTTCGGGGAAACTCATGAAGAAACCGCTTGAGTTTTGTACTAAATCAGATTTAAGGGCCGATTACCGGCCATGGATGTTTTTACCGGTATTCACCCAAATCAATGAATACGTTTATCTCACCGGTTATGAAAAAGTTACGAGGAACCGAAAACAGTTGTTCAGGATCAGAAACATAAATCATGAAACCTGGGGTACTCCCGAACCGCTGGATGTAACAATCAATACCCCTTATGACGAGGAGTATCCATATTTTGATTCAAAAACTTCAACATTGTATTTCAGTTCAAACGGACATTCGAGTATGGGCGGACTGGATATCTTCAGATCGGTATATGACTGGAATACGAAAACCTGGTCAAAACCAGAAAACATGGGATTTCCGATTAATTCACCCTATGATGATTTTTTGTTCATAACCGACGAATTCAACCGGTCAGCCTCCTTTATGTCCTCACGCAGTACCGGTCCCGGTCAGATTTCCCTTTATCGCATAAAGATGGAACAAGATACCAGCGGTATCCGGTTTTTAAATGTTGATGAAATCCGCAGAGCCTCTCAGTTATTGGCAGAATCAGCCAAACCTGATCTCCCGGCCGCCAAGGAAGAAATACAGCTCCGTACCTCCGAAGCACAAGGTAAGGTTGAAACCGGGAAAGTTCTGCCTGAAATTCACACACCTTTCAAAAGTGATTATAACAGGGTGCTGGCCAGTGCTTTGCTGTTGCAGCTCAAGGCAGATTCCCTGTCCAGGATCACCAGAGACAAACGTATACTGGCCAAAGATACACCCGATGATGAACTGAAGAAGCAATTGATAGCAGAGATTATCCAGACTGATAAGGAGGCTAAACTGTATCAGCGGGAAGCAGATCAAAAATTCAATGAGGCAAGAAGCTTAAAAGCAATTAAAAACGAAATTGCCAGCCCGGCTGACTCCATGATCACCTTGGAGAAAGAGATCAATGGAATCAAAGTATTCCGGTATAATATCGAATATAAGGATGATCCGGAAGCAGATACACTTATTCTGCCTGCGCAGGATACTGCCATTGTCAGGGAAATAAGGGAAAGTGCATGGCCGGAAGCAGATACTTTTGCTTTACTGGAGAGTTCACCTTATAACCTGTTAAATCCTTTTCCTCAGGGATCAGGTTTCCATCCGGGTTTGGTATATCGAATACAACTGGGAGTATTCAGCAAAGCAAAACCCTATGATGCTTTTGGAGGAATCAGTCCCATAATATGTGAGCAAGTCAGCGGAAGCACTGTAATTAAGTATTATGCAGGGTTGTTCCAGAGTTTGAAAGCTGTTACAAAGGCACTTGAACAGGTAAGGTTAAAAGGTTTTCCTGATGCCTTTATTGTGGCATTTTTTGATGGAAAGCTGATTTCCACGGAAAAGGCAAGAGAGATTGAGTTTGAGAAATTCAAGTTGTAAAAGCTATATTTACCACCTAATTTTTGTAATTTTGGACTGAATTTTAATGTAACCTGGAGATTTTACTTATGGCCTGATTATGAAACCGAAAGAGCACACAAATAATAAACCGGATTTCGAGGAACTTATAGATGAGAGCAAGTCGGACGGGCGTTTTCTGATGCTCCACAATGATGATGTACATAGTTTTGATTATGTGATCAGCACCTTGATAGAGGTATGCGACATGGAAGCTACCCAGGCTGAGCAATGCACTTTCCTGGTACATTACAAAGGCAAGTGTGATATAAAAAAAGGCTCCTTCGTTATATTAAAGCCATACAAGGAAGGATTGATCGAGCACGGACTTAATGCCACCATTGACTAACCTCCACATCTAATCAACTTACCATATGTCGATATTGGCCATAATTATCATCATTATCCTTGGGATTTTTCTGCTTCTGATAGAATTTCTTATCATACCGGGATTCACCATATTTGGTGTTGGTGGGTTTGTTTTCATTATTCTGAGTATAGGATCCTCCTATTATTATCATGGTGTTCAGGCCGGCAATCTCACACTTCTTGGTGCGGTGCTGGCTTCCCTTGCGACCATTTACTTCATTTTTAAACAAAAAACCTGGAAAAGAATTGGTTTACAGGCCAAAATAAACAGTAAAAATGAACCGTTTGAGACAGAAAAAATACACCCAGGTGACATGGGGAAAACGATAACCAGACTCGCTCCAATTGGTAAAGCCATGGTAAATGATATTATCTGTGAGGCTAAGTCTGTCAGTGGCTTTATTAATGAAAATACAAATATTGAAGTGATTAAAGTATTAAATACACAAATTATTGTAAAACCTAAAATGTAAAGTATTATGGAACCCGGAATTGGTATTTATTTAGTGGTTGCAGTAGCAGTCATAGTTTTTATCTGGTTGTTCTTCTATTTCGTTCCGCTTGGATTATGGTTTAGTGCCGTTTTTGCCAGGGTTTATGTTCCCATCTGGCAACTGATTGGCATGCGTATTCGGAAAGTCCCCCCGTCTATTATTCTCAATAATCTTGTGAGCGCAACCAAAGCAGGCTTGAGCCTTAATGCTGATGAACTGGAGGCTCATTACCTTGCAGGAGGAAATGTTAAACAGGTGGTTAATGCGCTCATCTCAGCCGACAAGGCTAACATACCGCTTAATTTCAAAGCGGCCACGGCCATTGATCTGGCCGGCAGAAATGTGTTTGAGGCCGTTCAGATGTCAGTAAATCCCAAGGTTATTAACACCCCTGCGGTTACTGCAGTTGCTAAAGACGGTATACAGCTGATCTGCAGAGCCCGGGTTACTGTGAGGGCCAACATCCGCCAGCTGGTTGGCGGTGCTGGTGAAGAGACTGTTCTTGCGCGCGTTGGCGAAGGGATCGTATCATCAATCGGTTCTGCCAAATCACACAAAGAAGTGATGGAAAATCCCGATAATATTTCCAAAGTGGTGTTGAACAAAGGCCTTGATGCCGGCACGGCTTTTGAAATTCTGTCCATCGATATTGCTGATATCGATATTGGCAAAAACATCGGGGCCGTGTTGCAAATGGACCAGGCAAACGCCGACAAGAACATTGCCCAGGCTAAAGCTGAAGAAAAAAGAGCCATGGCAGTAGCCATTGAGCAGGAAATGAAAGCTAAAGCACAGGAAGCCCGTGCCAAAGTTATAGAGGCTGAAGTCCAGATACCACTGGCCATGGCCGAAGCCTTCCGTTCAGGCAACCTGGGGATTATGGATTATTACAGGCTCAAAAACATCGATGCTGATACGCAGATGCGTGATTCAATCGCTAAATCCGAAGGACAGCAAAAGAAATAATCATAAAAAATCCCTGAGGGAGGCTATTGTACCTATCACCCAGGTAGGTTCAATAGCACAGGGCTTTCCTACCGGATTGAAATAAACCTGATCGATTCCGGCGTTATAGGCTCCCCGGATATCGGCTTCAGGATCATCCCCTATCATCAGGCATTCATTTTTATGAGCATGTACCGATTTTACGGCATGCTCAAAAAACCGCCTGTCGGGCTTTTGATATCCTATCAATTCAGCCATGAACAACTTTGAAAAGTACGGCTGCAGGTTACAGCTGTTAATCTTTTGCACCTGTATTTCTGCAAAGCCATTGGTAAGAATATACAGTTTATAACGCGCAGATAAGTATTGAAGTGTTTCATGAACCGCAGGAAAGAGGTTGGTCTTTCTGGGAGCCTCCTGCATATACAGATCTCCCACCACCTGCGGAATATCCGGATCCGAGACTCCCATTTCACGGAATGTCAGTGTCAGGCGTTCGGTACGCATATGATCCTTCCTGACTTTTCCTTTTCGGTATTCCAGCCAGAGATGTTCATTGTGCTTTTCATATACCTCGAGAAATCTGTTGAAATCGGGTATCTGCTCAAACAATCCCATACGGGTGAATATCCCGTATAAAGCATCACGGGCATTTGCCCTGAAATCCCACAGGGTATTGTCCAGGTCAAAGAAAAGGTGTCGGTATGTTTTCAAGTTTTCTGGTGAAATGCTTTTATATTTGCAATGCGATTGGTAGTTATGGCTGAATTTGCAAATGTATAACACTGCCTGAAAACTTATTTCTTACTATGGCAATTTATTCTCTTGGTAAAATAGCCGAAATTACGGGGGGCAGATTGGAAGGGGAAAGTAACATCAATATCCGCCAGCTGCTGATCGATAGCCGGTCTACCTCAGTATCATCCTCCTCGCTTTTTGTTGCCATAGTCGGCAGGCAGCACAATGGCCACCTGTATATTTCCGAATTGTACCAAAGGGGTATCAGGGCATTTTTAATTTCTCAATATGATGAACAGTACCGGTCATTGACTGGTGCAGGTTTCCTAATTGCTCAGGATACTATTCAGGCACTTCAGAAACTTGCCCGCTATCACAGACATCAGTATACCTGTCCGGTTGTTGCCGTAACTGGAAGTAACGGCAAAACCATCATAAAAGAATGGTTGTTTCATTGCCTTTCAGAAAAGTTCCACATCACCCGCAGTCCCAAAAGTTATAATTCCCAGGTTGGTGTTCCGTTATCGCTCTGGCTCATGGATGAGAATACCGGTATGGGTATTTTTGAGGCAGGAATATCTTTCCCCGGAGAAATGACACGGTTGCAACAAATGATTGATCCTGAGATCGGCATAATCACCAATATTGGTGAAGCACACGAAGAAAACTTCAGCAGCACTGGAGAAAAGACTGACGAAAAACTCCGCCTTTTTTACGACTGTCATACCCTGATCTATTGCCGTGATCATTCCTACATTGCAGATCACCTGGAAAAAACACCGCAGCTTACCGGGTTGAGATTATTCGGATGGTCGGTTAAGGGTAAGGGTAATTTACAATATACTGATATTCAAAAAGAAGCAAATAGCACTACATTCAAAACCCTTTATGAAAACCAGTCTTTCCATGTCACCATACCGTTTACCGACAGCGCTTCCTTAGAAAATGCCTTACATTGCCTGTCTTTCATGTTACTGCTCGGAATAGACAAATCAACCATCATCTCCAGGATGTATGACCTTCCTTCGGTGGCCATGCGCCTGGAACAGAAAAGTGCCATCAATGGTTGTACCCTGATCAATGACAGTTATAATGCTGATTTTAATTCCCTTTCCATAGCCCTTGAAGTGCTTAACCGGCAATTGCAGCACCGGAGGAAAACCCTTATCCTGTCGGATATATTCCAAAGCGGTAAAAAGCATGAAGAACTTTACGGAAAGGTTGCTGCCTTGGTGAAAGAAAAGGGTATATCACGTATCATAGGCATAGGCAGTGCAATCAGTGAAAACTCCGGATTGTTTTCGGTACCTGGAAAGTTTTACGGAACCACACAGGCTTTCATGGAGAATTTTGATACAGACGATTTCAGAGACGAGGCAATTTTAATCAAGGGATCCCGTTCGTTTGAATTTGAGAGAATCGCTGCCTTACTGGAACAAAAAACACACACCACCAGGGTGGAAATAAATCTGGATGCGCTGGTGCATAATCTGAACTATTTCCGGTCGTTGTTACAACCAGGTACAAGAACAATGGTAATGGTGAAAGCACTGGCATATGGCAGCGGTCGTCACGAAATTGCCAGCATACTGCAATTTCAGCGTGTTGATTACCTGGGTGTGGCCTTTACCGACGAAGGTGTCAGCCTGAGACTGGCTGGTATAACCCTTCCCATTATGGTCATGAATCCGGAACCGGAATCCTTCGACACCATGATACGTTACAGGCTTGAGCCTGAGATTTATAGTTTCAGAATCCTCGAACAGTTACATAAAGCCGCCAGTCGGAACCAGGAAATTGACTTTCCGGTTCATATCAAACTCGACACGGGAATGAACCGGATGGGATTTCTGCCTGATGAAACTGCAGAGTTATGCAAAGCCATCAGCAGGTTGAAAAGTATTAGAGTATGTTCCGTTTTCTCACACCTGGCGGGCAGCGACGATGAAATATTCGATGAATTTACTGGATCTCAGATTGCATCATTCAGAAAAGTATCGGACACCATCATTTCTGCGCTGGATTACCCTGTGATCAGACATATTTTAAATACATCGGGTATTGAAAGGTTTCCGGAAGCACAATTTGAAATGGTCAGGCTGGGCATTGGACTATATGGTGCAGGTAGTATCCACCGCGGTAAATTACGTACGGTAAGCACACTCAAGAGTACTATTCTGCAGATCAAGCCTGTGATGCCCGGTGAATCTGTTGGCTATGGCCGGAAGGGCAAACCAGACCGGCCTGCATTGATAGCTATTGTTCCAATAGGTTATGCCGACGGGTTGAACCGCAGGTTGAGTAACGGTAAAGGTAAATTTCTGGTAAGGGACAAATTAGCCCCAATTATCGGAAATATTTGTATGGACATGACCATGATCGATGTCACGGAAACAGATGCCAAGGAAGGCGATGAAGTCGTAATTTTTGGTGAAGCCCCGTCAATAAACACTCTTGCTGCAGATCTTGAAACCATACCCTATGAAGTACTCACAGGCATTTCCGAACGTGTAAAACGGGTATATATTCATGAATGAAGCATTTATTTGTTCAACCCCGTCTCCGGGATAATCTGAAACATGAAAGTATTTTTTATCAACAGTACTAAAACATGGGGCGGAGGTGAAAAATGGCACTTTGAAACAGCCTGCAACTTAAAAAGTAAAGGGTATAACGTTGCCATTCTGGCCCTGGCCGGAAAGGAGTTGTATGAGCGATCACTGGCTGCCGGGATCAGGACCCTTCCTGTTTCAATTACAAATATCAGCTTCATCAATCCTTTTTGTCTGATTGCGCTCATACGGTTATTCCGGAATGAAAAGCCTGATGTTGTTATACTCAATTTTTCAGCCGACATAAAAACTGCCGGAATGGCTGCCAAATGTGCCGGAATAAAAAATATTATCTACCGGAGAGGAAGTGCCATTCCGATCAGAAATACATTTATTAACCGCTTGTTGTACAAAACAATAGTAACATATATCATTGCCAATTCAGAAGAAACCAGGCGCACCATTTTGCAGAATAACCAAAAGTTGTTCCCTCCTGAGAAAATTACTGTTATTTATAATGGAATTGACCTGGCACAAATCGACGGGCTGCCGGATACGAAAATCTTCCAACGAAAAGACAAGGAGATCCTGATTGGGAATGTAGGTCGGCTGGTATTGCAGAAAGGTCAGAAATACCTTATTGAAATGGCGCTGTTGCTGAAAAACCACAACATCGACTTTAAAATCCTCATAGGAGGCGAAGGTCCGCTGGAAGCCTCACTTAAACAAAAGGCTGTTGAGGCTGGTGTTGATGACAGGATGGTGTTTATGGGTTTCATAAATAACATTAAGGCCTTTATGAGCACAATCGATATTTTTGTGCTGACCTCTATATGGGAAGGTTTTGGTTACGTTTTAGTTGAGGCCATGGCATGCCGGAAACCTGTTGTGGCATTTAACATCAGCAGTAATCCTGAAATTGTCGAAAACAACATAACGGGTTTCCTGATAGATCCTATGGACATCACGGCTTTCACCGAAAAAGTGGAGTACCTGAGCAGGTATCCGGATATATGTTATACCTTGGGAATGGCCGGAAGAAAAAGAGTCGAGGATGGGTTTGAACTCAACAGAAACCAAAAAAAGGTTGAGGTTTTGCTAAGCGGATTGACAAGTATTGTAAACCAGGTCTGACACAATTTATGAACACTGAAGTATCTGTAATCATTTCATTTTTTAACAAAATTGAGATTCTTAAACTGGTACTGGCCGGTTTTGAGCGTCAATCCAGAAATAACTTTGAGATCATCATTGCTGATGACGGATCTGTCGATACGGTGGTTCAAGAATTGCAGCAGATCATTTCAGGATCGGTCTTACACATTAAACATGTCTGGCATCCGGATCAGGGATGGCAGAAGAACATCATATTGAATAAGGCTATTATGGCTGCAACCACTGAATACCTTGTTTTCATAGATGGTGATTGTATTCCTCACCGGCATTTCATAAAGGAACATATAATGGCTAAAGAACAAAACCAGGTACTTACAGGCCGAAGGGTACTGCTGAGCAGGCGGGTCAGTGAATTTCTATCCGGAAGCAGGATCAGGAAGGGTTGGCTGGAATATTGGCTCCTGCCGTGGATGATCATTGAACGGCTTTTCGGAAAAGGACAATTTATTGAAAATGCCATTTACATTAAATGGAAGTGGATCAGAAGAAAGATCAATAAAAAGGACAGGGGCCTGCTCGGATCAAATTTCTCCCTGCACAAAAAGGACCTGCTGGCCGTTAATGGTTTTGACGAGCGTTATCTTTCGCCTTACGTAGGAGAAGACACGGACCTCGAATACCGTCTCAGATTGAATGGTTGTAAATTCAGGCATTTGAAGCATCTGGCAGTTCAGTACCATTACTACCATTCCCGTATGGAATTCAGTAATTTTAACTACAGCATCCTTGATGATAACAAGAAACGGAATACCGGTTTTACACCTTTCGGAATAGTGAGATTATGAAAAGTCATGACAGCATATATAAAAACCAACGCTGCTTTGCATGAGTAACAATCTTCCGGCCGATTCAGTGCATTTTAACCACATAGGTTTTTTCAACAGCAACAAAGTCTGGGGAGGAGGTGAGAAATGGCATTACAGTACAGCACTCATGATGACTGAAAAGAACATCAATGTTACTGTTTTTGCGCAACCGTATTGTGAACTTATCAAACGTACCTTGAATGCCGGAATTCCCTCAATTGGGATAAGGGTTTCCAACATAAGCTTTCTGAATCCGCTCAAGGTGATCAGACTTTCTGCCATTTTCAGGAAATCACGTATCCAGGTTATTATTCTCAATCTGCCCTCAGATGTAAAATTCGCAGGTATTGCAGCCCGACTGGCCGGAGTGAAGAAGATAATTTACCGCAGAGGATCACCGGTTCCGGTGAGAAACAGCATGATGAACCGCTTTCTTTTCAGGCACATTCTCACCAACATCATTGCCAATTCCGACCAGATAAAACAAAATATTTTACAGAACAATCCCGCCCTGGTAAAGGATGACAAGATAACCATCATATACAATGGCATCAACGGATCTCTTCCTGTAAACCCCAGAGTGACCGAGGCAAATGCCGTTACGGCCGACAGAATTGTCATCGGTACCGCCGGCAGGCTTTCACCTGAAAAGGGCATAGAATGTTTAATCAGGATGGCCAGACTATTGAAAGACAGAAAATACGAATTTACCTTGCTGATTGCCGGTGATGGTCCCCTGAAAGGATCTCTGATTAAGAAAAGTAACGATCTGGGCCTGTCAGAAAACGTATTTTTTATGGGATTTGTTCCGGAAATGGACAGGTTTTACAACAACATCGACCTGTTTGTACTTACATCGGCCTGGGAAGGCTGTTCCAATGTCATCCTGGAAGCCATGTACCAGGGATTACCTGTTGTAGCATTCAATAATTCTTCAATTCCTGAATTGGTTAAAAACATGATTAACGGATTACTGGTAAAGAATGAAGATATCGGTGACCTGGCCGGAAAGGTTGAGCAACTGATCATGGATCCCGGACTGCGGTCAAAACTTGGTAAAGCCGGGAAACAGATAGTATGTGAAAAATACGACATAAACAGATGCTTCGATCAGCTGATAAAGCTGATCAGGCATTAAACAGCAGGCTTAATAACCATTTAAAGTAAAATATGCTTGAAAAACTATTCTTGCTGAAGAAAAACGGGACCAATCCTAAAACCGAGCTGATTGCCGGTATAACCACATTCATGACCATGGCATATATTCTGGCCGTGAATCCGAACATATTAAGTAATGCCGGAATGGACCGTAACGCCGTTTTCACTGCCACAGCGCTTTCTTCCTTTATTGCCATTGTCATCATGGCCTTTTACGCCAACCTGCCCATTGCACTAGCTCCGGGTATGGGATTAAATGCTTTTTTCGCCTATACAGTAGTAGTACAAATGGGATATAGCTGGGAAATGGCGCTGACTGCAGTTTTTATTGAGGGAATAATTTTTATTCTGCTTACTTTTTTTCGTGTCAGGGAAACCATAATCGACAGCATCCCGATTAACCTTAAACATGCCATTTCGGTGGGAATTGGACTTTACATTGCACTAATCGGGTTGAACAACGCTGGCATTGTCGTCAGAAATGAGGCCGCCCTGGTCTCATTGGGCGATTTATCAGATCCTCAACCTTTGCTGGCGCTAACTGGAATTATAATAACAGGCATTTTACTGGTATTCCGGTTTAAAGGTGCCCTCATTGCGGGGATCATTATTACTGCCCTGATTGGGATACCCTTTGGAGTCACCCATTTAACCGATAAAAGTCTGGTAAGCATGCCTCCATCGCTTTCACCGGTTTTTTTTAAGTTCGATTTTTCCAGGGTTTTCACCCTGGATATGTTAGCAGTGATATTTACCTTTCTTTTTGTGGATATTTTTGACACGGTTGGCACCTTAGTAGGTGTATGTTCCAAGGCAAACCTGCTCGACAACCGCGGCAGTATTCCGAGAGTCAGACAAGCTCTGTTTGCCGATGCAGTGGGCACAGCGGCAGGAGCCATGTTGGGAACCAGTACGGTTACATCCTACATTGAAAGCGCAGCAGGCGTTGCTGCCGGCGGGAAAACAGGACTTACCTCCCTGGTTGTGGGTTTGTTGTTTCTGGCCTCACTTTTCTTTTCTTCACTGTTTCTGATGATTCCCGGTGCAGCCACTGCTCCTGCTCTGATACTGGTTGGCCTTTTCATGATCAGTCCCATCCAGAAAATAAACCTGGAAGACTATTCAGAATCCTTACCGGTCTTTCTCACGATAATTATCATGCCGCTGACATACAGTATATCAGAAGGTATTGCTTTTGGAATGCTTAGTTTTGTACTGATTAAACTGTTCACCGGTAAATGGAAAGAAATTTCCATTACCATGTATATCCTGGCTGTCTTTTTCATTTTCAAGCACCTGCTTTAATATGGTTTTATCCGGGCCAGATATTGCGGATAATTTTATCTTTGTCTGTACGTTAATTCATTTTTAATCCTGTAATGAACACCGAACAAATCATTGCGCACTTCAGGAATCTGATCCGATATATTGAAGAAAGAATAGTTTTGAGAAATCTGGTCCTTGCTTTTCTCATACTGTTTTTCGGAACTACCATTATCATGCAGATATTGAAAATTTATACACGTCACAACCATAATCTTTCAGTTCCGGATTTTGCCGGCTTGTCGCTCTCTGAGGCACAAGAAGCAGCGGATAAAAGGGACCTCCGGATAGAAGTTTTCGATTCTGTTTTTTTATCGGATTTTGAAAAAGGTACCGTGGTTGAACAGCATCCCCGGGCTGGCTTTAAGGTAAAAAAGAACCGAAAAGTATTTCTGACCTTGAATGCTGTGAATCCTGTAAAAGTAGTTATGCCTGACCTGATTGATCTGACTCTGTTACAAGCCAGGGCAAAGCTGGAATCATTCGGATTGAAAGTTGGACGTATCTCTTATAAGCCCCATATGGCCATCAATATGGTTTTGGAACAACATATGAATCTGCGGGAACTGGTACCGGGTGATTCAGTTGTAAAAGGAGCTAAAATAGACCTGGTGCTGGGCAAGGGAATGAGTGATGAACAAACCTCCATTCCCAACCTTGTGGGTCTGACGCTTGAAGAAGCCAATATTCTGGCTTCGGACCGGTTTTTAAGTGTTGGAGCCGCTGTGCGCGATCTGACAATTGTGTCGGCCGAAGATGAATCAAAAGCCATTGTTTTCAAACAAAAGCCTGAGCCGGGTCCTGAAGTGACATTGCCTTTGGGCTCAGCTATTGACGTATGGATAACCCTTGATTCTGCCAAAGTGCCCTCATTCATTAATGCAAGAGATACCCTGTAAGTGAATCCATGAAGCATGTCCGTTACATAATCTTCCTTTTAATGCTTTGCTCCGGTTCCGGACTGTTTGCCCAAAGCCTGCAGGGGCTCACGGAAAACCGTGTAATTAAAAAACGACTGGCCGATCAACTTTATACAATGAAATCGGCATTAGACGAACCGGTTTTAACACTTCCCTTTTTTGAAGACTTTTCAACTTCTTCGGTTTTTCCTGATCCTGATAGATGGGCCGACCATTATGCCTTCATCAATACATCCTTTGCGAGCGATCCTGTTTCAATCGGAGTGGCCACCCTGGATGCCATTGATGAGAAAGGCGATGTTTATGCTCTTACAGACTGGCCAACATTGTCGGATATGCTTACCTCTCACGCATTTGATCTGTCTCCCTATGTTCAGCCGGATGATACCATCAGGCTGAGTTTCTTTTACCAGTCGGGTGGAAAGGGAGAAGTACCTGAAATAACCGATTCTCTGCTGCTGGAGTTTTACTCACCGGCAGAAGATCACTGGCAAGTGGCATGGTATGCTATCACGGATACGGCTTCACCCTTTCAACAGGTTATCATACCCGTACCTGAACCTTACTACCAAAACGGCTTTCGCTTCCGTTTCAGAAATTACACCAGCATTTCCGCCGAGGATGTCACAGGAGGGAAGGGTGCTGTAAGCAATGCTGATTACTGGAACATCGATTATATCATGATGAACACCTCACCTGCCGCGACGCATGAGTTGATTCCTGACATTACGCTTATTGAGCCGCCCAGGAATCTGATTGATTTCTACGAATCGGTACCCTGGCTCCATCTCAATCAGGCACAGAGCCTGACACGCAATTATATGCAATATGTTTTCCGTAATCTTGAAAAGGGCCCCATTGAAAATTTAGGCCGAAGCTATTATACCCGGAATCTTCAAACGGGATATACAGAATATTCCGAACAGTTTTTTGATCTTTTTGAAGCCGAAGAGATCTACCGCATAAACGATCCCTTCATGGCTCCTTTTACCCGTAACGACGATTCCAAAGAAGGCAATATTGAAGTCGGAGGCTTTCTGATCACCCCTGAAGCGCAATTCAAACCGAATGACACAGCCAAAATCGTCCTCTGTTTTAAGGATTATTATGCTTATGACGATGGAACTCCGGAATATGGATTTGGCATTTCAGGTCCGTCCACAGCGGGTGCATTACTTGCATGCCGGTTCAGAGTCTTTCAGCCCGATACCCTGCAGGCAATCGACATGCTTTTCAATAAAGCCCGTGACAATTATAATGACGGACTGAAATTCCACCTTTGTGTCTGGGAAGATGAAGGTGGAGAACCGGGAGAGTTAGTTTACCTCTCTCCTGAGGAATTCACCCCGGAACTTGGTACAGGGATGACAGATTTTAAACGTTATCCTTTGAATCCGGATGCCGGCCTCGTAATTACTGATACAGTGGTTTATGTTGGATGGAAACAGGATTCTGAAGAATTCCTCAATCTGGGATATGACGTGAACCGCAGCAACGTCGAGAGAGTTTTTGTAAACATGTCAGGCCAATGGAATAATCCGGGCAACAGTATCATTCCCGGATCACTGATGATCAGAGCTGTATTCGGAAGCAGGGACGTGATCACCGGTGCTGCGGAAATCATTAAATCAGCCAATGAAATTGTGTTATTTCCAAATCCCGTATCGGAAATACTTTCAATAAGAGCGGCCGGTATAACAATCGCACACATTTCAGTTCTTGACATGTTTGGTCATCTGATAATGCAACTTAATGATAATCCGGAGCAGATAGATGTTTCGGATCTTCCTCCGGGTGTGTATCAGGTTATCTTCCTGACAGATCAGGGACAAAAAATCTCAAGAAAAATAGTTGTTGGTCCTTAATTCAGCGTGACCATGCAGGAGGATTTTTTTGATCAGACTGAACTTTATGAACATCACCGTATTGTAGCTGATAAAGGACAGGGATTGCTGCGTGTGGATAAATTTCTCTTCAACCGGCTTGAAAACGTCTCCCGAAACAAAATCCAGATGGCAGTCAGGGCCGGAAATGTACTGGTTAATAACAGCATCGTTAAGCCCAATTACCGCGTTAAGCCCGAAGATCTGATCACCATCGTACTGCCATACCCTCACCGGGAATATGAAATTGTACCCGAAGACATCCCCATCAGAATTCTGTATGAAGATGGACAACTGATCGTTGTTAATAAGGAGGCAGGCATGGTAGTTCACCCCGGACATGGCAATTATACCGGCACATTGGTTAATGCCCTGTGCTGGCACCTGAAGGATATACCATTATTTCAGGCAGGTGAAATAAGACCCGGTCTGGTACACCGGATCGACAAGGACACATCGGGTATCCTGGTAATCGCAAAGACTGAAATGGCACTGAACAGGTTAGCCAAGCAGTTTTTTGACCGCACAACTCAGAGAACTTATCAGGCAGTAGTTTGGGGAACCTTTGATCCTCCCGAAGGAACCGTTGCAGGGAATATTGGCCGAAGTATCAGGGACAGGCTTAAAATGCAGGTATTTACCGACGGGGAGTCAGGGAAACCGGCCACAACACATTACAGGATGCTTGAGGATCTGGGACATGTAAGCCTGATTGAGTGTCGTCTCGAAACCGGTCGTACCCATCAGATCAGGGTTCACATGGAATTTATCAAACACCCAGTATTTAATGATGAACGTTACGGAGGCAGCCAGATATTAAGAGGGACCGTCTTCTCGAAGTACAGGCAGTTTATCGAAAACTGCTTCAACCTTATACCACGGCAAGCACTTCATGCAAAATCAATAGGATTCAGGCATCCTGAAACGGGAAGGGACATGTACTTCGACTCAGAACTGCCGAACGACATGCAAATGCTGCTTGTAAAGTGGCGCAAATATATCGCCGACCGGAACTCAATAAACTGTTAAGTTAATCCATCCCCACCTGGTGGTTTTGGTTTCGGTTCCGGGTCCGGATCCGGATCGGGCGGATCAGGTACTCTGTTTGTAAACTCTTCCGGTAATGCTGATTTTCTTAATTCAATCATATCCTAACGTTTTAAAGTTTAACAATAATAAACGTTTTAAAGTTTAATATCAAAAATAGTGTATTTTCACATAAAAGACTATAGTTACCTGTCATAAAATTATCATACCCAATTTACGCGTTTTATGGATTCTCAAAAAAGCCCTATAATCCGTGTTTTCATTTTGTTGGTTGTTTTAAGTTTATCAGTTTTTACAGCGGGGCAAACCAACCGCTGGACCAGGGAAGATATAAAAGCAGACTCTGTTATAAACGATTATATCAGAAATGCCAGTTTCGGAAATGCGCTTCAAACCATTAATCAATACCGGAAGATGGCATCATCCCATGAAAGTGCAGATGCTGCATGGCTTCTGAAATCAAGCGAGGTTTATTTCAGGCAGGGCAATATTAAAGACGGATATGTTATGCTCACAAAAGCGAAAGAGCTTATCAGTCGCCTGAATGATCCCGGACACCTGTTACGATTCCGACTGAATTTCCAAGAGGGTAGATATTTCTACCTCAGGAATAAAAGTACGGAGGCTTTGCGATGCTTTCATCTGGCTGAAATTCATGCAAATCATCTTAAACAGACAATGCCTCTTGAAGTATCATGGTTATATGAAGAACTTGGCAACATTTTTTATAAAATGAAGGAACACAAAATCTCTGCAGGATATTATCAATCAGCCATTGTTCATCATCCATGTCGAAGTATCATAGATCTTCATGAAATCACACTTCTAAAAACCAAACAAGCCAATGCACTTTGGCACAGTAATGAAGAAAAAAAGGCGGAGATGTTATTCCGGACATGTGTTGCGTATCTTGATACAACTGTTAATCCGTTACACCCAGGTCTGACAGAAGCTTATTATATCCTGAATGACTACTTGTTTGATTTTTACAAAGAATTCCAGATCACCAGTGATTTCCTGCGAAATGCAACAGGTATTCTGGATAAATTCTACCCTTCGGATCATTATTTAGCCGGAATTCTGTTCACCGAAAAAAGCAAAAATGAATATATCGTAACTGATTATGAGAATGCGCTTCATTACAGCGAACGGGCACTCCAGATATTATCTCAGTATCAGTTCCTGGACCAGTACAAGGTATCCAATTATTACATCATTTCCGATGTTTATTACTACTTCGAACGTAACTATGAAAAAACCGTTGCCTTTTGTAATCAGTATATCGACAGCCTGCAAGGTACAGCATATTCACCGGCCCATTTGTATTATATGATAGCAATGTCAAACCGGAGGCTCAATAATGAATCGAAGGCCATTGAGAACCTGAACAAAGTAATACAGCTAACTTCCAGCATAAAATATTTTCCGGATGATGATCTTTGTGCCCAGGCTTATCATGTACTGAGCAAAATATCCTTTCTAAAAAAGGAATACGCGTTGTTTCGTCATTACCTGCAGCAATCTCTGAAATACGCCAGGCGTATCTCAGATAAAGGTTACAAAATCAGTGGCATTTACCTTGATTATGGCATGTATTACATGAACAATGGCGATTACCAGCAGGCATTGGCCTTTTTGCAGAAATCCCTTATTGCAGGCTGTAATGCCTTCAGCGACACATCTGTATTAACAAATCCTGCCATGGAGGATATTGTGTTAACCCTGAACCTGATCAGTTGTCTTACTAATAAAGCTTACGCCATATATTCGATATATAAGAAAGAAGGCCACATGGAACTCCTGGTGAAGGCTTTTGAAAGTCAGGAACTGGCCGTTAAACTAATCGAAAAAAGGTTAATTGATATTGACGAGGAAAAATCAGGGCTTTCCATTGCAAATCTTAGAATACTTACCTTAAATAATGCGGTAAGTTATGCAGTATTACTCTATTTGAAAACCAGCAAAAGACTCTATCTGGCAAAAGCCTGGGAATATGCCGAAAAAAGTAAGATGCAGGTATTGTCGATCAATACCATGAAAATAAATAACCTGGCATATGCAGGATTACCCGATTCTTTGCTTAAAAAAGAAGAAGCGCTGAATCGTGAAATCCTGGGGTTCGAAAATCAGATAGCGCTGGATGAAAACAAAGAAAATGTCAAGGTTTCCCGTCAGAGCCTTCTTGAAAGATTAACCAGATTATATGGGCAGCGTGATGAATTAAAGGCATATTTCGAAGAGAATTATCCGGCTTATAAACAGCTTAAGTACAACTATGTTGTCGCCGGTATTGATAAGATTCAGCAGCAACTTGAGGAAGACCAGGTAATCCTTGAATATCAGCTCCTGAATACAGAATTAACCACATTTATTGTCACGAAAAACGAATGCCATATTCATTATCAGTTAATCGACACACTGGTTGCCAAAAATATTAACAGGCTCAGGAAGGCAATTGCTGTAAATCCTCTGCACTCAGATCCTTTGGTAAACTATCGGGAGTTCACTGAGTCATCTTACTATTTGTATACAAAATTAATAGAGCCTGTTTATGCAAGGATAAAGAATAAACGACTCATCATCATTCCACATACCTTGCTTACTCAGATACCATTTGAGGTTCTGATAAGTGAGAAATCCGAAGACAACAATCAGGCAAACTATAAATCACTCAGTTTTCTGATCCGCGAATTTCCGGTTACTTATGCCTTTTCGGCCAATTTACTGGTTGACCGTAATTCAGGCAGGAAGAACGGTTCAGGAACAGCGATTTTTCTACCTGATTATAGTTCAGATGGCAGAACGGATGTAAATGCTGATTTACCAATTCTGGAAGGAGCAGCTTATGAAGCCTCCAGAGTGCGAAAATTAACAGGTGGAAGGCTTTTCAAGTCATTCAAAGCCGATGAGACTACTTTTAAAGCAAACGCGCACAGATACAGATTACTTCATATAGCCTCCCATACGGTTCTGAATGAAAGAAACCCGCATTTATCCTGTATGGTGATGTCGGCTCCGGCTGATTCATCAGGAGATGGTAATTTATACGTGTTTGAGATTATGCAAATGAAACTTGACGCGCAACTGGTAGTTTTAAGCGGTTGTAATACCGGTTACGGATTATTGCAGCTCAGTGAAGGTTTAATAAGTCTGGCCCGGAGCTTTTTTTACACGGGTGTCCGTACGGTGGCCTTCACCTTATGGCCTGTTGCCGACCGGGCGAGCACCGATCTAGTGAGTTTATTTTACAAGGGACTTCGTCATCGTCTTTCGCTTGATAATGCACTGAGAGCTGCCAAATTAAGTTTTCTGGAACAGGCTGATCCTGTGAAGGCCCATCCATTCTACTGGGCAGGTTATGTTATTGTTGGACGGACAGAATCTGTCCCATTACCAATGTATCATAACCGGTTACTCGTTCTTTCTTTATTAATATTATTAATTCCGGTTACTTATCTGATAATCCGGAAATTCAGAACTTAAGCTTTTTTAGAATCTGTTTTGCCTCTTTGTGGTAGTACCCATTGCCGGTGGTGATTTTCTTTAAAATATCAGCTGCTGCTGTTTTGTCATTTGATTTAAGCAGGGCTAGGGCCAGGTACCAGCTCCGGTGTTCACTTAACGGGCAGTTCCAGTTATCCGGGATTTCCCTGAATGAAGTCACTGCACAATCCGCATTACCGGTTTCCAGGCACACCATGCCTCTGTAAAATAAAGCCAGCAGGTTATGCTGATCACTTTGGGTAATATCACTGAGCAATCGCAGTGCATCGGCATACTTGCCCTGATCATAGTTCAGGATGGCTTTATCCAGTTCGGATAGCTCTGCCTGTGCAGACCGATACACAACATCTGCATGGTATACGGTATAATACTTCCGATAAAGTTTTCCGGATGATGTAACGCTGAATAACGTCATTTTCAGGATGATACCAGCTGCAGCAAGGATTATCAAAAGAACTGCTGCTCTGAAAACATACCGGAAATAAAAATGATGACGCTGTTCTTTCTGGACGCTTAAAATTGTATCTGGTGAACTGAAATATTCAGCGCTGACTTTTTGGATCAGGTTGCGCAATACAAGCAGGTCATTATCCCTGATACTCTCATTAACTTCCCGGTGGAGTCTGATCAGCTCACGGAAATCAGGATCATGGCCCGCCCGCTCTTCGACTATGCGTCGTTCCTCATCGTTAAGAGTGCCATCGAGGTATTTTTCAATTATCCTTGTATTTTCCATTGTCATTAATTTCATGTCCGAATTCGCCCCTGATGCTGTTAATCAGCATCGATTTACACAGATAGCGCCGGTTACGGGTATACTGTTCACTGCGGTAACCCATAAAATGCGTGATTTCATTAATGGAATGCCCTTCCATAAAAAGACGCAGCACTTTTTTACAGGCCGTGGAAAGCTTATCAAAGTGGCTACGGTATATAAAAAGTCGCTCATTATATTCACTGATCTCTCCAATATCTGAGTCCATGTCGATGAAATCTTCAACATCTGACGGATTATTATTTATCCATTTCCTTTTTCCCAGCTCTTTTAACCACAAGTAGCGTGAAACCGAATAAAGGTAAGTACCTAATGAACTGGTAAGTTTAAAATGCGCCTGGCGTACCTTCTGGAATAAAACCAGCAAAACCTCCTGAAACAAATCCCTGGCATCTTCCTCGTTACCCGTGTTTAATAATACAAGCCGCCGGACGCTTTTAAAATATAATGTATAATATGCTTTCAAAATTCTTTCATCCCGGGTCAACAGTCCGCTGAGAAGTTCTGCGTCTGAATATTTCATCGACCTATCTGATGTTTAATACCGTGAGTTATCAAAAAGTAATCATTTCAGGGAAAAAAAAGATAAAGTTTTCACCTGAATACAAATGTAATGATTATAAATGAATTATCATTGTATAAAGATCCGAAATACAGGAATGTATGCTGATGTGGATCATTGTTGCATGTTATTTCTTTCAGTGATGATTATCTGTAATTATCAATTGGTTCGCATGAACATACCAGATTGCGGTCACCATAGGCATCGTCCACCCTGCTAACCGCGGGCCAGTACTTGTTTCTTTCGCACCATTCCGAGGGGAAAGCAGCTTGTCTCCTTGTATACGGATGTTCCCAATGCTCTGAAGAAATTGTCATCTGCGTGTGAGGTGCGTTTTTTAATGGGTTATCCGACTTATTGCCATTTTCAACAATCGATTCTATTTCTTTGTATATGGAAATCAAGGCCTCTGCAAATCGATTGAGTTCATACAATGATTCACTTTCAGTAGGTTCAACCATTAAGGTTCCATGCACCGGGAATGAAAGAGTCGGTGCATGAAACCCATAGTCCATGAGTCTTTTGGCAATATCTGTTTCTGTTATGTCAGCGGTTGGTTTAAAGCTTCTGCAATCGAGGATCATTTCATGACCCACAAAGCCATGCTCCCCTGTATATAGCACCCTGTAATAATCTTTCAGGCATGCTGCCAGATAATTGGCATTCAGTATGGCTATCCTGGTTACATACGACAAGCCTTCTTTTCCAAGGAGATGGCAATAGGCATGCGAAATCACCAGTATTCCGGCACTTCCCCATGGAGCCGAGGCAACCGCAGAAATACCCTGCACACCACCTGTAGGCACAACCGGGTGAGCAGGCAGGAATTTAACCAGATGGCTGGCCACCACAATGGGGCCTGCTCCGGGACCTCCTCCGCCATGAGGTATTGCAAAGGTCTTATGTAAATTAAGATGGCATACGTCTGCTCCGATTAAAGCAGGGCTTGTAAGACCAACCTGAGCATTCATGTTGGCCCCATCCATATAAACTTGGCCGCCATACTGATGGATCAGAGCCGACATCTCCTGAATGGCTGATTCAAAAACTCCATGGGTGGAAGGATAGGTCACCATGAAGGCAGCAAGTTCCTTTTGATACAGCTCTGCTTTGGCCTTCAGATCAGACATGTCAATATTACCCTTATCATCGCAATCAACCACAACCACCTTCATTCCAGCCATAGCTGCACTGGCCGGATTGGTACCATGGGCCGAAGCCGGAATCAATACCACATTACGATATGATTCATTTCGGCTTTCATGATATTTCCTTATCACCAGTAAACCTGCGTATTCTCCGGCAGCCCCCGAGTTAGGCTGGAACGACACTTCGTCCAGACCGGTGATAGTTTTCATATACCCTGATAACTCGTAAATAATCTGATGATATCCTTCAGCCTGATCAACAGGCACAAACGGATGCATATTGCCAAATTCAGGCCAGCTTAAAGGCAGCATCTCCACTGCGGCATTCAGCTTCATGGTACATGAGCCCAAAGGGATCATACCATGTACCAGAGAATAGTCCTTTTTTTCAAGCTGTTTAATATACCGCATCATCTCGGTTTCACACCGGTATCTTCGGAATAATGAAAGGTTCATAAAATCGTCAGTACGCAAAAATTTCTCAGAAATACTTAGCGGCCCGACATTTCTAACAGAGATCTTCCCCACGTACTTCTTTGCTGCTGTGGCAAAAACTTCCGTGATACTGTTCAGATCATCTGTCCCAGTGGATTCATCAATGCTGATACCAATAGTATTATCCGAAAAGTACCTGAAATTGATTTCTTTTTCTGTGGCAATGGATCGTATCACCTCAACCAGGATGTTTGGAGGCAGCTTAATCCGCAAGGTGTCAAAGAAATCCCGGTTCATCCCAGTATACCCAAGGTCATCCAGTTTATCCCGAAGTGCAGCCGCATACCGGTGAATTCGAGTAGCAATCATTTTAAGGCCCTCAGGGCCATGATAAACCGCATACATGCCGGCCATTATGGCAAGTAATGCCTGGGCAGTGCATATATTCGAAGTAGCCCTTTCCCGCTTGATGTGCTGTTCACGGGTTTGTAAGGCCATCCGTAACGCTGTCCTGTTTTCCCGGTCAATGGTGACCCCTATGATCCTGCCCGGGATGTGCCGCTTGTATAGTTCACGAGTGGCAAAGTAGGCTGCATGAGGACCTCCGAAGTTCATGGGAATGCCAAACCTTTGTGAAGATCCTACCACAACATCCGCTCCCCATCGGCCAGGGGGGGCCAATAACACCAGACTCATAATATCAGCCACTACAACAACCGGGATGTTCCGGGCGTGTGCCCGTTCAGCAAATGCACCGTAATCCCTGATTTTCCCATCACCTGCGGGATATTGCACCAGTGCTCCGAAAAATCCCGGTGTTAATTCAACCTTATCGCAGTCACCGGTAATAATTTCTATTCCCAGCATGTTGCCACGTGTTCTGATGACTTCCAGGTTTTGCGGAAAAATATTCTGATCTATAAAAAAACCATTGGCATTTTGATTTACAGCTTCCTTCGACCGGGCGTTATAAAGCATGATCATAGCTTCGGCCGCTGCTGTTCCTTCATCAAGCAAGGAGGCATTGGCAATCTCCATTCCGGTAAGTTCAAGAACAACCGTTTGAAAATTCAGAAGTGCTTCAAGACGTCCCTGTGAAATTTCAGCCTGGTATGGTGTATAGGAGGTGTACCAACCGGGATTTTCCAGGATATTGCGCTGAATTACCCCAGGCATGATGGTACCATAATACCCCATTCCGATATAAGTATTAAACAATCGATTCCTGAAAGCTACCTTACGTACACGGTTAAAATATTCCTGCTCACTTATTCCAGGTTTTAAGGGTAAATCCTCCTTCAGTCTGATGCCGTTGGGAATTGTTTTTTCAATCAATTCATCGAGTGAAGAAACGCCAATTCTTTTCAGCATAACAGTGATATCCTCCTGCCGAAGGCCGGTATGTCTGAATGCAAAATGATCAGAATTCATAGAAAGCTTATCCATAAATTAATAATAAAATTTCAGGATTGAAATGTGCGATAAAGTTGAGTTCAATACTCATTTTAAAAAAGGATTTGTGTCATACTCATGCCCGATTGTTGTTTTCGCACCATGTCCGGGCCATACAACCGTGTCTCTTGGCAGGGCCATCAGTTTCTCCCGGATGCCCCTGATGAGAAGATTATAGTCACCTCCCGGTAGATCAGTACGACCGATACTACCCTTGAATAAAACATCACCGCCTATAATAAACTTATCCTCCCGGGCATATAAAACCACACTTCCGGGAGAATGACCCGGAACATGAAGGATTTCTAATTCGGAGTTACCGAAACGGATTTTCTCTCCGTGACTGAGGAACCGGTCGGGCATGGGTGATATACTTACCTCGAACCCGAACATACCACCGTACTTATCCGCTTGTTCCAATAAGGGCAAGTCATTCTGGTGGATCAACAACGGACATTGATAGGTGCTTTTTGCCCATGAATTAGCAAAAATATGGTCGAAATGTCCGTGAGTATTAATGATATATACAGGTCTTAATTGATTTCCGTCAATGAAATTGTACAATTCTCTTCGCTGGGCTTCTGAATTACAGGCAGGATCAACAATGATGCACTCCTTTGCTTCATCAAACAAAACAAAAGAATTTACCTCCAGTTCATTAAATATAAATTTCCTGATTGTGATCATTTGTCTCCTTTGTAAAGTTCAACATGTCAGTTCATTCCTTTCCGCCCAACATGGGAACAAAAACAAATGATCCGTGTTCTGATTTTTTGTATTCCTTTTCTCCCACCCTTTCAATCAATGTCATCATCTGCAGATTTTCTCCGCCAACCGGGGCAACAAGCTTTCCACCGATTTTCAATTGTTCTGGCAACTTTTCCGGTATTTCAGGTGCCGCTGCAGTAATCAGAATACGGTCGAAAGGACCATAAGTTGGCAAACCCTGATAACCATCACCATAAAAGAAATGAAGGCGATAATTCAACATAATAAGTAAAGATTGAGCTATTAAATAAAGTTCTTTTTGCCTTTCAATGGTAAACACATTGGCACCCAACTTTGCGAGAACAGCTGCCTGATATCCGGAACCGGTTCCTACTTCCAGTACTTTATGCATTGCCTTCACATCAAGCAGTTGTGTTTGAAAGGCAACTGTATATGGCTGTGAGATGGTCTGACCTGCCCTTATCGGGAACGCCTGGTCACGGTAAGCAAACTTGATGAATCCGCTATCCATAAATAAATGACGTGGAACCTGATTAATGGCTTCCAGTACCCTCTCGTCTGTGATCCCCTTCCGGCGAATTTCTTCTACTAATTTCTTGCGCAAGCCTTTATGCTGAAAACTGTCCTCCATAATTTGAATTTACTAAGCCGTTGTTATCAACAAAATTAGTTGATAAGTTAAATCTAAAAAAAATTACCAATATTCTTAAATAATTTATGTTTGTGCAAATGCCGGACTAATGATTAATGTTGGAATTGTCGGTTCTATTTCGGCTATCAACAGGCATACAAATGTTTTATGCAATTTTCAGGGTATCCGGATTAGCGGTTGCTGGATTTCCAGTGGATTACAGGAATCAGCTCTGAATATTGATACCGGAATAACCTGTACGGATACCGAAGCTATCGTTGGCCAGGTCGATGCCCTGATCATCACCGATACCGGAAGCTTTTGTAACCGTCTGGTAATAGCTGCTCTCAGAAAAGCACGCCATGTCTTCCTTTACCCTTCAGTTGTCTGTTCGATTCACGAGGCTTTTCAACTTATCCAGCTTGCACGGGAGGCCAATACAATCCTTTTATGCGGCCATACAGGAAATACAAATATTGTCGGATTTATAAAAGCGCTGCCCGATATCCACACCATTAGTATGATTGAGCTTCAGCATTATTTTAAAATTTCCGAAACAGGCAAATCAGGAGATATTTCACAAGCTTTGCTCAGTGATATTGAAATCATTAATAATCTGGTTCATGCCAGACTGATTTCGATCAAAGCCAAGGGACTTTGCATGCTATCATCACAACCTGAAATAATTAATGCAAGGCTTGAATTTGATAACGGCTGTGCTGCAAATTATAACTGCAATCTGGTAGCTGCACAAAATGAGTTTATCATTACCATCGTGGTGAAGAACAGAATACTTAAATACAACTTCATTACCAATGAATTCACCGGATGGCACTTGCATCGCACGTTAAATCGAAATGAAAGTCCTATCTTTGTTGAGAATATTCAGGTTGAACAAACAGATCCTCTTTTCGGTGATTTGTCTGACTTTTTTAAGCTTATTCAGTCTGGTCCGGCTTTTCTGTCAATAAATGATAATGGATTTGAATCCTATGTGATGACCGACCGTATACTTGAAAAAGTTATGAAAACACTTATCCAGTGTGCCTGAACACCTTAAGTACTGTATTTGTTGGGATTAAATCCGGATAAATGAATAAGAATCTTCAACGACTGAAATATGTGGTTTTAGATTTTATTTCCGCCATTATGGGTTGGAGTGTTTTCTATTTGTACAGGAGGCACCTGATCGACATTTCTCAGGTAGAGTTAAATGCTTGGGCTGAGTTTAACCGGCTGTATATTATTGGCCTGATCGTATTTCCGTTATGCTGGATCAGCTTATATGCTGTTACCGGGTATTATAATGATGTTTTCCGGAAATCAAGATTGTTGGAGCTTTGGCAAACCCTTGGCAATACGTTAATCGGTTCTGTCTTTCTTTTTGTTATTTTCAGGATTTACCGCCCGGAATTAATCGACAGTCCGCCCGCTTTTGCCAGCTATTTTTACTTTTTCACTTTTCATTTCCTGATAACCTATTTCTTCAGGTTAACTGCAACAACTATCACAACGCATAAGGTTCATCGTGGGGAGATTGGATTTAATACTTTATTAATAGGAAGTGATGCAAAAGCAGTTGAGGCCTGGCATGAAGTGATGGAACAGAAACGAAGCAGTGGGAACCTGTTTATTGGTTTTGTAAATGTGAATACACATTCTAAGAATCTGCTGGTAAACCATCTCCCGCATTTGGGCAGTATTGATGATATCCGCAGCATTATTGCGGAGAAGAACGTTGAAGAGGTGATCATTGCCATTGAAACTTCCGAACACGATATGATCAACCGGATTATCAACAGGCTGATTGATTCCAATGTATTAATTAAGGCAATACCCAGTATGTATGACATTCTTACCGGAAGGGTCAGAATGACTTCAATATTGGGAACCCCTCTTATATCTGTTTCCCATACCCTTATGCCTGCCTGGCAGGAGAATATGAAGAGCTTTATCGATTATTTAATTGCTGCCATTGCTCTTTTCATTACATTTCCGCTTTGCCTCTTTATTGCTGCCGGTATTAAGATCACCTCAAGGGGACCTGTGTTATATAGTCATGAAAGAATCGGACGGTTTGGAAAGCCTTTCATAATATATAAATTCCGGTCGATGTACCTTGATGCAGAGAAGGACGGCCCGGGTCTTTCATCCAAAACCGATGAACGGATAACCGGTTTTGGAAAATTTATGCGGAAAGCGCGACTGGATGAAATTCCAAATTT
>Ga0299915_10000444_pt1 | contig 31343 bp, 27 predicted proteins | sample RVTome_13_FD_200263 | JGI IMG/M metagenome (GOLD analysis project Ga0299915, IMG submission 200263) | Soil microbial communities from uranium-contaminated site in the Upper Colorado River Basin, Wyoming, United States - RVT92D227 (version 2) ...
TCTTTACCTTCTGGTTCATGGCACAAGTCTCCTTCCAAGGCATAAGCAATACCCCCTTGCCTATACCTTATCACTTGTAACCCATGTCCCCGGTTTATTTTGTTACCATTGTACCCAGTTTGTACCCTCACCTAGCCTCTCCCTTCAAGGGAGAGGAATCTTATAGAAAGTAAGGCTATAGCGCTAGAAAATCTTGCCAATTCCCTGGCTGTCCGTTAGTATTTGTAGTGGCGGGGTTCATCCCCGCCTATTCCCCTCTTAGGATAAGAGGCGGTAGGGGAGTTATGCCCACGGAAGTAACCCCCATATCCCCCTTAGTTTAAGGGCGAAAGGCGATGTGGGCGAGTACAAAACGACTCTGCAATTAAGTATAACTTGGGAGACAAATGCTAAAGTTTGATGACAAAGGCTTGATCCCAGCTATTGTCCAGGATGCCAGGAATGGTGAAATCCTGATGCTGGGCTATATGAACAAGGAGTCGCTCAAGCGCACACTAGCCAGTGGAGACGTCTGGTTCTATAGCCGCAGCCGGCAAGAATTGTGGCACAAGGGAGAAACCTCGGGCAATTTCCTGAGATTGAAGTCCATCAGCAAGGATTGCGATAGCGATACCCTTCTGATAAAGGCTGAACCCACGGGGCCGGTATGTCACACGGGTAACCGGACTTGCTTCTTCCAGCAATTGGAGAGTGAAGACACAGCATAGTAGTCTGGGAAGCATCGCGATATCTAGCTTTCAAGGAAGATCAAATAATAATGCTCAACATCCAAACTCCAATGTAGTGGCGGGGTTTATCCCCGCCTCTTGGGTGGGGATGATCTGGGCGGGTACAAGACCCGCCCCTACCATGTTCAAACACAGCCGTTCTACGGGGTTGGATTACGGCAACGTGCCACCTATTGATCTAGCGGCGGGATTCATCCCCGCCTCCTGGGCTTCTTCATCTTTGCTCTATCATTTTTGCTCTGTCATTTTGCAGTTTGATTTTTGCTTTTTACATTTCGAAAGGATCTGTTTAGAGCTTGGAGATTAGGATTTAGAGCTTAAGCTGTGGGAATGCCGCGGTTGGCTCGCGGAAAAATAGAGTTGACCCCATTTTGCTATTGACAATTTTTTCGATAGTGGCCTATAGTTACGACCAGAGCCGCACACAGTCGCTGGTCAAGTATGCGGGTCAGATGGTTGTCACAGTTCTCATCGTGGTCAGTTCAGCACATAGAGAGGAGAGCCAGTTTGGGATCTACCGAGGCTGAGGCGAATATAGAACAGGGAACAAGGGAGGATTAATGATGAAAAATAGAGGAATACACGTACTAGCTCTGTTCTCTATGGTTCTGGTCTTCAGCCTGCTTCTGCCTGGTTCGGCAGCGGGAGCCTGTGTAACCCTGCCCCTGGCAGAGGACTGTTCTATTGTTCGTTCGATATTGGATAAGCCAAGCTCCACCTCTACAATGGCGCTGGACACACCGGCGGGGAACATCACGCCCATGGTGGCCGCAGGCTACTATCACACGGTGGGGCTTAAGTCCGATGGGACTGCGGTCGCAGTGGGAGTCAACAGCTACGGGCGGTGCAATGTCGGCGGCTGGACGGACATCATCCAGGTGGCCGCCGGCTACTATCACACGGTGGGGCTTAAGTCCGACGGCACTGTAGTAGCCGTGGGAGACAATAGCTACGGGCAGTGCAATGTCGGCGGGTGGACGGACATCACCCAGGTCGCTGCCGGCTACCATCACACGGTAGGACTTAAGTCCGACGGCACCGTGGTCGCCGTGGGAGATAATGAGGACGAACAATGCAATGTCGGCAGCTGGACGAACATCGTCCAGGTCGCCGCAGGTGAAGGTCACACGGTGGGGCTTAAGTCCTACGGCACCGTGGTGGCCGTGGGAGACAATAGGTACGGGCAGTCGAACGTCGGCGACTGGAGAGACATCACCCGGGTCGCCGCAGGCGTTCACACGGTAGGGCTTAAGTCCTACGGCACCGTGGTCGACACGGCGTACAATGTCAGCGGCTGGACGGACATCGTCCAGGTCGCCGCCGGCTACTACCATACGGTGGGGCTTAAGTCCGACGGCACCGTGGTCGCCGCAGGAGGCGACTGGTCCGGGCGGTGCGACAGCTGGAGGGACATCACCCAGGTCGCCGCAGGCGGTCACATGGTGGGCCTTAAGTCCGATGGCACCGTGGTCGCCGTGGGTGTAGCCAACGACTACGGGCAGTGCGAGGTCGCCGGTTGGACGGACATCGTCCAGGCTGCCGCAGGCGGCTATCACACAGTGGGGCTTAAGTCCGGCGGTAGCGTGATCGCAGTGGGAAGGAACGCCGACCACAAGCAGTGCGAAGTCAGTGGCTGGAGGGACATCACCCGGGTGGCCGCAGGCTGGCAGCATACGGCGGGGCTTAAGTCCGACGGCACCCTGGTGGCCGTGGGATACAATTACTACGGGCAGTGCAATGTCAGTGGCTGGAGGGACATCACCCAGGTGGCCGCCGGCTGGTATCACACGGTAGGGCTTAAGTCCGGCGGCACCGTGGTCGCCGCGGGAGAAAACTCCTGGGGGGAGTGCAATGTCACCGGTTGGACGGATATCACCCAGGTTGCCGGAGGCGACAGGTACACGGTGGGGCTTAAATCCGACGGCACCGTGGTGGCCGTGGGAGACAACTACTACGGACAGTGCGATGTCGGCGGCTGGACGGACATCGTCCAGGTCGCCACAGGCAGCTATCACACGGTGGGGCTTAAGTCCGACGGCACCCTGGTCGCCACCGCATACAACGTCGGCGGCTGGAGGGACATCACCCAGGTCGCCGCAGGCCGCGGTCACACGGTGGGGCTTAAGGACGACGGCACCGTGGTCGCAGTCGGGTCCAACGACGACGGCCAGTGCGGTCTCGGCGGCTGGACGGACATCGTCCAGATCGCCGCAGGCATCTATCACACGGTGGGGCTTAAGGACGACGGCACCGTGGCCGCCGCGGGCCCGGGGACTTTGTTTGCCGCCTGGAATCTGGCGCTTGCCTTGCCACCGCCGCAGCGTGCTCTGACCGTCTCCAGCACCGCCGGAGGCTCGGTAACCACCCCCGGCCAGGGGACTTTTGACTATGACAGGGGGACGGTGGTGTACCTGGCGGCCGAGCCCGATGAGGGCTACCTCTTTGTCAACTGGACCGGTGATGTGAACACGATCGGCAATGTCACCGCCGCCGCCACCAATATCACCATGGATAGCGACTACTCCGTAACCGCTAACTTTGTCGGTGTTGAGCCTGGCGATGTAGGCGTTGAGGCTGGCGACTGGATAAAGGTTACGTATAACATTACTGGCTGGCCTGCTGGTCAGCCGTATGTAGAGTGGCTGAAGCTGGAGTTCCTGAGCGTTAACGGCACAATCGCTAATGTGCAAGTTACACTGGATATATCTGACGGGACCGAACAAAGCAACACCGCTCCTGTGGATATTCTGTCTGGCAGCGACGTCCCAGGGCTGGCAGGAATTGTTATTTCCGCCAACCGGACAACAGGCGATTCCGTTTACATTGCCGGGTATGGCAATGTGGCAATAAAAGGCGAAGCTACAAGGGCTTATGCCGGAGCAGACAGAACGGTGGTCTCTGCCAGCTTGTCACAGAATGAGACACAGGTCACCTACTACTGGGATAAGCTGACCGGGGTGATGGTGGAGATATCCTCAACTTCTCCCGGCATTACAGCCACCGCTACGGCAACAGAGACAAACATGTGGGGAGCTGCGACGGTGCGGATGCCCTGGTGGCCCTGGATAATAGTGGCGGCGGTGGTAGTGGGAATCGTGATTTTCTTCGTGCGCAGAAGAGGCAGAGGTCCCGCGGCCACCTGAGGATGAAGCTGCAGATTAGCTTCGATTGTTGCCTCATTACAGTGGCGGGGTTCATCCCCACCTCAGGGATTGGGAGGGACGGTCCGGGCGGGCACAAGACCCGCCCCTACGAGGTCGGAACATGCATCAATGACAATTCCGTAGTGGCGGGGTTTATCCCCGCCTCGCTGGTGGGGATGACGTGGGCGGGTACAAGACCCGCCCCTACAACTCGTAGACTAGTGACCCGGAAAACGGGTAATCTTCCCAACGCTCAACAATACCTTCTCTCACCGGGTTACCAATGATGTACTTGGCAACCAGCATGCAATCTTCGTCTCGTCGCAAAAAATGGTCGTAAAAGCTTCTCTGCCAGATGGTGCCTCGGTAGCCGTGTTGCCAGGCCAGCTTGGTAGAGCGGCTTTCTATTTCCCCGACAAACTCGATGATGCCTTTGGTTTTCGAAGCGCTCAGCAATAAGTGAGCGTGGTCGGGCATGACACAATATGCATACAGCGGGACGCCATTCTCTTTGCATGCCGCCCTCAGCAAGGCCACGAAATTCTCAGCGAGATTCCGCTCAGAAAAGATTGCCTGTTTCCCTTTGGTGGCTATGGTGACAAAACAAGGCAGGTCAGGAGTTCGGTATATTTCGGGGTCCAACCGAATTCTTTGACGATGCTTTGGCTGCATATATATGCCTTGATAATGCTAGCAAGACCCGTGGGCGGGTACAAGGCCGGCCCCTACGGAGTCAAAACATGCATCAATGACAATTCCGTAGTGGCGGGGTTCATCCCCGCCTCAGGGGTTGGGACGGTCCGGGCGGGCACAAGGCCCGCCCCTACGGGCCATAAATCCCAGTCACTAAACGCTAAACAATATTAAAGCGTGTCTTGCATTCCGACCCGATTTGAAGTGTAGTGGCGGGGTTTATCCCCGCCTCAGGGGTGGGGATGGTCCGGGCGGGCACAAGGCCCGCCCCACGATGGTGCATCATGGCAACGTGACGCATATTGATGTAGTGGCGGGGTTTATCCCCGCCTTCCGGGCGGGTACAAGACCCGCCCCTACCGCAGATAAATCCTAAATACTAAACAATAGCAAGACACAAAACATGAGTGCTCAAAACGTTTGGGATTTTGGATTTTGATATTTGGATTTGTTTAGAATTTAGTGCTTGGGATTTAGGATTTGGAGCAGAGCCGCTTCGGGGTGTGTGGCTTGTGGCATTGGACTGCCATGCTTCGCTCGGAGAAAATAGAGTTGACCCCTTTTTCTTCAAAATGAAGGGGGCAGCTTTACGCTGCCCCCTTGTTTTTCCATGGGCAACCGAGCACAAGTCTTACGTCACTGTTACGGGGTTACGCTGCGGCACCTGCCAGTACTTCGGCTATGCCCTTGAGCAAGTCGGCTATTGACGTGCCCAGGTCTGGCATATTCAGGAGCGCGTCGCTGAAGACGTATTCAACTAGGCCGGCGATTCCGTCCAGCGCCGTTGCCGTGATCTCAACGCCTATGACGCCCAGCTCGTCAGACCAACCTCCCATGTTCGCAGCCATCTGTCCCGTAGTGGCACAAACAGCCTTGCCCATGATGTCCATTGTACCGAGCAGCGTCCACATGACAGATCCAGCCATTGTCTTGGTTATTCTGTCGGGCAGTGGCACGGCGTCCGGCGGCGTGTAGCCGCAGCACTCATCGTCCTGTGCCGCCACGACAACGGGCACCACGAAAGTGACCAGTAACGCAAGCACAATACCTATACTGAGTAACTTTCTCACCTGATCCTCCTTTCAAGCTTCTTAGCCCTTTTTATCATTATCAATTCTCCTAGCATTTGCATGCTATCTATCCTGTCGTATATGTTCAGGCAGATACAATCGCGGAAACGCTCATCTAATATGCCCATTAGTCTGTCTCCGACCACAAAGCGTGGCTCCAATCTAATATGGCGACAATCGGGTCAATAAACCCCACTCTCACCGCTGTTCTTAGAAAGTCATGTTGCCAGATAACCCCGGCTATGGGAGGACTGATTTGGTAGTAGAGAGATACGAATTCGGCACCCGGGCCGCTGGGCAGCAAGACCACGTCCCTGAACTCTCTGAGGATGTTTATCTCCTCGGCAGTATCAGTACCGTAGGCTGCTGTGGCGATGAAGCAGTCGAACGGCAACGGGAACGGGTTCCCATCCGGTAGCGCAGAAATAGTCAGATCGAAGGGGTAGCTTACCTCTCCGGACACCCAGGGAGCCGTCTGGCTCGCCTGGACTCCGGCAACCGTGAAACTGACTATCTTGCCATCGTCACCGTATTCTCCGGGCACCAGCATTTCGTATGTACTCTGCGCGGTCACGGCCGTCTCCACCTCTTTGACGCCTTCCACCCAGGCACCCACCACTGTCCCCTCCGGCACGAGCCCCTTCGAGGTGCTTACCGTCCCGGCGAAATAGTGGGGGAGCTGTGGCGGAAACTCATCATCGGCATAAGCCGGCCCGACGCCGACGAAGAGAACCAGAACCAGCAGGAGCCCCAGGGCCCCGACCAGCCTTCCGGCCCTTCGTCCCCTCCAGTCGCTTTCAGTTATCTGCTTTTTCATTTCTGTCCAATCACAGCGGTCCTTCAGGGGAAGGACACTAACCCTAATCTCGCCATATATCTCCTGTGGCTCCAACCACCCGCACCACGGGATCAACCAGGAGCTCCCGGACCAGAGTCCTCAAGAAGCTGCTTCCTGATATGAAGTCCGCGATGGGAGGGCTGAGCCTGTAGTACAGGTCAACAAATTGAGAGCCCGCAGCGCTTTCCAGCAATACTCCGTCCCGGAATTCCCGCAGGACATCGATCTGTTCTGCAGTCGGACTTCCGTAGGCTGCGGTGGCGATGAAGCACGCCCCGCCGCCATTCGAAGCGACCTGGAAAGTGGCGGTCACAACTACATTCTGAGCGGGCATGGTGAAGGTAGTCGCCGCGGCAAGGTAATTGGCAAATGAGACGGCCGGCGCTGCCCAGCCCGCAAACTGGTAGCCTGACGCGGCTACCGCCTGTATGCTGACAACCTCACCCTGATTATAAGGAGACGTTCCGGTGACATCATACGCCGTCCCGCCCATCATAGGGGACGCCGCCATGGTCAGGGTGTACTGTCCACCAACCTCGAAGTTGGCGGTGACGGTCACATCCTGGCTTGGCATCGTGAAAGTAGTCTGCGCGGCAGTGGCACTGCCGAACGAGCCCGCCGGCGCTGTCCAGTTAACAAAGTGGTAGCCTGTTGCGGCCACCGCTTTTATGCTCACGGCAACACCGGGTGCATAGGGAGATGAACCGGTCATGTCAGTGGCATTTCCCATACCCGCCGGACTCACCGCCATGGTCAGGCTATACTTAGCCGTCGGCAGCGCAGGAATTGTCAGGTTAAGCTGGGTCACGTCCCCGGACTGCCAGACAGCAGTCTGATTTGCCGCCACACCGGCCACCCTGAACGTCACCGTCCCGCCAGGCTCTGGCACGATCAAGAAGTATTGGCTCTGGGCATCGGTGGTCGTCTCAGCCCGCCACCCACCCCCCACAAAAGCCTGCACCAGCGTTCCTTGAGGGACAGGCCCCGCCGGGGCGAGGGTGCTCACCGTTCCCATGAACACGTTCGGCATTCCCGGCGGGCCGGCAGCATAAACCGGCAGGATGCTTCCACCGATGAGAGCCAGGGCCAGCAGGAACCCGAGGGCTCCCGCCAGCCGGCCGGCCCTACGTCTCTTTAAGTCATTTCCGCTTGTCTGCCCAATCATAATCTAAACCCCTTAAGGTTTCGGATAGATTTGGTCGTTACCGTCGAATGGGATCCAGTACCCTTCGCCAGGCAGCATGTTAAGGGTTCCAGGCACCCAATAGGTCCAATCCTGGAGGGCCTCAACATAATCATATACCAGCCCGTAATGAACTCCGCCTAGTACTAGGTTGAAGTTCCACAGGTAAGTGTTATCCAGTTCGGATATCGGGGCGAGAGGTGCGCCAGCCCATGGGGCCTTGAAGCCGACCATGTTCCAGCCATCGCAGACATCGAAGTATCCCATAGGATTGGCTGGTGGCATCGGTGCATGGGTACCCCACACCCAGAAACCTAGCGGCCATCCAGCCAGTGGGTCATAACCTGCGTCACCTGGATGCAGCATGCGGAGCCAGTAGGCCTTGCCCGCCACTATGTTGTCCACATCCCCGGTGAACGCCCCGGAAGTCGCATTATATACCTCGGTGTGCCAGACTCCCAGATCCGCAGCAGCGTTTTCGCACTGGCCGAAGTACCACACGCTCTGAAGCTGGTCTATGCGCTCCATCGATGTCAGCGTATACTCGATCGACGTGTTGAAGGGGAACAGCGGTATCGAGACTAGGTTCCACTTCGGCTCAAGCGGTACCTTGAAGGCATCCTTCCACTGGTAAGCCTTGGCCGCCAGAACCGCATCAGCGACTATCGTCGGTCCACCACAGGTGGGACAGCCGACGGATGGGCACTGCAAGAAGAATTTGATCTCGTAGTCGCCCGGCGATGAGAAGTGGATATAGCACTGCCAGCTAACGTCGGGAGGGGGCCAGCCAGCCCATATAGCCATGAGAGAATACTTGGTGACTGGTGTGGTAATGTCAGTAGCATCCAGTGTGAACGGCGTACCCACCGCACCCGCGATGTCAAGTGTGATGGTCTCGCCCGCCGGGCACTTGGTAACCTGGAACCAGAACGCGCTGGGGAGTAGAGCACCACATGGATCGTTGCAACCGCCATTCTCGTCTCTCAAGATGAGATCGAAGTCGGTTACCCATCCGACAGCCTCCGGGTGGCCATAGTCTTCCTGACCGCAGGCCTTGAACGGCGGTATGAAGTCCTCGGCTATGCCCAGGTATGTGTCGTCGAAGTCAAAATGGAAGTCCACCACCTTAGTAGCCGGGGAGACCGTGTAGGTCTTGCAGGCGAACTGTACGGCGGGACAGCAGGCCAGCTTGTAGTCCACATACAGACAATACGTGCCAGCTGGGGGATTCACAACACCGTTTACCTCGATACTATGCGTGCTCCCCATAAACATCAAGTTCAGGAGGGCTATCGGGATCACGAACTCCAGGCGCGTGCTCCCCGCCGTGTTCCCCGTAAGTTTGGTAGCGCCGTCTAGGACAAAGCCGTCGACAAAAACGCCGGTATAGACGACACTCGTTAAGTCGGTGCCTGTCGGGAAGTCCACCGAAAGGCTATCGGTGCCCGCTGTCAGCGTGAGCGGGAGCGTGAACGGTGTGACTAATCCGAGCTCGTAATCGGACACGCCGCCCGCGCAGAAGTCGGGGGGCCCGAGACCGTCGACAACGTCGAAGGTGCCCATGGTTGTCGGGCAGACGCAAGGCGCTGCTGCCACCGGCGCAGCCATGAGGCTCAGGCCCAATATTACGCCTAGAGCTAACAAAATACTGATTATCTTTCTCACTTCTTTCCTCCTTTCAAATTATCAGGTTTTTCCTGATTTTGAGGCTGTTTCATTTTGCTTTTGTAGTTGCCCCGATGAAATCGTGCTCGGCTGCCCGGTCCGGAAAGCAACTACGTTCTCCAAACAGCCTCTCTCCTATTGATTCTTGTGTACTTAAATACTCTATTGTTTGTTTTTACTCCACCCCAGGGATATTTGAGGTGTTGTTCATCGCCCACCACCGACCGGCACCCTCATTGCCGAGGATGCTCCGTGGGTAGAAATAGTCGTCCTGTTCGTCAGCCTCATCCACCCCTTCCCCGGCCAGCGCGACAAACCAGGCGGTAAGAGAAATCGGATGATGTTTGCGCGACCGGCACCAAAAACAATGAAGAGACCTGCAAATTAAGGTCTCTTCTCCAGCTTTTTGTAGCTGCCTGTTTCAGCCAGCACCATGCCCCTTTGTCATTGCGAGCCCCGACTTGTCGGGGCGTGGCAATCCCGTTTGGCTCCCCCCCGAGATTACTAGGTCGCTCCGCAACCTGCGCTATCGTCAACTCCCTTCCTCCTCTCAGTGCGGGCATCTTACCTGCCTCGCATTGCTCATCGGTCATCCCTGTCGCCGATTTCGTCAATGCCTTCAACTGCATCCTTTTCTATTCTTTCCCTTGACCGATAACTGCCTTACTTCTTTCGGCTGCCCTTTCTCAGCTACCGGGCGGACTTGGTCTGTCTGCCGAATTGTCGCTGGTGTAGGGATTTGGTCTTTCCGAAAGCGCAGCCAATATTATGCTATCACTCCGATGCTGTCAAGACTTTCGTGAAATCTTTTGAAAAACACGCTTGCTAACCTTTCCCGGTAGCGGGCTACCGGTCACATTCCCCTCAGATCCTGGCTAAGCACCCGCTCCACTGTCACCTCCTTACTCTGGCTTGCCACAACCCCCCTTTCACAAGCGCTAACCTAAACCTCACTTAACAGAATACCACCCCTGACAGACCTTGTCAAGTGGCGGTTGAATCTATCTGTAGCGAACTTTTTCAAAGATTTTGCGGTGGTAAGAACCCCCCGGGCGGGAAAAAATAGTCTTCCGCATAACTCCGTATGAAACCCTCATAACAAATCCTAGATCCCAAGCCTTGACGGCGGGGACAAGACCCGCCCCTACGTGATTAAATTGTGGCGAAGACGCCGCATACATAGTTTATGTAGTGGCGAGGTTCATCCTCGCCTTGAGGGTGGGGAGGGTGGGGACGGTGTGGGCGGAGTCACCTCGCGGGCCGGTACAACACCGACCCTAAATCGCAAGAAGGAAATCCCTTCGACAGCCTCAGGACAGTCCCGAACAATACCAAAACTTGAAACAGTCAAAGGATGAAATAATCAAAACATGAAATACCAATGCTCAAAACGTTCGATGGGCGGGTACAAGACCCGCCCCTACGGGAGACAAATCCTAAGCACCAAATCCTAAATACTAAACAATATCAAAGCACAAAATATGAATGCTCGAGACATTTGGGATTTCCAATTTCGGTATTGGGATTTGTTTAGGATTTCGTGCTTGGAATTTCGTATTTGAAGCGGAGCTGTGTAGTGGCGCAGTTCATCTCCGCCTTGTGGGCGGGGACGAGACCGATGCCTTGAGTTTCAAACCCGATCGTAGTGCGACCTTTCAAGGTCGTGCAATAGTCTGGTGGCACGAGGCTAAAGCCTCGCACTACATATTTACTCTCATTCTTGTAGTGCCACCCTTCAGGGTCGCGTGGTACTGTCCTGGTTTCAAGGTCGTGCGGCAGCGTTTTGCCACGAGGCCGAAGCCTCGCACTACATTGGTTGACCCGGCGGGGAAAAGCCCCCGTATCTTGACAAACTTGTCAGAGTGAGGATATTATGTTTTTACTTGAATAGAAGAGAGGTGATAACAGTTTAGTCTTCCTGGAGCGTGCTTATACTGTGTCATATTCCATAGATTCGTCCAGACAGGGTGTTCTGGGGAAAACTGTTTGCTACGAGAGTTGAGAGTGCGTACAAAGCGAGTATGGACTGGCATTGCAGCGGGGTTTCTGTTACTAACATTGATATTGCCCCAACTGGCTCTGGCTGATCCAGCGGGTATCAGCCTTTCCCCGGCTTCCGGCCACTGCGGCGACTTAATCGAAGCGACAGCGACCGTTGACCTGGCCGGCACATATCGTATCTGCTGGAATTCTCGCACAGCGGGTAATGTTAAAGGGACATTCACAGCAACCGGAGCCGGAAATCACACCGTCGAGTTCGCTGTCCCCGAAACTGTGAAGGGCACTTACACTGTCTATTTGACCTGGGAAGACTACACCCAGCTGGCGGCATCCAATTTCACAGTCGTCCCTTTCGTCGAGATTGACCCTGAGGAGGGGCCGGTGGGCACGAAAGTAACCTTCAACGGCACTGGTTTTGCGGCCTTGCAGGACGTTCAGGTCAGCTTCCTGGGCACAGCCACTGCTGGTCAGGCCAACAGTGCAGGTTCCTGGACCCTCAACTATACTATCCCGGCCACCCCCGGCAGCAGCTACACCTTCAACGTTAAGTACAAGGAAGGTACGGTGTGGTACGATGTGGCAGGCACGGGCACGAATTTTGAGGTGACCCCCCAAATCACTGCGCCAGCTTCGGGAAGGGTGGGGCAGACAATCCAGGTGGCAGGCACCGGCTTTGGCAGCAAGGAGAACACTAAGGTCATCTTCAGGCGGCAAGGGACGACCGTTGATGTTGTGGCCAAGGAGAACATCCCCGCCGACGACAAAGGCTCCTGGAACGCTACCGTCGTTGTTCCCGCTGTCCAGGGTGGTAACTACGCCATCGACGCCTCGGGCTCACTGACCAAGGCCGGCGATGTCCCCGACGTTAGCTTCACCCTGAGCGCCGGAATACTGGTTGAGCCAACTTCGGCTTATGTAGGTGACAGGATCACCGTCACGGGAGGCGGTTTCGCAGCGGGAGAAACGGGCATCAGGGTCACCCTTGACGGGCAGGTGGCGGCTACTGGCATCACGGCTCGTACGAATGGTACCTGGGAATCATCCTTTGTCTTGCCGGCCAGTGCCTACGGGAGCCATACTATCTCGGCCTCCGGTGACGTGACCAAAGATACTCCAACGGTCACCTTCAGCACCCAGGCCAAAATAGAAAACGTCAGCCCGGCTCAGGGATCTCCCGGCGACTCAGTCAGCCTCACTGGCAGCGGTTTCTCCAGTAACCAGAGACTGAACGTGACGGTTGGTGGGGTTGCCGTGCCAGGGAATCTGCAGTCCTTATCCAACGGTAATGTGGTCATCAACTTCAAGGTGCCGAAAGGGAGCGTTGAGGGGAGGCAAACGATGGTGGTGAGTGATGGGGGCGGAGCTACAGCCTCGGCCTACTTGACGGTAACGAAAAAAATCTTGCCGACCCCCCAGCCTATCTCGCCCCACAAGGACACCACGCTGAGGTCGGGGCAGGTGACCTTTCGATGGGGGGAGGCGACGGGCGGCAGCAACAATGTCACTTACACCTTACAGATAAGCAACAGCCCCGATCCTGCCACTTATGTCCGCAGTATTTCGGGCCTTCAGACATCGAGTTACACAGTGCCGGAGGAAGAGCCTTTAGACAAGGGTACCTACTACTGGTGGGTCAAGGCAGTCGATGATTATGACAACGAAAGCCCGTGGTCGGAGTCGAGCTCGTTCAACGTGTCCCCGATTCCGACGTGGGTATGGGTAGTAATAGGAGTGGTGATACTTATCGTGCTTATGGCCGTGGCCTATAGAGAAACGAAATTCAAGATAGCAGAATAGGAGGCGTGGGCGGGTCAGGCCCCCCCCTTACGACACCAGAAAATGACAAATGCTAAAGCTCAAATCACAAATAGGAGCAGTCTTAGAATCTAAGCATTTGCGTTTCAAGTGTAATCTGGATTTAGATATTTGGATTCGTTTAGAGTTTAGGATTTACAGAGGCGAGGGTGGGTGTAAGCAGTTGGGCAGTGAGCTGCCGCAAAATATGTGGGGTGCTATGAAAGAGGGCGATTTCAATTCTCCCATGCACCCTAACGGAGGTAAGACGGTATGGGCCTTTTAGTGATCGTCCCATTAGCAGCGGCCATGGCAGCCATGGCTCTGCAAATTGGCGGATTCGTGGGGTGTTTTCTAGCTTCTTTGGCAACTGTGATTACATCACTGGCTGCTGTGGTGGGTCTGATTATGCTATTGTGAACCCGCAGTGAAGCAAGCTCGACGGAATGAAAAGGAGCAGACCGGATTTCACTTGGTGCTCAGAGGAGGGTAAGACGATATGGGCTGTCTAATAGCGATCGGGCTAACAGGGATTGTCGTAGCGATGGGTGCAGGCATGACTGTTTTGACGGGTTTGCTAATGGGTCTGGGCACGGCGATGGTTACAGCCGTCATTGGTTTCATAGCTTTCCTGCTAGTACTAATATAAGTCTCAGGCAAAACATGCGAGGCGCCATGAAAGAGAGCAAAGTGAATTTGTGTCGATGCACTAAGGAGAACGAGCCGAAATGATGACCTGTGCGGGGCTCCTCGCGGTAGCCACGGTTATTCTTCTTGTAGGTTCCTTACTGATTCTCGCACTGATACCGGCAGCTCTGGCCGTCTTTCTGTTAGCCGTGGTGCTGACAATAGCAGGACTTATTGTCGTGTGGCGCTGGATCTATCCCTGGCTGGTGCGGATGGGAAGGTGGGCAGCTCAACTCAGAAACATCATCTTTCTTTTCATCGTGCTGGTCGTGGGAGAGCTTGTCCTGAAGTATATTCTTGATCGTGCGGGTATCTCCGTTCCGACTGTCTCGATACTAGGAAGAGACGTAACCGTCATAGGTTTAGGGGTCTTATGTTTCGCCCTTTTCTTGCTGTTATTGGGCTTAGTGGTATGGCTCGTGCGAGGGTGGCGCTACACCTGGCCTCCCGCCAGAGATGTCTTCTGGGACAGTTGCTTTCGGATTGGTGCTTTGTTGTGGAAAATACTGGTGGGGCTTCCTCTGGGCATAGTGTGGTTCTTCTACCACCCCCCTTTGCGCTGGCTGGTGGCAGCCCTCCTGTTCTACCTCAGGGGGCTTTCAGCTGCGGCAGCCTGGTTTTTGTACAACCTCCCCTTGAAGGGCATAGCCATCGCCATCCTTTTCGTTGCACGGTTGATCGCTCGAATTGCGGCCTGGCTGTTATACAGCCTACCGGTACGCTGGGTTGCAGGGGCGGCGGTCTTCATCCTCAGGTTGATGGCCCGCTTGATCAGCACCGTAATCTATGGCATTTTGTCGTGGTGGCCTATCAAAGGCATCAGAGGGACAGTAAGGAAAGGATTAACCGCGGAGAGTAAATCCTATCAAGACTATAAGTATGCCTAGAATGACTATAGCGGCGCCGCCTAGCAAGCCAGCGACCTCCATATGAGAGAAGAATCGGCCAAATACCTCCTTGCCAAAGGCCGCCATTCGTGGCGTTAAGCCACCTGCTTCCTTAGGGGATTCTGGCTCCATTTCGGTGGACTCTCTATCAAACATGGGCAGTACCATTTTTCTCCACTCACGTGACTCCCGATAGACTACACCGGCTATTATTATGCCCACGATGACAAACAAGATCCCTGAGATTAGCACCAATGTGGCTAGATTAAGGCCGAACATCTCACCCATTTTCAGCTCCTTTTGCCATCAAGCTGGTTCAATCATCCTCTCTATCATTCTGAGCCCCGACAGGTCGGGGCGAAGAATCTCAATCCAAATCAGGCCCGGCCTGATGACTAAAACCTCTCCCCTCACGCAACCCTCAATTTGTTCTAGCGTAGCATAGCTACTACATGGTGTCAATAGCTTGTCCTCTGCGGTTAAGTATACTCGTGGTTGGCGAAATTGCAAAAGTGATAGAATAGGGTTGTGGAATCACTCAAAGAATTCTTGCACTCGTTTGGTAAATGGTGGTGGGCTGTGGTTATAGATTATATGTTCGGCGTTGTGGGTGTTTACCAAACCGTGACTGGCATAACGAAGCTTTCGCAAATAGGTTGGGCAATTATATTTATCTTAGCTTTCACTATCCCTCCGTTTATAGCGTTTAATAGAATAAGGAAGCAAAGAGACGGACTGGCCCAGCAAATAAAAGAGAATTTGGAGGCCACCAGACCCCGAATTGTTGTAGGGCAAAACATAGGGGTTTTGGTGAAGCCTGATGATGCTAAGGGTATAGCTCACATTTTGATACACCCCAGTTTTTGTAACACTGGTCAAAAACCGGCATATCAAGTAAGTATGCGCTCAGGATTTGCACCAGTTGGGTTTCCAATGCAATTCCAAACCATGCCTGACCTTAATCTAGCTAATCCCATAGGTTCAAAGGAGGACTTCGGCCCAGAGATGAAACTAGGGACACACTTTCGGCTAGTAGGTAAAGAGCGCCAAGCTAATTTCACAGAATTGTTGATATATTGTGGTTTTCAATATTCTGATGCTCCCAAAGGTAAAAAGAAATATGAGGACGAATGGTGGTTTATATATCCGCTAGGAGCACAAACTCTAGCATACGCGACTATCGAACAGAAGGAAGCATTGGAATCCTATGTAAGGAAAGCCTACAGCCAAGCTACGACGTTAATTTCTGATAAGGAAGGTTTTCAGATTTGATTAGCTTTAATAAGGTATCCCTGAATAGATACGGATTCTCACAGTTATTGAACCGCCATTCGAGTTCATCAAGGTAAGCGTTAAGATAATGGCAATTGAATCTAATGTGCTTTGTAAATACTGCCAATCACCAAACGTAATTAAGTTTGGCACTTTCCAAGGCATACAGCGTTACTGGTGCAAGGACTGCAAGCGGAAATTCGCCGATAACAAAGCCTTGCCTACGATGAAAACACCCATTGAGCATATATCCTCAGCTTTGAGTTGCTATTTTGGCGGTATGCCTTTAGATGCTATCCAGAGGCATTTGCAGCAGCAACACAACGCCTATTATACAGAGATGGGCATTTATAACTGGGTAAGGCGGTTCGCTCAAGAGGCAGTAAATAGGGTAAAAGACTTTCAGCCTATCGTTGGCGATACTTGGGTTGCGGATGAAACCGTTCTGAAGGTGGGCGGTAGAAATGTCTGGTTCTTTGACGTAATAGACGAAAAGACTCGCTATTTGCTAGCTTCCAGATTATCCGAAAGTAGAACAACCAAAGAGGCAGCCTTAGTAATGAATGAAGCTAAACGAAGGGCAGGCAAATCACCAAAGAGGATTATCACCGATAAGATGGGAGCTTACATAAACGGGATAGAGATGGTATTCGGTGCTGATACAAAGCACATTCAGAGCAAGCCTTTCACCGATGTTAATTCAACCAATATCATTGAGCGGTTTCACGGGACACTGAAGGACAGGACAAAGGTTATTCGTGGCTTCAAGAATATGGATACCGCCCGACTGCTTACTCAGGCGTGGCTAGTACATTATAACTTTTTCAAAGAGCATAGCACACTTGGGGATGTCCCGCCTGCTACTAAAATGGGTGCTACGCCCATAAAAGATTGGGCTGAAGTTGTTAGCCAAACAAAGACTATCGCAGTTATAAAACCAAATGTTGTATTACCTGCGATGATAAAGCCTATCCCAAAGGCAAGACACCCGAAGAGAAGACCTAAAGAATTGAAGCAAAAAACATATGCACAAGTTGCTGTAGCATCACCTAGAGGCGTTTACACAGATAGAAGTGAACAATTACTTTCAAAGAAACACCGCAAAGGCTGGAAGAGGATATATCCATAGGACGATGACTAAGCGGCTGAAAGAGATGAGGAGTTTCTTAATAATAGTAGCACTATGTATAATACTTCTCGGTTATTTGGGATATTGGTTATTCTCAATGTTAGTACAGTGACGAAGAAGGTTTAGCTGGGGAATGTCTATCCTAGTTGTAATAACAGCTATCATAATTGTGATATGGATTTGTATTGCAATTTACAACGCTTATTCATATTTTCTAAAAAGCGTTTCTCATTCCCCATACGAGATAGGAACTTTCAAGAAACCGTTTTCTCAAAGTAAACACAATGATTATGTGGTTTTCGCAAAGTATAGTTCAAGAGGTTCATTTGTTACGGGAAGAAAAATACATCTAGATATGAAACTGGTGTTCTCGGAAACATGCTCCCCCGACGTTAAAAATGAAATCAAGAAATCCAAACTTATAGTTATTCTTAGCGGTTCATCTCCCCTAAAAGAGGAGAGCAGTACAGTTGTTGCTGGGTTTCAAGTGCCAGTCAGTAATTTCCTAGAACTAAATTTCATTGACGATACTACTGCAACGGGAGCAACCGATTTTCTATACAAAAACACAGGGCAGTTTGGGTACTTACTAATTATAAACAACGTACCTCAACAACCGCAGAATTACCAACGAGTGAATCCTGTTATACAAATCGGGGAACATCCTCGTCTAGACATTGTTATGTTGTATGTATCGGTAATCGCCATACTTGTTAGCATATTGCAAATTTTGCTACAACTAGCCAAATAGAAGATGAATGACAAAAGAACTGACTACCAACCACGTTTATACTTAACCTCCTCGTGCAGTACCTTGGTGACACATCACCTCCTTTCTTCGGTGCAAAGACCGAGGGCGGGCAGCAGCCCAGGGGAAGTGTTTGCCGTCGACTATCCTACTAGTTCCTGCAGCGTCTTATCACCACTGTCGGATGGGTAGTATTCGAGCCCCGATCCGTGTTTTGGGTCCGGGCCTATAGTATCCATGGTGCTAGCCACCGCCTCTTCAATTGTCTGGTTGCCGGAGCACAACTGTCCAACCAGATAGGCAGTAGCTTCATCTACGTAATACAACTCCACGCTGCCATTCCAGGCAACATAGACCGAGGCGCCCTTATCAACAAACGCTTCAGCCAGGTCTCTCATAAAGAGCCCGGAACAGCCCATCATTATGACAACCGAATCATCAAATGTGCCCTCCATACTTTCCCCGATGAATTTCGGGGGTATGCCGAATACCATAGGATAGCCTTCGCCAACCCTGGCCATAACCAGCCGGTCACGGAGTTGGTCTTCATAGTGTTCAAACTGGCGATATCCCTCATTGGTAAATAGCACCGTCCGGTCTTTTGTCTCCTCATTTTCTGCCAGCAGGCCAGAATGGGCTCGAAAGATTATGAGCTTGTGACCGTGAGTCGCCAGTTGGCGGTAAAGATCAACCGTAACGTTAAGGCCCTGGTAGAGGTCAACTTCAAAGCCATAGTCCTCAAGTTCCCCGGTGACGTTTGTAACAAATGTCTCGTTTTCCCGAACGCTGGAAAGCTGATCAACGATTACTGCCCTGAGTCCCCCCACGTTGTCCGGGGACGGCCCGCCCGGGAGGTAGAAACGGACAAAGACGACAATGCCGGCAATACCCAGCGCTATAAGCAGCCAGGCAAACCAGGGCAAGCCCTTCTTCGGGCGCGTTCCTTTACTCTGTTTCTTAGCCTTCGCCCTGCTCAAGGTTCTGCCTCAGGGTTTTTCACGCGCCAGGCGCTCTCATTCTGAGCGCCGGCTCGGGGCGGGCCAACAGGCTCGCGTCCCGTTCTCCCTTCCCTATTTTATTAGTTCCTCCAACGTCTTGTCACCGTTGTGTGATCCCGGGTCGTAGTAGCATGTAAGCTCCGCCCCGTAAATCGGGTCTGGCCCAATGACATCCATGGTGTTATCAACTGCCTCTCTAATGGTCAGTTCTTCAGAGCATAACTGGTTCATCAGATAGGGGGTAGCATTATCCACGTAATACAACTCCACGCTGCGATCCCAGGCCAGATAGACCGAGGCGCCTTTATCAACAAATGCTCGAGCCATGTCTTCCATGGCGATGCCGGAACAGCCCATCATTATGATCACGGTGTCATCAAATCTCCCTACCATTTCCTTGTCGTGGCCTATCACGCCTTCGGCCCTGACGAATTTTGGAGTTATACCAAACATCATAGGACAACCTTGGCAGGCGCCGCCCATAACCAGCTGCTCGTATACCTGTTCGAGAGCATACCTCGACTCGGTGTATGGCTCATTGGTAAACAGCACGGTCCTCAACATCACCTCCCCATCCTGCTCCAATATGCCGGAATGGGCTCGAAAGATGATGAGCTTGTAGCCATAAGTAGGTAGCTGGCGGTAAAACTCAACCGTAATGTTATCGCCCTGGAAGAGGTCGACCTCAAAGCCATAGTCTTCCAGCTCCCTGGTGACATTTGCAGTAAACTGCTCATTCTCCTGGAAGCTGGCGGAAAGCTGGTCGATGATTGCTGCTGTGGCATTACCCACGTGATCAGGCCAGGCACGGCCGATGGGACCGATACAGACAAAGACAACAACGCCGGCGATGCCCAGTGCTATAAGCAGCCACCCAAACCAGGGTAAGCCCTTCTTCGGGGGCTTCCCCTTCGTTTGTTTCTTAGCCTTTGCTTTAGTCAAGATTCCGCTGTGTTCGTGCTGTTGTTTCGCTCACTATGCCCAATTCTAACTTGTCCGGCCACTCGTATCAACCGGATGAGACGGAGCCGGCCTTAAAAGAGGAGGGCAAGCCATCTCTTGCTGGCTTGCCCTCCTCACACGTCATTGCGAGCCCCGCCTTGTCCGGGCGTGGCAATCTCCGGAAATTCAGACGAGATTGCTTCGTCGCTACGTTCCTCGCAATGACAAACAAGGGAGTCAGCCTCGCAACGACAGATAGGAACAGGCTCTACATTTTCTCCGGAGCTGACATGCCCATGAGGCGAAGGACTTTGGCTAGCACTATCTGACTTGCCTTGACCAGCTTGAGGCGGGCCCTGGTTAGCGCTTTGTCCTCGGAGACAACCCGGCATTGCTTATAGAAGCTGTGAAACACAGTGGCTAGATCCTGGGCATAGTAAGGCAGGTGGTGAGGCTCAAGTGTAGCTGCCACCCGTTCCACTATTTCAGGGAAGAGTATTAAGCGGCGAATTATGGTTAACTCCGGTTCGCTGGTAAGTAGAGACACATCGCCCTGACTGTAGTCTATTTCACGCTGCTTCGCGAGACGCAAAATGCTGGCAATCCGGGCGTGAGCATATTGAACATAATACACAGGATTATCTGCTGATTGCTTCTTAGCCAGTTCCATATCGAAATCCATCTGGCTATCGGCAGATCGAGATAGGAATATGAAGCGGCAGGCATCTGGGCCGACCTCTTCTATCACCTCCTGTAAGGTAACGATATCGCCACTACGCTTGGACACCTTGACTATTTCCTCCCCGCGCCGCAGGGTAACCAGCTGGCAGATTATCACCTTGAGCTGCTCAGAGTCACATCCCAAGGCCCTGAGCACCGCTTTCATTCGAGGGACATGCCCCTGGTGGTCAGCCCCCCAGATATCAATCACCTGATCGAATTTGCGCTCCAGAAACTTGTTGTAATGATAGGCAATGTCCGAGGCAAAATAGGTGGGAGAGCCATCGCTGCGTACCAGGACATTGTCCTTATCTTCGCCCAGGGAACTGGACTCGAACCATGTGGCGTTTTCCTTCTTGGCAACATAGCCCCCACTCTGGAGCAGTTCCATAACCCGGTCATATTGCCCCCCTTGGTAAAGGCTTCTTTCTGCGAACCAATTGTCAAAAACAACGTCCAACAGCTCGAGGTCGTGCTTAATTGTCTGCAGCATCTTGGCGACCCCCACCTCTCCTAGCTGCGAGACTGCCTCGGTGTCGGGCAACGACAAGAACCTATCACCCTGCTCCTGAGTTATTTCTTTGGCCAGGTCGATCATGTAATTGCCGTGGTAGCCGTCTCGAGGCATGGCCGCTTCTTTGCCCAGGCATTGCAGGTAACGAACATAGAGGGAACGCCCGAAGTTAGTTATCTGCGTGCCCATATCGTTTATGTAGTACTCCCTTTCCACAGCATAGCCCGCGGCAGTAAGAACATTAGCTAAAGTGCTGCCTAAAACAGCACCACGGCCATGACCTACGTGAAGAGGTCCGGTGGGATTGACACTAGCAAATTCCACCTGGACGCGCGTTCCCTTGCCCAGCTCAATATCGCCAAACGCTTCGCCGGCAGTCAGAATTGATTCCACCTCCGTACTCAGCCAGTCCTCCCGCAAGGTGAAGTTGATGAAGCCTGGAGGGGCAATCCAAATCCTGTGAACCTGGGGCGGCGGCACTATATGCTTAGAGATCTTTTCGGCTATAGCCAGAGGAGACATCCTCATAGCCCGAGCCATCCTCAAGGGGAAGCCTGAGGCAAAATCCCCGTGTTCAGGATTCTGAGGATGCTCTATGAGCACCTCGGGTAGAGCAGCCGCAGCCAGGGCACCTTCCTGCTGTGCCTTCAATACGGCTTGCTGCAAGCATTTAGCCAGTTCTTGCTTAAGCATGACTAAATTTACTGCAATGAATCTGATGCTAAATTTAACGGGTTCTTACTAAAATCGCAAGATTCGCCTGGATTTAGCTCCACTCAGCGTCTTTGGACCATGCCTGGCTCAATTGTTGACGTAAAGGTTGATGTTCAGCCTTCTTTAAATCGGGGTCCTTCTGGAAAAGAGTCATTGCCTCTCGCCGCGCCAATTCCAGACTGCGTAAATCAGTGAGTTTGGCAAGTTTGAGGTCGGGCAAGCCGCTCTGGTGGGTACCGAAGAATTCCCCGGGGCCCCGCAGCTCCAAGTCTTTCTCAGCCAGGGTGAAGCCATTATGGACCCTCTCCATCAAACAGAGGCGCTCCCTGGCCTCCGGGGAAAGCTTCTCCGGGATAAGCAGGCAATAGCCTTGTTCTTTGTCTCGCCCCACCCGTCCCCTGAACTGGTGGAGCTGGGATAAACCAAAGCGTTCAGCACCCTCTACTATCATAACTGAGGCTCTGGGTACATCAATGCCCACCTCTACCACCGAGGTCGACACCAGAATATCCAGGTCCCCGCCTCGGAAATTGCGCATTACCTCTGCCTTTTCGGGACCAGGCATTTGACCATGGAGCAGTCCCAATCTCAAATCCGGGAAGACCTCCCGGGACAGCCGCTCATACTCGGTTGTGGCGGCTCTTGCCTCCAGTATTTCGGATTCCTCAATCAACGGGCAGATGATGAAAGCTTGCCGGCCATTGCTGACCTGCCGATAGAGGAAGGCATAAGCCTTTTCCCTGTCCTGTGGCTCCAGGCACTTTGTTTTCACAACCTGCCGTCCCGGGGGCAACTCGTCAATAACGGACAGGTCCAGGTCTCCGTAGAGCGTCAGCGCCATGGTGCGGGGAATAGGCGTGGCTGTCATGACCAGAACATGAGGGTTAAACCCCTTTTGCCGCAGGGCAGAGCGCTGCAATACACCGAAGCGGTGCTGCTCGTCTATCACCGCCAGCCCTAGTTTTTTGAATTCTACCTCCTTCTGAATAATGGCATGGGTGCCGATAACAATGTCCACTTTACCCTGCTTGATTCTACCGTGCAGGCTTTCTTTGTCAGCGCCGCTGAGGCTTCCGATGAGCAGAGCGATGGTCAGTGGCTTGGAGAGAAATTTTCTATAACGTCTGATAGTCCCTTCACCCGGCGCGCAATGGGGCTCCTGGCTGCCAATCTGGGACAGGTAGTTACAGATATTGGTGTAATGTTGCTCGGCCAGGACCTCGGTGGGCGCCATTAATGCCCCCTGGTAACCGTTGGCTGCCGCTGTCAGGAGAGCCAGAGTCGCAATTACGGTTTTGCCGCTGCCGACCTCTCCTTGGAGAAGACGTGACATGGCTTTTGGTATCTTGAGGTCGTCCAAGATCTCCTGCAACACCCGCTCTTGCGCCCGGGTCAGGTTGAAAGGCAGGCACTGCAAGAATCTGCTGATAATTTCCTGGTCTATGTGAAAGGCGTTGCCTGGTTGACTTTCCTGCCAGTCCCGCTTCTTAGCCAGCACGCCTAATTGAAGAAGAAGCAGCTCATCGAAGGATAACCTCCCTCTTGCCCTTGCCGCCATTGTCTGGTCATCGGGGTAGTGAATTTGAGCGATGGCGGTGGGGAGGTCCAATAATTGACAGCGGGTCTTAATCTCCGAGGGCAGAAAATCGCTCAATTGCCAAACATAGCCATCAACAGTCTCCTTGGTCCATTTTCTTACCTGCCGGGGATACAAGCCCTGAGTAAGGGGATAGACGGGGACCAGCCGCCCGGTGTGAATAAGTTCTTTATCACCCAGCAATTCCCATTCCGGGGACTCGAACACCTTGTGCCCTTTGAACAGGCCAACCGTACCGCCAAGCACTATTCGGGCATTGGTACGGAAGTTTCTTGCCAGGTAAGGTTGGTTGAACCAGACCGCCCTGATGTTTCCCGTCTCGTCGCCGACAATTGCCTCTGTGCCTTGCCGGTTACCCAGAGTAGCCACCCTGGCTTGCCAGATTGTGCCTATGGTAGTCTGGTCTTCCCCCTCTATAAGTTCCGAGATTGATTTCTTCTGGCTGTAATCAACATAGCGTCTGGGGAAGAAATGGAGCAAATCGTGCACCGTCCGGACATTGAGCTTGGCAAATTTCTTTTCTACGCTGGTCGAGATGCCCTTGACAACAGTTATGGGCGAGTCCAGCCCTTCTTTTCGCTTCTGCCGGGGCTGAGCTGCTGCTGTTCGACTACTGGCTACTGCCTCCTGACCACCGCTCGTTTCAGTCGGCTTTTGCAGCTTGTCCAGCCAGTCAAATACATTCGCCATCCATCTATTGCGCTCATCTACGCTATAAGAGCCGTAAACGGATCTGGCTAAGTCAAGTTCATCAAAGCCCTTTAAGAGCTGTGGGTCATTGATGCTCTGCCTGATTTGCCCGGCCTGATTGTGGAGATACTTGTCCAGGCCGCCGATTACTGCTCTATCGGTGCAGCCCTTCCGGCGTTCCAGCTCCAGAATGTTTCGTAGCGAATCAATGCCTGTCACTTCTTATATTATTCCAGGGAAATTACGTAATTATGATGAGGCTGGCCGCCCTGAACTACCTCGACCTCGGCCTTGTACCGGTCACGAATTTCCTGAGCTATCTCTTGAGCTTCAGCACCCTTGATTTCCGCACCGTAATAGACGGTGACTATCGCGGCCTTGTCGGCTCCGGCTTTGCCTAGAGCTTCAAGGATAGTATCCCCTACTCTGTCAGCTCTGGCTATCAAATCTTCATCGTTCAGAATGGCAATGAATTGCCCCTTTTTTATTTCCAGGCCGTTAAGACGTGTCTCGCGCACGGCTCTGGTAAGCTCTATAGATTTTACTCTACTGATTGCTTTCTCCATGGCTTTGGCATTCTGCTCCAGATTCAGGTCATACCCGAAAGCCAGAAATGCCGCTATGCCTTGAGGGATATTCCTGGTGGGAATCACCTTCACTTTCTTGGAAGTCAAGGACTGAACCTGGGAAGCAGCCGACATGATGTTCTTGTTATTGGGCAGTAGAATGATGTTGTCCGAGGGAGCGGACTCCACAGCCTGCAAGAGCTCATTAACGCTGGGATTCATCGTTTGACCACCAGGGACGATGATTATGTTACCTAGACTATTAAGCAGTTCGAAAAACCCGTCTCCGGTGGCCACTGTTACCATGGCGATATCCACTTGAGGCATTCTTTCCCGCTGCATCTTGATGAATTCGGCATATTGGTCATCCATGTTATTGATAGTTATGTCATGCAGCTTCCCCAACTTAGTGGCATATTGCAGGATGTCACCAGGCTTGAAGCTATGGATATGAATTCTGACCAGAGTGTCGTCGCCGGTAACTATCAAGGATTGCCCCCTCTTTTTGAGGTCTTTTTCGATCTTGTCCAGATCAAGATTCTGCCCTTTCAGGACAAGATTTGTGCAGTACCCGTGGGGTGTTTCCAGCTGGGTCGGCCTCCGAGCCACCCTGGGAACCAGTTCCTTCTCGGCAACAACCAGGCGGGGCCTCCGATACTGTATCTTGTGTGACTCTCCCTTTAGGAATTGCAGGGCGCCCTCCAGCAAAACATACAAGCCTTGCCCGCCAGCATCCACTACTCCGGCATCCCTTAGTACCGGCAGTAAGCTGGGCGTCCGGGCTACTGAGTCCTCAGCCGCCTTTACCGCGGCTTCCAATACCGAGACCAGAGCAGCATCATTTTTACCTGCCTCTTGAGCAGCTTTAGATGCGTCCTTGAGCACCGTCAGGATAGTGCCCTCAACAGGATTGGCAATCCCTTTGTAAGCAGCTCGCGAGGCTCCGGCTAGTGCTCTGGCAAAGTCCCCGCCGTCGAAACTGGTCTTGCCCTCCAGCCCTTTAGCCAGACCTCTAAAGCATTGGGACAAGATGACTCCAGAATTGCCCCGCGCTCCCATCAAGGCACCGTGAGCCAGCGATTTGGCTACCGAGGAGGCCTGGTTACCCGAACTGGACTTCACCTCTTCCAGGGCAAACTTCATGGTGAGCACCATGTTTGTCCCGGTATCACCATCGGGAACAGGGAAAACATTTATGGCATTGATATCGGGGGCGCTTTTTTCCAGCCAGGCAGTCCCCGAAGCGAACATCTCCTTCAGGGTTTGACCATCAGCTAAATCAGTTTTCATCCCGCCCTTTCGCCCGGCCTGATAATTGTGCTATCATTACGCAAATTTAACAGACAGGAAAGTTTCTATGAAGTGCGAAATTTGCGGTAAAAAAGCTGATTTTGGGTGCAGTGTAAGCCATTCCAAACAGCATACCCCCCGGCGCTGGCTGCCTAATATCCAGCGCGCTACGATTATGGTAGAGGGAAGGAAAAGAAAAGTCAACATCTGCACGAGGTGTCTCCGCACCCGGTACAAAGCCGCCCGCTAGCTCAAGCCCACTGGTTAAATTCCAAAGCTCAAAGTCCAAAGGACGAAATGGAGTAATCTTGGAATTTAAGCATTTGGATTTCAATTGTCATTTGGATTTTGACATTTGAGTCTTTTCAGTCTCCGCATCAACTACAAATCCACTTCAAAAAGTATCTCTCTTTTGTTGAACCCGCACTTCTTGTAGAACTTTCTGGCCTTGACGTTTGTCTTCTCGGTGCTCACTTCAACTTCGCAATATCCAAGTTGTCTACATTCGTCGATAGCAGCCAGTACCAGCTGCTTGCCGATGCCTTTCCCCTGATATTCCTTTGTTACAACAAGTTCATCAATCATCGCCGACGGACTTCGGTGCAGGACCGTCTGTCGGACCGTGAAGTTGATGAATCCGACTGGAGTTGTTTTTAGTTCTGCCACCAGAAAATGTGAGTTATCATCTTTCAGGAGCTGCTCGCACGTTTTGAGGTCAATCCCGATGTCAATACCTTCAGTATCATCCATAGCGTTTATCAGTTCCGCCAGCAGTTTTCCAATCACCGGCAGATCAGATTTTGTAGCCTTCCTAATGAGAATATCCTTCATTTCGCCTTGTCACCGGGATCTTGAGCTTCATTTGTCATTTGGGCTTTGGCTTCTGCAATTGTTTGGGATTTCATATCTGATGTGTCATTGCGAGCACCTGAAAGGTGCGTGGCAATCGCTTGTCCCCCCAGGAGCTGGCTTCGGCACCGTCGTGTCTCTCAACGACAGAAAGGGAGTTGCTACAAGTTTTGCATTTTGATTTGTCATTTTGATTCTTTATGTTTGAATTTTGATATTGCTTAGGATTTCGCCCTCAGGATTTAGGATTTCTACGACGTTGCTTCCCTTAGCCTCCGCATTGCCCCGCTTATTCCTTCCGCAGCCCTGAATATGCTGTTCCCCGCCACCAGGACATTGGCGCCCGCTTTCACTATGTCCGGGGCATTGTCCGCATTAATCCCTCCGTCCACCTCCAGCTCGGCATGCAGCCCCCTATCATCAAGTGTCTTGCGTATACTGGCTATCCTGGGCAGTGTTTCCGGGATAAAAGGTTGGCCGCCGAACCCCGGATTAACACTCATGACGAGTACCAGATCCACATGGGCCAGAAATTCCTCTACCGTGCCGATAGGAGTAGGTGGATTTATGGATACTCCGGCCCTGGCCCCCAGTTCCTTTATCAACCGGATCGTGGCGTGGAGGTGGGGAGAGGCTTCCACATGTACGGTGATGATATCGGCGCCGGCCTGAGCAAACTGGGAAACATATCGCTCGGGGTGCTCTATCATCAGGTGGACGTCCAAGGGCAGGCTGGTCACCGGGCGAATCGAAGCCACCACGGGAGCGCCGATGGTGATATTGGGCACGAAATGCCCGTCCATGACATCTACGTGGATATAATCAGCGCCGGCCCTGACCACTTCATCAATCTGCTCGCCCAGGCGGGCAAAATCAGCCGAGAGGATCGAGGGCGCTAGCTTAATCATTTCTTAATTAGCCTCCTGGCTCTCCTCAACGCCTTCGCCACCTGTTGCGGGGAGGTGCCGCCGATAACGTCCCTGGCGGCTACCGATGATTCCAGAGTTATGTCATAGACATCGCCGGTGAAGAGCACGGAAAACTCGCGGTATTCCTTCCGGCCGAGCTCCCGGAAGTTCTTGCCTTTGCTCATGGCATATTCGCTGAGTTTGGCGATCACACCGTGGGCCTTCCGAAACGGCATGCCCTTCTTCACCAGATAATCAGCCAGGTCTGTGGCCAGGATGTAGTCTGTTCTCATCGCCTGAGCAATACGCCCGGTATTGACCTCAATCGCTCTCACCATCCCGGCAAATGCTTCCAGGCTGGTCTGCAGTGTATCCACAGCGTCAAAAAGCCCTTCCTTGTCCTCCTGCATGTCGCGGTTATAGGCTAAAGGCAGGGACTTCATAGTGGTCAAAATGCCCATGAGGTGGCCATATACCCGCCCGGTTTTCCCTCTGGCCAGCTCGGCCACATCGGGGTTTTTCTTCTGGGGCATTATGCTGCTGCCCGTGGTGAAGGCCTCCCCAATTTCTATGAAGCCGAACTCGCTCGATGACCACAGGATAAGCTCCTCAGCCAGCCGGGAAAGATGCATCATGGCGATGGCCGCTGCCGCTTCGTATTCTATAATGAAGTCCCTGTCGGAAACGGCGTCCAGACTGTTGTTGCTCACCTTGCTGAAGCCCAGCTGCCGCGCCACGAATTCCCGGTCTATGGGGTAAGGGACTCCGGCCAAGGCGCCGCTGCCCAGCGGCATGAAGTCGGCGCGACCCAGACAGTCCTGAAACCTTTCCTTGTCTCTCTGGAACATCTCGAAATAAGCCAGCACGTGGTGCGCCAGGAGAATCGGCTGGGCTTGCTGCAGGTGGGTATAACCCGGCATGATGACGTCTTTGTTCGCCCCGGCTAGCTCCACCAGCGCGGCTTGCAGAGCCTTTATCTTGTCTATGGTCTTTCCGATTTCCTCCTTGACGAACAGCCGCAAGTCCAGTGCCATCTGGTCGTTCCGGGAACGGGCGGTATGCAGCTTGCCTGCCACCTCGCCTATCTTTTCAAACAACCTCGCCTCGACGTTCATGTGTATATCCTCGAGATCGGTCTTAAACTGAAACTTCCCCCGTTCGATTTCCTTCCCGATGGAGTTGAGCCCTTTTATTATCGCTACCGCCTCGCTCCCGGCTATTATCTCCTGCTTTGCCAGCATCCGGGCGTGGGCGATGCTTCCCTCGATGTCCTGGCGGTATAGCCGCCGATCAAAGGGAATAGATGCCGCGTAGTTCCGTGCTTGTTTATCAGTCATGCTGAGCTTTATGGGCGAATCTTTCATAGACCTAAGCACCCCCTTTGGCTTTCATGGGGCGGACCAGTAAAAGGGCTACCGCAGCCATAGCATAGCATACCGTAGACACTAATGCCGCGTCATTATAGGAGCCGGTTGCCTCACGGAGCATAGCCCAGATCAAGGGTCCCCAGCCCCCAATCAAGCCGTAGCCAAAGGTGAGAATGCCGAAAAGTGACCCCAAGTGAGCCCTGCCAAAAAGGTCGCCCAGCAGCGGAGCATACAGAGGGACCTGCAGTCCCGTGCCCAGGCCTGTGCCGACGGCCAGCACCATGAGGCCTGACTGGCTATGTACTCCCAGCCCTCCGTAGAGCATGGCTCCTGTAGCGATGATAAGACCTATGGGCATCACCCGATTCTTACCATACTTATCGCCCAGCCAGCCGCCCGCAATGCTCCCGACCATCCACGCCACCGCAAATGCTGTGGAAAAGATTCCTGCGGTTGCCTGTGGGCTGCCCAGCTCTGTGCCCCACGTTACCACATGGGCCACCAGTCCATTAAGGCCGATGTTATACACGGAGTAGGTGATAAACAGCAGCAGGAACTGCGGAGTTTTAACGGCGCGCCTCACCTCCCAGGATACCTCTACTGATGCCGCGGGATTGGCAGAGGGCGTAGATGCTTCGCCATCTGGACGCAATCCTACGGACTCCGGGGTATCGCGAATGATGAACAGGGCGCAGAGCATGATGAGGGCGCCGAAAGAGATACCCAGGACCAGGGAGGTGTGACGCCAGCCCTGCGAATCGGCCATCCCGGTCATCACCGGCATGAATATGGCGTTGCCCAGCGCCCAGGCGCTGCCCGTGACGCCCGCCACCATTCCCGCCCGCTTCACAAACCACTTGCGGATTGTGGCCATGACCGGGACGTAATGGGTCATGCCCACCGCCAGCGCCAGGAGCACTCCGTAGTACAGATGCAGTTGCCAGGGTGCTCGGACTGCGGAGAAAAAGACCCAGCCCAGGATGGTAATGCCGCCGCCGATCAAGAAGGTCTTCCGGCTCCCGATTCTGTCAACCAGTACGCCCGCCAGCACTACGAACGCGGCGTACAACCAGATGGCGATGCTCTGGGCCAGGCTTATCGTCTCCCGTGCCCACCCCAGGTCGTCCATGATGAAGGGCAGGAAAGCAGCCAGGTTGTATCTGCCCAGAGAGGCGACGACATCTATTGCGAACAGCCCCACGACTATCCACCATCCGTAGAATATGGGCTGCTTCTTGGTCAAAGCGTCACACCTTCGCTGCTTTCAAAGGATTTGGCTTCGGCTATTATACTTGGTTTTGCCAGCATTTTTAACAGGAGCAATAACCTCTCACATTGTTGTGAGGAGCGCCGATGGATCGGGGCGATGAGCAATGTCCCAGGGACTGGGCGGGGACGACGGATTCCATTCCGGGGGAGTTAGGGATATAATTGAATCAAGAGTGATGAGAATAGACAAATATAAACAACTCTCAAAGGAGGGAATGTATGCGAATTCTTAAGGTCATCTATGTCCTGGCTATAGCGGCTGCGCTCATTGCGCTTGTCGTCGTAGGCATCGACACTTTCTATCCCGCCCCCTCATACGACTGTTACGAGCCGCTGGGCCCCCCACCCGATTACGATAGCCCCGAGTACGAGGAGTGGCAACAAGAATGCAATGAGATTCAGGAGGCATATCAGCAGGAGGCAGCGGTACATGACAGGAACGTTTTCTTGATTGCCCTACCATTGGGGGTATTGTTTGCCGTGGTGGGCACCTTCATTAACAGAAGGACGAGCATCTTCGGGGCGGGCTTGATTCTGGGCGGCATCGGAACAATGATATTCGCAGTCACACCTTATAACTTGAACGACATACCGAAATTCATCGGCATTGCTGTCATTCTGGCTGTGCTTATCTTCGTGGGATACAAGGTTTTTTCCCTCGAGAAAAAGCTAACGTTTTTCTCTGAGCCCCGGTCATAGTTCTCTCGTTGCAGCCCCGGGAACCAGAGTGAGTTCGGCTGCCATCCTCGAAATTTGTGCCGCCTTTTCGACGCTCTGGCCTACCCCTTTAGGTGCTTTCCTATGCTGAATGCCTCCCCTATGGATCTGCCAAATCCGCAGTACTGGTTTGCTGGACGGGTAACCCACAGGAAAGGCTCAATCTTGTTTACGTCGGGCTCACCATCGGTCAGGCATGAATCTGTAATGTGAACTTCCTCGATCTGTCCCACGACCAATTCATGGCTTCCCAGGTTCAGGATGTGCACGGCGCGGCACTCGAGATTCACGGGACACTGGCTGATCATGGGAGCACTACCTAGCTTGCCATAGAAGACGCTGAATTTGCAGTCGGCGACCTTGT
>Ga0299915_10000445_pt1 | contig 31325 bp, 32 predicted proteins | sample RVTome_13_FD_200263 | JGI IMG/M metagenome (GOLD analysis project Ga0299915, IMG submission 200263) | Soil microbial communities from uranium-contaminated site in the Upper Colorado River Basin, Wyoming, United States - RVT92D227 (version 2) ...
CCTCAACATGGTTCCAAATACGGCCTCACCGCGCCGGAGTTTTTCCTTTACCTGATTGACTTTCATCTTTCGCCTCCCCTTTCTTCTTCTTGCCCTCTGCTGAATTTCCTATCGGAGGCGAAAAAGAAGTTGCCTCCGGCAAGAGGGAATTTGCCGTGAACAATCCGGGGAAAGCGCGAAAAGCGTTCGAGAAATTGGGGGGTGTCGGCGCGGGCGCGGCCGCGGTCAACTCACCGGCGCAACTCTTGGGGAATGAGTTTTACTACTGCAGGCACTGAAAGACGATGTCGTCTTCGTCCCCTCCGGATGAAGAGGAGGGGGTTCCGTTGTCATCCTTGAGGTTCGGCCCCCAACTGTAAAGAACAAAGCCGCGGCCATTGCAGTAGTAGAAGAAGGCTTGTCCGGAGAAGGGATCCACGGGCAGGGGGCGGCCGGCGGACTTGGCCAGATCCTCCAGCGAGTCCGGGTATCTGTCATATTCGACCTTATAGGTCTTGAGCAGGAGGGCGATCTCGGCGAGGCCGAGTTCGGCGATGGCCTTGTCGCGTGTCTCAAAGGCCCTCTCATAAACCGGCATGATCGAGGCTGTCAGCAGCGGGGGCCGCCACCAGGGGAAAGAATCTAGGAATTCTTCCGAAGAAGGATGCAGGGTCACGATTTCCCGGTAGGGCAGCGGAGCCCGGGCGACGTATCTCTCCATCCAGCGGAAATAGGCGAGTTCATCCGCTGCGAGCCACCATTTGACGAAAATGGGGTGTCTGATCATGGCCTTCGGCAGGCGAACCTGGGAGAAATCGAATCCCAGATATTCGGCCTCCTGCAAGGGATTTCCCGAGTTGGCGATCGTGTTGAAAGTGCGAAAGCCGGAGAGACGCTCGCCGCTGACGGCGTGAACGAAGCAGGCCGTCAGGTTAGCGGCGGCAATCTCATCTGCGAGGGCGCGGCATTTCTCGGGGGACGGCTGCGCGTCATAGAGGACCTCCGCAAGACTCTGCACGACTTGGGAGATGCAAGCATAGCGAGCCAACTGACTCAGGATGAAATCTGCATCGGCGGAGTTGGCGAGCCGGAGGTTGGTTTGGCAAGCCGCGAGCGCGTCATCAACCCGGCCCTCATGCAACAAGACGCTGCTCTCAAGCGCGAGCAAGCGGGAAGCGGAGAGCAGTTTCATGAAGGCCGGCGAGGTGAACCCAAGGCCCGGGCTCCATTCCGGAGTCAATACGGCGCGCGCCTGGCTCTCGGCTGAGGCGCGATGAATCAGGCGGATGGCAGCCGCGTTGCGCGCCAGCAAGTCCTTCGCCCGGGCCCGGACGGCCTTGTCGGAGAGGCTGACTTCTTCCGCGCTGATCTCACGCAGCAGGTAACCGTCGTCTCCCGACAGGGCCATGGCGCTGAAGGCTTTCTCATAGATGCCGCTCGCCACCCCTTGGGGCGAGCCCAATCGGTTTCTCCGCCCCGGGGCGGCAAGGGGAGACTGGGCGGTATTGACTTGCCGGATGATATTGTCGAGGCGCGCCTGGTTCAGTTTGGTGTGGAGCGCCATGAGAAAGGGGGAAAGCGCGAGGAACCCCGCCAGCAACAGCAGAAGGCGATTGGCCGTCTGCGCAAAGCGGCGGCGCCTTGCCCGGCTGCGGATGCCGCCGTTGCGACTCTTCCTGGGGGACTTGGCCGCTGTGGCCTGCGTCCTTGCCGCCTCTTCCCGGCCTTCCTCAGGTGAAGCCTCGCGCCCGTGCCGAAATGCCGCCTTTTCAGGAAGCGGAGCGACGGCCTCTTGCCTGACCGCGCGCGGCTTCGGCGCGGTTGTGAAGCGCGCGCGTTCGGCTCCCGGCTTTTCCTCGACCGGGCTGCCCTTCATTCTGCTTCTCCCGCGAGATGAATTTCTGACTCATTAGTTCCATGTTATCTCCCGAATACGCTAAAGGGGCGAGTAGAAATTCGCTGTTTTTGAGCCGCCAAAGGGGGCTTTCTGCTAAAATAGCCGACGAGATGAAGATTCTCATCGGGCTGGGCAATCCGGGCCTGGCTTACCGCGGCACCAGGCATAATATGGGCTTTACGGTGGTGGAGAGTCTTGCGGCGGAGCGGGGAATCCGCCTGGGCAAGCGCTCTTTCCGCGGCCGGCGCGGAGAAGGCAAAATAGGCTCGGAAGAAGTAATCCTCTTCGAGCCCCAGACCTATATGAACCTCAGCGGAGAGGCGGTCAGAGAGATCGTCAAGTTCTATCGGATTCCGGTGGAGGAGGTGCTGGTCATCTGTGATGATCTGAATCTGCCATTAGGAAAGATCCGGCTGCGCCGGGAGGGAAGCGATGGAGGCCACAAGGGCCTGGAATCCATCATCCGGAACCTGGGAGGCCAGGGGTTTCCCCGGCTGCGCGTCGGAATCGGCACCCCGCCTCCGGATGTGGCCGGGGAAAGATATGTTCTCTCACGCTTTTCGCGGAATGAACGCCCTCTGTTGGAGGAGACGATTGCGTGTGCCGTAGAGTGCGCCCTCACCTGGATTTACTACGGCGCGGAAGAAGCCATGAACCGGTTTAACGGATGAGAAGAAAGCGGGCGATTAGTAAATCGCCCCTACGAATAATCGGGTACAGAAGCCGTCCGCGCGCGGACGGCTTCGTTTTTAGATAGATACAACTACTTTTTTTCTATGGAACCCGGCTCCGCGAAGAACTGCGGATAGTCGGCGCGCATTTGCGCCATTTCGCCCCGGTTGATCTTCTCTTCCATCGCCGCGGTTGTCTTTCCTCGCAGCCAGGAGGTTTGAACAACAAGGCCCGCGTATGCGAATAGCAGCAGAATCAACGAGCTGGTCGCCACCTGGCGCAAGAGCCGGAGGAGGATTAGACCAACGGAATCCTCGTTGGAGCGCCGCAGGCGAAGCACGAGGGCAAGAATCACAATGACAACCAGGCCGGGCACAAGCCAAAGGCCGGCGTTATACGCGGGGTTGCGCTCCGGCGCGATGAGGGCTTTCTCATATTCGCCGAAGGAAGATTCTTTTGCAAGTGACGCATGGACCCAAAGGGCGACAACCGGCGCCAGCGCGACGAGGGAAATGACCACCGCCCAAAACTTGTGCAGGGCGGCGCGGCTCTTGCCCCAGGGCAAAAGTGTGAGCAGAATCAGCAGGGCCGCAAGAATCACAATCTGTCCCAGCATTACCGCGCCCGGGCGCAGCAGTGAAATCGCGGCAAGGAAAGTGTCCGTGATCTCCTCCGTGCGGCTCCGAGAACGCAATTTGAACTCCTGGCCTTGTTCCAGGCCGGCCAGAATATCCGCGGCGGCGGCCGGGCCGGCTGTCTTGAGGAAGAAGTCGTGATATTCTCCTGGGAAGATGTCACCGCCGTTATAGCGCCCCTCTTTTCCGGCGAGTTCTGACACCGGCTTCAGGCCCTTTTGGGCAGCGATTCCCATCCTGTTCCACTTATAGACCGGAGCCGCACCAATCGCCTCGATGGCGTTTCCCACTAAGGCTTCGATATAGGTGGAGGCTTGATTGCGCAGCATCCGGCCGAAGCGAAGCGTGGCCATCCAATCTTCAATCGCTTCCTGGTCATGGCCGGCTTCCTTCGCCTCCATTCCTTTGTAGGAGACATTGCGGGCGAGTTGCCGCAGGCGGGCAAAGTGATAGAAAAGCATCCCCGAGAAAGCCGTAGTTGTGGCTTCAAAGGAGGGGAGACCTGCGACCTTCAAGGCACGCTCCCTGGCTTGTATCATCGCCAGATCATAGAAGTTCAACTTGGGTTCGGTCACCGCGATCTTCAGAAGGGCGAGGGTCTCGGCGTCTCGCTTCTCTCCGAAGTTCAGTGCAGCAAGGAGCACCTTCGGCGCGGCGTTATCAGGATCAATAGTTTGCAGGCGTTCCAGCGTTTCGCGTACAGGCTTGACCTGTTCGGGGGTGAGTAACTTTTCTTTGTAGCCCGGCTCCAACTTGTAGTCATATCCGTAATCTTCTTTTCGATCCCATTGGAGGTCTTTCAGTTGCGCGATGGCGAGGGCCGTCAGCGACTCCGGCCGGTCCGGGGCGAGTTGGACGGCCTTTTCAAGCCGCCGCGACTCCTCCTTTTCATCGGAGGTAAGCAAGGCCGCGCCGAGGACAAGCCTCCAGTCCTTTGGATTTTGCGCCTCCGCGCTTGCCGCGAAGCGGTTCATCTCCGGCGCGGGCATCTCCTCCGCAGGGGCCCCGGTTGGATAAAGACGGTGGAGTGCCGAATAAGGACAGAGCGCGCTGCCTTCTATTCGAATCACCTCCCGTGAGGCCGGAACAATTAAGAGGCCCGCAACTACCACGACCAGCACCAGCCAGGCCCAACCCAGGTTGCGCATTTCGTCTCCTTTTCTCGCCGCGCGAAGGGCGCGGTGGAGGGGGTGTGGAAAAAGGAGCCTAGATGAATTTGGCGGATATTATACGCCTATTATACCATTCCTTCGGCCTGGCGTCCTTCTTGACGGCGAGCCGGCTCTCCTGAGATCGTATGCTTCAATCTGAGGACTTCATGAGAAGGCGACGATTTTTTCGCTATAGCGCAATCGCTCTCATAGTCATCTGCCTGGGCTGTGCCTTCTGGAGCAGCTGTGACCGACGCCCGCCGCCGGAGGCGGTGGTATTCAATCTGCTTCCCTCGCGTTCCATCGGCGAGGATTCGGGGAATGGGAATCAGGTCGCCATCCAACCTTACATGGTTGCGGCTGATTATGCCTCCCAAGAAGGCTTCTTCAGGAAACTCGACGGTTATCTTGCCGCCGCGCGCAAAGAAGGATTCATCGGAAGGAAGACGGTCGTAGTCTTGCCTGAATATCTAGGCGTCTGGCTCGTTGTCGCGGGAGAGAAAGAGGCCGTATATCGGGCGCGGACAACCGACAAGGCGGCGGCAATCATCGCGGCAAGCAACCTGCCCTCCTTTGTGCGGCGGTTTGTCTCCACTGATGCGCCGGACCGAGTCACCTCCGCGCTCTTCCAGATGAAGGCCGGCGTCATGGCCGGGATTTATCAGCAAACCTTCTCCCGCCTGGCGCGGGAATATCAGGTTACCATCGTCGCCGGCTCGATCATTCTTCCCTCTCCGCAGATAGTGGAGGGAAGACTGGCCGCGGGGAAGGGCGCTTTGCATAACGTTTCGGTAGTCTATGGACCTGACGGCCGCGCCCAGGAGCCTGTGGTGCGCAAGACCTTCCCCACCTCGGATGAGCAGAAATTTATTCGGGCCGGCGCGGTCGAGGAACTTCCGGTCTATCTGACGCCGGCGGGACGCCTCGGGGTTCTAATTTGCGCCGACTCCTGGTATCCGGCGGCCTATCGGAGCCTGAAGAAGAAAAACGTCGAGATCCTCGCGGTTCCTGCCTTTCTTCCCTCCGGCAATGGATGGGAAAGATTGTGGCAAGGATACGATGGCGCGCCGGCGCCGGAGGACGTAGATCGCAAGGATGAGGGGCGTCTCAGTGAAGGCGAGGCGTGGTTGAAATACGCCCTGGCGGGCCGCATGAAGCAGTCCGGCGCGCACACAGGCATTACGGTTTTTCTGCGAGGAAAGTTATGGAACCTGGGATCTGATGGGCCGACTATTGCCATATCGAGCGATGCCGCACACGTCCTGTCCCGCGAAGACGGCGCCGCCATTACCAATGTGTGGTTGAGCGCGGAATGATTACCCCCTAACGCGTCGAGGCGTCCCGATTGCTCGGGACGCCTCGCTCCACAGTACTCACCGCAAATGGAATTGATTACTTCTTTTTCTTCGCGGTGGCCTTCTTTGCAGTCTTCTTCGCAGTCTTCTTCGCTGCAGCCTTCTTCACTGCCACTAGGGTAGCCCCCTTTCTGCTGTATATGTTATTTTTGCGAGAATGGGCTTAGTGTAATTTTTCAAACTTCCTTCAACCTATACCTCATCGTCCACATCTTTTCCACAATTTTGTCCACATTTTCATTTCTTGTCAAGAGGTAAAGCAAAATTTTTTTCGACAAACGGATTACATACTCTTTCGTCTGCTCTTCATTCTCATGAGCGTTCGATTCTTCATCACGTAAGCGGCCGGCCATTCTGCTTTGATGAGAGTTGTGATTGAGGGTTGTGAGTTGAGGTTAAGCGCTTGCCCTGTTTTACCCTGAGCAGTGCCGAAGGGAGCGGAGCGCAAGCGAAGTCGAAGGGTTCAGCGTGGAGCGTGAAGCGTAGAGCGGAAGTGAAGATAGACGATAGATGCAAAGAGCGCCCGCCAAGAAGATATGACGGGCGCTCTCTTACTTTGCGCTGGTTCTATCCAGATGAGCCAGCGATTATCTACATCTTACATCTCATAGTCTGCGCCGGGGTAGCCGCCGCCGGGCCCGGGAGGGCCGGCCTTGGGCTTCTCCGGTTTTTCGACGACGAGGGCTTCGGTGGTCAAGAGCATGCTGGCGATGCTGGCGGCGTTCTCCAGGGCGGAGCGGGCCACTTTCGCCGGGTCTATGATCCCCGCGGCAATCATCTCTCCATATTGTTCGGTGAGGGCGTTCAGCCCTTCTCCGGCTTTCAGGGTCTTTACCTTTTCCACCACTACGGAGCCCTCCAGCCCGGCATTCGCGGCAATCTGGCGCAGGGGCGATTCCAGTGCCTTGCGCACGATGTCCACCCCGATCTTTTCATCTCCCCGCGCCTCTTTGCGCACTTTCTCCAGGGACGAGGCGATGTTCAGGTAGATCACCCCTCCCCCCGGAACCAGGCCTTCCTCTACTCCCGCCCGGGCGGCGTTCATGGCGTCCTCGTAGCGGTGCTTCTTTTCTTTCAGTTCGGTCTCCGTCGCCGCCCCCACTTTGATCACCGCCACTCCCCCGGCCAGTTTCGCCAGCCGCTCCTGCAGCTTCTCTTTGTCATAGGAGGAATCGGTCTTTTCGATCGCCTGGCGAATCTGCTCCATGCGCCCCTCGATCGCCTTCTTGGCGCCCGCCCCCTGGATGATGGTGGTCTCTTCTTTTTCGATGATCAGCTTCTTCGCCCGGCCCAGCATCTCCAGGGCGACGTTTTCCAATTTGATCCCCAGTTCCTTGGAGAGGAATTTGCCGTCAGTGAGAATGGCGATATCCTCCAGCATCGCTTTTCTCCGGTCCCCGAAGCCCGGAGCCTTCACCGCCGCCGCGGAGAGCACCCCCCGAATCTTGTTCACTACCAGGGTGGCCAGAGCCTCGCCCTCCACATCCTCGGCGATGATCACCAGGGGCTTGCGGGTGGAGGCGATTTTTTCCAGGAGAGGAAGCAGATCCGCCACGGAGGAGATCTTCTCTTCCTGGATCAGGATATAAGGCTCCTCCAGCACCGCTTCCATCCGCTCCGCATCGGTTACAAAATAAGGGGAGATGTAGCCCTTGTCGAACTGCATCCCTTCCACCACTTCCACCGTGGTCTCGATCCCCTTGGACTCTTCTACGGTGATGACTCCCTCTTTGCCCACCTTGTCCATGGCGTCGGCCACCACCTCGCCCAATTCCCGGTCGTTGCCGGCGATGGCGGCCAGGTCGGAAATCGTCTCTTTCGTCTTCACCGGCTTGGCGAGCCGCTTTATCTCCTCCACGGCCGCCGCCACGGCTTTTTCAATCCCCCGCTTAAGCAGCATCGGGTTGGCCCCCGCGGCGACGTTCTTCATCCCCTCTTCCACCATCGCCTCCGCCAGCACCGTGGCCGTGGTGGTGCCGTCTCCAGCCACATCATTGGTCTTGGAAGCGACTTCTCTCACCAACTGGGCTCCCAGGTTCTCAAAAGGCTCTTCCAGTTCGATCTCTTTCGCCACCGTCACCCCGTCCTTGGTGATGGTGGGAGAACCCCACTTCTTCCCCAAGACTACATTGCGGCCCCGCGGCCCCAGGGTGGCTTTCACCGCCAGAGCCACCCGGTTTACCCCCCGCTGCAAGGCGCGCCGCGCCTCTTCAGAATAGGCAAGCATCTTCGCAGGCATCTCACCCTCCTCAGGATTTCAGATTGGCTACTCGAGCAATCAGGAAGCGCTCTTCATTCTCGCAGTTGAGGAGACGTGCTTTACCGCCAGAATGGAGGATTCATCCAGGATTACATACTCCTCCTTCCCCACGGTAACTTCGGTTCCCCCGTATTCAGAGTAAATGACCAGATCTCCAACCCGCACCTCTGGCGCGACCCGTCTCCCGTTGTCCTGAATCCGACCGGGACCGACAGCCACGACTTCGCCCTCGCGGGGCTTCTTTCTGACGGTGTCGGGGAGGAGAATCCCCCCTCTGGTCACCTCCTCGGGTTTGCCGGGTTTGACCAGTATCTTGTCATTCAGCGGTCTCAACATCTCATGCCTCCCTCCAGGAATTTGCTGCAATAATAAGCCTTTGGAACCTCGACCCGCAAGAGAGTATCTAGAGTCCGAGCACTGCGGTGTCAAGAGAAGGATTGGTCGTCGTGTTAAGTTTTCCGACAAGACGGGAGCGCTAGGGGTCAATGATGGGAGGGCGGCCGGAAGGCTGGTTGAGAATTTCATCGTGCTTCCGCTTCGCCTCGAGGGCCGCCTGGCGAATTCGCACTAGGCGATTGCGTGCCACCCACACCAGGGCCAGCATTACGACAGCGAGGTAGATGCGGTAGAGGGTTGATTGATATCCGGTGATAAAGGGCCAGAGGCTGAAGAGGGCGGCAATGATGATCACCCACTCCAGGAAGACGAGGCGTGACATGAGTTCTCTTTTCCGCCTCCAGGGGGATTCTCCTCTCCAGAAGGGGGACTCATTTCGCGGGTTGATTGCTTGTCTGAGCGCTCTTGCTGGAGATGTCGGAGAGAATACCAAAAAGTTGTTCTACAGCCTTCACAACTCTCGGGCCAGGGCGGCTGAAAGTGTCGCCGTCTATTACGACAATCCTTCCTTCCTTTACTGCCCGGAGCTGGGCTAGGTCAGCGCGGCGGGCCAGGCGTCGCCGAATCGCTTGCGCCTGTGAAGTTTTTCCTGCCACGAGAATCAGGTCTGGTTGTGCCTGGAGAAGCGCCTCCTTACTCATGGGATAGAAGGAGGGCCGGGAGGAGGCGATATTCTCTCCCCCGGCAAGGCGCAGAATTTCATCCTGCAGGGTATTTGCGCCCGCCGTCCAGAGGAACTCCTCATCTATGACGATGAAAGCACGCAAACCGCGCGGCTTCTCGAGGGCGAGCCGCTGCTCTATCTTCTTGAGGCGGGCGCGCATATCGGCCGTCACCTGATTCGCCCTGGCTTCCGCCCCGCAGAGAAGGCCGATTCGCTGTATGACCCCCATGATCTCGCCGATGGTCTTGGGATTGACGCCAAAAACGGGCACTCCCGCATCTTTCAAGGTCTGGGCAAGTTCCTTTGGATTCCCGTAGCCGAAGATAGCCAAATCCGGCTGAAGAGAAATGATTTTTTCGATGTTGGGGCGGTCATAGCGGCCTACCAGAGGCTTTTTCCTGGCTTCCGGGGGATAATCGGAGAACTGTGAGACCCCGACAACTTGGCGACCCAATCCCAGGGCGAAGGCGATTTCCGCAGCATTGGGAGCGAGGCAGACAATTCGCTGCGGAGGGCGGCGAAGTGAAACGAGATAGCCGAAGTCATCCCTGGCCTGAAGGAGAGGAGTGCGCTTTTCGGAGCCCGTCAGCACGGGCGCAGAGCGAGTGGCCGCGGGGAGGTGACACCCGGAAACGATGGCAGCCAACAAGAAGAGAAGGAAGGCAAGCGAGGTTCTTCTCACTTCGGGGCCCAGAACTTCTCTGAGGATTCGAGGTCATACTTGCTCACCGACTTGGCGTGGCCATCTACAAAGACGACGTTGGCCCGGTCAAAATGCCGCAGATCGTGGAAGCGATACTCGATTGAGGGATAGCCCCATTCAAGAAGCGTCTGAGGAGAGGCGATCATGCTCGATTCCCAAGTGAAATCGCTCACGGGTGGAGGGGGCCATGCCAAGGGGTCATAATGAAGGGCGGAGTCCCCGAACATGATCGTTTCCGAGGGCCACTTCACCTGGGAGAGAGACACCGGCGGCCAGGAGAGGGACTTATTGTAGCCGTAGCCCAGTCCGCCGCCATAGATTGGGTGATCCGGAAGGAAATCCGGACAGCGCAGCATCTCCGTGGAGCCTATATAGGGCTGCAGCAGTCCCTTCCTGAAGTCATAGGTGAAATTCGGGGCCGTGCCTTCTTCCAGCGCATACCAGTATTGATATTGCCAGGTGTCGTCGGGCAGGGTGACCGTGTAGGCGAAGGGAGGGAGGAGGCCGTCCGAGTCATCGGTATACATCAAGGCGGCCATCCCCAACTGGACGAGATTGGAAATACAGACGACGGCTCTCGCTTTTTGTCGCGCCCGAGAGAAGGTCGGAAACATGATCGAGGCCAGAATCGCGATGATAGTAATGACGACAAGCAGCTCAACGAGAGTAAAGCCCTCGGCTCGTCCTCTGCCGTCCCTTCCCAGAGAACCTGAGTTCCCCGCCTTCTTGCAGAGGCGGACAGTAACAGAGGCGCAGACTGCGTCGCGACAACGGTTGCGAGGCAACATTGGAATCCCACCGCCTTTCCAGGCATCAGCCTGGGCCCGCAGTCCTGAGAGAACTGAGACTCCGCGTCTTCTCCATAGGAAATTATACGCCTCGTCACGACCTGCGTCAAGGATTCGCACGGAGCGGAGGGGCGGGACCGGTCCTGGCGGATTGTCGGTTTCCCGGGACATAACGAGCCCTCCTTTGATTGACGAGGACGCCCGAGCGGGAATAAGATAACTAAAAAGGTCTTCTTAATCTGCTACCTGCCTGGAGATGAGAAGGTGAAACTGACCGCAAAGTCCGAGTATGCATTGCGCGCCATGGTTGACCTGGCCCGCCGGCCTGGAAAACAGACCACTCTCAGCGAGATCGCGGAGCGGCAGAATATCCCGGCCGCGCTCCTGCCGAATGTCATTCAGGTATTGGCGAAGGCCGGCCTGGTAGAGACGCTCCGTGGTTATGGCGGCGGGGTGAGGCTTGGGCGGACGGCCGAGGAGATCAATGTCCGCATGGTGCTGGAGGCCGTGGACGGCCCTCTGCGGCTTTACCGGTGTAGGACGATTAGGGGCTCATGCCGATCGGGCCAGGAGCGCCGCTGTCCTCTGAGGGCGCTGTGGGATGCGACTCAAGGCCGCATCCTGGACCTCTGGGAGCGGGTCTCTCTCGCGGTTCTTGCGGAAAGCCGGCGTGGGGGGCGCAGTTTGAGAAAGGCAGCGAAGTCTTCGGCGAATTCAGCCGGAGGGAGATAGGAGAAGAGGATGCCAGCGTACAGCACAAAGGTGATGGAACACTTTGCAAACCCGCGTAATGTGGGGGAAATCGAAGACCCCAGCGGGGTTGGGGACGTGGGGAACCCCGTGTGTGGAGACATCATGCGGATGTACATAAAGGTCGGGGACGGGATAATCACGGATGTCAAGTTCAAGACTTTCGGCTGCGGAGCGGCAATTGCCACAAGCAGCATGGCGACTGAACTCATCAAGGGCAAATCAATCGAAAAAGCGCTGCAGGTGACGAACCGTGTGGTGGCAGAGGCCCTGGGAGGTCTGCCCGCAATCAAGATGCACTGCTCCGTGCTCGCCGAGCAGGCCCTCAAGGCAGCCATCAATGATTATCTGAGGCGAACAACCGGCCGAGGTCTTCCAGGCTTTTCCACTGAGGAGCCGGAGCATCCTCACGGGGAGGGAGCAGAAGTTGCGGAGCCTGCGGAAGCGACTGTGAGATGAGACGGGAGGCGCTGCCGGTGCCTTGAGTCGAGCAGGCATCAGCGGCCAGTTGAGGAGATGGAGATGGAGTTCAAGTGCCCGGGTTCAAAGGTCTTCAATCAGCCGACGCCGGAATTCATGCCCTGTCCCAGTTGTCACAATGAAGTGGAGATTTGGACCGACGAGGCAGAGACGAAATGCGGCAATTGCGGCAGCATCGTATCGCGGGCCATGCTGCAGGGCTGCATTGATTGCTGCCCGGCGGCGAAGGAATGTCTGGGCGAATCCCTCTATTCACGTCTGATGGTGTCAAAAAAGAAGCAAGCCTCCGAAGGGACGGGTGAAGCATGAAGCGGGGACCGGCTCAGCGGCCGGTTTCGAGAATCAGGGTAACCGGCCCGCGGTTTATGAGATGCACCTGCATCTTCTGGCCGAAGGAGCCGGTCTCGACCTTCAATCCTCGTTCCCGCAGAGCCTGCACGAAAGCCTGATAGAGGCCGTCCGCCTTGTCCGGCGGAGCGGCATCAGTGAAAGAGGGGCGCCTTCCCTTCCGGCAATCCCCGTAGAGGGTGAACTGGCTTACCACCAGAACCTCCCCGCCGATCTGCTCGACGGAAAGGTTCATCTTTTCCTCCTGGTCCTCGAAAATGCGCAGGCCCGCGATCTTTTCCGCCAGATAGGCCGCCTCCTTCGGCCCGTCCTCGTTCCCTACGCCCAGCAATACCATGAGGCCCGGGCCTATCGAAGCGACGCCTTTCCCCTCAACCATCACTTGCGCCTGGCTTACTCGTTGAACGACCGCGCGCACGCAAGGGCTCCTCTACTCGGCCTTCAGCCTTCCCTCCAGCCGGCCCATGCACTCCTCGAGCTGCTTTGAGCGGATGGCGGCCGTCAAATCCCCGCGGGTCTTTTCGATGATAGAGCGGGTGACATCAGTAGTCCGCTTCAGGCCGCCGGAGATGGCCGCCGGATAGTCCATGGAGACGAGGAGATAATAGATGTCATCCATGGCGGAAAGCATCTCTTCCCCCCAGCCCGCGCCCCGATTGCGAATCTCGTCGAGGATGTGGCGGCGAAGTTCCCCGACGGCCTCGGCCAGGCCGTTGAGATAGGCGGCATAGGAGACTCCGAGAGCATCGGGATCAGGCAGGGGTTCGCGGCGAATGAGGGCATAGGTGGTGTGTGCCTCGGCATGTTCTTTTTGAGCGTCGTGAACAAAGCCCGCCCAATAGACATCCAGATGTTGGGTCAGCGCCCTGTCTATCTGAGAGAGGAGCCCTGCGCTCTTGTCCATGAGGGCGCGGGCCTCTTCATATTCCTCCCGGTGAATCGCGCGGATGGCGTTGGCGGAGTTGCGAATGACCTCCCGGCTGAGGGGGAGGGCCTCTTCCCGCGCCGCATCCTTCGCGTCGAAGGCCGCGCGTATCTTCTCTCCGATCTCCTGCAATACTTTTCTATCCACGTTCATTCCTCTCTCAAGCGAGTTTGTTGTGCCTCGTCACCTCCCCCCGGCGGGGAGGTCGCGACACCGGTTTCTATTAACAGCCGTTTCAGGGCGCGCATATCTTCGCGCAGCAGCCCGCGGCGGGATTCATCGTGCAGGGCAAAGGCCGGATGAAAAATGGGAATGAAGAAGATGCCTTGCTGAAAGAAATGTCTGCCGTGAACCCGGGAAATAGAGAGCTCGGGGGAGATTAGAGAATACATTGCATGTCTGCCCAGGGCGGCGATGACCTTGGGCTTTATGCAGGCAATCTGCCCGACGAGGTAATCGTGACAGGCGGCTATTTCATCCTCCTGAGGATCGCGATTTCCGGCGGGACGGCACTTGACCACATTGGCAATAAAGACCTCCCCGCGGTTCACTCCGATTTCCGCAAGCAGAGTGGTGAGAAGTTGGCCTGCTGCCCCGACGAAAGGGCGGCCCTGGGCGTCTTCCGCCGACCCGGGCGCTTCCCCGACTAACATCAAAGCGGCCTTGGGATTTCCTTCTCCGGGAACAGCATTTCGGCGGGACTGGCTCAGCCGACAGCGGGTGCAGACCAGAATCAGGGAGTGAATCCACTCCAGGAGATCAACGCTCTCGGCTGCGGGAAGCGGGCACAAGCATGTGCCTCCTAAGGCTTAGGATTCAGCCCCAAGTCAGTTAATACCTTGCGAACCTGGTCGCGGCACTTCTCCGAGGCCGGCAGAACGGGCATCCGCGGAGGGCCCGCCGGCAATCCCAGCATTTCCAAGGCCGCCTTCAGCGGCGCGGGATTGGGCTCGATGAAGAGCACCTTGGCAAGCGGCAAGAGACGATAGTGGAGGGAGCGGGCTTCATTCAGTTTTCCAGCGCGAAGCAGTTCCACCATCTTTACCCATTCCCGGGTGGCGATGTGGGCGCTGGCAGCGATGGCTCCTCTCGCCCCAACGGCTGTGATGGGAAGGACCAGGTTGTCGTCTCCGCTGAGGAGGGCGAAATCCGGCGCCCTTTGGATTATCTCCATGTTGTCGGCCATCTCCACTCCGGACTGTTTCACGCCAATTATATTGGGCACTTTCGCCAATTCCAAAATCGTTCCCACCTCCATGAGAACACCGGTCCGCTTGGGGATGTTGTAGAGCACCACTGGAAGCGGAGCGGCCGCGGCGACCTCCTTGAAGTGGGCAATGATGCCCTGTTGGCTTGGGCGGACATAGTAAGGGCACACCTGCAGGGTGGCATCGGCCCCGGCTCTGGCCGCATGGCGGGTCAACTCGAGCGCCTCAGCCGTGCTGTTGGAGCCGGCGCCGGCGATCACGGGGACACGCTTTGCCGTCTGTTCGACTACGATCTCGACAACCCGGCGGTGCTCTTCGTGGGAAAGAGTGGGTGACTCTCCGGTTGTGCCACAGGGAATGAGCCCGCTTACCCCTTCTGCAATAAGATAATCAACCAGCCTTCTCAGGCCCGGCTCATCCACCTCTCCATCTTTGAAAGGGGTAATCAGAGGAACATAAATGCCGAATAACTCCATTGCTCCCCCTCCTCGTCAGAGCACAAAGCGGGAATGCAGCAGCGCTACTGTCGACGCGCGCTGCTCCTCATTCACCAAGAAGGAAACGCTCAGGTCTCCGGCAATGGTTCCGAATACCTCAAGGCCGGCTTCCTTCAAGGCCTGGCTGCCCAGGTTAAGCCACTTTGACTGTTCTCCGCGCAGGTTCTCGCCGACGATAGAGACCAGCCCGCAGCCACCGGGCCTCATGTCGGCTTTCATTCCCCGTATAAAGAGCATCCGTTCCACAATGTCTATCACGTCCCGATACTTCTCTCGCTTTACCGCAAAGCGCGCCTCCCCGGATTCTCGCACCATAACGAAGTGAGTCAGGCGCTCCATATCCAGGTGTTCGGACAACTGCCCGGAGAGTCGGGGGTTGTCGCTCTTGATGCTGAAGAGGGCCAGATTGGCGATGTCGGCAACGCCTGTGGCCTTTCCCGGCTGTGTCGGCGCCGAGGCCGCACCTATCGCAGTGCCGGTCACTTCCGACTGACGAAAATTTCGCACCATGAGCGGCAGCTGGTGTTTCCTGGCCATCTTCGAGGCCTTGTGTTGAAGCACATCCGCCCCCAGCCCGCTCATCTCCACACACTCGTCATAGGAGAGGCGAGAAAGAACCCGCCCCGCTTGCTTCGGGCCGCAGTTGCCCAGGCTTTTCGGGTTGGCGGTCATCACGCCATCCACTTCTTTGAAGATGTGCAGGGGGGTCATCTCCAGTGCATCTCCGAAAGGCAACTGTCCCTTCTGGGAAAGCACCACCGCAAGCGCAACCGCAGTATAGTCGCTGCCCCCCTCGCCCAGGGTGGTAATGGCATGGCGTTCGCTTATCCCCTGGAAGCCGGCGACGAATACCATTTTGCCTTCCTGCAGGGCGCGAAGCACGGCATCCGGCTCAATGCGGATTATCCGCGCCTGGCCGTGATAGACATCTGTAATCAGCCCCGCCTGACCGCCGGAAAGGGCGACCGTGTCATACCCCTTGGCCGACAGCAGGTGGGCCATTGCAACCGTGGATATGATCTCTCCACAGGACATGAGAAGGTCCAATTCTCGCGGGCTGATGTGCGGGTCAATGCGGGTCACCGTGGCCACCAATTCCGCGGTTGAATAGGGCTGTCCAAGCCGGCCTGCCGCGGAGACCACCACCACGGGCCAGTGTCCCCGATCCTTCGCCTCCATGATCCGCTCTGCGGAAAGCAGTTGGCTCTCCTCGGACTCGACACAGGTCCCGCCGAATTTCTGCACAACGACTTTCATTTCGCTTTCCCTGTTTTGGCTTTTGGTTGGAGGAGTCCCATCTCAATCATTTTTTCGCCTATCTGGACCGCGTTCAGAGCGGCGCCTTTTTTCAGGTTGTCCGAGACCACCCAGAGATTCAATCCGTAAGGAACGGTGCGATCCTCCCGGATGCGGCCCACGAAGACCGCGTCCTTGCCGGAGGCTTGACGGGGCAGCGGATAGCCGCCGGGGGCGGGCTCATCAATCACCTTCACTCCAGGCGCGGTTCGCAGAATCTTCTTCGCCTCGGCCGCGGAGAGCGGGGAATGGAACTCCACATTCACTGATTCGCAATGGGAGTTGAATACCGGAACCCGCACACAGGTGGCCGTGATCTGGAGGTTCTCATCTCCCAGAATCTTGCGGGTCTCGTACACCATCTTCAACTCTTCTTTGGTGTAGTCGAGCTCTCCGAAGGCGTCCACCTGGGGGAGGCAGTTGCCGGCGATTTGACAGGGGAAGAGCGAGGGATCCTCGGGTTCCTCCTGCGTCTCTGCGGCTCTGAGCATTACCGCCAGCCGCTCATCCGCAGCCGCCTCATTCACCCTCGCCTCTATCTTCTTGGCAAGCCGGGTCGCCTCCTTATGGAGGGTCGAGACCGGCTCCGAGCCATTGGGCGACATCCCTCGGCCGGAGACCGCCTGGTAGGTGGAGACAACCACGCGCCTTATGCGCGCAGCATCGTGCAGCGGCTTCAAGGCTACCACCAACTGTATGGTGGAGCAGTTGGGATTAGCAATGAGGCCCTCGTGTTTGCGGAGGGCCTCAGGGTTCACTTCTGGAACTACGAGCGGAACATTGGGGTAGAGCCGGTAAGCGGCGGCATTGTCAATGACAATCGCCCCTTGCCGCACCGCGGGCCAGCCGAAATGACCCTCCGCCTTGTCCCCTCCCGCGAAAAAGGCAATATCAACCTCCTTGAAGGCTTCCTCGGAGATTGCCTCGACCGGGCAGGGCCGGCCATCAACGGCGACCTCGCGGGCACGAGTAGCGAAGACCCTTAAGGAGGAAAAGGGAAATTTCCGCTGCTGGAGCGATCGAATCATCTCCTGCCCCACGGCCCTCACGCCAACAACTGCGACCCGGAATTTATTAGCCATACTTATCTCCCCGCATGTGCAGGAATGATAGCAATCACTGCAATTGACTGTCAAGGATTGGAAGTCGTCATGGATTGGAAGTCGTCAGTGAAAACCGTGGGGTCTTACAGAGTCTCTTATATTAGAGTAACTATTTGCAGGAAGCGTGGCACGGGCTTCCAGCCCGTGAAAACTGGCTTCATGGGCAAGATGCCCATGCCACTTCCTGTTACCATAATATACGAGTCTCTGTAGAGCCTATCCCAAAATTCAACTCTGAACTTCCTGGGGGACGAGCCAGCGATTCGTCCCCCAGACCCCCGCGCTTGCTTTTTCGTCTTCCTTCTCGCCTCTGGGCGAGAAGGAAGGGCAAAAACCGGGAGGGGAGTCTGAGGGGGAAACCGGTGGCTTCCCCCTCAGGAAGTCTGCAGTTTGCATTTTTAGGATAGGGTCTCAGTCCGCGTCAGCGAGGAAGTTGCTCCAGCCTCTCCCGGCGATATTGCAGAGGCGGTGTTGATCCCCCTTCTCGGAGAATCTGCGCACCGGGGAAGGCTTCCAGGTGGAGGACGGAGGGTTCCATGATAAGGGCCGATCCGCAGATGGGTGCCGCGCGGAGTTCAATGCGCCGGCCGTCTCCGGGCGTGGGAACGGGGAGATGCTGCGCCCAGAATAGTTGACCGACAAACTGCTCCGCTTGTCTGACGCTCGGGCGATCATGGCGCGTGGGACGGCCGCTGATTTCCATCAGGTAGGAATCGAGGAGTTTGGGCCAGAGTCTCTGAAAGAGCGAGGGTTCGCAAAAGATATCAACCGCCAACCACTCCCGCCCGTAGGCCACCACCACACCGCAGATGTTATCTCGCATCTTTGGCAGAGCGACGAATTTCTCCCGATATGGAGTGATCTTCTCTTGCACCCGCTCGCTTCTTCCCAATTCGGCAAGCGATCCTGCCGGTGCGCCCGCAGCACGCTGAGCATCTGCAACTGAGGCCCATACCTCGTGCTGGCTCTTGGAGGCAACCGCTCTCTGCCGAACCGAAGAGGGGGCGACAAAACCGCCGGAGCGAAACTCCTTGCTGCCTACCCAGCGGCCCTGCTCAACACACCATACGGCCATTTCCGTTCTGCTGTGCGGCGGCAGGAGAATGTCATCACTCACCATGCGGTCCTGTTTTGCTCCGCCGAGGGCTTCTCCAGCCATCAAGAAGATGTGCCGGTCGCTTCGATTGCGGGCAATCACGCGGTTGACCTCACCCCCGCCAATCTCACTGATGCTCAATACTCCCTTGGAAAGGGCCTCATCCAGAATGAGCACCTGGTCGAAACTGCGGATGGGGCTGAGCCTCACCGGGAAAATCGTCAGCCCTTCCTGATGCCAGGGCTCTTGGATCTCTGCAGAACGCAGCATCGCCTCCACCGGATCAACCAGCGGAGGCCGGGGGACAATCGTGGGACGCTTCGGCGGGGGCGATAGGGCCCAGGCCAGGCCTGCTCCCAGGCAAAAGAGGACAACCAGCAAGGTTTCAAGTTTTCTTCTCATTTCTCTTTCCTCCGAGAGCTTAGACCTCGGCGAAGAGAGAAATGTTCCATGCCTCAAGGAGCCAGTTTAATCAGTATATTGGGCCAGGAATCCCCGGCCATGAGGCCGCTGCCCGCGAGCGCCAGAAGGGTGAATTTCTCGGGATGGCGGGGCCCGTCATCATCTCCGACGAGTAGGTTCATCGCAAAGAGGTCTCCGGGCTTCAGCGGCAGCGGGGAAAGCGAAGCGTCATCGAAGATCAACTCATAGGTAGTGACCCCATTGGCTCGATTTGATCCTATTGAGACATTCGGGGCAAGGCGGTGCTGCCTTGCCGCCAGCGGGTCGCTGAGCAAGTAGAGTTGCGCGCCCGCCGGACTCTGGCATCCTACATATTCGTAGAGGCCGCGTCCCCCCATCGTTCCGGTCTTATCGAAGGGGTTCAGGAAGAGCCTGAAATGATCAACATCCCACTCCACCTCGGCCCCGGCCGCAGGCCTGGTGATGAGATCATCCCTCACTTCCAAGGCGAGATAAAATCTTCTCTCTGACCACAGCAGTCGAACAGATGCGGAAAAATCAGCCGCAGACTGCGGTTCGCTTCCAAGTCGGTTAACCAGTGGGATGGGTTCTACATCCTTCCATTCGTTCAGTTTCCCGTCTGCTACAACTGGCGCTTGCGCACGAGCGACCTCCAATTTCCTTACTACGGGCAAACCGCGGGTCAGGCGCACAGGTTTGTGCTCATACCCATAGAAATAGTCCAGGCTGCAGTAGGGGGGCGGCCCCAGCAGCGACGTGGAATCTTCGGTCTTCACCCAGAAGTCAAGTGTCAAATCCTTGAAGCCCGGCAGGCTGTAAAGGCTGTAAGTCTTGTCAAAGTTCCAGCCGCGGGAAGGAGCATTCCAATCCAGCCGCCCTGCGAGAGTCAGCGGACTCCGGTTGGGAAAAGAGACGTGCACCTCCGTGTCCACGGCCTTTCCCACTTGCGCTTCCAGGGTGCTCAGCCGGATTTGTCGGCGGGCGGCAAGAATGGCGGCTCGATTTTGCCTGAGGATGGCATCTGGAGGAAGTGATTGCTCGTCAGCCTTCATGACCGTGACAGCATATTGCCCTCCCTCCACCCGGACCAGCAGCCAGTGATGGAAGCCGCCCACTTCCGGAGGTTCCGTGATCTCCGCTCCCCCTCCGCCGGTAATGAAGTAGGAGATGCCGTCGCGCGGTTCTAGCATCTCAAAGCGGCCGTAGTGAGCGGCGAATACGGCCTTTACCGGATAGCGCTGCAGGAGCCGATGCACTGGCTCCCAGTTGGCGCTGGATTCGAGGAAAAGGGGCCTGTGGAGAAAGACGAAGATGCTCTTCGCCTGGCCGGAGGCGCCGAGGTCCCATTTCAGCCACTCCCGCTGGGCGCCTGTAATGCCTTTTCTCGTATGCTGCTCTGTATCAAGGAAGATGAAGTGGGACTCGCCGTAGTCAAACGAATACCAGCGCGGCCCGATGCGTTCCTCCCATAGCCCTCGGCTGGCCTCGCTCCAAATGTCGTCATCACCCGGCAGCGCGGCCACTGGAAGCCGGCAGAGGGCGGCAGCGGCGGAAAACTCCTCCCATTCCCTGGAGGCTGTGGCCAGATTGTGACCCCGAATCAGGTCGCCCAGTAGCGCGAAAAATGCAGGTTGGCGGTCATTCACCTGGGAGATGATCGTGCCAAATTGTGGGGACTGAATGTATGGAAGAGCATCCCGGGTATTCCCGGCTACCGCAAAGTGGAAGGGCTCCGCTGTCCGTCTCTCTCCCTGCAAGCGAGAAAGGGAATCTGAGAGCCGGGAGGCTGGGTTAGCCGGGAAGAGAGCAAGGGAAAAGATTATCAAGGAAAAAAGCGGGACCAGGCGCCGACCTCCTCGGTTTGGAAGGTTGAAGGTGCTGTTCATCTTTCGCTCCTATTCGTGTCAGGGCTTTCCTCCTCCAGGCCGGCAAGGCGGCAGGTCCGACGGACCCGTTCCAAATATGCGCCAAAGTTGATCTTCTTCACAAACTGCTCGCTCGCGAGATAAGGCAGGCGGCCGAAAATAGGCCGTTCTCTGGCGGGCTTTTCATGGACTCCCCCCAGGCAGCGGGCGATGTTGAAGTAGCCGTTTGCATCGCGGCCGTCCAGGGCATATTTGTCATTCAGGTATATCGCCGCTTCCCAGGCTTCTTCGGGGGAAGCCGACCACTGCATAATCTTCTTCGCCCACAGCGGCCTCAAGGAGGGAGGGATGCGCCCCGCGGCGAGGAGTTCCCTCTGGGCGGCATTCCAGAGGGGATCCTGAGTAGAGGCGGTCTCCAGTTCCTCGCGACGGTAAAGGGTGGGGCGGGGATCGGCGCGGTGAGAATCGAGGGTCTCTTTTGCCCAGGCAGCCATAACGACGGGTGAATCGTGATCCGGATGATGGCAGCAGAAGTTCATGGCCAGTTCTCGCCAGATAAGAAGATTCTCCAAAAAGGCCTTCTTCGCCGCTTCTGGAGCCCTGGCTCTTTGGACCTCCAGGGCGACTCTCCCTGCCCAGATCTGGCCAAAATGCAGATAGGGGCTCAATCCGCTTCCTCCGTCTAAACCCGGCTCTGTGCACGACCCCGGGTATGCTGCGAGACCCCTGCGAACAAAATCATGGAGCCGCTTCTCCGCGGCTTTAGGGCCGCCCTGCAGAAGCGGCGACGGAACAACATTTGTGTGCAATCTCGATGAGGCAACCAGGCTCATAACTTCAGTCTCGGCCAACTCGATCCTCTTGGGCACCCGAATTTTCTGTCCGCTTATCCGGAGTTTCGGAGTGGCAATCTCTGGCGGATGGCGCCGCCACAACAAAGAGGCTCTTCTCTTCATCTGTGCTATATTTGCGATTTCCCCCTGCCAGGCGCGCATGGGGACAACGGCTTCGCTGTCCACTGCAAGGAGCGAGACAGCAAGCCTGGCCGCAGCGCGCTCCCGCAGCATCCGCTCATATCCCACCAGGGCTTCCTCCACCACAACCAGGCAGGGGTCCAGTTCCAACTCCATTCTCTGGATTCCGTCGGCCGGCGATTCGATGCGAGATACGAAGGGCACCCCCCTCTTCTCCAGTTCAGCCGCCGTCTCTTTGATGCCGGAGAAGATAAAAGTGAGCGAGCGAGGGCTGCTCATGGGAAGAGATTCATCAACTGCGAAGTAGCAGACCAGGGGCTTGAGGAGGGAGTTTGCCTGTTCTATGGCATAGACAAGAGCGAGGTTGTCCTTTGCGCGTTGTGCCCTTTCCATCCAATAAATTACACAGCGGCCTCTCGGGTTTATAGGGCCCTGGTTAAGAGCGCGGACGCGCTGTTCCATTTTCCTTCCTCAGCAGGCACTATTGTAGATAATATAGGCCAAGCGCACACTTGTATAGAGGGAACTTGTCTTGACAATCCAACGTAAGCCGCCGTAAAATCTAGTGTCGCCAAGGTTCGAGTCTAGCCATACTCACTCAGACCGGAGAGCCAGGAGGCTTAGAGTATGCAAAGAGAATATTCCCAGGAGAGGGAGGGCCTCAAACCAGTTGATCCCTTCGCCCTTTTGGAGCGTCTCAGGTTGACCACCGGTAAGGCGGCGGAGTTCTGCGGTGTGTCTCGACGGCAGCTCTGCTACTGGACCGACATCGGCCTCGTCTCCGCCGTGGAAGGAGAGGACGAAGAGGAAGAAGAGGTGGAGGAGGCCGCCTCTCGAAGGGTTTATGATTTCCCCGCGCTCTACAAGATCATGCTCATCAAACAAGTCCTCTCAAAGGTGAAAGGCCTGCGGCGAGCCGCGAAGGAGATAAACGATTTTCTGCAGCAGCGAAGTCGGGAAGCGGAGGAACTCCGCGCCTCGATTGATAAGAAGCGCGAGACCTTCCTATCTCAGCAGGCCGACAAACTGGAGGGGCTCGCCGGCCAGATAAGAGACAGACTGCCGCAGCTGCGAAGCCGCGATAAACTCCTCTACATATCCGAAGGCCTCAGCCCCCTCCAGGAACTGGCCCAGATGATCTCCTCCGGCGATACGGTTCTGGAGGAGGACCCCGCCGCCTGCCTGAGGCTGGCTTCTCTGGCAGAGCAGTTGGAGGCCAGACTGGACAGCCTGTCAGAGGGCTAATGAGTCTTGTGAATTATGGTTACACGGTACTGAATTCCGGGCGGGCGGCAGCAATGTCCCTCGGCGTTGCTCGGGACGGTGAGCGAAGTCGAACCGCCGCCCCTACAGGTAATCGCCCTGGTGGGAGGCTGTAGGGGCGGATTTGAATCCGCCCGAATGTTCGTAACTCTAATAGACGAGACTCATTAGGCGGGGCCGTGGCCGGCCTCTTCCCAGGGTTTTCCCGACGCCGATGTCGTGACCGCCCCGTTTGTTTATCTTCGCATGCAGGGATCACAACCGCCCCGGCAAGAAGGTCATTTCTGCTGCGAAGCAGAAAAGGAATAGTCACCCATGGTCAGGCTGGCGGAGATAGTCGAAGCGTTGTTTGACCTTGCTCCTCCGGAACTCGCCTCGGAGGGGGACAACAGCGGCCTTCAGGTCGGTGATTTGAAGGCCCGGGTGAGTCGGGCGATCGTGGCGCTGGATGTAAGTACAAATCTCATCCGGCAGGCGCGTGCCCAAAGGGCTCAACTTGCGGTAGTTCATCACCCGCTGATATTCACTCCCCTGAAATCAATCTCGGCCGATTCCTATCCGGCAAGGATGGCAATGGAGGCCATTCGAGCCGGCCTGGCAATTGTTGCAATGCACACGAACCTCGATTACGCCCCGCGGGGAGTAAATGACAGGTTGGCCGAGACCCTGGGCTTGAAAGAGGTGCGCCCTCTGCTGCCATGGGGAAAAGGCGGACTCTTGAAATTGGTGGTTTTCGTCCCGCAGGAAAGCCAGGGGCGTGTGCGCCGGGCGATGTGCGAGGCGGGAGCAGGAGAGATCGGCAATTACCGCGCATGTTCTTTTCGCTCCGCCGGGACCGGGACCTTCAGGGCGCAAGAGGGCGCCCATCCCTCCATCGGAAAGGTCGGCAGGATGGAAGAAGTGGCCGAAGATAGGCTGGAGGTGCTGGTGGAGAAGCATTGCCTGCCCCGAGTGCTCAAAGCAATGCTGGCCGCTCATCCTTACGAGGAGGCGGCCTACGATCTCTACCCGGTGGAGAACTTCTCTCCGGGGGCAGGGCGGGGACGCGTGGGCAGGCTGCCGCGAAGCCTCTCTCTGAAGAGTCTGGCCAGACGCGCAGAGGAGGCCCTGAACGCCAAGCAGGTCCGAATAACCGGCGATCCCGGCCGCAAGATTACGACCGTCGCGGTAAGTTCGGGGAGCGCCAGAGGGATGGTGGAGGCCGCCAGGAGAATGAACGCGGATGCTCTGCTGGCAGGGGAGATTCCCCATCACGAGCGCCTGGAGGCCGCGGATGACGGTTTGGGAGTGATTGAGTTAGGACACGGGCCCAGCGAGAGGCCGGCCGTCTGGGTCTTGGCCGAATGGCTGGAGCAGGCCTTCGGAAAGAGGCTTGAAGTCATCAGGTATGATCCCGGGGAGGTCGGAGAGTGAGAGAAGAACTGCTGAAACTGTGTCAAGTCCAAGAATTGGATCTCGCTATGGACAAGAGAGAGAAGCTCCTGGCGGGTCTGGATGACGGGCAAAGCGCAAAGGCGGAAGTAGAAAGGCTGAACGCGGAACTGGCCCAGGCCGGTCAAAACAAAAAGCAGACGGACAAGGAGTATTTCGACCGGGAACTGGAACTGAAAGGGATCGAAGCAAAGAGGAAAAAGGCTGAAGACCTGATGTACAGTGGAAGGGTCAGCAACCTGAAGGAACTGAAAGACCTTCAGCAAGAGGTCGAGATGTTCAAGAGGGAGATAGATGTGCTCTCCACCCGTGTGTTGGAACTGATGGATGAACAGGAAGAGCACCGCAAGAAGGAAAAGGAGAGCCGGGCCGCGCTTGAGCAAGCGCAGAAGAGTCTGCAAGCGGTCTTGGGGGAATACGAAGCGACCAGCGCCCGGCTAAAAGAGGAGATCGTCTCCCTGCAGTCACAGCGGCAGGAACTTGCTCAGACCATCTCCCAGCCGCTTCTGCGCCGCTATGAACAGATGCAATCAAAGCAGGGGATTCTCGCCGCCGTTGCCATGAAGAATGAGGTTTGCGCCGGCTGCCATGTCACCATCCCCAGCCATCTGATGAAGGCGATCAGAGAAGCCCAATCTGTCCAAACCTGTGACTCCTGCGGCCGCATGCTCATCTGGGCCGTCGCAGAGGAAGAGGAAACAGAGGCAGAGCAATGACGCGAGACGAGATTCTGCGGAGACTTAACGAGCATCGCGCCGACCTGGAGCGCCTTAGCGTGAAATCCCTGGCGCTCTTCGGTTCCATCGTGCGCGGCGAAGAAGGGCCGCGCAGCGACATTGACCTGCTGGTGGAATTTGCTGGGCCGGCCACATTCGACCAATACATGGATCTCAAGTTCTTCCTGGAAGACCTGCTCGGCCGCCCAGTGGATCTGGTAACGCACGGGGCGCTAAAGCCGCGGCTGAGGCCCTACATAGAGAAAGAGGCCATTCATGTTACGTGATTATCGAGTCTTTCTCGAGGACATTCGTGCCTGCTGTGAAAAGGTCCTGCGGTATGCTCGCGGCAAGACCTTTGCGTCTTTCGTGAACGATGAGCAGGCCTTCGACGCAACAGTGCGCAACCTGGAGATCATCGGGGAGGCTGCCAAGCACATCCCTCAAGAGGTACGGGATCGCTATCCAGAGGTTGAGTGGCAGAGAATCACCGGCCTCCGCGATATTCTGATTCATGCGTATTTTGGAGTAGACCAGCAGATTCTGTGGGATATCGTGCAGAATCACGTTCCGCGGCTCTTCGATCAGGTCGGAGCAATCCTGGCACAGGAGGGACAGACATCAGACTCACGCTGATCTGATAAGGCAACTTAGATTTCGTCAAAAAAGGGAGGCAGGAACACTACAATATCAGAATCAAGTGACGTCATGGCAAATAAAATAAAGATTCGTGCCAGTAAGGCTGAGGTTTTCGCCCAACTGGATAATTCAGTCACTGCAAGGAACGTGCTGGCCGCGCTTCCGGCGGAGGTATCGGCAAATCTGTGGGGAGATGAAATTTATTTCACCTTGCCGGCGGAATGTTGTCAGACGAATATGAAAGAGGTCGTGGAAAAGGGCGACATCGGCTACTGGCCGCCGGGGGAGGCGATGTGCCTATTCTTCGGGCCCACTCCCGCCAGCCGGGGAAATGAAATCCGCCCGGCCAGCAAGGTGCACGTATTCGGTAAGATTCAGGGCGACCCGACGGTTCTGAAGGCAGTCCGCCAGGGAGAAGAACTCACCCTCGAAAGAGCATAGAACCCCGGGAGCATTCTTACCGCAAAGCCGCAAAAGGCTACGTCGCCCGCGAAGGCGGGGCGCAAAGAAACTGTAACCCGAATAGTCTCTGCGTCCTCCGTGTCCCTGGGCTCCGTAGCTTTAGCGAAGGAGGCTCTGCGGTGGAATGATCACTTACCCGCAACAGCCTCCTTGAAGGCGTGAAGATTGGCCGGCGGACAGTCGGTGGGAACCGCGCACCCTGGGGCGACAATCAGTCCTCGGCCGCCCGTCGCCTCAATCGCCTCGCGTATTTCGTCCTTCACCTGTTGCGGCGCGTAGCCGCCAATCTCCATTTCGTTTACCCCGGCCGCGATGCAGCCAGAATAGGATTTTCTCGCTTCAGCAATTGACGGCGGCGTCAGATTCGAACTCCAGGAGAGGACATTGAAAGACAATCTCTCCCAGAGTTTCCAGTGCAGACCTGCGCCATGGAGGTGAAGGACGTTCAGGAAAGCGATATCCTCCACCTGCTCCAGTATCTGCCGGTCATAGGGCAGAAAATCCTTCTCGTAGGCTTCTTCGCTCATCACATCCGCCGTGGCTCCTTGAACCGCCAAATAGATTCCTGCCGCGCCCTGCCGGACGAGGGTTTCCGCCCACAGGGAAAGCGTCTCAGCAATCCGCCGCAGGCCGATGTGAAACTCCTCTGGGTTCTCTCTCAGCAATTCCAAGGTCCGCCCGCCGGTAATCTTCTCCGCGTAGGCGAAAGGGTTGAATACCGTGTCTATTACGGGCGCCTCATCGCCGATTTCCGCCAGAATCAATCGAATTGCCTCCAGGTGGCGCCCAAGGTTCCCCTCGTTTGGCTCAACGACCGGCACGCATCTCCATTCCGCCAGGGTCTCGGCTTTTCCCATTCCCTCCGGCAAGTCATAGGGTATATCGTGCATCACTTTCAGGAAATCCGGATCATAGGCGCGGTAGAACTCCAGTTCAGCCGTAGCGAGTTTCTCTCCCGCCCGATCTGCGAGCGGAATATCGAGAAAGTGATACCAGAAACTGTAAGGCAGGCGGTCAACCGCCTCTCCTGCCAGGGCCGCCCTGAGGCGCTCAAACTTTGTCATCCTCACTCCTTATGAGACTCTTGCAAGAGGGAAGCGGCCAGGCGCTCGCCCGCCGCGCGGGCCTGGGCAAGTGCCTCAGGCCGACTGCCAATCTCGCCATGATCGGAAATTCCGCGGAAGAGCACTTCGTCGGAATATTTGACCTCGAGGCAGTGAAAAAAGGACTTCACTTCCAGCCTGACGGCATCGAAGGTATGCGGCAGGTTCGTGCCTCCCACTGCAATGACCAGGCCCATGCGCTTTTTCTGAATGGGCTTAGAGAGGCGATACTTGCGCACCCAGAATGGCTGGCAGCGGTCAACCAGGGCCTTCAACTGCGCCGGCAGCCCCATGAAGAATACTGGAGCAGCGAGCACGATTCCCTCCGCCGCCTCCAGTTTCGGATAAACCTGAGTCATATCATCGTGTACTACGCACTCACCCGTGCGTTCACAGCCGGCGCAGGCAAGGCATGGGCCTATCTTCAGTTTGGCGACAAGGAGTTTCTCAGTCTCCGCCCCACGGCTTGCTGCCCCGGCAAGGGCCTGGTCGAGCAGTAAAGCGGAATTGCCCTTCACCCTCGGGCTTCCCATTATGCCCAGAACCTTCACCTGGAGCCTCCGCTGTTCCTAAAGGGCATTTTCCAATACCCATATTTCCGTCTCCGCGGGCAGGCTTTCCGCGGTAATCTCGACCTCGCTGCCGCCTATCCGCTTGACTCGCTCTTTCCCCCTGAGAAACTCATCTACGGGGGCGATGGGGAAACCCGCCTTCGGGGTCTTATAGTGCATCGGAATACAGATTCGCGGCGCAAGCACCTGCACCACCCTTGCGGCCTGAGTGGCATCTATGGTGAAAAAGCCTCCTACGGGCAGCATCAGCACTCCCACCTCGCCGATTTCCCGCGCCTCCTCCGGTGAGAGAAGATGACCCAAATCTCCCAGATGGCAGAGGACAATGCCGTCAACGCGGCAGGCGGTGATGATATTCTCTCCGCGCTCTACTCCACACTGCAAATCATGATAAGAGCGATGGCGCTTGAACTCGATTCCACGCAGGCTTTGCGATTTCCCGCCTTTGACGACCTCAGGCTGGCCCGGCACCGCGGCGACGCAGCTGTGGTCGGCATGGTCATGGCTCACCACGACGATGTCGGCCGGCTCCTGAAATCGCCCATACCCGATGGCGCCATTGAACCCGCCGGGTTCATAAGGGTCAAACTGAATACGGGTGCCGTCCACGGCGGTGATGAGAAACGAGGCATGTCCGAGATATTTGATTTTCATCCCTTTCCTCCGCCCCTCAGATTTGAATGGAAGACAGGGTTCTTTTGAGAATCTCTGCAGATTCCATGAGGGCAGCGCGTTCCCGCTCCGAAACGGCCGGCTCAACCACCTCCAGCGCCCCCGCTTTTGCCACAATGGTAGGCAGACTCAAAGAGACGTTCTGAATCTCCATCACGCCTTGTTGAAGAGTCGAAACCGGCAGCAGTGTGCGCCGATCATTGGCAATGGCTTTCAATAGGTGAGATATGGCAAGACCGACGCAGAAACCAGCCCCGCCCTTGAGGCGGATTGCGTCAGCCCCGCTGGTCTTCGTCTTCTGAAAGATCTCTTCGGCCGCCGCAGGAGTAAATCCGGGCAAAGAAGCCAGCGGAATCCCATTCACAGATGCCGATGACCAGATCGGCACCATGGAATCACCGTGTTCGCCCAAGATCAGCGCCTCTACTTGGGTCTGGTCGAGGCCGAAATGTTCGCCAATGAAGGAGCGGAAACGAGCCGTATCCACCAGGGTTCCCAGGCCGATGATTCGCGGCGGCGGAAGCGGGCAGAGTTTCGTCGCCAGATAGGTGAGGATATCCACGGGGTTGGCGACAACCAGGAGGAGGGCGTCCTTCCTCCAGCCGGCGCGGTTGATCTCTTCCAGCAGGTTGCGAAAGAGTCCGACATTGCGATTGATGAGGCCCAGGCGGGATTCATCCGGGCGGCGGCGCAAACCTGCGCAGTGAATTATGACCTCACATTCGGCCGCCTCCCGCAGCTCCGCGGCGCGTATCTTCTGCGGAGAGGAAAGGCTTGCGCCATGCCTCAAATCCAGGGCTTCACCTTCGGCCTGCTCGGTTGCAGAATCAACCAGCAGTATTTCCGTCACATCTCCGGCCATTTGAAGAGCAAAGGCTGCGCTCGAGCCGACCCTGCCTGCGCCTCCAAGAATTGCGACTTTCATCTTCCCAGAAGCCTTTCTGATTGGTTGGCGATATTGCTTCCTCGCGCGGAACTCTACTCCGCAGAAAGGAGTTCAGGCAGGAAGGCTCGTATCCAGCCCAAAATCTCCTCCTCTGAGACGGACGTGGTGCGGCCCGCGTCATACTCCATCATGATCGCCTCGTAAATCCTAGCGACCGCGGGATGCTGTTTGTCTAAGCGCGCCTCACCGGCGAGCCGGAATCTCTGATTTATCCAGTGGACAATGCCGGCTAGGCCGGATTTGTCGGTTATCGCCACCTGGGGCGGACGCCCCAATATCTTCTCGGTATCGAAGATATTGTAGATCTCCTCATCTTTGCTCAGGCCGTCGGCGTGGATGCCGGCGCGGGTGAGGTTGAAGTCTCTTCCCACAAACGGCTGATTTGGCGGAATCTGATAGCCCATTTCCTCCTCAAAATAGCGGGCAATCTCGGTAATCACTTGAGTATCCATTCCATCCGGGGTGCCCCGCAGGCCGATATACTCGAAGACCAGCGCTTCGATCGGCGTGTTGCCGGTGCGCTCCCCGATCCCCAAGAGGGTTCCGTTCGCCGCGCAGCAACCGTAGAGCCACGCGGTAGTCGCGTTGATAAGCACTTTGCAGAAATCGTTGTGGCCGTGCCATTCCAGCCACTCGCTTCGCACCTGCCCGTGGCGCACCAGGCCGTAAATCAAACCCTTGACGCTCCGGGGCATCGAGGCCCCGGGATAGGTTACCCCGTAGCCCAAGGTGTCACAGGCGCGAATCTTTATCGGGATCCCGCTTTCCCTGGAGAGCTGCATCAATTCTTGCACAAAGGGGACGACGAAGCCGTAGAAATCCGCGCGGGTGATGTCCTCAAGATGGCAGCGTGGAGTTATCCCCTCCTCCAGCGCCGCGCGGACCGTGTCCAGGTACATATCAATCGCCTGGCGGCGGCTCTTTCTCAGTTTCGTGAAAATGTGATAATCCGACACCGAGCAGAGTATGCCGGTTTCTTTCAATCCCATCTCTTTTACCAGGCGGAAATCCTCCTTGGTGGCGCGAATCCATCCTGTGACCTCAGGGTAACGATAGCCTTTCTCCAGGCAGCGCGCGACGGCCTCTTTGTCCTTTTCCGTGTAGAGGAAAAACTCACTGAAGCGGATCTTCCCCTTGGGCCCTGCCAGCCGATGGAGCATGTCGTACAAGTCAACGATCTGCTTCACGGTGAAAGGCGGCCTGGCCTGCTGACCATCCCGGAAAGTGGTGTCACTGATCCAGATCTCCGGCGGCGGCTGCATCGGCACAATCCGATGGTTGAAGGGTATCAAGGGGGGAGAAGTATAGGGAAAGACCTCCCGATAAAGCACAGGTTCGGCGGGCTCCTGGAGTTCATAACGATAGAACTCTGACTCCAGCGTGTTGGAGCGCGCGTCCAGCCTGAGGTTTCCTACCTTTTGTTCCTGCATACGAGGCTTCCTCCTGAATCAACCGGATGGATTCGACAACTCTTTTCGCCGCGTGGCAAGGGTTCGCCTTCCGCGCCTTCTCCATTTGTGTATAGGAGAAGCAGGAAAGCAGGCCTTTTGATAGAATTCAGTCCTCCAGCGAAGACAGTGTGAATCTGGCTGTGCGCTTCGCGGTTTTGCTTCACTGTAGGGCGGGGTCTCCCTGCTTCGCGGGCTTCGTAGCCCTGCTTCGCAGGGCGAAGTAGCCTGACCCCGCCGAAGAGGCACAGGAATCATGAAGATTGCTTATCTTGACTGTCTCTCCGGCATTTCAGGGAACATGCTCCTGGGCGCACTCATTGAACTCGGAGTGGGGGAGGAGGCCCTCCGCGGCGACCTCGCGGCTCTGGGCCTGGCAGATTGGGATTTCAGGATAGCACGGGTCAAGAGGGGGGCGCTCTCCGCCACCCTGGTGGAAGTGGTGGTGACAGGCTCGCAGCCCCACCGAAGCCTTTCCGAGATCCTTTCCATTATCGAAAGGAGTCCGCTGCCGGCTGCGGTGCGAGAGAAGGCGTCTGAGGTCTTCCGACGCCTGGCAGAGGCCGAGGCCAAGGCCCATGGAGAATCACCGGAGCAGATACATTTTC
>Ga0299915_10000446_pt1 | contig 31164 bp, 19 predicted proteins | sample RVTome_13_FD_200263 | JGI IMG/M metagenome (GOLD analysis project Ga0299915, IMG submission 200263) | Soil microbial communities from uranium-contaminated site in the Upper Colorado River Basin, Wyoming, United States - RVT92D227 (version 2) ...
TTGTTTGAGTTCTTTTTTTCCTGAAATTAGTTCAACTATATATAAACCGGAAGCGCAGGACTCGGCATTCCATAAGATCCTATGCACTCCCGGAGAAAGAGGGGGAAACGTATATTCCTGAATCTTCTGACCCAGGATGTTGTAGATAGTGATGGTGGCTCCCATTTCAGCCGGTACCGTGAACGGAATAACTACGACGCTATTGAACGGATTAGGATACGGTGGAAGTAGAGCAAATTCGGTAGGAATTGGTTTGAGTTGATAGGAGAGTACCGGCACATACGGATAGCTTTCGCCCCAGGGACCGCCCCAGCAGCCGATGTCATTTCGCGTGGAATCCACGTCATTGAAAAATGGGTCGGGATCACCGGAGTCGATACAAGGGGAACCAAAGGATAGACGAAAATCGATGGTATCCTGAACCATTGGATCAAGGTACAAATTGGTGGAATCAGGGATGCAATTCACAAAATCGGAATCGTTACCAAAGAAATCGTTGTAGCTGATGTCCTCAAACGGCGGATGAGAATAGTGCATCTCAATACCGATTTCGTTTGAAAGGAAAAGATTGTTTCGTAAAGACACCTCAATTGGTGGATTCGAGAATCCCGCCCCCTGATTCGTGTCGAAGAAAAGATTGTTGCTTACCAATACGGTATCTGCGCTGTATATGCCTGCGCCGTCCCCGCCAGAAAAGATATTATTTGCCATTCTACCCGAAGCACCGTTAATGTAGTAAACGCCACTGTTAGTGTTGGCTATTCGGTTTCGGATAAATTGCAACTCACTATTATATTCTGCACGCCCGTATCCACCATCTATCAACGTGCATTCTTCGACAATACCTTGAGAGTCATGACGAAAATCAAAGTGACTGCCCGTTGAAGTATGATCGAAATATTCCGAACGTGTCTTGGACACTGTGGCAGATGAGTAAGCTACCCGTACGAATGTATTTGGCATATCATGATATATCAGACTTTCGCAGCTGTCCACCAATGCCCAGGAATTGTCGTCAATATAAACGCCGAATCTACTGTCTACTATGTTGGAGTGTCTGATCATGACATTGCTCTGAGAATCGGCCACTACCCCATAATAGGGATTTAGGAGGAAAGCGAAATTGATTTTCGATGTATCGATTTCAGAACCAATGCATTGAATACCTCGCCATGCCCAAGCTAATGAATCCCCAAATTCCGGCAGGAAACGGATGGTGTCTTCCGGGGTGCCCACCGCATCGAGTTTACCTCGAACCACGAATCGATGCCGCAGATCTTCGACAGGTTCCCACTGGAACCGGATTTCCACCCCGGGTTCGATGATTAGGCTATCCCCGGATGGCACCACCACATCCTCCACCACCATGTATGGCGACCGATCCCGGGTCAACACCCCCGTGACTTCCCCTGCCAGGATCGTGTATGGACTGACCAGGACATCGACTTCCTGAGAATCCCTTTGCGCCGAACCATCCTCCACCCAAACTCCAAACGCGAAATCCCCTTGCCCTTGCGGCACTCTGCCTGACACTACCGCAGTCTTGTCTTCGAAATCGATTAGCTCATCGACCCGATGCAGCCACCCCGGCAAATTCCAGAATCCAAAGTTCAACGGTCCGAAATCATCGGTAGCACGCGCCACATACCGGAGCGTGGTTCCCCGCTGCACATTGACTTCCACCGGAGATACGATCGCCGGAGGATTGTCGATCCGATGATCGAAGAAATAGCATCCCATGTCGGCTCGGGTTCCGTCCGGGTCAAGGGGTGAAGCCGGATCACCAGCATCGATACAGGGGGAATTGGCTTGAAGCTGGTAATCATACGGACTTCCAGCCCGGAAACAGGGGTCAAGGAAAATGTTGCCCGTATCTAGCTCACAATTATGGGTGGCTATTGTAAGGTTGTGGAAATCGTTGTATCTGATATCGGATGCATTAGGGCTAGAGCTATAGATTCCGGTGCAGTTTACACCATCACCCACGATAATATTATTCAAGATCTGTTGCGGGATCAATGACGTAGAAAGATAGATCCCTCTGTCATCGCAGATGATGGTGTTGTTTTCGATAATATTCACACCTTGTCCGTAAATAGCAATACCGCGCGTGTCCGAGGTAACCAAATTGGCCAAAATAGTGGCTTCACAATCATATATGTCAATCACACCGGAAATACGATTCTCCTGTATGGTGGCATACGAGTCGTACACTAGGATACTTCCGCCGAATTGATTATCTTCAATCGTATGAACACCGAAACGTGTCTGGACATTAAGCTCAACGGTATTGTCGAACCAATGGGTGTTGGTAGCATAAGTTGAGCCGCTTTCCAGCTGATTATCGTAAATCTCTACGTCGTTGCCGTGGTCAATGGAAAGAGTCCTGATAGTATTGTCATGGATGGGTGACATTTGCTGATAATATGTTGATAGTGTAACATCCTGCCCCACGTTGTGCTGGAAAACGGCACTTCCGTAGTACAGAAGCACCGTTCCACCATGAATTGTATTGCACGATAGGGTGTCTGATTGCTGATAACACCGAATCGGGGTAGTGCGTGCGATTATCCTGCTGTGTGTCAAGACCACGTGACCGTAATGGGATTCTATGCCCTGATAACCGGAATCGATGACACAATATTCCAGGCGGATTTCTGAACCGTGGGTGGAATTGTTGTTGATTCCCGCGAATCCCGTGACTGGCGAAAAGAAATAGACGGAATCATCCTCTGTACCAATCGCTCGCAGTCTTCCAAAAACGAGGATTGGCGTTCTTCGGATCTCTTGATCCAGGAACCAGATTTGGACGCCGGGTTGGATGTTCAGGGTGGAATCTAATGGTACGATCAGGGTGTCGGTCACCAGATACGGATTCCCCTCCCGTGTCCACGTCCCATACACTTCCCCCGCTACCCAGGTGGTGTCGGCGTGGAGGAGGGTGGAGAAGAGCAGAATAGTGACCGAAGTCAAAAGGAGGTAGGGTCGCATTTTTCGCAGCATAGGAATTACCATACTGTTAAATTGCTGAATTGTCAAATTGTTAAATGGTCGGGTTGTTCGATTGCTCGATTGTTCCATTGTTGGGGGAAGGCGGATTGATCAGGTCCTCCTCGGGGTCAATATAATGAAAGACCAGGGGAAAAGCAAGGGGAAATTTCAAAGCAAGTGTGAAAGTGTGAAGGAAGAAGAATTGTTAAATTGCTAAATTGTCAGATTGTTGGATGCCATGTTGTTGGATGGCTGGAGTGTTTCATTGTTCAATTGTTGGATTGTTGGATTGCCGAATTGCTAAATTGCTAAATTGCCAAATTGTTGGATTGCTAAATTGTTGAATCGCCCGACTGTTGGATTGCGCGATTGCTATGTTGACGAATCCCTGGAATGGTCTGGATTAGAATCAACTCAACGCGGCGCATCAGCAAACGTGGGGAAGCGCGTCGTTTTGCTTTGCGATTCCCCACGTCAGCAGCGCCCGAATATCGGGCGGCTATCCGCGATAAGAGCTGTCTCCTGGCGACCTCAGTAGCCGAGGACTTCGAATTGAATTTGCTTCCCTTGGTCGTATTTTTCCGTGCCCACCTTGATGTTGGTGCCGGTCCCCGACTGGTCAATATAATGGTGGATATCTTTCTTCGTCAACTCTGGTGACACCTTGTTCGCTTCCACGATGCCAGGAATATTGGGCAGATTCACCCAATTCCCCTGCGACGGAGGGGGCGGATCCGGCACCAGCTCCCCCGAATCACAATAGGGACACTGGGTCAATTCCGGATTCAGCAGGACATTGCAGTCTGTGCAGTAACTCATGATAACCTCCTCGAGCATTGCGTAAGTAGCCATTCACCGAATTGGAACAATTTGTCCAAAGGGTTCTTATTTTGCGTGACGCCCGCATTATGCACCTGATACGGCAAGACCCCAAATGGCGACGATGATGATCACCGCACCCCCATTGACTATCCACCCTTCTTCGCAACCTCTGCCAAGAAAGTTGCACTATGGTGATCTTAACGATTCATCGTCGCCATCTATTGACGGAGGCAAATCCTGTTCTGTGTGGACCGAAGGCACTCCTTCGGTTGTGGTTCCTATCATTCAGGCAAGAGCTTGACATCGCATGATTCGAAATGACCAGGCGGAAGTCATCATCTTGCCGCCCATGCCCACTAAGGTTATTGGATGAAATCCGGATTTCTTACATCGCTCAGGAAAAGTCATGGCACTGACAAGCTGGAGCTTGGCTATTCGGCTAGTTCTCCCGCTGGAGGAAGCAACAAAGAAACCCCTTGTCTGAGGGACAGGGGGCTTATTCAATGGGCTGGCTGAAAAATGGTCGATTGTCCGATTGTTGGATTGCCAACTTGCTCAATCGTTCGATTGCTCGATTGTTGAATTGCCAATCGTCGGACGGTGATTATCGAATTCCACGGCAGGCATGATCTCACCACGGGCTGTGGTCACGCAGCAATCGCTATTTGGCGTGTTCCTCCCGGATCGCTGTTGCCAAGGCTTCTGCTCTGGATGCATATTCCCCCGGCTTCTCCTGGATCCACAAAAAGTATGGCAATGCTTTTTCGGGATCGTTGTTCAACAGGTAGGCTTGAGCCAAATACCACTTGGTTTCAATCTCCAGGGCATACCGATTGAGGCTATCCGCCTGGAGCAATGCTGCAATCGCAGGCGCAGCCTGCTTGTCCAGATAGTAGGTCACTCCGAGAAAAAACCAAATCGACCATTCATTCGGTGATTCCTGAGTTGCATTCAGCAGCAATTGCTCGGCGCTCTTGTAATCGTTTGCATTGTAGGCTGCCATCGCCTTCGAGAAGAGCGAATCAGTCGAAGGCGCCGCCGACATTGCTCTGGAGGGCATTTCTTGATAGGCAAACTTGTCAAACGACAAGATCGGCAAATACGGATTGACGCGCTCCGAACCGTTCGGAAATGACAAGATCAGCAAAGCGATCACAGCCAATGCTGCCGCAGGGACCAGAATCCGGAATCGAAAGAGCGATGCCATCGTGCCCGACAACGGACGAGAGACATTCCGTGGCATTCCCCTCTTCTTTGTCGATAGCAATTCTGCCTTCAGGCTTTCAAACGATATGCCCTGCTCGTGCAGCGCGTTCACGACCTGCTCTCTTCTGGCGCCAATCGCGCCAAGCATCGGGTCAAATTCCAAGAGCTCTTGTCGGCATGACTCGCAGCTCATCACATGCTCTTCGAATCGGCACCGATCCTCCTCATTCAATAAGTTCAACGCGTATTGCGTCAGCAATGCCCCTGCACTTGAATTAGTACATTTCATCTTGGTTTCCCCTTCCCGACACTGGCTGTTTTTTCAGTTCCATCAGCAGCTTTTGCCGGCACCGCGTATTTCTGGTGTCGAACGCCAGCCGGCTCAAATTAGGCTCCAAAGAACTGAAGAACTCCCACATGTCGTTTACGTTCTTACCTTCCAGCAGCCCCATGAAAAGCGTCTGGCAATAAGGTGTTAGTTTCGGAATGGCACGTCTGAATTTGCTTACGATTTCCTCCAGTTCAATATCTGTTCCGATGTTATTTGACCCGTTGGCTATTGTCGATTCGTCGAGTTCCTCCTTTCGAGTTTCGACGGGATCGTGACCGTCGTCCTGGAAAACATCGCGCCTTCCGCGATGTTTTCGGAGGGCATCACCAATCTTGTTTCTGGCAATCTGAAGGGCGAAGGTTATCGGATGATCGCGAATGCTGTCCAGCTTTTCCCAGAACACAGCCAACGACTCTTGCAGGATATCCTCCTGATCCTCAAGCGACCATCCCCAACATCTATATTGGATGACGAGGCGAATTCTTACACGCAACGCCTCAACCAACTCATTCTGCCGCTGCCGGTCGCCGTCCTGTGCTGCCTCAAGGAGTGATTGCCAATTTACACCGTTCTGTTCCGACATGTGGATATCAGCTTTTGTGAAGTGTGCACCGGATTCAAGCTCAATTTACCCCGCCTATCAGCACAAACGGCGCCCAATAATAGATATCTTCGTATTTCTCTTTGGTGTCAGCCTGAGCCATTTGCAGCGATTCTATCTTGCTGTGATTCTGCAAGTTGCGGTAGAAACGCTCCATGAAATACCCGGTGGACTCGTCGTTCACTTCCCATAGGCTGCACACCAAAGCTTGTGCCCCCGCGCACAGAAACGCCCTTGAAAGTCCGACTAACTCGTCGCCGGTGGTCAAATGACCCAATCCAGTTTCACACGAAGACAACACAACCAACTGTGCCTGTAGATCGAGGGAAAAGATTTCATATACATCCAATTGTCCGTCCTGTCCTTCCCCCGAAGCCAGCAGAAGCCCCGAATATAGAGGATACGATGAGTTCAATTCCGTATGACATGCCAAGTGCAAGATATCATAATCCCCCGCCCTTTTCCTAAACAGCGATTCCGAAGCCAAGCCACCGGTACAGATATCGCTGTTCGGAAAAACGTTACCGATGCGTTTCACTTCCATTTCGGAATACTGAATCGAATCATGTATCTGCGTCCGAGAAGGATTGCCAAACGCCAGCATCCTGTTACGACCTGCATGCTGTCTCTGGGGCAAATACTTCATTACGGAAGCAGATGGCAAGAAGCTAATCTGATACCGTTCAAAAAGGAACCTCCCATCCTGATCTTGCAGCGCATGGAACGGCAGATAATGCAAAATGCCGTGCGGAACGATAATTAATCTTTCGGTTCGGATCCTGTCTATTACCGGTCTTATCAAAATATTTTGCAGTTCACGCGACAGATAATCGGTCGATCCACGCCAGTGTATGGTTTGCCGGAACCCATCCACCATGTCCTGCAAGCTATCCGCAGGCAGGAGGATTATCTCGGTATCGACACTCCCCCGAGTAATCACCCAAATCAATACTTCATTTTCAGTGAGAAAATACTCCAATAATGTACTTTCAGCATCGAGCAAACTCTGCACTTCAGGAAGGGTCAACGGTTGTTGAGAAACCACCGATTTCAACTCGGGTTCGTATTCCATACTATCATTGCCAGCGCCGAGAAATTGCGAATGCAGACTTTTTCCGACCTGCGTTTCCCCTGCGAGAATATCCAGAAATGACCGAGCCCGAGCCCGCTCCACATAGTTGAATGCCTCCGCGAATTGGTGATCCGCGAACAACAGACTTATCATTTTGTCATAAACGCCGAACACTCCTGAAGCGTAACTGCGCTTCTGTGCCTCCACGCTCAACTTTCCCCGAATCCCTTCCGCACTCGAAATCGCCTCCGCAAAGTGGAGACGTGCCTCGGGAAACCGCCCCTGCGCAAGATGGCAATCCCCCAGTGCTTGATACGCAATTTGAATGCAATTCTGTGCTCCGAGGTCCTGTGCGATATCCAATCCTCTCTGAATCGATTCATCGCCCTCCGCGTACTTCCCCATTCTACAGTTGATTTCTCCCACATTTAGCAAATTGGAGCATTCGCCGACTCGATCGCCCAACTCTTTCAATTCCAGGAGACTCATTCTGTAATAGTCCAACGCACTCGGATAGTCTCCCAATCCCGAATATACAACTCCGATGTTGTTCAGTGCATTCACAACTCCATTCCTATTATGCAATTCCCGGCATAGTGCCAAGCTCTGCTCATAACAACTCAGGGCTTTTTCATATTCTTCGAGTCTCTCATGCACAATTCCCAAGTTGTTCATAGCGTCTGCTTCTGATTTGGGATCCCTCAATTCCTCTGCAATTGAATAGCTATATTGATAGTATTCGGCTGCTCTTGCATAATCACACAGGTACAGATATACAGACCCGGTTGTAAGTAATGTTACCATTTCGTATCGGCGATTCCCGAGTTCGCGGAATATGCCAAGGCAGAGTTGGTAATTCGTCAATGCGTTCGGATAGTCGGACCGTTTCAAATATACATTCCCCAAATTCTGTAGCGCGATCGCAATGTCTTCCTTATCATTCAATTCCCGCGCGACGGTCAGACTTTGAGCGAAATACTCGATAGCGCGATCGAAGTCAGACAGGTCGCTGTTCACCTGTCCATAATTGTTCCATATTTTCGCTTCTCCCTTCCTGTCGCCGATTTCGCGGTAGATCTGCAGTGCTTTCGACCAATTTTGCATAGCGCTCTCATGATTCCCCTGGTTATAATAAGTAGTACCGATTACCCTCCATGTCTTTGCTTCGGCGCTCGAATTCCGCTCGGATTGATACAGAAGTATCGCCGAATTGTACAACTCCAGCGCCGCCGAGTAGTCTCGGATCTTCCTAAGGGAGTCACCGATGGCGACCATTTTATCGCCTTCCGAGATAGTGTCAGCAAATGCTGTAACTTGACAAGAAAGCACAATTGCAGCTATCCCGATCATGAGCGTGTACTTAATGCGCCACGCCATCGCAACAATCCTCCGTTAAGCGCCCTGGATCAGTTATTACATGGTATTGCTTCCGGCGGGATTTGCACCCTAAGAGACGCGCCAGTTACTTTCCTGGTGTTTTGCGGTTCACGCTCTCAGACCATCTGATACCGCCGGTTGGGGGAAATTTAAGAAATTTATTCGACAAAGTCAATATCCGAAACCGAAATACTGCAAATCAGTGTCCCGCTGCGAAACTTCTGACGCACTACGCCGCCAGCAGGGCGCTGTTTTCATTGGAAGCTGAGTTCGCAGAGATTGAGGCAAAAAAAGAGAGGGCAAATAGTGAGAAGAGCTTGATACTGTCTGAGGATTTTTCCGAGAGATTTTCAATTCGCGGGTGGGCGGCAAACTCTCCGCAAGTTCCCTTCGTGCTTCGCGACTGTGCTATCGGAGCAGCACCATCTTCTTTACACTGACGAAATCAATGCTTTCGAATCGGCAGAAGTATATCCCCGATGGCAGGTTACCCGCGTTCCAAACTGCCGAGTATGTTCCCGGAGTCAGCACATCATTGACCAGAGTCGTTACGTGCTGACCAAGTACATTGTAAATGGATATACTCACTAGTCCCGTGACTGGAACCTCATACGAAATTGCGGTGACTGCGTTAAAAGGATTGGGATAACAGGGATATAGATTGAACTCGTGTGGTGTGATTTCACCGGATGAGACTACGCCGCTAAGTGCATCCACTTGGTAAACATGGAAATCACTTTCACTGGTGGTAAAAAGATACTGCCCTTGTATGTCCATGTCGTCGATGTATTCATGCGCAGAATAGTACCCGACGATGATGGGATCGGTGGGGTTCGAGATGTCCATCACCTGAATACCAGAATACGGATTATCAGCAATGAGGATATCCTGACTCACTGCCACTTCACTGTAGTATCCTTGGACTGACGTGACCACAGTAGGACTGCTGGGATTTGCAATGTTCACAATCACCACACCGCCTCCGCAATTCGCTACATAGGCATAATTGTCAGTGACCACCACTCGGCGCCCATGGGCGTAAAAATTGGCGACGGGCAAACCGCAGGACCCCGCTAACTGGGGTGCTGCCGGATTGGAGAGGCTGTAAACCCTGAAATAGTTATATTGCACGAAGTACAGGTATCCATTTGAAGCGGTCACGCCAAAAATCCCTCCCTCCGACAACTGAGGGATTGCTAACGAGTCCACCCATTCTGGAACCTCAGGGTTGACTAAATCGTAGGTCTGAATATAAGATGGACCGCTGCTATGGAAATCGAAGGCGTACAAATAGTCTCCCACTATCAATACTTTCAGATAATTGCAATTTTGAGGCGTCATACCGAGGCACCATAGAGAATCCAGTTGCGCTGGATTGCTGACATCTGCTACAAACAATCTCCAATACCTCACCGCCTCATAGGCATAATTCCCCCGGATTGCTACGCTCCAGGCTTCGTGGCTATGTCTATACAGGTTCGCCAGTTCAGAGATATGATTAGGGTCAGCAAGGTCAATCGTGCGCAGCCCGACTCCTAAGTCAGCAATATATCCGATGGTGCCGCTGATTACCAATTGTTTTAGGATACCGTAGTTTCCGAATTCGCTCACTATAGTCGGCGTGGCAGGATTCGAGATATCCACTACATGAGCCACTTTGGGTCCCCCCACGTTTTGGACGCAGACCAAGTTGCCGGAGCTGGAGATTATCCTATAATAACCGTATGGATAATACGGATATTCCATTGCACCCTCAAACACCGGATGAGTTGGGTCTGCCACGTTCCAGATGTGCAGTCCGTCACATGTAATGATCGCGTGCGAACCTGTTACAGTCACATTCCAAGCTCCACTGTCACAGACGGCGATTAGTGAAGGTTGCAATGGGTTTGTAAGGTCTATGATGTGCAAGCCATCAGATAACGTCGTAACATAGGCATAATTTCCTGACAACGTTCCACCACCCGCTTGTAAAGCCGTATCGCAGGCAGCCACCCACTGCGGGTGGGTGGGGTCGCTGATGTCATACAGGACGACCCCGCCGGGGCACCCCGCCATGCATAGGTACTCGTCTGCCATCCCAAGTGCGCCTCCGAGTTCATCCGGAAAAGCGCCGATATAGTGCACGTTGGTTGGGTCGGAAACGTCCAATATATAAGGTATGCTCTCATCGGATGATGCGATGGCAATGTCTCCATGGACTAAGGTGATATCGATTATTGTGCCTGTTGCCTGCCACTCACCCAGAGTAATCAGATTTGCAGGGTCAGAGACATCGAGCACCACACCGGTATCGCACAAGCTAAGATAAGCCCAATTGCCCGTCACATAGACCCCACCATAGCAACCTCCGACATGCTGAGTGTACCGACCAACTTCCACGGGATTAGAAGAATCCGCGAGGCTCATGATATGAAGCCCTGACGAGCCACCCATGACGTACGCTAAATCACCGACCATCTGGATGTCATTGGCATCGGACCAGTAGACCAGTGAAGCTACATGGTGCATCCCCAAACTGTCCTGCGCTTGACCGACATTCCAGACAGCCAAAAACACCATAATAGTCAGCCCACACGTACTGAGGCGAACGTTTCTCATAATGATCTCCAGTAAGATGTGGTCGAATAAGGAATCCGACACAAGACGTCGTGTCATCCGAGTGCCACTTTGGTTAACTGCTGAATTGTCAAATTGTTAAATTGTCAGATTGCTCGATTGTTCGATTGCTCGATGGTTGGGGGAAGGCGGATGAGTCAAGACCCCCTCGGGATCAATATACCAAAAGACCGGGGAAAAAGCAAGGGGAAATTTCAAAGCCGTGGGAAAGTGTGAAGGTGTGAAAGGAAGAAGTTGCAAGTGGCAAGAAAGGAAGAAAGAAGGAATTGCTAAATTGTCAAATTGTTGAATTGCCAGATGGTTCGATTGTCTCATTGTTCAATTGTTCGATTGCTCGATTGCTGGACTGCCGGATTGCTCGATTGTCGCGAAGGGCATACCACATAGGTGGTGACTCTCCGCAGACGACACATACAACAAGAGAATTAAAGAGCAAGCGTTTTTTTGGAGACTGACTTTGACACCAAGATACCTTAGTCGGCTAATATCGCCGCCCGGGGATCCATCAATTGCGATATTTCTGACCCCAGAAGGAAGAGAAAACCCGTTCCGAGTCATCGGAACGGATTTTCTCCACATTGTTAGAACACTGCTTGCCTCATGCAGGCTGATCGCCCGACGCTACGGCGTGGCATGCCTTCGTGAGAAGCTTCTCTCTTGCGTCCTGGCGCCTATTCCTCCCGGCGGTTGAATGCCGGCATTGGGCGCATCCAGGGGACCACTATCCGCAGTGACGCGGTAGAAGCTCATCGTTTGCCCTACTATGGCATCCAGATCGACGTAGGTGGTGTCAGGGGTGGAACCGATCAGTACGAATCCGGTGCTTGGGGAAGTGGATTTGTAGATGTGGTACTGCTGAGCGTTCACCGTCGGTGACCATATCAGAGTGATGCTGGTGCTGTCGACGGGAGTTCTAGATGGAACAATAGTGAGGTCGGTTACGACTCCAGGAACAACTTGCACCGTCAGGTGCCACGTCTGGGTCGACAACCGGACATTGTCCAACTGATCCAACGCCTCCACCCGCCAGTCGTAGGCGCCGTTAGAAAGGTTCGACATGGCATAATGCACCGGCGTACGGGACAATGTGTCCGTCACCGCGATGCTGTCCACCCACACCGAATCGTTCAGTACCAGCCGGTACTTCTTCAACCCGGATGTCAAGTCGAAGGACTGGTTCCACTGGAAGTCCACATTCGGGAATACAGTCACGGCACTATCCACAGGCGCGACGAGATCGAAGGCTTCAGGAGGCGTAGCGTCCACTTGCAGGATCCAGGTTTCAATCGAACGACTCTGGTTTCCGGCGAGGTCGTATGCCTTCACATACCAGTGATTGCCGCCGTCCGCTAACGGGGTCAGAATCGTGACCGACTCCGTGGCGATCCCGCCAACAAATAGCGTGTCCTCGACCCATAGCTCGTAATGATCCGCGGCGGTCCCCAGCAAGGTGTCGGGCGCTTGCCAACTGAAGGTCGGCGTGTTGTCTGACGTCCAGGAAGCATCGGCAGGACTCAGCAGGGAAAATGGCGCGGGGCCACTGCGGACTTCGTCGGCGCCGATGTCGGGATGAGTGGGATTGCGCAAATCGCCATCATAGTCCATGGAAATGCCTGCAATGGGGGTTCCAGCGCTGTCCACAGGCGAAGGCAGATTGAAGTGGAGGTTAATGGGCGCTGTGACGCTGGCGAAATTGGGGTTCGCGCTGATGCTATTGGCATCCTGTCCGGTTGCCGTCCGCCATGCCGCTAGGGTCGCACAATTTGTACTATTGTACTTGCCCAAATACATGGCATCTGGAGCATACAGGTCGTTGTAATTAGAAGTACCAATCGCACCCAAGACGAAGTAGGCGTACCTCATACCGGTGCCTTGCTGGTAGAAAATGTTATCCTTGACCGTAGTATTGCTGGAGCTGCCTGAGAAGAATGCGGAAGTGGCGGTTGCCGGGTTCAGGACAGAATTGTAGTAGTAGCTGTTGCCGTTGCCATTGCCGTTGTAAATACCATAGAATCCCGTGTTGAAAATCATGTTGTTGGCGATGGTATTGCGGTTTGAGTAGGCGAGATAAATCCCGCTGTAGTCGCCTTCAATCTCATTCTGCAATATCTGGTTATCAGCGGCATAATACAGTAAATGCCTGCATAGTTACCTGCTGTACCTACATTGTGAATGTGGTTCTCGATGAAGTGGTTGAACTTGGAGGAATCCGAACCGGAATAGTAACTGTAGATACCGTCGTAAAGGCAGTTGGCGATGTCCAGGTTGCGAATAGTGATGTAGTCGGCACCAGTGAGATTGAAACCATATCCTGCGGTCGAGGTAATCGCAGGAGTATTTCCCAGTGCCGCTTGGAAAGTCACCGTGTTGGTCGCACTGACACCGATAATCGCAGGCAGATTCACCTGCCCATTATAGGTGCCGGTATAGATATTGAAGACAGTGGGCGCGCCCACTCCATGAGCCGCAAGCGCAGTGGCTGCTGCCACCGGGGTCGCATAGTGCATGGCGCCGCCGCCCACATCATAGGCGCCGCCCATTATATTGGAAGTGGTGGTCCAGGAAGTGTCCGAAAAGATGTTCCGGAAGCTTCCATAGCGCGAAGCCGCTATTATCCTGCCGATGCTGGTCAATCCTGGCAATGCGCCTTCACCTGGCGTTACCCTGACCACGAATGTGCCAGTACCACCAGATGCCACCGCCAGAGAATCAATCACCACAGGACCAACACTGTCCATCACCTGATGCGTCCAGGATTCTCCCGAGCTTACCACCGCTGACAGATTGTAGACGTCACTAACAGTGCCACAGTTCCAGATGGTGAAGGAATAGTTGCTGTCCTGACCGGGGGCTACACTGCCTGTTGCCGTGACTGGCGTCATCTCCAGACAATAGCTATAGGGCGCATAAGTGAATTCGTCGGCGCCAATGTCCGGGGTGGACACGTCTCTGAGATCATTATCGTAGTCAGTCGTTACCAACGCTACCGGCGTACCTGCCGCCTCGACCGGAGAAGACAGATAGGTCTTGATGTGGAAATCGCCTCCGGAGGCGTTCACAAAAACCGGATTGCCGCTGATACTACTGGCGTCCAAACCAGTGGAGGTGCGCCACTGAACTAATGTCTGCAAATAGCCGCCATAATAGCCCACATATGCACTCGGCGCGTACAGGTCATTGTAGTTGGAGGTGTTGAAATAGGTCGCCGGAGAACCAAACACAGTGAGCGCACTCAGCGAAGAACCGCTCCCCCATTGGTACAAGATGTTATTCCTGAGGTTGTTGTAGCTGCCATTGTACAGGATAAACGCGGAACCAGTGCCCGTGTACACGGTGTTGTAGTAGTAATTGTTATAGTTGCCGTACCAATGGTTGATCCCATAGTAGCCGACGTTGAGAATAATATTGTTGGCGACAAGATTCCGGTTAGAGAAGTACACGTAGATCCCGTAGTAATCGCCCTCAATCCGATTTTCAAGGATCTGACAATCAGCGCTATAGTAGAGCTGGATCCCGGAGTAGTTTCCGGCGGCTCCCACAGTGTAAATGTGGTTTCCTCTAAACGTGTTATTCTTGGACGAATCCGTTCCAGAGTAGTAGTTGTAGATACAGTTGTAGTAACAACTGGTGATGGTCAGTCCCTGGATGGTGATATAATCGGCGCCGGTCAAATAGAAACCATGACCGGCAGGCGAAACGATCACCGGGCTTTGACCAGCCGCGTTCTGGAACGTAACCGGATTGCCTGCTCCCAGTCCCGGAATCGTTCCGGGAAGGTTGATTTGACCACTGTAGGTCCCATTGTAGATGTTGAAAGTGGTCGGACCTGATACTCCACTCGCAGCCAGTGCAGCGGCTGCATCCACTGGTGTGGCATAATCATTGTTGCCACCGCCGACGTCATAATTGCCGGACAATTGTGCCAGGCTTGAACCATAAGCAAGCAACATCGCTGCCATGCAGATCAGAACAGGAAAGCGTTTCATGTTTTTCTCCATTTGATTATAGAATGAACTTCCTTGCCGAACAAAGAAAAAGACGACGAAACTGCGATAGGTCTCAAAGGGAACACGAGACGGGAGCCCTGACTGTGGGCTATATGGGCGACTGGTCGCAAGAGCAGATTTGTCTTCCCTTTAAGACACTGCCTGCCAGAAATGGCGATTGACGCCCAGTTTGCCACAAAAGGATACCCATAAGAATCTTGGTGACAATAATAACTATTATTATTGACAAAATCAAGAGCAATTTTTTGAAATTTCCAGATTTTTTATCGAGATTATTAGCGGGAAAGCGACCTTCGCAAAAGGTCAACAAGAACCAGAGGCGACATCACGCAATTTCAGAGCAAGGGACCCAACGTTGCGAGTGGGTCATTGGTCCAACAGTATGCCATGAAAGATCGGCTTCCTTCCAGTTCAATCTTCATGCACCTCATCAGATCCCCGGCTTTGACTGCTCAGATTTCCGCAAAAAAGCTCTTGCTTTCTATCCCCGACTTGATCATATTTCCTGGGGTAATACCGGACCCAAAATCATACGCTGCTTGCATCTTACCTGTCTTGGTCCTGTGATAAGATCCTGACGTCCGGGGTTGGCGCAACGGATTGAACCTCAGGGAATCGTCCTGGTCAACGCGATTTTATCTCTTCGTTTCTTAGGTTTACCATCCGGAATCTCTTAGAGTACTTTCACTTATCCCTATCTAAGTGTATTGAGGAACATGATGAAAGCGAACTTCTCCAGAATGGTCATCGGCATTCTCTTGATATTCAAGCTGTATGCGACGGATAGTAATGCCCAGTCACTTGATACCTTGAAGATCCATTCTGAATTAGACAGTCTAGTCCAGATGGGAGATTCCCTGAGAACGGCATGGCGTTTGGAGGAAGCTCTGGAGACATACACATTAGGATTAGAACGAGCCCAAATAATTGATTACAGGGGTCGCATCGCAGATTTATCTCAAAAGGTCGGCAAAGTTTACTCTTATCGCAGCCAATATGATGATGCATTGACATACTGGGAAAACGCCCTCAAGATTTATCGTGAATTAGGTGCCAGAAAGAGTGAGAACACCGTATTGGGCAATCTTGGCACAGTGTACACCATTCGTTCTGATTATCCGAAAGCCATTGAATGTTACCAACAGAGTATGGAGGCTTGCCAAGAGATTGGATTTCGAGAAGGTGAGGGTCGAGCGGTTGGTAATTTCGGAAATATTTTTCTGCAAACATCAGATTATACAAAAGCGTTAGGATGCTACCAACAAAGTTTAGAAATATTCAGGGAATTGGGGCTTAGGTCAGAAGAAGCTCACATGTTGCTCAATATCGGAGGCATCTATGTATATTTAGGAGACTACAGAAATTCTGAGGAGTATTATCAAGAGAGTCTTGATATTTCATTGGAGGTTGGTGACTCGAGAATTGTTAACAGTGCTTTGCTGAATTTGGGGGTATTGTGCGCCAGGGTTTCCGATTTTTCTAAAGCGTTGGATTTTTACCAACAAGCCCTGGAGCAGTCAAGAAAGTTGGGAGATCGTCAAAGGGAAGGGGAGATTCTTTTGGATTTGGGACAGGCTTATCACGAACTTGGAGATTATCAGAAAGCCTTAGAACTCATGGAATCCGCCAAAGCAATATTTCGAGACCTGGACTGTGGTGCAGGGACAGTCCGGACGTTAAACGCTATGGATGTTAATTATCGAGTCATGGGTAACTTCACTGAGGCAATGGTCAATCTGCAAAAAGGCTTAAGAATGGCTGAGGATCTGAAGTGTGAAAACGAGATCGGTGAAACACATTTTCAACTTGGTAAATGCTACGATTCGCAAGGGATGGATTCCTCAGCTGCAATACATTTTGCCAGTTCGATTGATGCGCAGGAGCAGATACGGGGCAAATTGGAGGTGGAGGAGCAAAAAAGTGGCTACGCCAAAGGGATCTTTAATAACTACGAAGCCATGATAGTGACCCTGCTGAGGCTGGGTAAGAATGAAGAAGCCTATGATTGCACAGAACGAGGCAGAGCCCGATCTTTTCTCGATCTTCTGGCATCCAGTGAGGTGACGGTGGGGAAAAGCCGGCATGGGGAATTCCTGCAAGAGGAAGCGGAATACCATGAACATGAGGTTGAAATAAAGGAATAGATAGCGGCTCTTCCGGATGATACTGCTCAGGTGGCTTTACTTCGGGGTACGTTGGAGGAGGAATGGGAGTCCATTGATGCATCGATTGAAGAGAAAAAAATGTATGAACCGGAATTGGCATCCATGGTAACAGTCAACCCGCTAACCTTGTCTGAAGTCCAGGCATTAATGGATCCAGAGAGCACTATCCTGGAATATTTTCTTACCAAAGAAAAGACTCTGATCTGGTTAATCACACGGGATGACATGGAAGTTTTTCAGGCAGAGGTTGGTGGTGACAGTCTCGCAACATTGGTGAAAGATTTCCGTGATGCCATTTTGATCGAAGGTTTAATGGAAGGTAGATCGCAAACCCTTTACGAAATTCTGATTGCACCAGCAGAGGATAAATTGAAACCGAACAACTGGTTATCATCCCACACGGTATCCTCCACTATCTCCTCTTCCACGCATTGAAGAACAAGAAAGGCAAATACTTGATTGACCGTTATAATATCAGCTATTTACCGTCAGCATCAGTGCTGAAATACCTTGAACCGAAGAAACGTCCCAAAGGGGACAAACTGCTGGCATTCGCAAATCCGACCACGAACAGAGATGACCACAAACCTCTTCCCTTCGCAGAAAAGGAGTTGAATGACATCGCGCAATTCTACGAGCAGAAGCTCCTATTGTCGAAAGCTGATGCGACGGAGGACAGATTTAGAGAATTAGCGCCTGACTATGATATAATACACCTGGCATGTCATTCCGAACTGAATTCGGCGTATCCGTTATTCTCGGGATTGCTGCTGGCACCTGGAGAAGAACAGGATGGTGAATTAGACGTCCACGAACTATTCACCACGGATCTAAACGCATACCTGGTAGTGCTTTCAGCTTGCCAGACCGGTCTGGGGCACCTGACCACCGGAGATGAATTAGTTGGATTATCGCGGGCATTCATTTATGCCGGGACACCTTCGGTGGTGTCATCTCTGTGGGTGGTGAATGATGAATCGACCGCATATCTCATGACTCGATTTCACAGGAACCTGAGGAAATATGACAAAGCAGAAGCGCTTAGACGTGCTCAGTTGGAAGCCAAGAACAGATATAAATCCCCTTACTACTGAGCCTCCTTCGTGTTGATCGGTAGTCCGGATTAATAATCATTAAAAGTAAAAGCTTACTGTAATACCAATTTGGACCCAAAAGCGGAAAATACCTGGAATGAACTGCTGTGGCGGGCTCAGAAAGGCGAGCAGCAGGATCAAAATAAGCTTTTTGAAGCATTATCGGTAACGCTCCGCCCTTTCCTGGAATCAAGATTACGAGGCTGGTCTCGTGAGGATAGGGACGATGTTCTCCAGGAGACCTTGATTACAATAGGGGTAAAACTGAAGAAAATCCAAACCAATCCTCACAAATATGGAATCATAGTTCTCAGAAACAAAATAGGACGAGCTTTGCGCAATCCGCCACATAAGAGAATGGTGTCGGCGGATGACGATGACGATCCCCTATCCGGTACATTGAAACAGGCTATTGAGCTCAGCCTGAGTCATGGCGGATCGGGAAATGACCTGCTGGATGATCTTGCCAAGAGGGATGAAATTGAGCGGATTCAAGCTGCGGTGGAAAAGCTGCCAGCTTTTTGCCGTACCTTTTTTCTGGGCATTCTAAACGGTCGCGATGGAAAGGAACGATGGAACCTATTCAAGACGTTGAATCCAGGTCTGAAACGGGGAACCTATCGTAAGCGAGTCTTTGATTGTCGCATGAAATGGGTGGAACTTTTGGAAACTTAGGGTGACTAATAGAAGATCGAACATGGATAAATGCATTAACGAAGACATAGGACGACTCATCACCTTCTACGAGATGGGATTACTCGGCGAGAAGGATCGCACTCGTTTTGAAGATCATGCATTGGAATGTGGCTATTGCCTTCATGAGTTACAGCGTTTGAATTCCGGGCTCAAGATATTGTTCGAACATAAACAGGAGGTTCTGGAAAATCTTCAGGCGAGAGGCATAACTTTTGAGGGTGCACAGGAGAATCTATTAAGATTAGCTGCAAAAAAAGAAGTCCCCGCGGAATCCCTATGGGAAAAATTCTACAATTCCATCAGAAGCAACTGGTTTCCTAAGGCTGGAATCCCAGCCCTGGCTGTCGCAGCAGCAATTGTTCTGATTCTGGTCTTGCCTAAGTCTCGTCATCCGGACAATCCTTACTACAAGTATCTATCCTTCGAAAAAGCGCCGTATCTGTCGCTGGGAGACACCCGTGTCAAGGAGACTGAAGCCCATAGATTCTTCAGCGAAGGAATGCAACTATACCAGAAGAATGATTTTCAGGCAGTGATTAATAATTTGGAGAAAGCAGTACAAATTGATTCAAGTGAGGGGAAATTTTGGCTGTATCTGGGTATCAGTTATTACTTGAAGCGACGGTCGGAGCCTGCCATAGCAGCACTAATCAAAGCCGGGCAAAAGCTGGACACTGTTCAACGGAACCGAGCCTTGTGGTATTTAGCCCAGGCTTATCTCCTTGATGGTGATGTCGAAAGCAGCGTTCCGATACTGCAAAGTCTGTCAAATCAACAACTGGAGTATGCCAAAGAAGCTAACAACCTATTGAAAGAAATTAGAGAAATTTCGCCGGAAATGTTTAAGAATTGAATACGTGACGGCTATCTCTCTCTACCCACTCGGATTGATAATTAATACGCTCACTTTAAGACGGTCCTTTAGGATCGTTTTTTTTTGCCTATTCTTACAAAAGTCTAAAAACTCAGGTAACCCTCGTGTTGTTTGTGGAATATAGGTATTAGAAGACTACAGCGGTCGGCTTCATGCCTACCCTGTCAATTGCAATAGAAAGCTTGCTTCACTTTATCCAAATGAAGGAGATTGTCATGAAAAAGCGCTCTTACGCTATGATTTTGCTAGTCCTTCTGGTCGGGATCGGTAACGCACAAGTGACCTGGACACAGGTGGATAGCGCCCCATACCCGTTCGCTGCAGCGGGTAGCGGCATTCTGGGCAACTATTTGTACTGTTTCGGAGCCCAGTTTTTTGAAGTTCCATGCGCTCTGGCCTTCAATCTCATAACCGAGCAGTGGGAAGAGTTCACCATTGCGCCTCGGGGCATGGACTCATACGGTAGCGCAACAACGGATGAGGCGATCTATCTCTTCGGCTGGTACGATGGGACATCGAATTTGGGATCCGACGTTCAAAGGTTCATTCCGACCGGAGAGGGTCCTGCCGGAGTATGGACTCAGATGGCTCATTATCCGATTGCGACTTGCGACATTGCTGCCGCCTGGGATGGCGGCAATTACATCTATACTGCCGGTGGTTGTAGTGCCGAGTACCCCGAGTGGCTGTCTGAAAGTGTGGGACAGTAACAGAAGGTGAGAAATGCTCAAAGGTCAAGGGTCTTCCATACAGGGCTATCTTGATGCTGGTCTCACTAACGACCGCTTTGTGAAGCACGTGTCGTACGAGATCCTTTTGCCTGTGCGGTTGAATATGATCGAATACACCAGTGAATTTGTTCAGGGCAAGCATCACAAGTTCTCTGCTGACCGATTCTCGTTCAATTTCCGCGATCATCAATTCCAATGATTCGACTCCGCCTTCAATCTCCTTTCGTCTCTTGCCCAATTCTTCCAGCTTGTCATTCAGGAATAGGCTGCTGCCCTCGCTTGCCAACTCCGCCCATTTGCTCATAATGCCGTCGGCAAAATGCCGAATTTCGTCAAGCTCCTTTTGCAGGAGCTTTCTCTGTTCTTTCAATTGAGGCAGTTCTTTCTGGAGCCTGTTATTCGTTCCTTTGACGATACTGGAGATCAGGTCATCGCTTGAGGACAGTCTCTTGATTCTGTCGGTCACCAAGTCCTCGATCTCATCGGCAGATACTTTGAACCCACAATCCTTATTTCTGCAAATATAGTAATAGTACCGCTTACCCTTCTTACCGGTACCAGATCGCCCTTCCATTTCCTCGCCGCACCTCTCACACCACAGGAGTCCGCTATTCAGGACATAGTTGTGCTTTATTGCTCTTGCCTGGTTATGCTTAGTTCGACAGTTCTTTTCCATCAATTCCTGAACCGCCCAGAATTTCTCTTCATCGACTATTGGTTCCCAGACAGCATCCACAACTTGATACCGTTCATTTTCGGTAAGTTGCTCTTGGTCTCTTGGTTTTCCCCGTTTATTGATTTCCTTCTTGCCGATGTACGAATGATTTGTCAGCATTTGTTTGACCGAAGAATAGCAAAATTCCTTTGCGGGTCGGAATCTGTCAGTACGCGTTGTAAAAGCCTTTGTTCGGTAGCCATGGCTGTTCAGTGTTGTGGCAGTGGTGAGTATGGACCCATATTCCAAGTAGCTGTCAAAGGCTAAGTTCACAAGGACCTTTTCCTCCTCATTCGGCTTCAAATATCCCTTCCGATTGGCGTCCAGATCATATCCTAATAGCTGCCCGCCGTTCCACAACCCTCTTCTTGCCCTTGCCAGAGTCGCTTCCTTTACCCTTTCCGATGTCTGCTCCCGGTCGAATCCCCCTGACGCCATGAGGTCTGCCATGTGATGCTCTTGGCATTCTCCTATTTATTTCAGCAAGACACAAGACAAGCTCGAGATAGTTGTTGACAAATCACCAATTTTTCATTATATTGGTTCGCGTCTTCTGTATTCACAAGGAGCCTTCATGAGTACCATTTTCCAAGTCGAAAAACGCGAGCTATCCAACCTTACACCTGATAGAGCGGTAGAGTGCTTAAGACGCCTACTATGGAACGAAAGTGCAAGAGTTGGAATCGGTGTTCACCTAATCAGTGTTCCCCAGTGCATAAATGTACCTGACGGTGGCATCGATGCCTTGATATTAGATGCCCAACCTTTGGACAATACCTTGATTCCATGCGGCACCACTGGATTTCAAATTAAATCCTCTGATTTGGAACCAGCAGACTGCAAAAAGGAACTGCACATCGATGGCAATCTCGATGCGCCTATAAAACCAGAGATAAAAAGAATCCTGGAAGCAGGTGGGAATTACGTTCTTGTGCTATTTGCAGAGATTACATCAAGGCAATGGAGAAATCGAAATGAGGCAATCCGCCAGGAACTAGATCGGTTAGGATATCAAGATAATGAAGTCCGCGTCTATCCGGCGGACCAAATTACGGGCTTTATGGAGCGATTTCCTGCTATGGTATTATGCTTTAAAAATATCGTGAGTGATGGATTGTTCTATTCATCTTGGTCCCAATGCCTCGATATTGTTAGACCTCGAACTTTCGTATATGACGATGGTAGAAGTACAACCATTCAGCAAATTCGAAATAAACTAAGGAATCCGAGAGCCGAATGTCCGGTTGTGAGAATAACAGGACTATCGGGGCTTGGCAAGACACGATTGGTTCATGAGGTTTTGAATGCTGATGACTTAAGAAGTCGTGTGATTTACACACAATCAGATATTTTTAGGCAATCCGGATTGTATTCGTTACTTCAGAATGATAATAAACTGCAGGCAATTATGGTCATTGATAATTGCGAGTTAGCCGAGCATGATAGATACGTCCGTTCGTTTGCCGCAAGAGGATCACGCTTGGCTTTGATAACAATGTCAAATGAAAAAGGAGAAATACCTTCCCCCACCTTGAGTTATGAAATACTTCCACTTTCAGCTAATAAAATAGAACAACTAATCAAAAATGAAACAGACAAACTTCCAGATGATTTAGTGCGTCGTTTAGCGAATTTTGCTGACGGTTATCCTCGAATTGCCATGTTATTAACTGAGGATTACCTGATGTCTGGTGGTGGAGACGCCAGGTTCATTGGTATTAGTGACGATGTCCTTATGAATCGATTAATTGGAGGATCTTTAGATTTCAATTCTGAACCCTTTAGCAATATCAAGAAAGTTCTGACCGGCATATCGCTATTTCGAAAAATTGGTTTCAAAGATGAATTATCAATAGAAGCGAAATGGGTTTCTGAATACTTTAATATTGCATGGGATACGTTTGTTGAAATCGTTAAAAGCCAAATGAAAAGGGGTACTATTCAAGGTCAACATTATATCAACGTAACGCCGTTTATGCTGAGAATACACCTGTTAAAAGAATGGTGGTATATGCATGGGTTCACAAAAGATAATTTTATAGAATTTACTAATAGTATCCCTGAGGAAATTAGACACGACATGCTAATCCGATTTTTCGACCATCTCCCCTATATCACAAGCATTGAAACAGGCAGAGAATTTGCACAATCTATCTTGAGCCCGAATGGTCTCTTCTCTGATGGTTCTTTATTGAACTCGCAATTGGGCGCTGAATTCTTTAGCAAAATTGCTGAGGGTGCTCCGGAAGAGGCACTAAGTTGTCTTATGAGAACCGTGGGAAATTTGAACAAAGACGACCTCTTTAAATTTGATGTCGGTCGAAGAGCAGTGGTACAGTCTCTGGAAAGAATCGCTATGTGGCGAGACTTGTTCCCTGATGCTGCGCGGTTGCTTCTTGCTTTAGCGGAAGCTGAGAATGAGAATTTCGCCAATAACGCCACTGGTGTCTTTGTTGGATTATTTTCACCCGGTCCCGGAAAAGTCGCCCCTACTGAAGCCCCTCTTAAGGAACGGTTTCCTATTCTGAAAGAAGCTTTGGAATCCGAATCAAAGGACCGAAGGATACTGGGATTGAAAGCTGCTGAAAAAGCGTTAGAAATTATGCATTTTGTAAGGTCGGGTGGCGCAGAATATCAAGGATTACGAAATGTACCTAAACTATGGGAACCAAAGTCAAAGGAGGAATGGAAGGAATGGTGGGATTGGTACAAAAACGTATGGACATTATTAAGGAGTCGCTTAGATTTCATCCCTGAAGATGAGCAGAAGATGGCAGTTGATATCCTCCTCGAGAAAACCAGAGGACTGATAAGATATTTGCCGGATATGGTCTTGGACATTCTTCAATATATTACCGAAAAACAGCTGGCAGATAGGAAAGCTATTATTGAAACCATAGCACATATTCTGCACTATGACTCGCACAGAATTCACCCTAAGACAACAGAAAGGTTGCACCGACTCAAGGAGGAGATGTTTGGAACAAGCTATTCGGAATTATTGAGACGCTATGTTGGTATTAGTATTCTTGAGGACCTTGATAGCAAATGGGAGCGAACAGAGAAGTATAAATCGACAATACTTCAACTGGCAAGAGAGTCAGTTGCTAATATCGAACAATTCTATAATGAACTGAGTTGGCTGGTTACTGTTACTACTCCCAATGTTTACGAATTTGGACAAGAGTTAGCAAAACAAGATGAGAAATACACCCTGCTTCCGGAAATCATTGATGCCTTGAGATCCACCGAGAACCATAACAACAATCTAATGAGTGGGTACTTTAGAAGTATTTTTGAAAAAGATAAAAACAAATGGGAACAGGAATTGGATAAACTCGCTGCGGATGACAAACTCTATGACTTGATTCCTGAATTAACGCATAGGTCTGGTATGACCGACCGAGCTGCACTGCGGATTCTGAGCCTTGCCAGAGAAGATAAAATCCATCCAGCTCAACTTCGAAACTTTAGTTTTGGACCTGTCATTATTACAATCCCAGAGAATATATTTCACGAGTGGTTAGAGTTCCTATTAGAGAGCATCGACAAATCGGCAGCATCAGTTGCATTGGATTTATTTTATTTCTACTACATGGCAGAAAAGGGTAATAAAGAAAAGATTCCCAAAAACCTCACACTACAGATATTAACAAACGACTCCCTGTTCGATAAAGAATTCGTAAATAATAGTGGGCAACTTGATGAACACAATTGGACAGAAATCGCTAAGCATTACATTACGCTTTTTCCGGAAAATCAAATGATAATTGCAGAAAAAATGGTCGACCATTTTCAGGAAGAAGGTACAATTCTAACCGGATTCATTTCCTTAACAACGAATGTATTCAATCAAATTGCCAGACAACATCGCGATGAAATATGGGAATTAGTCAAAACCCGCATCGGACCTCCTATCGACCATCGAGCATTTGGATTAAGAGAATGGCTTCGGGGTACAGATATGCCGGAAAAATTTTGTGCAGGAGGTCTCCATTTATTTAACCCAAAGAAAATATGGGAATGGGTCGATGAGGACGTTGAGAATCGTGCTTGGTATCTAACCTCTTTCGTGCCCAAGGAACCCTTTAAGTCCGAGGAAAATATCTGCACTCCACGGGAAGTTCTTATTCAATATGGGGAGCGGGATGATGTACGACGAAATCTGAGTTCCAATTTTGGTTCGGAAGGATGGATTGGTCCAGCCAGCCTACATTTTCAAAAGAAAAAAGAATATTTCCTCAATTTTAAAGAGAATGAGACTAATGATAATGTAAGACGCTGGTTAGACATGCATATTGCCGAAATAGATGCACGAATAGAACATGAAAGGATCAATGAGGAAAGGGGCTACTATTAGCGTTCGGCTGCAAATTCACCCCCATGCGTTCCCATCTGCACCCTAATTGACCCAATCTAACGGTAAACCGGCCAAGGACTGGAACGAACTATTCACACTCAAACACAACGGCAATATCGAGTCGTTCCACCGGGAATGCCAGCAGCTCCTTGACCAAGCTCAAACCACGATAGAATACAAGATAACTCATATTCCCAAAGACACACAAAAAAGAGATATTGCCGGACTGCTTCAGCCGATCATCACCGACATAGCGCAATTGCCAGAGATTGAGCAGGCATTCTACATTGACGTGATTATTGACCACTTCAAAGGCACGGTCACATTCAAGCGAGAGGACATAAGGAGAGAGATCAAACAAGCCCGGAAACGCATCACAAGGAATCGGGAAGAAAAGGTGGAGATTCTGAATGACAGACTTATAAGGATCTCGCCTGCCCTGGATTTCGTGGGCGGGATTGGTTACCTCACAGTCCCGCTTGAGGTACTTGCAGACGGGGAAATATCCAGGCGATACTACCTCATAACAAGCGACAGGGAACAAATCCCGCTAAGCAATACAGACTTCTTTCAGCACAGCAACATCATACTTAAATCCGAGCCTAATGTCCTGGATGAAAGTCGGTGGTCGTCGCAAGACATCCGGAAATTCATTCAAGATGATTCACAGGTCGATCCGGTGGTCATCTTCATCGACATCAGGGAGACCTACAAGGAATATCTGGACTTCAGAGAATCACACACAGCCGAGACGATTGCACTGTGGACCATGGGAACCTACATTTTCCCAATATTCGAGAGCTATCCATACCTCTTCCTTTGCGGAGAAAAAGGAAGCGGCAAAACCAAGACAATGAATGTAGCTGAGAAACTGTGTTTCAACGCCATCCACTCCAGCAGCATTTCCCCTGCCTTACTATTTAGGATCATCGAAGGTTCGTCCTGTACGCTACTGATAGATGAAGCAGAAGCCTTACAGTATCGGAAGCAAAGCGATGATCTGAGGCAGTTATTGAATGGCGGATATAAAAGAGGTGGCGGCGCCTATCGGTGTGAACCGAACAGTCTGCAACCACAAAGATTCGGAATCTATTCCCCAAAAATGATCGCCAACATTGGAGGGCTGGAAAGTGTTCTGGAGACTCGCTGTATCAGAATTACAATGCTGCGAACTAAGGACAAATCGAAATCCGACAAGGCGGTGATTGAACGAGGTGTGGATTGGGGGTACTTACGAAATCGGCTCTATTGCTTCGGGCTGACATGTTTCCCCGAAATTCGCGAAATATACTTGAAAGAGGCACCACGATGGAACTTGAATGCGGTCTCGGGGAGAGAAGGCGAGCTTTGGTTCCCATTATTGTCCATAGCCATGTGCCTTGACAGAAAAGGATATGATGGTCTGTATGACAGAATAAAAGAAGTAGCGATGATGAAAAGCCAAGAAGCCAGGGACACTGGATTGGATGATTGGAGCAATGCACTGCTGCTGGCTCTCAAAGTTATCACTCTCTCCCAGGAAACGGATATCCAGAACAGGGATATTCGAGAAAGGATGAAAGAATACTTCGATGATGATTCTGCGGCACTCACAGGGCGCTGGATCGGTAACGCTTTAACCCGATTTAAGCTTGTTGCTGAGAGAAAGCGAACCAATCGCGGTTATTGTTATACCATTAAGCGAAAAACAGTGGAAGATGTGATCGAACGGTACGGAGTCTAATGTGAACGAAGGTGTATGTCAAATGAATTATATGTGTATATTATATGAATGTTCATTATTTTGCAAGGTCAATATATAGTTAGAGTTACATGAAAAGGAGTGAACTTGTGAACATAGGATTGCAGGAAGGCAGAGACAATTTTTTCGCATCTCTAAGCTCGAGACAAACAAATGCAGAATCCGACCATCGCCCTATTTCCGCAATTAACATTCACATGTTCACCTCTTCACACCGAAATTGTTAATTATTGAAGAATTGCACAATTGTGATATCCAGGTCAATCTTCACCAAATATTCATCCCATGATTCACTCGGATCGTGCTCAAATTCACCAGAAGATACCAGGAGGCTCATATGAATGAATTGGAGCAGCTGGAAAAGGACTTGGAGTTGGTTGGAGCAACGGGTGGACGTCCTGAATTGCTGCGAAAACTGGCGGCGCAAATCGCGAAGCTAAGGGACCAAGACATCAATACCACGACTGAAATCACCGCTGTCCCAGAAACGCAACTCGACGAATTATTCCGGTCGGCTGACCATGAGATTCAAGCCCTGCATGTCGAAGGGACAGACGAGTACATCAGTCGTCATCATCCTGATCTCAACCTGCAGATCGCTGATGCAACAAACAAAATACACGAAATCTGGAAACAGGGGCGCAAGGGGGAGGCACGTATCGATGAATTCGTGGCAGCTTTGGGAGAGTGGAAGTCTCTTCATATCAAAGCAATTGAGCTCTTTAAAGCGGAAGAGAATAGACCATTTTAGCTTTTCACATGTATGATAATGAATAAATCTTCTTCTTACTATACTTTTAAGATCATACTATATTCTAAAATCTATATATTAAGAATATAAAGAGTAAATATTGAACTTAGCTTTCGTCCCGGTCCAGAGACGATGCCTAGATAGGCATTCAAGGATGGTTATTCTCTATCTCGTCCACCATAAAATCCCCTCTTTTTGCGGTTCACACGCGTGCCTTGTAACGGGAATATACCCACCGTCTCCTGACCCACCAAGATCCCCTGCCAGACAAGATACTCTGCATTTGCACATTCCCTTGACAGACTAAATTCAATTTGCCAATTGCCGCAGGTAATTTTATCGCAGAGTTAAGACGACCTACCTAAGATGGGAATAATAATCCTTTTGTGGCTGAGAAAGAGCGTCTGGATCGCCACACATCATTGATACGGTTTTTTTCTCTTCTGGAATCATGAGCATTCAACGACAAGACGTCTAACACGGAGCTTTGCATTTGTGGCGATCCCAAGAACCATGTGAGAAATCTAATAGCCATCCAATATATCTATAGGGGGGGTCAGTAGAGCATATAGTTATTTCGATCCGATTTCCTTCAACATCCGGTTCCACAGGAAGACATACTCGAAGCAGTCGCTACGACTGATGAGCAGAAGCTCATTGATTCACCCTGAGCGTTATCAGCTCTCTTGATGATTTTTCTTCCAATAATCCCACAGACGACGCACCAGACAGATCTGCGGGACAGATACGGCGCCAAATACCTCTTATCCAAAAAGCTTTTTGAAGGAGCACCATCGATGGCCAGATGCACCAGGACAAAGGACTTAGATGTCCATCACAAGAACAGGGACGGTGGCAATTCGCTGTCCAATGCCGAAGTTCTCTGCCACCCTTGCCATGAGGCAACACCCACTTTTGGCACTCCTGGCAAAACGCCCCCGCCCTTTTCTGAAGCCACCAAGAAGGAAGCTTTCCGTATGGCTGGGAATCAGTGCCAGTGCACCAGAACGGGCGGTTGCCACTAGACTTCTCCGTGGCGAAAAATCAACTCTCGGCTTCGAGCTCTTCTTTGCGCGTCACGAAGCCGTGCTTCATAAGCATAGAGATTTCTGTGCCAGAATTGTGCGCAGGAGATGACGTGAGGTGCGCTCTTGCGGTAATCGAAGAATCCCTCTGCCTCAAAGCAGGGAATGGAATCATTTGAGGACGAAAACCCTCAGACGCATATTACTTGGCATCAACCATTAAGGAGGATAGTATGGGATCTCGTGCGCTGTTGGGAGCGCTGATGGCGTTCGTTCTATTGGTAGCGCTACGATCGTATCTTGTGAGCGCTGCCAGAAAGCGGGCGAAACATGAGGACTCGCATAGGGACATCAGGCTCTGGGATCTCATCATCACGAGTGAAGACGAGCGGTATAGCCTATCCCGATTGCAGCTGTATCTCTGGACGATCTTTGTCATCATCGGTTATGTGGCAGTGTGTCTTGCCGGGCGTGCATTCCAGACTATTCCGCCCAATTTGTCACTGCTGATTGGCATCAATGTCGCGGCTGCAGTCACCTCAACCGGCATCACCTACTGGGGCAACGTCGCAATGCAAAAGAGTACTAAAGGACCTGACTTTGTGAAGGACATCTTCTTCGAGTCTGAGACCAGTTTGGATTTGCCGCGGACGCAAATGTTCATTTGGACCATTGTGTCAATCACAATCTTCACCGTGGCTGTCATCGATACTATCCGGAGAGGAGAGCCGATGCTACCCGACATTCCCAAGGGATTGGTAGCCCTCATGGGACTCAGCCACGGAGCTTATTTGGGTACAAAGGCGGCAACTCAAAAAGCCAAGCAGAAGGAGACGATCAAGCCCACTGAGAAATAGAATAGTTAGGCTGAATCTTGCTCGATCAGGTCGAAGCAGTGAAACCGAAGCGATAATGTGCCTAATCGATTGTCATCTGCCAGTTCAATCATCCTGAATCGATGGAGAAAGTCATTCGGCAGATCAAGCCTGAAAATTTGGTTCGTTATTCAACGCCTCCAAGCGACAAGAGACTGCATCAGAATTGCCCTGTGGAGTGAACAGGTGATCATCATCGCACATATCGTCACAGTCAGAGACATGCTCCCAACAAACTTGCGCCACGCGAAAAAAGGACTTGACTCTGCGATTTATTATTGGTATATTCCCCCTAGGGAAAGTCGCCGTATGTGGGGCTACCTTCCTCGGATTTCCTTTCCGGACATCACAGGCAGCTACTTGTCAGGTTCTTGACCGATAGGTTTCAATTTGTGGGGACGATCCTGTGACCCTTCTTCATCGCCAGCTTCTCAACCCTCGTGGACGCAGAACTCTTCTTCCGAGAGGAATCTTGACCAACGCTCTGTCGGGTTTCTGCGGAAATAATTCGACCACATCTTACTGGAGATCATTATGAGAAACGTTCGCCTCAGTACGTGTGGGCTGACTATTATGGTGTTTTTGGCTGTCTGGAATATGAGCCAAGCGCAGGATAGCTTGGGAGTATCTTGTGTCAAGGTCCTGGACTACTGGAATTATGCAACCGGCACCCAGATGGTCGGTGACTATGCCTATATGCGCTGCGCATATTCGGGACTGAGGATCATGGATCTATCGGATCCCGCAAATCCGGTGGAAGTAGGGAGAGATCCGTGGTCCCCGTGGAACTACCTTTCAGGCTCGGTATATGTATATGTCAAAGGCGACCGAGCCTATCTTTCCTATTATGGCGATGGTCGTGTGCTGGATATTTCCGATCCGACACATCCCATAGAGATCCATCACTGGTATCTGCAGAACACCCCATCGATCGTGTTAGTTCACGGAGACCTAGCCGCGGGTCTTTACGGTGACGAAGATCTCCCCTGTCTCATGGACATTTCCGATTGGAATAATGTCCAAGTGACCAGCTATTTTCCGGAGCTCCTCGTTCCATCCCAGCCAGTTGGCATGGCTGGCGAGTATCTCTGCCTGGCGGGGTGGGGCATTG
>Ga0299915_10000448_pt1 | contig 31083 bp, 20 predicted proteins | sample RVTome_13_FD_200263 | JGI IMG/M metagenome (GOLD analysis project Ga0299915, IMG submission 200263) | Soil microbial communities from uranium-contaminated site in the Upper Colorado River Basin, Wyoming, United States - RVT92D227 (version 2) ...
CCACCGAACCCGCCGCTCAAGGACAAGCCCGAGGTCCTGGATGGCCTCGTGAAGATCATCCGCTCGTTCGGAATCAAGAAGCAGTGATCTTCACCTCGGGCGACGGGCAGTGGATCGCCGTGCAGCGCGGCCGCTGGGTGGAGCTGGTCGCAGCGAGCACCGAGCCGTCCGCCGAGCCGCAGCCAGGGCCGCTCGGCAAGCTCGAGCTCGAGACCGACGACACGGACGTCGCGATCGTCGGGCCACCGAACGTGCTCGTCGCGGTGACGCGCGGCGCCGGGACGAAGGTGGTGTTGCATCAGCCGCCGTCGCTCGAGGATGTCGCGCGGCTCGAGCTCGCGAGCCCGATGCGGCTCGCGGCGATCACCGGACCGCGCTTCGCGCTCGTCTCGCTCGACGGCAAGCAGGTGACCGTCGTCCGCGTCGCGAGCCGTGCCCTGTCGTCGCAATCGATCGACACCGGTAGCCCCGTCGAGTTCGCCGTCGGGCTCGAGCGTAGCCAGCTGCTGTTCGGCATGCTTCGCAAGCTCGAAGTGTGGGACGCGGTCTCCGGCCGACCCCTGCTCCGACTGCAGCTCCAGCTCCCACCACCGCCGCGCACCGTCGGCGCCGCGCAAGGTCACTTGTGGGTGACCCGGCCCGGCAGCGACGAGGTGTTCATCTACCGGCTCTCCGACGGCCGGCCGTTTCGTCACCACGCCGGCGCGCCCGTCGAGCAGGTGGTCTGCCATCCGATGTCGCCGGTGATCGTGCTGGTCACGGCACGCGGGCTCGTGCGACTGCACTGCCTGGCGCACTCGTTGACGGTGATCGACGCGCCGTGGCAGCCCGGGATGCCACTCGCGCAGCTCGTGAACGGTGACGACATCAGCTTGCTCGGAGGCTCCGACGGGGCCGAGCCGTGGCGCGTCGCGATCGGCGGACCGGGCGCGCCGGTGAACGTGGAGCCTCCGAGTGCGCCGGTCGCGCCCTCGGTCGCCGACAAGCTGCGCGCGATCCGAGCGCCGGATGCACACCCGGCGCCCGAGCCGGCAGGCTTCGCGAAGGTCGGCGCGCCGGAGCCGATCGCGCTCGCGCGAACCGAGCCGGTCCAGGCGGCTCGCCCACCGCGGGCCTCGCCTCACGCGAGCTCGCCGTGGCGCGAGCCGGTCGCGGTGTTCGGCGCGGCGGTGGTGCGCGGCGTCGAGGCCGAGGTCCCCGTCGTCGCCGACGACACCGAGCTCGGCGAGCTCGCGCAACGCCTCGGTCTCTTGCCACCCGCTCGCCGCGCCCTCATCGTGCTCTATGCCGTGTACCTCGTCGGCGAGCCAGCGCTCTCGATCGCGCGGCTCGCCCACGTGACCGGCGACTGGTCCGAGCCGCTCGGTCACGGCGAGCTCGTCGCGCGTGCCCTCGTGCGCCGTCGCAGCGGCCGCGTCTCGCTACGCGCCGCGATCACCGATCTGCTCGACGGCTCCGCCGCGCGCACGTGATCCCAGCGAACGCCGGGGAGGTGGAGAGCGTCCCTAGCGATCCATGTCGAACACGTACAGCCGCTCCTCGCTATCGCTGACCACGTAGAGCGTCGAGCCGTCGAACGCGATGCCCTCCGGGTGGTCGATCGGCAGCTTCCATGCGAGGTCCACGTCGAGGTCGCGCTCGAGCCGGAACAGCGTGTGCTCCTGATCCGACAGCGCGTAGAGGTGGCCGTCGTCGGGGTTGAAGGCGAGCGCCGAGAGGTCGGCGGCAAAGTCGATCTTCTTGCGATCGACCTCGGCTCCATCGGCGTCGAGCTCGAAGATACGAGCCGGAGCTTTTTCCTTGGCGACGAACAGGTGGTTGTGCTCGTCGAACGCGAGCCCTTCGATGCCGCTGTTGCCATCATCGGCGTCTTCGAGATCGAATGGATCGTGGCGGCCGCCATCGCGATCGACGTGCCAGATCCGCGCGCGACCCTCGTCGGCGACGAGGAACTGCTGGCGCTCGGCGTCGAATGCGAGCGCCTCGAGATCGTGGCCCTCGATGTCGATCGTGTCCTCGATGTCGCCGTCGGACGAGATCTCGTAGATCTTCGAGTGCGCGTCACTCACGACGTACAGCTTGCCGTCCACGATCGTGAGGTCAGACGGCTCGTCGATGTCGAGGCGGTGGCGATCGAGCCTCTTGAGCTTGATCGACTGGCCATCGGCCTTGTTGGAGTCGATGAAGGGCTCGATCTCCTCGAGCGCCGCCGAAGCACAACCTGTCACGAACGTGACAAGCGCAACGCAGACCATTCGCAGTCGAGCCATCGGGGTGCGGGCCAGCAACAGTCACGCCAGGAAATTCGGCAATCGATCTCACGTTCCGGCCTCTTGGACGGCTGCTCGACCCGCCAGGTTGCGGCTACGTGACAAGCCAGCGATGGGGTCAAGCGACCGTTGTTGCACGACTGCCATCCGGCACATCCCTTGTACTTCGGCTCGCCCCACATGCGCGTCTCCATCCCGCTCGCTCTGGTGCTCACGGTAGGTTGCAGCTCGATCGAGGGCGATGCCCGCGATGACTCGTTTGGTGGCAAAGGCGCCAAGGAAGACGGGTCGTTCAGCTCGTGCCAGCTCGCCGAGGTGATCAAGCTCGTCAACGAGTCGACCTCGACCACCGCCGCGCTCTCGGAGTTCGGCCTGTCCGACGACGCCGCGCGCTCGATCGTCGCGCACCGCAATGGCGCCGATGGCGATCCCGGCACGGCGGACGATGATGTCTATGACGATCTCGACGAGCTCGACGCCGTCGACTTCGTCGGCGAGCTCGCGCTCGGCAAGCTCGTCTTCACGATCCTGCCTCGCTGCGAGGCCGACCTCGCGACCCGGCCGTTCATCGATGACCAGACGTTCACCGGCCAGACCGGCGGCTTTGCCCGCGACAACGAGGAGGTCGAGTCGGTGCTCGGGGTCAGCGGCACGACCGGCCAGCGCCTGCGCGCGCTGCTGCTCGAGCAGAACGCCGACGGACGCACGCTCTACGATCGGATCCGGCGCAACCGGATCATGGAGGCGTTCACGTACAACTTCGGGCTCGACGAGATGCCGTGGGACGCCGCGAGCCAGGCCGCACGCGAGCGGATGCCCCTCGTCGCGCTGACGATCGAGAACGATCGCTACGCGCCGAACGAGGAGGGGGTCCGCGAGCTGTCGCTCGGCACCGACCTGATGGACGACACCTACTACGATACCCACGCATACTCGCTGCTCGGCAACGACATCCAGCTGCGTGGCCGCGCGCGCTGGGACAACGCCACCACGGTGCGCCGGCTCCTGATCGCCGCGAAGTTCGACACGACGATCGACGCCGACGGCAACAAGGTCAACACGAAGGTCGACATCCGCACCGACAGCGGCATGACTCACCTGCTGAAGCTCGACGACGATGTCCGTCGCGGCAAGACCGACTGGAACGGCAGCGACTCGCCCGCCACGCCGATCCGCGGCGTCTACGAGCAGCTCATGGCGAAGAACCTCCTGCTCGAGATCGGCATGCACAAGGGCGTGTTGCTGCTCGAGCCGAAGGCTCACCTGCGGTCGACCCGCAGCCGCTATCACATGAACGAAGCGAATCTGAACACCGTCCGCACGGTCCACACGAACGGCGCGGTGCGGATCCAGAACGCGCTCAACGTGCTTGCCCGCGCGCGCACCGCCGGCACGATCCCCGCTGCCGACGCGGCGCGCGTCGACGCGATGGCAGCAATGGCACGCGGAATCCTCGACAAGTCGCTGCTGGTCGCGCGGATCAACGCGGTGGATGCCTCGCTCGGCGTCACCGTCGCGAACCTCACCCTACCAGAGGCCTTTCCCACGCCGACGACGGTCGCGGAGCTCGAGCGTAACCGCGTCATCTCCGAGGTCGTGAACACCGTCTATCACGAGCTCGCGCTCGCGCTCGACGACGCCGACCGCGCCATCACCAACGCCGTCGACGAGGACTTCGACGACTTCGTCGACATGTTCCGCGCGTGGCGCGTCAGCCTCGACAACACGATGGCGCGCAAGACGACCTTCGACTCGTTCCTCGCGTCGCACCGCAGCCTCTCGACGGCCGCGAACCGCGCGAGCTCGATCGCCGCGTTCAACACCTTCGGGGCCGCGCAGCTCGCCGCCAACAACAACGACTTCGACGACTTCGTGCCGCTCGACGACGCGAGCTGGGATCGCCTCGGCGGCTACATCGAGAAGGCGACGCTCACCATCAGCGAGCGGCAGATCGAGACCGCCGGGCTCGCCGGCCGGATGCTGTGGTTCGATCAGGCTCGCGCGTTCTGGGTTCCGAGCTCGAACCGCGCGTTCTCGAACTTCATGATCGACACCACCGACATGACCGACATGCTCAGCCACGAGGAGTGGCTCTCGATCCCCGAGGCCGACCGCAGCTTCGCCCAGCCGCTCCCCGCGGCGAAGGTGTTCAACACCGTCCTCGTCAACGAGCTCCAGATCGAGCTCGGCATGGAGGAGGACTATGTCGCCCGGCTCCGCGAGCTCGACACCGCGATCGCCGCCGACCCGAACAACGCCGAGCTCAAGCAACAGCTCGAGGGTGCTCGCTTCGTGTTTGGCCAGTACACGGGCGCGATGAAGGTGCTCACCGAGCTCAAGGGCGAGAACGTGCTGTCGCGGCTCCGCCGGGCCGGCGCGCCGAACGGCATCCGGTGGACGGCGCCGTCGGATTCGAAGGGCAACATCGCGCTGCGGATCCTCTCGGACCGCGACTGATCGCCAGGTCGCTTGCGATCTCAGAGGCGCATCACCGACGCAGACTTCTTCAGCGCCTTCTCGAGCTCGGCCTTCGCATCGTTGGCCGCATCGAGCGAGCGGTAGTTCCCGAAGCGCACGCGGTAGAACGTCCCCTTGCCGCTGACGTCCGCCTCGGTGACATGCGCGTGATAGCCGGCGGCCTTGACCGACGACAGGAACGACTCGGCCTCCTGCTTGTCCTGGAACGAGGATAGCTGGAGCGTGAACTTCGCCTTGGCCTCGGTCGGCGCCTTCGCGAGATCGGCCTCGGGCTTCCTCGGCTTCTCCGGCTTGTCGACGTGGGTGAGCACGTCGGGGTTCGTGGGCTCGGCGATCGGCTCGGACTTCTTGGCGGGCCGGTCGGGCTTCGCCTGATCGGGCTTCACCACGGGCTTGCCTTCGACCTTCGCCTGGTCGGGCCTGACGACCGGCGCGTCGGGCTCGGGCTTGACGACCGGCTTGAGCGAATCGGGCTTCGCGACCGGCGGCTTCCCCTCCGGCTTCGCGACCTTGCCATCGGGCTTCACGGCCGGCTGCTTGTCGGCGCGGGCCCTCTCCATCGAGTCGATCGTGCGCTCGACGTCGCTCGGGGCGTGCGCCCCGGTGAGCGCGCCCTGGAACGACAGCTGGTTGCTCTCGAGGCGATCGAGCGCCGCGAGCGGATCGGTCGCGGTCTGCGTCCGGGCGTGATCGATATGGCCGCGTGCCTCGACGCGCCGGCCGACCATCACGCCGAGCACGAACACGAGCCCGACGATGACGGCGCCGCCGAAGAACAGATAGAAGATCTGACGGCCGTCGAGGCTCACCTCGACCTTGTCTTTGTACACTTCGGGGTCGCGGCCCTGCTTGCCAGAAAAGGACATGCCCGAGCGTCGGCAACCGGCTGCCCTCGGGCAAGATTTTGGCCGTCGCCTACTCGAGTCTGTTGACCTGCGTCAACGCGTGCGGCTCGATCCGGAACACCTTGCCGCGGGTCGACGCCTCGGAGATCGACTGCGACAGGAAGTCACCCTCGTCGATCACCCAGATGCTGTTCGTGGGCCCACGTACGACCTTGCGCGGGAACGACGGGTTGATCGGCAACAAGAGCGGCGCGTACCCGGCGGTCTGACGGAACCCGAGCTGATAGTTCGTGAACACGTGGGGGATGTTGCCGAGGGTGCCGGCACGATCGAGGATGCAGTCCAGGTCGCCCGGATAGTACGGGTCGGTGATCGTCAGGTTCAGCCCACGATTCCGGAACTTGATCGCCGGCGCATCACGTTCGCGGAACTCGGTCGGGATGGTCGCCAGAGAGCACGTCCCCGGCTCGTAGAGCGGGACGATGTCAGTGGTCTTGGTGGTCAGCGAGCACGGGTTCGGCTCGAACGTGAGATCGGGCTTCTGGCCGGTGAGCGGGTTGGCGGTCGGATCGCAGGCGGGGGGAACCAGCGGGATGCGCCCGGCGATGAGCCGATTCGCGGCCGGATTCTGGATGCACTTGCCGTTGGTGTCGGCGATGATCGAGTGCTCGAAGCCCGTGCTCTGTCCGAGCACGGCGAAGGCCTCGCCGGCGCGTGGCTCGTACCGCTGCGGGGCATTGACGCATGCCTGCGGTGGCGTCACGCCTTCCATGCACGTGCCCGCGAACGCTCCGGCGGCGCCGGCACCCGAACAGACCGTGCCGGTGACACAGTCGCTCGTGCTGTCGCACTTCATCGCGCAGCGCTTGCCGGTCGTGACCGGCGTGCGATTCGGATCGGCCTCGCACTTCCACGTCCGCGGGTCCGGCTCGGACATGTCGTCGCGTGGATGCTGCGTGCTGGAGTTCGTCACCGCGTAGTCCGCGAGCAGCTCGCACTGCGCGTCGCTGGTGCAGCCCTCGACGGGGGTGGTGCGGAGCGTGTGACGACGCGGCAGGAGCTGCAGCTCGCCGCTCTCGGTGGTGCCGACGGTGTAGCGCCGGACCGAGGTCAGGAAGTCCTTGCACGCCTCGGCGAGCCGATCGGCCTCGTTCTCGAGCATGCACGCGCCGATGCCCTGGACCTGACTGGCCGGGTGCAGGAAGCAGCGATACCCGATCGGACAGTCGGCGTTGCCGATCGCGGGATCGCAACCCCGCAGCTGGATGATGTCGAACTTCTCGATGCCGGTGTCACAGAACGGCCGCGTCTGATCGACGATTCGCATGCCCGCGCTGTCGACGAAGATCTGGCTCTCGCGGACCTTGGGCCCATCGACATCGGTCTCGAAGATGTCGTTCGAGAGCGAGCCCTCCCAGGTCAACGTCCACGTCTCCTCGCGCACGAGGCTCTGGACGTCGGGGAACACCTCGTCGCGCACGGCCTCGGGAGCCGTGAACTGCAGCTCGGAGACGACCCGCGTCGAGTCGGCGCCCACGCACAAGAGCTGACGGAGCCCCGGCAACTGGGTGATCTTCTCGGGGGCGTAGGCTCCGGTCGGCACGGCGCGCTGGGGCGGCGTGAGCGAGCGCGGGCCACCGACCGCACCGCCTGCCCCGTCGACCGGACCCGCGACATCGCAGAGATCGACCGCGGGACCACCCTCGACCTCCATCTTGGCGAGCTCGCCGCGCAGCGGGATCGAGTCGCGAACCTGGTGTGCGACCGCGATCGGCATCGGCACGAAGATGGGTCGGTCCACGTCGAACAGGTCCCGGTAGTCGTCGTCGTCGACGTTGACGATGAACGTCCCGCCGTTGGAGGCCGTGATGATGGCGAAGTAACCGATCAGCCTGTCCGGGCTGTCCCCGAGGCCGGGGCGATCATCCCCCTCGACCTCCTTGGATTTGATGATGTCGACCGAGATCGGGATGGCCTCTTCACCCACGCCCAGGAGCTGGATGCCCGGACCGCGCACGCCCGCGCGGCGCGGCGGCGTCAGCGGATCGCCGACCGGCATACACGACAGCGTCTTGACGCTGCGGATCTCGCGGGTGAAGCGAGGATCGACCTGCGTGTCGCACTCCTTGCCCAACCCGAGGATGTCCGCGACCCGGATCGTGTGGTCGGTCGTGATCGCATAGACGAACTGGAATTGCCCACCGGCCGCGGTGCTGTCGTTGATGACGGCGTTCTGACCACCCATGCCGATCTGCGGAGACAGTACGAGCTGGGTGACGCCGAGGGTTCCGTTGCCGGAGTTGTCCTCGAGGGCGATCTGCGAGAGCGAGTCCGGCAGCGTCGTGAGGTTCGCGAGCTCGACGAGCGTGATCGACGACGAATTGTCCGAGCCGATGACGAGCCGGCGCTCCTCGACGGGCGGATCGGTATTCGTCAGCGTGCGCTCGAGATCGAGCGTGACGGGACGCGTTCCTGCCGTGATCACGCCACCCCCACTGCACTCGTCGGGGCAGGTGACGTTCGCGACCTCGCCCACCGGGATGATCTCGGGCCCGGCGGCGCCGTACCGGATGCCACCGACGACCGTTCCCGTCGACAGGTCGACCGTGGCGACGAGGTGGCAGCTCGGATAGGCGATATAGACGAGGCCGCTCGCACCCGAGATCCCCGCGTCTGGATTCGAGATCGGACACACCTTGCCGATCACGTCGATTCCCGGCTCGACCGCCATCGCGGCAGGCTTCGCGCGGAGCGGCGCGCCGGCCGCGTTCTTGACATCGATTCGCTGGACGTCGATCGGCGTGTCGGGATTGTTGTCGACCGCGGAACCGATATCGAGCACCGATAGATCGCACGAGCCGGCGTTCGCCGTCACGACCTTGCATCCAGCCGCATCGGTCACGAGCGCGATCGGATCTTCACCGACGCTGATGCTGTTCTTGCCGGGGGTGAGCGGATCGGCGTCGAGCACGGAGACATCGGCTCCCGCGAACGCCGTCGCGGGCTTGGTGGCGAAGAACGCCATCGCCACGGTGCCCGGCCCCGACTGCAGGATGAACGCGAACCAGTTCGCATTCGGAATCGGGCTGCCACCGTCCGAGGTCAGATCCTTCTGATTCTCTGGAGTTGGCGTGGGCGTCCCCGTCTCGTGATCTCCCGAGCGGATGTCACACGCGGCCGTCGGCTGGGCGCTGAACACGACGGGATCATCGATGGTCGGGACCGGCCTGCCGTCGGTGACGCGCAACCCACCGAAGCACCCGAACGTCATGTCCACCGGGCGATCGAGGTTGAGCTGGCTCGGGGCGGTGGCCGTGGTGTCACCACAGCCAAGCGTCGCGACCGTCGCGAGGAGGAATACGAGGCGGTTCATCAGGTCCCCCTCGGCGTTCCGATGCGGAGCACGACACGATTCCTCGTCAACGAGTTGGGCGTCAGGTCGATCACGGCGATGGTGTCTTCGAGGAAGTTGGTCACGTAGAGCTTCTTGCGGGTGGGAGCGGCGACGACGGAATAGGGACCACGACCGACGACCACGATGTCCACCTGGCCGCGGAGGGGATCGACCACGTAGAGCTGGCCGTCCTGGAAGCAGGTGACGTAGGCGCGCTCGCCGTCCCCGGTGTCGGCCACGGCGAGCGTCGACGCCTGACGGCAGATGTCGGCGACCGCGAGCGGCTCGTTCTTCGGGAAGCCCGTCGGCGCGTTCGAGGTGTCGAACACCTGCAAGGTCGGCGGGCGACGGTTCACCAGATAGAGCCGGTTGCCGTCGGGCGAGAACGTCATGCCTCGCGTGTCGCTCGAGCTGCCGCTGTTGCCACCGGCCGAATCGAGGAAGAACCAGTTGCCCTGGAGCAAGAACGGCGCGGCGCCGTTGACCGGGCGGCCGACGGTGAACGTCTGGATCCGGTCCTCGCTGCGGCTACCGACATAGACGATGTCGCCGGTCGCCTTCGGCGTACGGCCCGCCACGCCCGTCGCACCGCGCAGCCCCGTGTTGGGATCCGCGAGGAACACGCCGACCGCGACGTCCGCGACCTGCGCGTCGCCGGCTTTGGGGGAGTCGATCAACGTCACCGCGCCGGTGGTCAGGTGCGTGACGATCGCGAACTCTCCCGCGGTATCGGCAAAGACCCCGAACGGCTCGTCCGGAATCGCGAGATCGGGAATGCCCTGGACGAACGAGAGGCGGTGCTTGTCATCGCACAGCGAGAAGCCCTCGGTGGCCGAGCTGCACGCGAGGCGCGAGCCGTTCCAGTCGACCCACGCGATCGAGGGATCGCCGCGCGTCGGCACGACGAGGCGAAGGTTACCGTTGTCGAGATCCTGCACGGCGATGTCGGTGGCGAAGTTGCCGATCCGGACGCCGGCGTTCTCGGCGATGAACGGAGTCTCGTCGCACGCCAGCGTCTCGCTCTGAATCGGGTCCTGCTTGCAGGCCGGCTGTCCATCGACGATGAGCTCCGGGACCGTGCGTGCCGTGAGCCAGTCTTCGACGATCCGGTCGATGTTCGCGAGCTCGAGCACCGAGATCGCCCCCGAGTCGAAGCGAAGCTCCGAGTTGGCGTTCGCGACGAACAAGAACGACTCGTCGGGCGCGATCGCCGCGCCGGTCGGGAAGTAGAGCTGGTTGTTAGGCGGCCTGACTTCCTCGGCCGAGGCGGTGCACGCCCCAACGCCGACGAGGGACCCGAATGCAAAGATCGCAGTCCACGTTGTCATGCGTGGTTGCTTCGACCGGCTGCGTCGTCGATTGGTTGCCTGCATGATCTCTGTCACTTCCTGGTAGTTCCGGGCCCTTGCGCGAGGGCGGCCCGCGCGGCCGCCACCCGTGCGATCGGCACACGGAATGGCGAACACGAGACGTAGTCGAATCCCATACGGTGGCACAGCTCGACCGAGCTCGGGTCGCCGCCGTGCTCTCCGCAGATGCCTACCTTGAGGCCGGGCTTGGTGCCACGGCCGCCGCGCACCCCGAGCTCGATCAGCGCACCGACCCCGTCGGGATCGAGCACGGCGAACGGGTCGACCTTCAAGACTCCCGCGTCGATGTACGCCGGCAAGAATCGCCCCGCATCGTCGCGTGACAGGCCGTAGGTGGTCTGGGTGAGGTCGTTCGTACCGAACGAGAAGAAGTCGGCATGCTCGGCGATCTGGTCGGCCACGACACAGGCGCGCGGCAGCTCGATCATCGTCCCGATCGTGTACGCGATCTTGACGTCGCCGAGCGCGCGATCGAACGCGGTCGCCACGAGCGCGCGCAGCCGGCGCAGCTCCTCGGGAACCATGACGAGCGGGATCATGATCTCCGGCAGCACCACGACACCGTCGCGCGAGACCTCGGCCGCGGCTTCGCCGATCGCCTGGGTCTGGATCTCGTAGATCTCGGGAAAGGTGATCCCGAGCCGGCATCCGCGGTGGCCGAGCATCGGGTTGGCCTCGGTGAGCTCGGCCACCTTCGCGGTGATCGCGGCGGGCGTCTTGCCGAGGGCGGCGGCGACTTCTTCGATCTCCTGCACGGTGTGCGGCAGGAACTCGTGCAGCGGCGGATCGAGCAGCCGGATCGTGACCGGCAGGCCGTGCATCACGCGGAACAGCTCGGCGAAGTCACCGCGCTGCATCGGCAGGATCTTCGCGAGGGCGGCGCGCCGGCCCGCCTCGTCGTTCGCGAGGATCATCTCGCGCACGGCGAGGATCCGCTCGGGCTGGAAGAACATGTGCTCGGTGCGGCACAGGCCGATGCCCTCGGCCCCGAAGGCGCGGGCGGTCCGCGCATCGTTCGGCGTGTCCGCGTTCGTGCGCACCTTCAGCGTGCGGAACGAATCGACCCACTCCATCAAGGTGCCGAGCTCGGTGCCGAGCCGCGCGGGGACGAGCGGCAAGGTCCCGAGGAACACCTCGCCCGTCGAGCCGTCGAGCGTGAGGGTGTCGCCTTCCTTGAGCCTGGTCTCCTTGCCACTGCCGACGAAGCTCGCCGTCTTCTTCGGGGCGTCGACGCGCAGCGACGTGCACGCGGTGACGCAGCACTTGCCCATGCCCCGGGCGACGACGGCCGAATGACTCGTCATGCCCCCGCGCGCGGTGAGGATGCCGGCCGCGGCCTTCATGCCGTGGATGTCCTCGGGAGACGTATCGGTGCGCACGAGGATCACGGTCTCGCCGCGCTGCGCCCACTCGGCGGCGGCATTCGCGGTGAACACGATCCGGCCGATCGCCGCACCGGGCGAGGCCGGGAGGCCCTTGCCGATCGCGCCCGGGCGCGACTTCGGATCGATCGTCGGGTGCAAGACCTCGTCGAGCTTCGCGGGATCGATGCGCAGCACGGCCGCGCGCGGCTCGAGCTTGCCCTCGGCGACCAGATCGACGGCGATCTTCACCATCGCCCTGCCGGTCCGCTTGCCGCCGCGGGTCTGCAGCATGAACAGCTGACCCTTCTGGATCGTGAACTCGAGATCCTGCATGTCGTGGAAGTGATCCTCGAGGAGCTTCGCGACGCGGACCAGCTCGCCGTACGCGACCGGCAACTTCTTTGCGAGCTCGGCGACCGGCTCGGGCGTCCGCACACCGGCGACGACGTCCTCGCCTTGCGCGTTCGTCAGGAACTCGCCGTAGAGCTCGGCCGTGCCGGTCGCCGGGTTGCGCGTGAACGCCACGCCACTCGCGCAGTCGTCGCCGAGGTTGCCGAACACCATCGCCTGGACGTTGACGGCGGTCCCGATCGACGCCGAGATGTTCTGCATCCGGCGATAGACGTCGGCGCGCGGGTTGTTCCACGATCGGAACACCGCTCCGATCGCGCCCCACAGCTGGACCTGCACGTCGTCGGGAAATGGCTCGTTCGTCAGCTTCTTGATCTCGGCCTTGAACAGCGCGACCCCCTCGCGCAGCGCGGCTTCGCTCAGATCCTGATCGCGGTTTGCGCGGTGCCTGCGCTTGAGATCGTCGAGGATCCTGTCGAACGGTTGGTCCTCGTGCTCGCTCGGCGCGACGACACCCATCACGACCTCGCCGTACATGGCCACGAAGCGCCGGTAGCAATCCCACGCGAAGCACGCGTTCCCCGACTCCTTCGCGAGCGCCTCGACCGTCTCGTCGTTCAGGCCGAGGTTCAGGATCGTGTCCATCATCCCCGGCATCGACGCCGGCGCACCCGACCGCACGCTCACGAGCAGCGGTGCGCTCGTGGCTCCGAACTTCGCGCTCGTCAGCTCCTCGATGCGCGCGAGCGCCTGGCTCACCTCGCCTGCGAGCTCCGTGGGGTAGTTCCCGACGCCGTGCTGCATCACGTGTCGACAGACCTCGGTCGTGATCGTGAACCCCGGCGGCACCGGCAGGTCGAGCGAGGCCATCTCGGCCAGGTTCGCCCCCTTGCCGCCGAGCAACGCCTTGTCCGTGGCGCGGCCCTCCGCGGTTCCGCCGCCGAACTGTCGGATGTGCTTCATCGCCATCTATGCCTGCGGCCGTTCGGGCCAAGCAGCTGGGTTTCGACGATGCCAGGACGCATGAGGCTTCATACAAGGTCGCCGCCCACCTCTCAAGCAGTTACGCGCAGCTAGCGCCTGCCGCTCAGGAGGCGCCGAGCAGCCGGAAGTCGGCGATCGCCATGTACGGCGTGATCAGCCAGTGGAGCAGCGCGAGCCGGTTGTCGCGGAGCTCCGGATCTGGATCCATCACCATCACGCCGCCCTTGTCGAAGAACGCCGCGACGATCGGCTGGAGCTGGACCAGCGAGTCGAGCACCGCAGCGTAGTCACGGGTTCGCCGCGGCTCGACCTCGCGCTGCTGCGCGGCGACGATCGCGGCGTGCAGGTTCTGCTCGACCGCGCGGTCCTTCGCGAACAGCGCCGGATCGACCTTGGTGGCCGGCGTGAGGTGCTTGGCCTTCGCGTCGTCGAGGATGTTCGCGACGCGCTTGAACACCTCGCGCGCCTCCTTCGGGATCCGCGCGATCGCTTGCGCTCGAGCGCGCGCATCGGTGGGATCGCGGAAGTCTTGCGCGAGCGCGGCATCGGCGTCCTGTGCGGCGAGGTCCTGATCGACGAAGATCCCGCGCAGTCGCTGGCGAAAGAACTCCTCGACCGCGGTCACCTTCGCCGCGGCGAGCGAGACGCGCTGTCCCTCGAGCGCATGGCGCGCGGCGTCGAACAACGGCGTCCACAGGGAGGCCCACTCGGGACGTGCGAGCAGGATCTGCCAGATGCCGATCGCGGCGCGGCGTAGCCCGAACGGATCCGCCGAGCCGGTGGGCTCGAGCCCGACGGCGAAGCAACCGACGATCGTGTCCATCCGATCCGCGAGCGCGATCAGCGCACCGACCGGCGTGGTCGGCAGCGCGGCGCCCTGCCCCTTCGGCCACCAGTGCTCGTCGATCGCGATCGCGACCTCCGCCGGGTGACCGAAGTGACGCGCGTAGTGGCGGCCCATCACGCCCTGGAGCTCGGGGAACTCACCGACGGCGCTCGAGGCGAGATCCGCCTTGCAGAGGTTCGCCGCCGACCGGACGAGCCCCATGTCGGGGAAGTCGATGTGGCTCGCGAGCCTGGTCGCGATCGATTCGATGCGCTGCACCTTGTGACCGATCGTCTTCGCGGCGTCGCCGAGCTTGGCCTGGAACACGACGCGGGTGAGCTTGTCGTTCCAGTCGTCGAACGAGCCCCGCTTCTTGTCCTCGGCGAAGAAGAACTTCGCGTCCGAGAGCCGCGCGGCGAGCACGCGCTCGTTGCCCTTCTGGACGACGACCGGATCCTTCACGACCGTGGCCATCATCGTCGCGAAGCGATTCGCGAGCTTGCCGGCGGCGTCTTCCATCGCGAAGTAGCGCTGGTGATTGCGCATCGCGGTGACGATGATCTCCTCGGGCACGTCGAGGAACGACGGATCGAACTCCCCCGAAACGCCGACCATGAACTCGCCGAGATGGATCACCTCGCCGAGCAGCCCGTCGTCGGAGCGCACGCGCAGCTTCGTCTCGCGCTCGAGCCGCGCCAGCTCGGCGGTCACCAGCGTGCGGCGCGCCTCCGGATCGACGATGACGTGCGCGGCCTCCAGCGCCTCGATGTAGCGATCAGAGGACGCGATCTCGACGCCGCCCGGCGCGAGGAAGCGGTGCCCGCGGCTGACCCGGCCGGCGGTCTGATCCGCCCACACCACGGGAACGACCTCGCCGCCGAACAGCGCGACGAGCCACTGCACCGGGCGGACGAACGTGTACTCGCTCCAGCCCCAGCGCTGCGACTTCGGCCACGCGATCGACTTCGCGACGTCGGCGAGCAGCGCCGGCAACAGGCCACGCGTGTCCTGGCCGACGACGCTCCGCATCGCGACCGCATAGAGGCCCTTCTTGCCGGGCACTTCTTTCTTCGCGAGCGCGGAGGCATCGACGCCGTTCTTCGCGGCAAAGCCCTGCCCCGCCTTGGTGACCGACCCGTCGGCGGCGAACGCGGCCGAGACCGGTGGGCCGACGACCTCTTCGTTCAGATCCGGCTGGCGCTCGGCGAGCTGCTTCACGATCACCGCGAGCCGGCGCGGCGTACCGAGCGAGCGGACGCCCGCGTGCACGAGGCGCGCCGCGGCGAGCCGATCCTCGACGAGCTTCGGCAGCTCGACGAGCTGCCGCGCGAGCATCTTCGCGGGAATCTCCTCGCATCCGATCTCGAACAGGAGATCAGCCGACATGGGCGATCTCCTTCGCGTGCTTGGCAACCGCACGAGCCGCGGCGAGCACGCTGGCGTTGACGCCGGCCTCGGCCTCGGCGTGATACGCGGCGACCGCCTGCGCCCGAAGCGCCGGCGGCAGCAGCGGGAACTCGAGCTTCGCTCGCGCCGCGACGTACGTCTCCGCGCACGCCTTCGACATGCCGCGCACGCGACCGATGAAGCGCTGGCGCTCGGTCACGCTGATCGCGCCACGCGCGTCGAGACAGTTGAACGCGTGCGAGGCCTTCATGCAGAACTCGTAGGCCGGCAGGACGAGCGGCCCCGCGGGTCGCGCGAGGAGGCGCTTGCACTCGCCTTCGTAGGTATCGAAGTCCTTGAACGCGATGTCGGGCACGAGCTCCTCGAACTGGTACGTCGAGTACTCGACCTCCCACGGCTTGCGTAGCTGGCCGTAGGTGACGTGCTTGTCCCACTGCAGGTCGAACATGTTGTCGACGCCCTGCAGGTACATCGCGAGTCGCTCGACGCCGTACGTCAGCTCGCACGTCACCGGCATCAGATCGATGCCGCCGGCCTGCTGGAAGTACGTGTACTGCGTGACCTCCATGCCGTCGCACCAGACTTCCCAGCCGAGGCCCCACGCACCCAGCGTCGGAGACTCCCAGTCGTCCTCGACGAAGCGGATGTCGTGCGCCGCCGGATCGAGCCCGATCGCGCGCAGCGACTCGAGATACAGATCCTGCACGTCGAGCGGGGACGGCTTGAGGCCGACCTGAAACTGGTAGTACGCACCGGCCCGATTGGGGTTCTCGCCGTAGCGACCGTCGGCGGGTCTCCGGCAGAACTGCGCAAACGCGGCGTTCCATGGCTCCGGTCCGAGCACGCGCAAGAACGTCGCCGGATGGAACGTGCCGGCGCCGACCTCGACGTCGACGGGCTGCTCCACCACACAGCCGCGATCGGCCCAGAACTTCTGGAGCGTGAAGATGAGGTCTTGCAAGTACATGGCTAAGAGTTTGGGACCCTACCGTCGGGTCCTTGGATGGTCAAGCCAGCGCCCCGAGCTAAGTGCTTCAGATCTCTTGACGTTCTCGCTCTGCGGCGGCTAGCGTGAGGCATGGTTCGGGAGTGGCTGCATGCCCTCGTGACGATCGCTTCGAGCTGCGGCCTCACCGGCTGCTCGCTGGTCCTCGACTTCTCGGAGGGTGCGATCCCGAAGGACGCCCAGGCCGATGCGGCGTTCTCGCAGGCGGAGTGCGACTTCAACGAGCCGAACAACAGCGTCGGCGAGGCGATGTTGATCGACGCGACCACGGTCGGCCCCGCGGCGATCTGCGCGGTGGGCTTCGACGACACGGACTTCTACCGGTTCACCGTACCCGCGGGCACCGCGTCGGTGACGATCCGGGTCAGCTTCATCAATTCGTCGACCGGCGACCTCGACCTGCGGCTGTTCGACACCGCCGGCAGCACGCTCTCGAGCTCGACCGGCTTCGGTGACGGCGAGCAGATCGTCTGCCCGGGCGCGTCTCCGATGTGCAGCGTGGGAGTGCCGCTACCGCCCGCCGACTACATCTTCCAGGTGTTCGGACAGCCGGGCCACTCGAACCGCTACGACATCGCGCTCACGCTCACGCCGATGTGATCACAGCTCGTAGGTGATCGTGAAGTTGATCCGCTCGGTGCCACCGGCTGGCACCACGAGCTTGGTGCGGGCAACGTCGTCGGTGAGCACCGGCTTCGACGGCCACGCGCGGGTCACTTCGCGGCGCCTCGCCGGCCGCAGGCGCTCCTCGATCCACACCTCGCGGGGTGCGTCGCTGGCGTTCGAGACCGAGAGCTGGAATCGCTGGACGAGCCGCCGAGCCAAACGCTCGATCGAGTGCCGGCGAACGCCGTGCAGCGCGTCGTCGACCCACAGCGGGAGCCGCGTGGTCTTGCCGAGACGTTCGCGATCGATCGACGACACCACGACGTCGCGCGGCGGCTCGCCCTCGAGGTGCACGCGCACCGGTCCGGAGGCCAGCATGGTGCCCTCGAGCTCGAGCCAGACCCACACGGCGCGGCGCGACTCCTTCCCCCACGCCGGATCGGTCGCCTGCATGTCGCGATCGCGCACCGCGCCGTCGAACACGCGGCGCAGCTTCGCGCCGACGGTGCGCGGTGGAATCGTCAGCACCGCGGTGCCACCATCGAGCACGACCGTGCCGTGCGCGACCTCGTGCGGCGGCTCGCCTCCACCCGGCAGCCCATCGAACAGCGCGACCGTGGCCCGGGTGCTCCACGCCGGCGTCGCGAGCGCGAAGCGCGTGGTGATCGTGGCATGGTCGGCATCACTCGTCGTCACTTCGTGCTGCGTGCGATAGCGGATCGCCGGCGCGACGTGGAGCACGCGCACGAGGTGCCGACCCGATCCTCGACGCGAGGTGACGCTGCAGCGCACGAGCGGAGACAGCACGCCCACCGGTGCCGCGGGATGGTCGAACAGCGACTGACGGTCCTCGTCGAACGTGGGCACCCGCGATCGCTCGTGGCCGCGGATCTCGAAGAGCCGCTGCAAGCCCTCGGCGCTGGGATCGATCCGCTCGCGCACGCACGTGCCGATCCGCAGGTCACCACCACCGATCGGCTCGATCACCAGCGACGGCAGCGGCGCGGCCGGATCGATCCGGTCGAGCGTGATCGAGCTCCCGGTGACCTCGATCCAGCGCCGGTCATCGACGACCCCGAACGTGGACTCGACGCCCGAGCCGGAGGTCGACGCGTAGACCATGATCGACATGCCCTCCACCGGCGTCGCGATGCGATCGGGTGGGTTGCCGCGCGGCGTGCAGCCCGGGCAGACCGCCATCGCCGCGAGCACGCTGCTTGCGAAGCGCAGTCGACCGCGCACTACTCCTCGACGGCGACCGTATCGCCGACCATCTGCGCCGCTTCGCGCGGCTCGAGCTTGCCGAGCAGCACGGCGGCGAGACCTTGCAGCACGGGCATGCGGATCCGGAGCGACTTCGCGAGCTCGACGCCGGCGAGTGCGGCCCGTGCACCCTCGGTGCGGCTCGCATCGGCGGTGACGATGCCGTCGGCGAGCCGGCGCCCGAGCATGTAGTCCGGCGAGCGATCGCTCGCGCGGACCAGGAGATTTCCGAGCCCGGCGAGCCCGGCGAACGTGCGGGGCTCGGCGCCTGCTGCTGCACCGAGCCGCGAGGCCTCGGCGACGGCACGCGTGACGAGCACGGCGCGCGGTCCAGGGCCGATGCCGAGGCCATCGGTCATCCCGAGCGCGACGGTGTACGCACCCGACAGTGCCGACGCGAGCTCGACGCCGACGAGATCCTTCGAGCTGTAGACGCGAAGCGCGGGTGGCGCGTTGATCAACCGGCGGCCTTCGGCGACCACCTCGTCGAACCTGGAGGCGATCACCATCGACGAGTAGTTCCCCTCGATGAGATCGGCCGGCAGCGCGGGACCGGCGAGCACGCCGATCTTCTGCGTCGGCATCCCCTGGAGCATCACCTCCGACACACGCTCGTTCGTGAGATCGCTTCGCGATTGTCGATCAACTGGTCGCGCCACGCCGGCGCGCGATGGCAGCGGGGTGGCGAGCGCGCCGATCGCGTGGACGACGATGTGACTGCCGTCGATCACGTCGCCGAGCTCGCGCGACCGATCGCGCACGTCCTTCGACGACACCGCGAACACGATGAAGCGCGCCTCGCTGGCGAGCCTGCGCGGATCCGCGGTGGCCTCGAGCGGCTCGGGCAAGACTGCTGCGGGCAGCCGCGGACACCGGCGCGTCTTCTGGATCGCGTCGACGATCGCGACGTCCCGCGACCACAGGATCACGCGGCGGCCCGCCCGCGCGAGCACCGATCCGAGCGCGGTCCCGAATGTCCCCGCCCCGACGATGCCGACAGCATCGGCGCGCTGAGCCAGGAATGAAGACGACGGGGAGGTGCTCACGAGCTCGCCTCCACCGGCATGTGCGCCGTGCGGTTCTGATAGTAGTACAGCAGCTTCACGTCGAGCACCTGCAGGCTCTCGCCGGTGCGCTTCACGACCGGGCGCGTGTGATAGCTCGACAGGCCGTGGACGCCCGTCTCGAGCTTCTCGGCGGCTGTCTGCGACGTGTACAGCGGATGCTCCGAGCCATAGCTCGGGTTCTCGACGAGCCGCGCGCGCAGCCGCACGATGTCCTCGATCGCCACGCCGACCGGGACCTCGAGGCTGCCCTGCGGTGCGCGGATCAGGCGGTAGATGTCGCGCGTCCCGGAGTTCTTCGCGATCGCGTCGAACAGCGCGCGCGCGACGAGGTGCGTCGAGTGGAACACGCTGAGCGCGGGGTACACGGCCGCGAGCCGGCGGCCGAGCGAGCGGGTGTACTCGGCGTCGCGCTGGTCGTCGTCGGTGACTTCGCCGTCGGCGCCGCGCACGAAGCTCGCGGGATCGATGATCCGGCCCGCGCGATCGATCGACTCGCCGTCGTCGGTGATGTCGTTGCCAAATGGATCGAGCGGCCGCCCGAAGCGCACGACCACCGATCCTTCGTGCGCGAGGATCTTGCGGAAGAACTCGAGGATGCGGCCGATCCGGCTGAACTCGTCGTCGGTGATGATGTAGCGGTTCTTGCCGGTCTCGGCGAGGTAGTCGTCGATGAGCGTCTCGGCTTCGAGCACGAGCCGGTAGTTGATCGTCGCCGGCACGATGTAGATGCGCTTGTTGGGCGCGCCCTCGCGAACGTTGTTCTTGTACGCGGTCACCGTGGTGCCGAGCAGGCCGAGCTTGAGCTGCTTCTCGATGATGTTCGATCGACAGCGCGTGCCGCCGGGGAAGAACAGCGAGTGATAGCCGTGCTCGAGGAGCACCGTCGAGTACTCCTTGAGGACATCCTTGTAGAGCTCGAACCGGAGCCGGCGGTCCACGCGATACGCGCCGAGGTTCCGCATGAAGAACGAGATGAACGGATTGGAGAACAGGTTCTTGCCGGCGCCGTAGGTCGTCGGCGGCAGGTGCGCGCGCAGGAGGCCGAGGCCGATCGCGGGCGAGTCCATGTTCGAGCTGTGCGTCGGGCACACGACGATCGTGCCGCGCTCGGCGCACGCGCGCGCGATGTCGACCTCGCCATCGGCGTGCACGCGCGCATCGAGGTTGCGGATCGTGTTGCCCGCGTCGCGCAGGCTCGCGGTCGGCGAGAACAAGAACCCGAGCAGCGATGGGCCGATGCCGGTCGCGAACTTGTAGACGCGCGGATCGAAGTTGCCGACGACGTCCTTGCCGTAGTGGCGGACCAGCGCGCGGAGCTCCTCGCGCTTGTCGTCGTCGCTCATCCCGAGCAGCCGGCGCGACAGCTCGCGCCAGCGATTGGTCGCCTGCCCATTGCCTCCGGCCTCGAGTCGGCGGATCTCGCAATACGCCACGTCGTTCAAGACGTACTCGAGCGAGGCATCCCCACCCGCCTTCGATTCCGCCACTCTGCGAGCCACGACCCGGCGTTCGACTTCGGCGAGCAAGCGCTCGCGGTCGGAGTTGAACTTCTCGAGTCGGTTCTCGGCTTCCTGCACCGGCCGAGCGTCACGAGCCATGAGCCGGGTCATATCACGCGCCTAGGGCGTGGATCTCGTTCAACCTGTCTTAGGGTCTTGCACCGGTTGTTGGGGTATGCTGAACATTGCTGTACGCGGAGCGGGTCCCGGCTAAGGGACCGCCCCGAGTCTTCCGGCTGCCGGGATCGTCATCTGACGGTCTGGCGCTGGGCCGGCGAGTGAGGCGAGTGGCTGATGTCCACGACGAAGCGTCCAAGAACAACGAGCGCGAAGAAGAAGCCGGCGAAGCCGGCGGTGTCCAAGGCACGGGCGAAGGTCCGCGCGAAGGCAGCGCCCGTCGTCGATGATGATGATGACGACGACGATGACGATGTCATCGCTGTCCCTGCTCCGGTGCCGTTGAAGAAGGTCGCCGCGAAGCGCGGCAGCAAGAAGGTGGTCGAGCCACCACCGCCGCAGGCCCCGCCGCGCCCGATCTACAACCTCGACGGACCGGTCCCACCCGAAGGTGCCGGCCTACCCGAGAAGGTCGGCGCGTTGCTCGGGGTCGCACAGCAGGCCCTCGGTATCAAGTCGTTCCGGCCCGGCCAGGCCGAGGCGTTCGAGCACCTGCTCGACGGGGAAGACCTGCTCGCCGTCATGCCGACCGGCAGCGGCAAGTCGCTGCTGTACCAGCTGACCTCGCTGGTGGTCCCCGGCGTGACGGTCGTGGTGAGCCCGCTGATCGCGCTCATCAAGGATCAGATCGACAAGATGGTCGCGAAGGGCGTGACCGCGGTCCGCATCGACTCGACGCTCACCGTGAAGCAGCGCCGCGAGGTCGACGCGCTGATCCGGTCGCCCGGCGGCAAGCTGCTGCTCACCACGCCCGAGCGAATGGCCGATCCCGAGTTCCGCACGTTCCTGCGAGAAGCGGCGAGCGGGGTCGGTGTCTCGCGATTCGTCGTCGACGAGGCGCACTGCGTCTCGCAATGGGGTCACGACTTCCGGCCGGCATACCTCTCGTTACGCAAGGCGCTCGAGGATGTCGGGCGTCCGCCGGTGCTCGCCACCACGGCCACCGCGCCGCCGCACGTCCGCGAAGACATCCTGTTCCAGCTCGGCATCGAGAAGGCGACGATCGTCACGACGACGTTCGACCGCCCGAACCTCCATTACGAGGTGATCGTCTTCGGCGACGAAGACGAGAAGATGAAGACGCTCGTGACGCTGCTGAAGAAGCTGCCGCGTCCGGGGATCGTGTACTGCGCGACCGTCAAGAAGGTCGAGGAGCTCTACGAGGCGCTGACCCGCTTCGGCATCCCGACCGCCCGCTACCACGGGCGCATGAACAAGAACGAGCGCACCGACTCGCAGGTGCGATTCATGGAGTCGTCGGACCTGATCATGGTCGCGACCAACGCGTTCGGGCTCGGCGTCGACAAGGCGAACATCCGCAACGTCCTGCACTACCACGTGCCCGGCTCGCTCGAGGCGTACGCCCAGGAAGCCGGCCGCGGCGGTCGCGACGGCAGGGCCGCACGCTGCGTGCTGCTGTTCTCGCCCGACGACGTCGCGATCCAGGAGTACTTCCTCTCGGGCACGTACCCGACGAAGCGCCAGGTCCGGCAGGTGTACGAAGCCCTCGAGGCGTTCACCGAACGTTCGAGGAGCGGCGGCCGGATGGCGGAGGACTCGCCACCCACGGTCGCGAACCTCGCGCTGTCGTCGAGCGTCGGTCAGCAGCGCACGCGCACCGTGCTGTCGCTGCTCAAGGACGAGCACTTCATCGTCGAGCAGGAAGGCGGTCTCTACTACGTCGCCGATCCACCGCTCGAGTTCGAGCTGCTGATGGAGCGTGCGAAGCAGTACGAGGCACGCCGGATCGCCGACCGCCAGCGCCTCGACTCGCTGCTCGCGTACGTCAAGGCACCAGGCTGTCGCAGCCAGGTGATCCTCGACTACCTCGGCGAGCCGGCACCGCCGAAGTGCGGGCGCTGCGACAACTGCCTGCGGTCGCGCGAGCTCGCGCTCGCCGCCTCGACCGAGGCCACGCGACTCGGCGCATCGCTGACCCGCCAGCTCGACGACGACACGGTCGAGCTGCCGAAACCGCGCCGCGAGATCAAGGCGCGCATCGTCCGGATCGATCAACCGCAGCCAGAGCTTCCTGCTGCTGCTGCCGCTGCCGCGCCCAAACCCACCGTGTTGAGGCGCAGCGGCGCCGGGGCCGCGGCGGCCCCACCGGCGCCGGCTCCCGCGTCTGCACCGACGGTGATCACGCGATCGAAGCGAGCCCCCGAGGCTCCCGTGACGAACGGCCGATCCGCCACCGCGGTGCTTGGCCCCCCGGGCGACGCGGCCGAACCGAAGAAGGCCCCGAAAAAGCCACAGGACGGCGACGAGCTCGAGGACGAGGATGACGACGAGCTCGACGATGACGAGGTGATCGACAAGACCGCGGCCGAGCTCGCGGAAGAAGGCGTCGAGGGTTCGGGCGAGATCACGGTGCTGGCGCGCAAGCGCGTACCGAAGGTTCCCAAGCAGAGGCCAGAGCGCGCCGAAGACACACCGTCGGCGAATGCAGCCGAGGCGCGGCGACGGCGGAGGCGACGGCGGCGCAAGCGACGCGCCATGCTGCCGCCGAAGAGCGCGTTCACCACACCGGTACTGTCGTCGGCTTCATCGACGGCCGAACAACCGCGCCGACAGAGCGGCGGCGGCGGGCCGGTGATCGAGTACGTGCGTGGACCGATGCGAATCGCGATGGCACCGGTGGCGTCGGCGAACCCCAACGATGCCGGGGTCGGAAGGCGTAGTGGCGGTGGTCGCGGCGGGCGTCCGCAACGCGGTGGTGGCGCCGGCGGGCGACGGTGGGAGCGCGATAGCCGCGGCGCCAGCAGCGAGCGGCGCAACGACGGCCCGCGCCTCGATCGACCTCCTCGGCCCGAGAACCTGCAAGTCCAACCACCTCTCGATCCGAACGCACCGAAACGTCGCCGTCGACGCCGGCGGCGACGCGCCGGAAACGGGATGCCGATGCAGCCAGGCATGCTGCCGCCGCCGAACGGTCCCGACGAGGCGCCGGTCGCGTTCTTTGCGCCGTCCGCGGAAGGTGCAGCCGCTGGTAGTCAGCCTGGACCGGTCGTGCTCGGTCCCGACGGTCAGCCGACCCGCAAGCGACGGCGACGGCGCCGGCGTGGGCGCGGCGGGCGGCAACGTGAATGGCGCGGGCCGGGTGGTGAGGGCGGCGGAGCGCCGCCAGGTGATGATGGTGGCGGTGGTGGTGCCGACGCGTCGTCCTCGGGTGGTGATGGTGATGGGTAGGGCTCGCCTGTCGGCTCGCTAGCCAGCGGCGGTTCTAGGCCGTACGATCGGATCATGCTCGACTGGCTAGGTTCCGTGGCAGTGCGCAAGCGCTCCGGGACTCGCGTCGAGCTCGACCTCACCCGCGCGACCGCGTGGACCGGGTGGGGCCTCGCCGGAGTCGGCGGGTGGCTCGTGACGCTGGCCGCGCTGTGGTCGACGCTTCTCGGGATCCTCCTCGTCGGAATGGGGGTGCTGCTCGGGACGCTGCAGCGCAAGCTCGTGTTCGATCGTGAGGATGGGCTACTACGGATCGAGCAACGCGTGCTCGGCATCAGGCGCCGTGCGGCGATCCCGCTGTTCCATCTCCGCGCGGTCGTGGTGTCGGCCCGCCGGCGAGGAATCTACGTCGCCTACGTCGAGCGCCGCGTCGGTGGAACGATTCATCTCGACGAGGCGCGTCGCCCTGCTCCGCTCCTGGCGCTCGCGGAGGCGATTTCGGAGGTGGCGGAGTTGCGGCTCGTGTACGACGCGACCACACGCATCGCCGCGTCGGACTGACCCGTTCGATTGTCTGGCAGCGCACATTCCGATACCGTCACTGCGCCGACGATGCGCAGTACGATCCTCTTGGTTTTGACTGTTCCCTCGCTCTTCCTGGCCTGCGAGAAGGGTTCGGTTGGTCCCAAGGAGAAGCCGGTCGAGGTGACCGCGGCCGGGAAGCTCGCGGGTGTGTTTCCCGATCGCTTCGACTGCGCGAGCATCATGAGCACCGACGCGCTCGGGCAGGTGCTCGGCGCGCCGACGCGCGCGATCGACAGCCCGTCGTCGGTGCCGCGTGGCCTGCCACGTCCGTGTACCTACGAGGTCGCCACCGTCAACGCGCCCGAGTACTGGACCTTCGACTTCGATTGCCGCGACGGCTACAAGCAGCGCGCAGACGCGCTGTTCGATCAGTACCGGAAGTACAACGCCGATCGCATCGAGCAGTACAACAAGCTGTCCGATGCGGGCGCGTTCAAGCCGAACGACGCGGGCACCGAGTACAAGCAGCCCGGGGCTCCGAGCGAGGTCGCGGTCGGCGCGAAGGCGCTCGATCACAACGATCAGGGTTTGATCTTCATCGACGACGACGCTCCGTGCTACGTGCGCGTGATCGGCCCCGACGGCCTGCGCAGGCTCGAGCTGGCGAAGGCCGTCGCGAAGAACCTGACGTACGTGAACGCGCCGATGACGCCTCGTTCGCTCAAGTGACCCACCGCCGAGCGGGCCCGATCGAACCGCCGAGCGAGCTCGCGGCACAGATCCGGCTCGCGGCACCGCTCGCGCTGCAGCAGCTCGGCTTTCAGCTGATGGGCACCGTCGACGCGGCGCTGCTCGGGCACGCGGGTGACACCGCGCTCGCGGCGTCCGGCCTCGGCAACAACCTGCTGTTCGCGATCACCTCGATCGGGCTCGGCATCGTGATGGGGCTCGACTCGGTGATCCCGCAGGCGATCGGCGCGGGTCGAGTCGCCGACGCGCGTCGCTACCTCGCCGCGGGGCTGCGGCTCGCCGTCATCGTCGGGCTCGCGTGTTCCGTGGTGGTCCTCGCATCACCGCTCGTGCTCCGGCTCGGAGCCATCCCGAGCGACGTGTCCGACGAGGCTCGAACGTACGTCTACCTGCGTGCGATCGGGATCGTGCCGTTCCTGCTGTCGGTCGCGCTGCGCAGCTACCTCGCCGCGCACAACGTGACGCGACCGCTGCTCGTCGCGGTGATCGCCGGCAACGTCGCCAACGCCCTGCTCGACCTCGCGCTGATCTTCGGGATCGACTCGATCGGCCTGCCGCCGCTCGGCATCGTCGGCGCGGCGATCGCGACGGTGAGCGTCCAGATCGTGATCGTCGCCGTCTACTTCGCGTCGGTGCGCGCGGTCGATGACCAGAGGCTCCGAGCGAGTGAGGCTCCACGCCCGGCCTCCACGCGTGCGGACCTCGTCGCGATCGTCCGCTACGGCGGTCCGATCGGCGGGCAGCTGTTCGCCGAGGTCGGCATCTTCGGGGTCGCGACGATCCTCGCCGCCCACCTCGGCAAGCTCCCCGCCGCGGCGCACTCGATCGCGCTCAACCTCGCGAGCTTCACGTTCGCCGTCGCCGTCGGAATCGGCAGCGCGACGACCGTTCGCGTCGGCCACGCGATCGGTGCCGGTGATGTCGCGCTCGCCCGCCGGCGCGGGCTCTACGGGGTCGCCGTCGGCCTGTCCGTGATGGCGGCCTGCGCGATCGTATTCCTCGCGATCCCCGACGTGATCGCCACGCTGTTCACCGACGATCCGGAGGTCGTCGGCGCGACGGTGCCGCTGCTCCAGATCGCGGCGCTATTCCAGCTCTCCGACGGTGCGCAGGCGATCGGGGCAGGCGCACTGCGCGGCCTCGGCCACACCCGCGCCACGCTGATCGGAAACCTCGTCGGTCACTACGGCGTGGGCCTGGGGATCTCGCTGGCGCTCACGTTCGGGCTCGGGCTCGGTGCGCCCGGCTTGTGGTGGGGGCTCTCCGCCGGGCTCACCGCGACCGCGATCTACCTGATCATCCGGTTCCTGCTCGCCACGCGTCCGCGCTAGAAGGCGGACTCGAAGCCGGCGATGAAGCGCACCTTGCCCGCGGCAAGGCCATCGAGTGGCACCGCGAAGTCGAATCGAAACAGATCGCGCGCGGTCTGCGGGATCAGCATGCGAAACCCCGCGCCGACATCGTGGTGGAGCCTCATCTCCTTGAACGTGTCGGCCGCGCTGCCGATGTCGTAGAACAAGACCGCCCCGACGCGCAGGACCCAGAGCGGGCGCGGGACGCTGCGGACCTCGAACTGCGCCCTGGCGAGTCGCTGGCCACTGAACTCGTTGACGAGGAAGCCGCGCAGGCCGCTGTCGGATCCGATGGTGAAGAACCGGTTCGAGGCGTCGTTCCAGCGCGTCGCGACGGTCGCGAGCGCCACGAGGCGCGCCCACTTGTACGTCGGCGTGATCATCCGGACCGTCGCCGACGCGGTGTTGTCGATGAACTCGCGATCCCCGTCGCTGTCGATGTCCTGGTAGCGGGTGGACATGCCGATCGCGGGGCGCACGACGCCATCACGGCACCACGGGAAGGCCCAGCCGAGCGACCAGCTGCCGCGCTGGAAGTTCGCGTCCGAGCCGAGCAGCTCGAGCCCCACCGAGTACGAGACATCGAAGTCCGGACCGAGGCGGGTGTCCTCGGCCAGATCGTACGTGTTGACGTTACGCAGCGTCTTGAACGTCGGCGTGAACAGGCCGTACGAGATGAACGGCGTCGAGGTGAGCTCGGAGCGCGGCAGGACGTCGCGGATGAAGGCCGCCCGGTCGGCCGCGTTGCCGGGGAACGAGTCGAGCGGCCGCGGCTTCGTGTTGTCGACGCTGTGCCCCACGGTGACCTGGTGCTTGACCTTGGAGCCCCACTGGCGGACGCCATTCGCGGTGACGTCCCAGCGTCGCATCTCGTACTCGACGCCGTAGATCGTCGCGTCGGTGGTGTCGCGGCCCAGATCGAGGGTGGATCTCACCCGGTTGTTCGCGTCGCGCGGCAGCACGCACTCGCCGCTGCTGCAGTCGACCGGGAACAGCTCGAGACCTCGGAACCGTCGGTCGATCGCGTAGCGATGGCTGAACGACATGCCGACGCCCCACTTGCTCGCGAGTGACCACAGCGGTCGCGACAGCGAGATCGAGCTCTGCGTGCCTTCGTAGGTGAACTTGCGCTCGTCACGCGAATCGAAATCCAGGTTCAGATCCTCGCGATTCAGGATCACGTCGACGCGACCGCGAAAGTCGAGCCGGAGTCCGAGCAGGTTCTTGTCGATGAAGATCGGACCGGTCGCGACCGCGCCTTGGTCCATCGTGAAGCCGGCGGCGAACACGCTGCGGGTCCCGAGGAAGTTGTTCTCCGACAGCGCGATCGAGAAGTTCGTCAGCGACCCCTGCTGGAACGTGTACTGCGTGTTGAGGCGCAGGCTCCAGATGTCGCGCGTGACGACCAGCATGTCGACCTTGCCGGGCTCGGCCGACACGACCGGGATCACGACGACAACCGAGCTCCACAGCGGATCGCGCAGCCGGCGCGCGGTCTCCTCGATGCGCGCCTGATCCCACACCTCGCCGACCCCGATCACGACCTCGCTCGCGATCGCGGACTCCTGCGTCGTGACGTGGAAGTGATTGAAGAACTGGAGCAGCCGGTTGTTCTCGGCGAAGACGTCCTCGTTGTAGACCCGCACCGCACCGATCACCTTGCCCCACGGTGCCGGATCGACCTGATAGCCACGCGCCGCGAGCGCACGCGCGACGCTCTGGCGCTCGAGGCTCGACAGCGTCGCGAGCCAGTCGCAGCTCGGATCGCGGACCGCGCACTTGCGCTCGGCGATCGCGCGGTCTAGCCGGCTGTCGGCGGCAGCAAGCGGAATGCCCGCGAGGAACGCGCAGACAAGCCATCCCGATCGCACGCACGCATCCTACACGGCAGGACTGCGATCGGCGCGGGTCCTGTCCGCCACTGTGACCGTCCAGCCGATCGAAGGCGCGCCCTGAAGGCGCGCGTCACCCGAGCCGGCACAGATCGGCAAGCGCTACGGCCGCAGGCCACGCGTGACGCGCGGGTTCTTGCCGAGATCGTGCACCAGCTCGATCTGTGCGAAGCCCGCCGCCGCGAGCCGCGCCTGGACCGCCTCGGCTTGATCGAAGCCGTGCTCGACGACGAGCGCGCCACCAGGTACGAGGTGCTCGCCGGCGGCCGCGCAGATGCGATCGTAGAACGCGAGCCCGTCGGGACCACCGTCGAGCGCGATGCGCGGCTCGCGGCGCACCTCGGGTGACAACGTCTCGATCACCGACGAGGCGATGTACGGCGGATTCGAGACGATCAGGTCGAAGCGCTCGCCGGCGACCGGCGCGAACAGATCGCCCACGCGCACCTCGACCCGATCGGCGAGCACGTTGCGCTCCGCGTTGCGGCGCGCGATCGCCGCGGCCTCGGCCGAGATCTCCGTGGCGATCACCTGGGCGCCGGCGAGCTCCTTCGCGAGGCTGATCGCGATCGCCCCCGAGCCGGTACAGAGATCGAGCACGCGGCACGCCGCGGCGCGATCCCCGCGCAGCGCGAGCGCGACCTCGATCACCGTCTCGGTGTCGGGCCGTGGCACGAGCACCGACGCATCGACGAAGAACGGCAGTCCCCAGAACTCCTGATCGCCCAGCAGGTACGCGACCGGTTCGCCACCGAGGCGCCGCTTGATCAGCGCGCGATAGCTCGCGAGCTCGACCTCGCCGAGCGGCTGGTCGAACCCGGTGTACAGCTGCATGCGCGAGCAACCGAGGACGTGGGCCAGTAGCAGCTGCGCCTCGAGGCGCGCCGAGGCGATCCCCGCTTCGGTGAAGCGCTGGGTCGTCCAGTCGAGCACGGCAAGCGTCGTCCACGCCACGCCCCCGTATACCGCGTGCCGCCGCTTCGTCCTACGTGCACGAGATCGCCCGATCGCGGCTTGGGCTGCCAGGCCGTGTTGCTCAGCCGACGATGACGATGTCGGCGTGGTTCACGCCCGTGGGTCCGCACACGAACAGGGCATCGACGGCCTGGAGCGCCGTGCCGGCATCGCAGCGGGCCAGCGCCGCCTCGGGATCGAGGCCGGCGCCGACCACTCGGTCCCAGGTCGTACCGTCGATGAACGCGCCTGCGGGCGCCGGGTGGTGGCGTGGCGGCGGCCCATCGATCCCGTCGGTACCGGCGACCAGCGCGCTGCGATCGGTCCCGCGCAACCGCTTCGCGAGCTCGAGGGCCAGCTGCTGCGCGCGGCCGCCCTGCCCGTGATCGGCCGGGACGCGCAGCGTCGGCTCGCCGTATCCGACGAACGGCCTGTTGCGCTTCGCACGTGCGGCGAGCTGCTCGGCGACCGTCACGACCTCGCCTTCGATCCGGTCGTCGTGGCGGCGATGCGCCCGCACCCCGGACGCCGCGAGCTCGAGCCGCACCCACTTCGCGAACTCTCCGATCGAGGTCACGAGCACGGCGCGATCGTCGCGCGTGACCGGGTGTGCCGGCATCGGCTCGCGCAGCGTGGCGGGCACGGCGATCGCGTGCTGCTCGAGGATCGCCACGGCCGTTCGCCGCCGCTGCTCGGCCGCGACACCCGCGTCGATCGGGCTCGCCGGTGCCTCGAGCCACGGGCCGATCGTCGGTCCCGAGCCGACGACCGGGATTCGATCGCCGACCACGTCGCTCGCGACGAGCGTGAGGATCCGGGCGCGGCAAGCCATCGCGAGCTGGCCACCCTTGATCGCCGACAACGCGGTGCGGACGGTATTGAGCTCGGCGATCGGAGCGCCCGCGTGCATCAGGCTCGACGTGATCGCGCGAAACTCGGCGAGCGGCACCCGCGGCTGTTCGATCAGGGCCGACGCCCCACCCGAGATCAGCGCGATCACGACGTCCTCGTCGGTGGCCGACGTCACGAGGTCGAGCACGGCGCGTCCTGCCGCGACGCTGCGTTCGTCGGGCTCGGGATGACTGGCGATCAGCAAGCGCCATCCGCCCGGCAGGTCTCCGCCATCGTCGGCGAGCGTCACCGCGAGCCCGCGGCTGACCGGCCCGACCCCACGCGCCATCGCCAGCGCGGTCTTGCCGACGGCGATGCCGAGTCGCTCGCGATGAGGCTCCTCGTGCCGGATCATCAGGGCGAGCGCGTCGGCGACGCGGCGCTGCGGATCGCAGGCCGCGACCGCGCGATGGAACACCTGCTCCGCCAACGATCGCTGGATCACCCGATTCACCGGGCCGCGAGGACGAGGTTGATGCGATCGATCCCCTCGTCGAGCCGCGCGGGCTCGACCCCGGTGAAGCACAGCCGCGCGAACCCGCCGCATGCCACCCCGAACGCGCTCCCCGGCGCGACGAGCACCCCGGCCGCGGCGCACTGCTCGAGGATCGGCATGCAGTCCTCGCCCGTCCACGTCCGGAAGT
>Ga0299915_10000449_pt1 | contig 31017 bp, 27 predicted proteins | sample RVTome_13_FD_200263 | JGI IMG/M metagenome (GOLD analysis project Ga0299915, IMG submission 200263) | Soil microbial communities from uranium-contaminated site in the Upper Colorado River Basin, Wyoming, United States - RVT92D227 (version 2) ...
TTCGAATTTTAGATTTCATGTGGTCTTAACATTTTCCTGAATATATTTAATAATATCTTCTGTCGAGGCGCCTGGTTGAAAGATCTCCCGGACCCCAGCTTTTTTAAGCCCTGGAATGTCATCGACGGGGACGATGCCTCCTCCAAGTACGAGAATGTCGTTCACTCCCTTCTCTTGAAGAATCTGGACGACTTTGGGGAAGAGGCTATTATGTGCGCCTGACAGACTTGATAAGCCTATAACATCTACGCTTTCCTGGATGGCAGCATTCGCAATCTGTTCAGGGGTCTGCCGGATACCCGTATAGATGACCTCCATCCCCGCATCCCTCAGTGCCCGGGCGATCACCTTTGCACCTCTATCGTGGCCATCCAACCCTGGTTTTGCAATAAGGACTCGGATCTTTCGAGACATTTCTCTCCTCCGTCGAGAGTTCGGAGTAATTAGTTCGCCTGCCTTCGCCGAAGCGGCTACGCGCAGGCAGGTAGTTCGTAGTTTTTGGTTTCTATTCTCCGAACTCCCAACTCCGAACCCCGAACCCCGAACTGTTTTATCTTTCCCTATATTCCCCTAAAACCTCCCTTAGGGTGTCAGCAATTTCGCCTAATGTAGCGTAAGATCTTACTGCTTCTAAAATAGGTGGAACGATGTTATCTGTTCCTTGGGCTGCCTTTTTTAAGGCAGCAAGGGTCTCATTCACTCTATTATTGTCCCTCTCCCTTTTTACCCTTGACAGCTTTTCCTTTTGATATTGCTCCACTTCAGGCCGAATACGAAGTATATCCTTCAGGGGTTCTTCTTCCATCTGAAATTGATTCAGTCCCACAATGATCCGCTTCTTGGCTTCGATCTCTTTTTGATATTGATAAGCGCTCTCTGCAATCTCTTCCTGAATATATCCTGATTCGATGGCTTTGATGGCCCCTCCCATGGCCTCAATCTTTTCAATATATTCCATGGCTTTTTTCTCTATCTCGCTTGTGAGGGCCTCAACTGCGTAAGAACCACCCAGGGGGTCAATCATATCCGCCACACCGCTCTCGAAGGCGATGATCTGCTGGGTTCTTAGTGCAATTCTCACCGAGTCTTCAGTAGGGAGGGCATAGGCTTCATCCCTGGAATTGGTGTGAAGGGATTGTGTCCCACCCATCACGGCTGCCATTGCCTGGAAGGCAACCCTTACAACATTGTTGTCAGGTTGTTGGGCTGTGAGTGAACACCCTGCTGTCTGGGTGTGAAATCGCAACATACACGAATCGTCTTTCTTCGCTTTAAAACGCTCCTTCATAATTTTTGCCCAGAGCCTTCGGGCAGCTCTGAATTTGGCAACCTCTTCAATGAAGGTATTATGACAGCAGAAGAAAAAGGCAAGTCTGGAAGCAAAGGAGTCGACATCGAGTCCGGCACGGATGGCGGCCTCCACATAAGCGATGCCGTCCGACAGGGTAAAGGCCACTTCCTGGACAGCCGTGCAGCCTGCTTCACGCATATGGTACCCGCTGATGCTGATTGTATTCCAACGCTGGACATGGTCTTTGCAGAAAGCGAAGATGTTGGTCACAATTCGCATGGATTCAAGAGGCGGATAGATATACGTTCCCCGTGCTGCATATTCCTTCAGGACATCATTCTGGATTGTCCCCTGAAGGAGTCCGGATTTCACTCCCTGCTTTTCTGCCACAGCGATATACATCGCCAGAAGAATAGCAGCGGTGGAATTGATCGTCATCGAAGTGGAAACCTTATCCAGGGGGATTCCATCAAAAAGAATCTCCATATCTCTCAGCGTATCAATAGCCACCCCGACCTTTCCCACTTCTCCATCTGCCAGAGGATGATCGGAATCATAACCGATCTGCGTCGGAAGGTCGAAGGCGACGCTGAGACCTGTTTGCCCTTGTTTCAAAAGAAACTTATAGCGTTTATTTGTCTCTTCAGCAGTGGCAAATCCTGCATACTGTCGCATAGTCCATAAACGACCTCGATACATGGTTGGCTGAACTCCCCGGGTGAAGGGAAATTCTCCGGGGAAACCAAGGTCATTGCAATAATCGATAACATCCATGTCCATTGGGGTGTGAAGACGCTTCAGTTCAATTTTGGAAGTTGTCTTAAAGGAGGGTTCTCGTTCAGGCGCCTTTGAAATAGCTTTCTGAAGCGTCGTCTTCTCCCAGCGCTCAAGCTCCTCACGAAGGTTTTTAGGCATCGTTTCTCTCCTTCAGGGGATTCCAGGGTTCGAGGGTTCAAGGGGGCAAGTGTAATCTTTCAATCTATGTTTAACTCCGAACTCATACCTCCGAACTCCGAACTATTATTTACAGCGGTATATTTCCGTGTTTTCGCCACGGATTGGTATCGACTTTGGTCTTTAAAATATCCAGAGCCTGGATGATTTTGGGACGGGTCTCCTCAGGCTCAATGATTTCATCAACATATCCTAGTTCGGCGGCCTTATAAGGACTTGCAAATTTCTCCTGGTATTCAGCGACCAGTTGTTGGCGCGTCTCCTTGAGGTCTTTCGCCTCTTTGATCTCATTTCGGAAGATGATATTGACTGCTCCTTCGGCGCCCATGACGGCAATTTCGGCTGTGGGATAGCAGTAATTGATATCTCCTCGAATATGTTTACTCGACATCACGTCGTAGGCCCCACCATAACCCTTGCGGGTGATGATCGTAATCTTGGGAACAGTGGCTTCGCAGAAGGCATAAAGAAGTTTTGCTCCGTGACGGATGATGCCTCTTGCCTCCATATCAATCCCTGGAAGAAACCCGGGGACATCGACAAAGGTGATCAAAGGGATGTTGAAACAATCACAGAAGCGGACGAACCGGCCGGCTTTCACGGAAGAATCAGGGTCGAGCGATCCCGCCAACCAGTTGGGTTGGTTCGCAATAATGCCCGCGGGCATTCCATTGAAGCGGGCGAAGCCGACAACGATATTCTTTGCCCAATCCTTCTGGACTTCAAAGAAATATCCATGATCGACCACCCCCAGGATGATCTTTTTCATGTCGTAGGCTTTTTTGGAATCCTCCGGGATGACGGTTTTTAAAGATTCGTCCATCCGGTTGGGGTTGTCCGAACAAGGGATCACAGGTGGTTTCTCCCGGTTATTTTGAGGGAAGAAGGCGAGGAGTTCTTTGATGAGGCGAATGGTTTCTTCATCATTCTCTCCTGCGAAATGGGCTACACCACTCTTTTCCATATGGACCTTTGATCCGCCCAGCAATTCAGAGGTGATCGGTTTTCCGTCCGGAGTTTCAGTCTTACCCAAAGCTGCCCTGATGACATCCGGACCAGTGATGTGGAGGTAACTTGTTTTTTGGGTCATCAAAATGAAGTCGGTCATGGCAGGGGAATAGACGGCTCCGCCTGCACAGGGTCCCATAATGGCAGAGATTTGCGGGATAACCCCGGAGGCAAGGACATTCCTCAAAAAGATGTAGGCGTAACCTGCCAAGCTCTCAACCCCCTCCTGAATGCGCGCCCCTCCGGAGTCATTGAGTCCGATCACAGGCGCTCCGGTCTTCATGGCGTGATCCATCACCTTACAGATCTTCTCTGCGAAAGCCATTCCCAGAGCCCCACCAAATACGGTAAAGTCTTGAGAAAAGACATAGATCAGACGCCCGTTCACTTTACCGTAACCGGTCACGACCCCATCGCCCCAAAACTTCTTGTTTTCCATTCCGAAATCATGGCAGCGATGGGTGACAAACCTGTCCAGTTCTACAAAACTTCCCGGATCGAAGAGAAGATCAATTCGCTCACGGGCAGTCAGTTTTCCGTCCTTATGCTGTTTATCTATTCTTTCCTGGCCTCCTCCCAGTTGAGTCTCAGCCCGTCTCTTCTCCAGTTCCTTCCGTATGGCTTCGATCGATCTCATAAATTGATTCCCCCTTCTTTAAGCATAAATCCGAAACACGAAATTCGAATTTCGAAACAAATTCAAATGTCCGAAATTAGAAATCTCAAAACTGAGGAAAAAATGTTTTGGAAATTTGAACATTTGAATTTTGAAATTGTTTCAGATTTCGATATTCGAATTTCGAATTTAATCATCTCTTAATTCTTCCGCCATGATCTTTTCTGCCACGGAGTAGGGGTCTCCCCTTCGATTTATCAGGTCATCGATGATCTTTTCCAATTGGCCTTCCCTTTCCATCTTTTCAATGAAATGGGCCATGACCTCAGTTTCAAGAACTTCCAGGAACGTTCCCTTTGTCCTTTCTCTCCGTTTCCTTGCAAATGTGTGGTTCTTTTCAAGGGTCTGTTTATGGAGATAGATTCCATAGGCCAACTCAGTAATTCCTTTTCCTGAGATGGCCTCGGTCTTGAAGATCAAGGGTTCCCAGCCCTCTTCTCTTTTGCGACCCATCTCGAGAACCATCCGGAGGTCACGCTCCATCTTATCTGCTCCCTCTCGATCACATTTGTTGATGACGAAAAGATCTCCGATCTCGATGATCCCTGCCTTGATCGCTTGGATGTCATCCCCTAATCCTGGAACGAGAACAACAATAGAAGTATAAGCTGTGTTAACAATCTCCACCTCATCCTGACCGACCCCTACTGTCTCGACCATGATGATTTCTTTTCCCATCGCATCCATCACATTAACAATATCCTGAGTGGAACGGGAGAGTCCTCCCAAACATCCTCGTGTTGCAAGGGATCGGATAAAGACTCCCTCATCCGTGGCATGGCGTTGCATCCGGATGCGATCGCCTAAGATGGCTCCACCGGTAAAGGGACTGGTTGGATCAACAGCAACAATCCCGACGCTTTTCCCTTCTTTGCGGAAGATGTCCACCATCTTATCGACCAGAGTGGACTTGCCGGATCCCGGAGGACCTGTGATCCCTATGATGAAAGCTTTTCCTGTCTGAGGATAGAGTTCCTTCAGGGCTTCCCTTGCGGCAGGTATCCTGTCATCAATATCCCTCATCAGCCTGGAAGCCGCCCGAACATCCCCTTCTAAGATTTGTTTTGCCAAACTCATCATCCAAAACTCTCAACTTTGTATTTTATAATGCTCTTCCGGGAACACCGATGTGCCGTGCGATGACGATCCTTTGAACCTCCGATGTCCCTTCGCCGATGTCCAGGAGTTTCTGATTCCGGTAATGGCGCTCAACGGCATATTCCTTCATCAGACCATATCCGCCATGGAGCTGGACCGCCTGGTTGGCCACTCGATGATACATCTCCGAACAGAACATCTTTGCCATCGCTGATTCCTTCGAAAAGGGGCGATGTTGCTCACACAGCCAGCAGGCCTTATAGAGCAGCAGCCTCGCCAACTCAATCTCTGTGGCCATATCTGCCAGTTTAAAGGCATTGACTTGGAACGTGCCAATCGGTCTTCCGAATTGCTCCCGTTCATTGGCATATTTAAGCGCCAGTTCAAAGGCACCCTGTGCACCTCCGAGACCCATAGCGGCAATGCTGAGCCTTCCCCCATCCAGCGTTGAAAGCATCTGGTGAAGTCCATCTCCTCTTTGTCCAAGGAGGTTTTCCTTGGGGACCCGGCAGTCAGTGAAGTAAAGCTCTCCTGTATTGGAAGCCCGCCAGACCATCTTCCCATGCATGGTCTTTGTCGTGAAACCTGGTGTCCCATTGGGCACCAGGATGCAGGAAAGCTCGTTCCTTCCCCGTTCCTTTTTTCCGGTCACTGCTTGGACCACACAAACTTTACTAATCTCTGTTGTGGAATTCGTTATGAAGATTTTTGAGCCGTTGATGACCCACTCGTTTCCATCCAGGACAGCATTTGTTTTGGATGCCCCGGCATCAGAGCCGGCGTTCGGTTCCGTTAATCCAAAAGAGGAAAGGGACTTTCCTGAACAGAGATCAGGAAGCCAGGTTGTTTTCTGCTCTTCACTTCCGAAGTAATAGATGGGCGATATTCCTAAGGAGTTTGCAGCGGCGATGGTGGCCGCCTGCGAGCCATCGATTCGTGCAATCTCTTCTACAGAGATGATGTAGGAGATATAGCCAACATTGCTTCCACTATATTCTTCGGAAACGAAGGGGCCGAAAAGCCCGAGTTCTCCCATCCGCTTCGTCAGCATGTATGAGAATTCCTCTTTGTCATCCAATCCCTGGGCAATGGGGGCAATCTCTTTTTCAGCAAAGTTCCGGACCATCTTTCTGAGCATATTTTGCTCATCGGTGAGATCAAAATCGAGCGGCATAGAAACCTCCAAAAGGGGTCGAGGTGTCAAGGGTCCAAGGGGTCAAGTTTATGTTTTCCTTGAACCCTCGAACCCTGGAACCCTGAATTTGTTTATCCCTCATACGGTACCCAGCAATAGTCGAGCACCGTATTGGTCGGGTTTTTCGTTCTGAATTCAGCCTTGACCTTCATCCCGATAGAGGGCTCCCCAAAGAGGAGATAGCTTTTCGGAATTGTGGCTAAACCAGGGATATCCACATCGATCTGCCAGTAAGGAGTGGAGAGTTCGATTCCAATGCCTGCATAAACAACTCTTGTGAAGGCATAGATTTTACCGATCACAGGGTTGGGTAAGGTCTTCCAGATCATTTCGGTATGGCAGTCTGGGCAATGAGCTCGGGGTGGGATCCAGAGACGGTTTTCTGAACAGTTCTTGTTTGGACAACGGGTGGCCCGCAATTCTCCTTTTTTGAGACCTTCAAAAAAAGGAGATAACAACCCATAAGTATGAATATGGGTTAGCGCCCGTGGCCATTCAATCACTGTGCGCGGTTCAGTCTGGCGGATTTTAGTAACTTTGCCTATAAATTTTACTTGCCCTTTTCCCTTTGCCTCCACTTTCTTTTTGGGCTGAACTTTGGTTTTTGTCTGCGCCTTTTTCTTTACCATTGATTCGTTCCTCCTTTATCCTGTGCCGTTATATACGTAGTGGTATTCATTATAGCAAAAGACGTCGTTCCTGCCCCGGTCTTCACCGGGGCAAACTCCAGCAGGAATCCAGGAAAACACTGGATTCCCCCGTATCAAGTACGGGGCAGGCTCAGTCAAGCCCGGAATGACAAACTAGACATTACTCATCTCGTCACCTATGAGCAAATGCCGTTTACCAACTCTTCCTGAGGATACCTACCGTAACATGGGAACCAACACCTGCATGGGAAACCCAAAGGGCTTGTTTACTATTTTCAGGAATCTGGAGGCTCTGCCAATCTTTTGGTTTCTTTTTTCCCCATTTCTTCCAGATCTTAGGATCGCCATGGAATTTATCGTACTTTTGCTGTAACTGCCAGAGACATTCCGCGGCCTGGAAGATACCTGTCGCCCCTACTGCATGCATCGTTCCAATCAGTCCCCCTGAAAGGTTGGAGGGGCATTTGCCCGGTTTCCCTGTATTGGGATTGATGTAATAGGCATCTCCGGATTCAATATAGTCCTGTTCCTGACCATAGGGCCTGAGACCGACATCTCCATAGGTTTGAAGATCACTAATGGTAAAGGCATCGTGGAGCTCTACGAGATCTAAATCCTCTATGGGATTTTGAATGCCGGCCATACGGTAGACCAACCAGGCGGCAAATCGGGATGCCAAGAAACTCTCAAATCCTGGATAACGAGCTCCTTCCTTGCCATAGAGGTCTTTATACATTCCAGGAGTTTCATGTGGCAGTAAGGGAACTTCCATATGTCGACGATCAGCCACCCGTAAAGTATGGGTGCCACCGCAGATAAATAGTTCACAGGGGTGGTCAGTTAATTTGTAGGCCGTTTCTTCATCGCAGACGAGTACACAAGCTGCCCCAGCACTCATGGCGCAGCATTCGAGGAATCGCAGCGGATAGGCGGACATGGGGCTGGCCAAGACTTCTTCGACTGTATATTTACCAGCCTGCTGGGCATAGGGTGAAGAACAGGCATAGAGATGGTTTTTAACAGCTATTTTCGCCCGGGTGACCTCGGATACATTAAAAGTTTCTGCAAAGCGGTTCGCCATAGGTGCATAATAAGACGAATAAATCCGGCCCAAGCGGGTTTCAAAATCCTTGCAAGCCGCTGTAGATATATAATAGTTGCCCGTCCGGGTATCCACTTCGTCCATACGCTCCCAACCCGCAGCAAGGGCCACATTGGCATAACCCGAAGCCACTGCCATCGCAGCAGCAAGGATGGTTGAACCTCCGGTGGCCCCTCCTGTTTTAATCCCCACATTATACAGAGGGTCCAGTCCAAAATAGTCATGGATCTTAGCCTCACAGAGCAGTTGGTCTTGGAAGTGGTCGGCGAACTCACCATAGGTGGCGAAGTTGATCAGTCCCTTGACCTCCAAAGGGTCCATTTTTAAGTCATTATCCTCTAACATGTTCTTGAAGGCCATCATTGCGAGCTCTTCCAGTTTATATTCGGGAAAGTATTTTTTATAGGCCGTTGTTCCCCCGGCCACAATAAAGACCTTTCGATTCCATTTTGGAATTCTCAAATTACCTTCCTTAAATGTGATCATATCCATTCCTCCTGATTTTGACGTTGTGGTTTTTAATCAAATGATTTTTATTCTCCAATTTGGCTTGAAATACTTTCACCCCCCTCTCTTATAATTTCAGATTGCAGATTGCAAATCGCAGATTTTTCAATTTGAAATCTTAAATCTTAAATATTATTTCCTTGGCTTAATATTTTCCCGGACCCATTTCACAGCCTCTTCAATAGGCGTTCCCGGCACAAAGAGAGCCTTCACACCGCTCCTTTTGAGAGTGAGAATATCTTCCTCTGGAATGATTCCTCCTCCAAAGACGACGATATCGTTTGCCCCTTTCTCCTTGAGAAGTTGGATCACCTGCGGAAAGATATAGTCATGGGCTCCTGAAAGGATGGATAGTCCGATTCCATCCACATCCTCTTGAATGGCAGCCGCCACAATCTGTTCCGGTGTCTGATGAAGCCCGGTATAAATCACTTCAAATCCTGCATCGCGGAACCCCCTTGCGATGATTTTGGCTCCCCGGTCATGTCCGTCCAAACCCGGCTTGGCAATCAGGATTCTTATCTTTCGCTCCATGCTCCCCTCCATCGAGCAGTTCGGAGTAGGGGCAATTCATGAATTGCCCCTACAGCGTTATTTAAAAGTATCCCGGATCCGTATATCGGCCGAACACCTCCCGCCATACATCGCAGATCTCCTGGATGGTTGCATATTCCCTGACGGCATGGAGGATATGGGGCATGAGGTTGTCGCCATTTTGAGAAGCCTTTCGGATCTCCCCGAGACACTCTTTCACTTTTGGATTGTTTCGTGTTGTCTTGACCTGTTGAAGCCTTTTTAATTGCCTTTCCTCGATTTCACGACTCATCCTCCATATGGTAATAGGGGGGTGATCGGTAGCATACTTATTTAGACCGACGACCACTTTCTCATTGGCATCGATCTGTCTTTGAAATCGATAAGCGGCCTCCGCAATTTCCATCTGTGGATAGCCCCTTTCAATGGCTTTCACCATTCCTCCCATCTCATCGATCTTATGGATGTAGTCCCATGCTTTTTCTTCCATCTGATGGGTCAGGGCTTCTATGAAATAAGAGCCTGCGAGAGGGTCGATGGTATTAGTGACCCCTGTTTCTTCAGCAAGGATTTGTTGGGTTCTTAAGGCAATGGCCGCTGCTTCTTCGGTGGGGATGGCATAAGTCTCATCAAGGGAGTTGGTGTGAAGTGATTGAGTCCCACCCAGGACAGCTGCCAATGCCTCATAAGCAGTTCGGATGACATTATTAAAAGGTTGTTGGGCCGTAAGGGAACAGCCGGCGGTCTGGGTATGGAAACGAAGCATCCAGGAGCGGGGGTTCTTTGCCATAAATCGCTCTTTCATCATCTTCGCCCAAATCCTACGGGCAGCTCGATACTTTGCAATCTCTTCGAAAAAATCGATATGGGAGTCGAAAAAGAAGGAGAGCCTCGGAGCAAAATCATCCACGTTGAGTCCCCTCTCTATTCCTGCTTCCACATAAGCCGCCCCGTCAGCCAGGGTGAACGCCAGTTCCTGGACCGCTGTTGCTCCAGCCTCCCGGATGTGATATCCGCTGATGCTAATTGTATTCCAGCGGGGGACTTCCTTGGTGCAATATTCAATGGTGTCCACGATGATACGAAGAGAAGGTTTTGGAGGGAGCATAAAGGTCTTCTGGGCAATGAACTCCTTTAGCATATCATTCTGAATCGTTCCCCCGATTTCTTTTCTGCTCACCCCCTGTTTCTCCGCCATCACGATATACATCGCCAACAGAATAGAAGCGGGCGGATTGATGGTCATGGAAGTCGTGACCTTATCGAGAGGAATGCCTTCGAACAGGATTTCCATGTCCTTGAGAGTATCAATCGCCACTCCGCATTTTCCGATTTCACCTCTTGCCATCGGTGAATCGCTGTCATACCCCATCAGGGTGGGGTAGTGGAAGGCGATGGAAAGGCCTGTCTCTCCATGGCCGAGCAGGTAATGAAAACGCTTATTCGTATCTTCTGGGCCTCCCAGGCCTGAAAACATTCGCATGGTCCAGAGCTTTCCCCGATACATGGAAGGTTGAACCCCTCGGGTGAAAGGATAAACTCCCGGAAACCCAATATCTGTGGAATAATCAAGATATTTTATGTCTTCAGGGGTGTAAAGGCCTTTGATCTCCAGGTCGGAGACCGTGGAGAAGCGGGGCAGACGTTCAGGGGTTTCGGAGAGAATTTTAGACAGGTCATCCACCCATTTTATTTTCTCCTGCTGGACCTCTTTGAGTTGATCCTCTTTGACCATGCAGAATCACCCCCTTTGCCAAAAGATAAATTAGCAATGTAAAATTATCATTACAAAAATAGCATTTTCAAAAGATTTTTTTCATTGCTAATTATTCATTGTTAAATTTTCAATTTGCATTGAGCTTTTAAATTTCGATGCCTTTTCGGGCTTTGACTCCTTTGGTATAGTAGTGTTTCCTTTCTATCATTTCCGTCACAAGATCGGCTTTCTCCATGACTTCCGCCCTGGCGTTTCTCCCGGTCAGAATCAATTCCACTTCCTCTGGTTTCTGGTCAATCAGATCGAGGACTTCGGATAGAGAAATCAATCCAAAATCGATCGCCATATTGATCTCGTCGAGAATCACAATGTCGTAATTTCCACCGAGGATTGCCTTTCTTGCCAAAGTGAATCCTTCTTGAGCCAAATTGATGTCAATTGGATCTGGGTTCGTTTTAGATACAAATGTCTCCCTGCCCATCTGTTTGATCGTCAGGTGAGGAGAGAGTTTCTTGGTGGATTCCAATTCACCATATTCGATGTTCCCCTTCATAAATTGGATCACCAATACCTTCAAACCATGGCCTGTTGCTCTCAAAGCTAAGCCCAAGGCTGCCGTGGTTTTGCCTTTGCCATTTCCCGTATAAACCTGAATGAGACCTTTTTCCATCTCAAAGACTCAATGACCAATGATCACCCCTTCCCTCACCCTCCCCCCTCGTGGGGGAGGGAAAGGGTGGGGGGGTCAACAGATTTCCCTGAGCTGGGCGATGATCTGTTCGGTCTTAAAGTGTCTCAGGGTGATCGCGCTTGAGGGGCAGGTTGCATTGCAGGCTCCACACCCCTTGCAGAGCGCCTCATTGACTGTCATCACCTTCCGGTAGGGATCCATTTTCAGGGCCCGGTATTCACAGACCTGCTCGCAGAGTCCGCATCCCGCACACATGAGCGCATCGACATAGGCTGTGATCGGTTCAATTCTCACCCTTCCTGCAAACAGGGGGATCGTCGCCCTGGAGGCGGTTCCATGGGCCTGGGAAATCGTATCACAGATATCTTTGGGGCCCTGACAGGTCCCGGCGAGGAAGATTCCCTCGGTGGCTGTATCCAGTGGTCTCAATTTCGGGTGGGCCTCAAGATAGAAACGATCTGTTGAGAGGGAAAGCTTGAAAAGACTTCTCAAACGGTCCGCATCCCTCCTCTGTGTAAGGCCTGTTGCGAGGACGACCAGATCAGCCTCTTCTTCATAAGGTTCCCCAAGAAGTTCGTCATCCGCCTTGACGACCAATTTTCCATTCTTTCGATAGATTTCGGAGGGAACCCCCTTACGGTAGAAGATACCTTTTTTCTGAACCGCTTCATAGAACTGCTCATACCCTTTGCCAAAGGCCCTGACATCGATATAACAGATCGTCACACGCGCATCCGGAATTCGATCCTTGACCAGATGGGCCTGCTTTGCCGTGAACATGCAGCAGACCCTGGAACAGTATTCGTTATTCACCGTCTTATCTCTTGATCCCACGCACTGGATGAAGACGATGTTTTTGGGCTCTTTTCCGTTGAATTGGAGTTTTCCCTGGGTGGGTCCGTCCGGAGAGATAAGCCTTTCAAACTCAAGGCCGGTGATCACATTTTTATAGACGCCGTATCCCAATTCCGGTTTCAGCTTGGGATCGAAGGGATCATAGCCCGTGGCCACGATGATCGTTCCTACCTTGGCCTCAAATTCCATTCCCACCTCTTCAAACTGGACGGCGCCTTCCGGGCAGACTTCCCGGCATTTCCCGCACTCTCCCTTCTGGAGATAGAGGCAGTTTTTTGAATCGATCGTATAGCAGTGGGGGACGGCGTGAGTAAAGGGGAGGTAGATTGCTGGTCTCTCATCCAACCCCATATTGAATTCATTCGGGACCCTGACCGGACAGACCTCCTCACATTTTTTACAGCAGGTGCACTTCTCCTGATTGACATGACGGGAACCGTGTCTGATCCTTACATTAAAATTGCCCACAAAGCCTTCCACACCTTCAACCTCGCTCTGAGTGAGAAGATGAATCAGTGTATGATTTTTTATCTCTTCCAATTTGGGCAGAAGGGTGACGGAGGTTTCCTCGAGGTTGGGAAAGGTTCGATCGAGCTGGGCCAGACGTCCCCCAGGAGAAGGAGATTTTTCCACCAGAAAGACCTCAAATCCGGAGTTAGCAATGTCGAGGCTTGCCTGAATACCTGCAATCCCTCCGCCGATGACCAGGACCGCGGGGGTAACTCCGACTTCATTCTCCTCCAATGGCTCATGGAGTGAGACTTTGGCCACGGCAGAAGCGATCAGATCCATGGCCTTCTTCGTCCCCTGTTCCTTATTTGGATGGACCCAGGAACACTGTTCCCGGATATTGGCCATCTCAAAAAAATAGGGATTGAGGCCAACAGAGCGGCAGGCATTCCGATAGGTGGGCTCATGCATTCGTGGAGAACAGGCAGCCACCACAATCCGGTCAAGGCCCAGGTTCTTGATATCGTTCTTAATCAGGTCCTGACCGGGATCAGAGCACATATACTGATAGGTCCGGGCCATGGCCACATGAGGAAGGGTCCGGGCAAAGTCCGTAACCTTTTCCACATCGACTGTGGCCGCAATGTTGATCCCACAATGACAGACATAAACGCCGATTTTCATCAGTTCACCGCATAGCGCAAAGCATTAATGCAAACTAATATTCAACTCCGAACTCATCAAACCCGTAAGGAACGGTTTTAAACCGTTCCCTACGGAACTTTTGTTTTCCTTCCTTTGGCCAGCAAAGCACAGGCTAGAGCTGCTGCGCCGCTCGCCTGGGCTACGGTATCCGGGATATCCTTTGGTCCCTGGCAGCAACCTGCCAGAAAGACTCCTTCCCTTGAGGTGAGGATGGGGTCGAGCCCGGGAGCCTCCGCATAGAAGCGGTCTGAAGAACTTTCCATGCCGAGCATCTTTTTCATGGAATCGTCTTCCTTCCGGGGGACGAGACCCGAAGCGAGGACGACCAGATCCGCCTCCAGTTCAATGGGCTCTCCCAGGAGCGTATCTTCCCCTCTTACCACCAGTTTTCCATTTCTTCGATAGACTTCAGAGGGATTCGCCCTCCTGTAAATAATCTCCTCTTTTTGAACCCTCTCGTAAAATTCTTCGAATCCCTTTCCGAAGGCCCTCACATCCATATAGAGGACGGTGATATGGGCGCCCGGAATCTTATCCCTGAGCAGATGGGCCTGTTTGGCAGTGTACATGCAGCAGACTCTTGAGCAATATTCATTTCCAACAGTTTTGTCCCTCGATCCCACGCAATGGATAAAGACGATCTCCTTCGGTTTCTTCCCCTGGATCAGGATCTCTCCCTTTGTAGGTCCGGAGGCGGAGCAGAGCCTTTCCATCTCAATCCCGTGAAGAACATTCGGATAGACTCCATAGCCGAATTCGGGTTTTAACTTCGGATTGAAAGGATCGAACCCTGTTGCCAGGATGATGGCTCCCACATGGAGTTCGACAGTCTCTTCCTTCATCCCATAGACAACGGCTTTGGGCTGGCAGTATCTGGCGCACTCGCCGCAATCAGAGCATCCTCCGCAGTTAAGGCATCGTTTTGCATCTTCTATCGCTTTTTCCAGGGTGAGACCGGGACCAATGGGTTTCACCATATGGGGAAGGGTTTCACGCTCATCCCTTTTTGTATCTAGCAGGAGGCTCTGCATCGGAGAAACCTGTCTTCCTTCGGACTCCCTCCCTTGGCGGAGATCTTCCTCGCGGATAGACCGGTCGATTGAAATCGCTCCTTTTCTTCCCTGCGCCATCGATTCGACAATGGTTCCAGGTCCGGTGACTCCGTCTCCTCCTGCGAAAATACCTTTCAGATTTGTTTCGAGAGTGAGAGGATCGACCTGAATCATTCCCCTCCGGTTCCTTTTCAAACCTTTAAATGCCTTTGAAATCGGCTCCGCTCCTGTTGAACCGACGGCTAAAAAGATTGCATCATAGTTTTTTTGAAGCTCCTCAAAAGAGAGGCCCTTTCCCACCTCAGTATTAAGACGAATCTCCACTCCCATCTTTTCAATGACAGAGAGGTCCTTTTTCACGAGCTCGCGGGGCAGACGGTAAGAGGGGAATCCATCAACAAGAAGACCGCCCAGTTGATCCTTGGATTCGAAGAGAGTGACATGGTAGCCTATTCTACGCAGATCGAAGGCAGCTGTTAATCCGGAAGGTCCTCCTCCAACAATGGCGATCTTTTGCGATCTCACTTCGGAAGGGGTGAAGTTGAAATCTGGTTCCTCTACATGATCGACCAAAAATCTCTTCAGATCACAGATGGAAACAGGACGGTCTACTTCAATCCGTTTGCATTCCCTTTCGCATGGATGGGCGCAGACATAGGCAAGAATCCCAGGGAATGGAAGGGTTTCTCTCACCAGGGCAAGGGCTTCCTTCAGTTTTCCCTGGGAGATGAGGGCCACATATCCCTGCGCATTACAATGAAGGGGGCAGGTGGCTGTACAGGGTGGGATGCCTCTGCGGTCTATGGTGTACTTGAGGGGTACAGCCTGAGGGAAGGGGGTATAGATCGCTTTTCTCATCCCGAGACCCATATCGAATTCATTGGGGAGCGTGACCGGACACTGGGGCACACAGTCCGCACAGGCCGTACATTTGTTCACATCGACATAACGAGATTTTTTTCTGACGGTCACCTTGAAATGTCCAGCTTTCCCCTCGATACGAATAATTTCAGAATAGGTGAGAAGGTTGATATTGGGATGATTGGCCGTATCGACCATCTTTGGGGTGATGATGCAGGCGGAGCAATCGAGTGTAGGGAAGGTCTTGTCCAGTTGTGCCATGTGGCCACCGATGGAAGGGTCTTTTTCCACCAGATGGACCTTGAATCCCTTATCTCCGATGTCCAGAGCGGCCTGCATTCCGGCAATGCCAGCGCCGATGATCAGAGCCTCGGGAATCACATCTCTCAATTCTTCTTCCATCGATTCAATGTCCCTTAGGTGCTATTTGGGTAGCCCGATTAAATCCGAAATCCGAATATCGAAATTCCTGCCTTCGCCGGAGCGGCTTCGCGCAGGCAGGCGAAACAAATCCAAATGACCAAAATTCGAATGACCAAAACTGTTTTGAACATTTGGAAATTCGAATTTTGAGATTGTTTCGTGCTTCGGATTTCGAATTTCGAATTTATTCATCACTTCAATTTTCCAATTAATGCGCTTGCGATTGTGTTTTTCTGAATCTCTTTTGTGCCTTCGTAGATTTCGGTGATCTTAGCATCCCGGTAGATACGCTCGACCTCGTATTCCGTGATATATCCATAACCTCCAAAGATCTGGATGGCCTCATCCGCAACCTCAACAGCCACTTTTGCTGCAAACATCTTTGCCATGGAGGTCAGTTTCGGATCGATCCTCTTCTGGTCATAGTTCCAGGCCGCCTTGTAGGTCAGAAGCCTTGCCGTCTCGAGCTTGGTCGCCATATCAGCTAGTTTATGCTGGGTGATTTGGAAATCGACCAGTTTCCTTCCAAACTGTTCCCTCTGTTTGGCGTAATCGAGCGCCCGGTCAAAGGCACCTTGAGCCATGCCGAGGGCCTGGGCTGCAATCTCAATCCGGCTCTCATCAAAAAATTCGATGACTTGATAAAACCCTTTATTTTCCTCGCCAACCAAATTGGTCAATGGGACCCGGACATCACTGAAAGAGAGTTCGGCTGTGGAGGTCATCCGGATTCCCATCTTAGGCATGATTTCTGTTGCCTCCAAACCCTTTGTCCCCTTTTCTACGATGATCGTGCACTGGCCGCGGTAAGTGGGTTTAGCATGGGGATCGGTCTGGCACAGCACGATGAAGAAGTCTGCAAGGGTTCCATTGGTGATGAAGGTCTTGGTCCCGTTGATCACAAAGGAGTCACCCTGTTTCAAGGCTGTGGTAGCCATCAATGTGATATCGCTTCCATGGTCCGGCTCGGTGTAGGCGCCTCCGGAAATAAATTCTCCCCGGCTTACCGGGATGAGATACTTCTTCTTCTGTTCCTGGGTTCCGAAACGGAGGATGACCTCTGAGGAGAAGTCTGCGAGCGTCACGGCAACTCCTACTCCGGAATCCTTCCGGCAGAATTCCTCCACCACGAGGATGTTTTCCATGATACCGTAACCCTGCCCTCCATATTCCTCCGGGAAGTGAATACCGATAAATCCCAGTTTACAGGCTTTCTTCCATACCTCTTTGGGAAAGGTGTGGGTCTGCTCCCATTCGAGGATCTTTTCCTTATCATACTCTCCCTGAATAAATTCCCTCGCTGCCTTCTGAATATCCTTTTGCTCTTGTGTCAGTTCAAAGTCCATGACTCACTCCTGTTTCGCAAAGCGAAAAGTTCGGAGAAATTTAGTTCGGAGTTCGGAGCAAATCTTCACTCCCAACTCCCAACTCCGAACTCCTAACTTTTCTTCAATCCTTTAACCTTATCCTTTATCACCGGGATGATTTTGAACAGGTCTGCCACAATACCATATTGGGCAACACCGAAGATAGGGGCCTTGGGATCCTTGTTAATGGCGATGATCGTACCCGCACCTTTCATCCCTGCCACATGCTGGAAGGCGCCGCTGATGCCGATGGCGACATAGATTTTCGGCTTTACGGTCTTTCCTGAGGTTCCAACCTGAGAGCTTTTGGGAAGCCACTTCTTATCGACCACGGGCCGTGAGCAGGCAAGCACTCCTCCAATGGAGTCAGCCAGTTCCTTCACCAGGGGGATATTTTCCGCATCCTTGATTCCTCTTCCGATGGAAATGAGGATATCGGCTTGGGTGATGTCGACCTCACCCACGGCAGCCTCCATATACTCAAGAAAACGTCTGGCCAGGGCTTCATCTGTCAACGGTGAAGGAACGAAGACGATCTCTCCTGAAAGAGGTTCTTTCTCCACCACAGGGAAGGCTCCTGCCCGAGCCGTGACCATATACTGGGGTCCCTTTTTCAAAAAGGAGACAGCAGCATTGATCTTTCCTCCATAAATCTGGCGGGTGAGGGCAAAGGCTTCGTCCTTTGAATCGATTCCGATGCAATCCGTAGCCAGAGGGATCTTCAGATGAGCGGCCAGACTTGGCGCAAAGTCCATGCCCGTGGCCGTGTGACCGATCATCGTGAGCATGGGTTTTCTCTCGGTGACAAGCTGGGTGAGGACCTTCTCGTAAGTCTCCGAGTTGTAAAATTCGAGCCGGTTGTCTTCAATGAGAAGCACCCTGTTAGCCTTTGGTTTAAGGGCTTCCGCGAGATTCTTCATATCTTTTCCTAAGAGGGCGACCGATAACTCTCCGCCAAGGCTCTCTGAAAGTTGCCTTCCCTTGGAGAGCATCTCCCATGTCACATCCCTCAATTCTCCCTGTCGATGTTCTGCAATGACAATGATCTCTTTCATCAGGCCACCCCTCCTTTATCCTTCAGAATATCGAACACCTTCTGAGCGATCTCTTCCGGTTTTCCTTCCAGCATCTCTGCTCCTTCACCAACCGGAGGAAGAAAAATCTTTTCAAGCTGGATATCAGAACCGGGAGACCCCACCTCTTCGGGTTTCAGATTGAGGTCCGAGGCCCCGAAGGCCTTGATCTCCTTCTTTGCCACCTTTCGGATGCCCATGATCGATACATATCGCGGTTCATTGATTCCAGTCTGAATGGTGAGAAGCGCGGGAAGATCAACCTCTACAACTTCCTCCAGACCGCCCTCCAGCTCACGATGGGCTTTGATCTTCTTCTCCTGAACCTCAATGCGGTTGACGATAGAGACATGGGGGATGGACAGCATCTCTGCCATCACCAATCCGACCTGACCATATCCATCATCTTCGGCCTGAGTGCCTGTTAAAATGAGATCATAAGGTTTTTTACGAATCGCCTCGGCGAGGATTCTCGCTGTGGCAAAACCATCGCCTCCTGCAAACGCAGGATCGGTCAGCCGGAACGCTTCATCGGCGCCCATCGCCAGACACTTTCGCAGGGATTCATTCGAATCCTCCCCTCCGGCAGAGAGGACGGTAACTGTCCCGCCCAGCTTCTCCTTCAGCAGGATGGCCTCCTCAATGGCATAGCTGTCCCATTCATTGAGGTCGAACGCCAACCCGCCCTTTTCGATATCTTTTCCCGATTTATCAATGGAGATATCCGCATCCGCTGTGTCCGGGACCCTTTTGATACAAACGATAATATTCATTCACTGGCCTCCTTTCTAAATTTCAAATCCTCTATTTTTCTTTTAACCTCTTAATTTGGACGAAACCGGCCCTTCCTTCTTCAATGAGCGGATAAGGCCAGGGGACAGCGATGACCCTACGGTCAAGCAGGGAAGAAAGATGAGCCTTCATCCTCAGCCTTTTTCCAGCAGGAGAGGAGAGCTCCACCATTTCTCCTTCATCAATCTTCAGGGATTGAGCATCTTCGGTATTCATTTCAAGAAAGGGTTTCTCCAGAACCTTTTTCAGATTCTCACTTCTCAAGCTCAGTTCGCCCGATCGAAAGAGCGATGACCTCTGAATGAGATAGAAAGGATATTGATCAGGTGGAGGGTCAGGTTGCGGTTGGGCCAGTGGAATTAGTTTTGCCCTTCCTACAGGAAATCCATCCCCGTAAAGATACCCAGCCCCTTTCGGCCACTGCTCTCCATCCTGAACTCCCTGATATTGGGGGATGGTTTTAGAGAACTCCTCAAAGATGGTTTCCGGAGTTTCTCCTGAAACCGGAACCTCTAAAAGACGGAGGAGTTGGAGGAATATCTCAAAGTCTGATTTTGACTGGCCTTCGGGCGAACGAAGAGGATGAAGCTTCTGGATCCTCCGCTCCAGATTGGTATAAGTTCCCAACTTTTCAACAAACGAACATGCAGGCAGAAGGACATGGGCTTCCTTTGCGGCTTCAGTCATAAAGAGGTCCTGGACCACCAGAAGTTCAAGATTTTCCAAAGCCTTGGAAGAGAGAGATGGATTCTTTCCCACCAGATAGAGGGCCTTGAGGCTTCCATCCTCTGCCTTTTTAAGGAGGTCCTTGATTCCTTCGGCGCCTGAGAGAATCCCCATATCGATTGCTCCCTGGCTATTACATTTCTCAAGGAGAAGGAGAATTCCCGAGCCTTCCTTACCAATATGGCCGGTCAGAAGGGCGAGATTGGAGCAAGCGAGGGCTATTCTTTCCGAATCAGGATGAGACCAGGGGCCAGATCCTATCAGAATCATCGCTCTTTTCGATTGGGCAAAGGCTCTCACTGCTTTCTCAACGCCGCTGTGCTCTTCAGCAGAGAGGTTTGATAAATACTCATCCTGCTTCTTCCTTAACTCTTCAATCCCTTCGGTCCATTGCCAGATGAATCCCTGATTTTCAAAACCTTCCTTCAGGATGACTCCGGCCATTGCGTTGAGAAGGGAGAGTTCTCTGCCCGGCTTTACGGGAAGAAGGATCGAAGGAGGAGAGAGGGGTGAGGTCTGTGTGTTCCGGCTGAGACCGATATCGGTATTCCCCAGGACGATGAGCTGGGCCTTGTTCTTCCTGATCGCCAGATGGACCTCATTCTTGATAATGGGGTGGGTCTGGGCAGGATCGACCCCGATGATCAAGATACAATCAGCATTCCGGATCTCTTTGATGGAGTTTGTGGAGGATGCAAGGCCGAAGGTTTTTGAGAGGCCCCTGGCTAACCCTTGATCATTCCTGTTTCCATTGAAAGCGATCTGCTCCGTTCCAAGCCCTTCCTTAAAAAGTTTCTTAAAAAGGAAGTACTCTTCATTGGTAAGACGGCTTGAGATCATTGCCCCAATACTCTGCGGGCCATATTGATCCTTTATTTCTTCGAGTCTTTGAACCACAAATCCAAGGGCTTCTTCCCAGGGGACTTCTCCAAGCGATCCATTGGCCCTGAGAAGGGGTGATTTCAGCCTCTCCGGAGAATCGACGAAGTCCCAGCCGAAACGGCCCTTGACACAGAGATTTCCATCGTTTGGGCCATGTTCAGACGTGGAAAAGACCCTTTTAATCTTTCCCTCTTTGGAACCGATGGTCAGCAGGCAACCCACTCCGCAGTAAGGGCAGGGAGTGGTGGTCTCCATCAATTCCCAGGATTTGACCTTGTAATCAAAACAGTTGCTGGTGATGGCTCCCACAGGACAGGTGTCGAGGCACTGGCCGCAGAATTCGCACTGGATGGGGCGATGGAAGTCCGTATCGATAAGGGTGTGGATGCCCCTGCGAGTGAAAGAGAGTTCCCCCACCCCCTGAACCTCATCGCAGATTCTCACACAACGACCGCAAAGGATGCACTTATTCCCCTCTCTCTGAAGAAGAGGGGAGGAATCATCAGCAGGGAAAGGGATCAGATCCCAGGGATACTGCGTATCGTTCACTCCATATTCATAGACCAGACTCTGAAGGTCACACTCTCCTTCTTTTTCACACCTTGGGCAGGTCATGGGATGGTTGAGTAGAATAAGTTGAAGTTGAACCCTCCGGGATTCGGTGATTTTAGGAGAATGGGTGAGGATATCCATTCCGTTTTTAGCAGGAGTGAAACAGGATGGCAGAAGCTCTGTTTTCCCCTTCTCCTCAACGACACAGAGCCTGCAGGCGCCAAAGGGAATGAGCCTTCGGTCATGGCACAAGGAAGGGATCCGGACTCCGGCCGATTGGGCCGCCTCGCGGATTGTTCGGCCCTTCTCTACCTCCACTTCTATGCCGTCAATGGTCAACTTAATAGTCTGAGTTTTCATACATTTTGTCATGCTGAACTTGTTTCAGCATCTCAGGACATGCTTGGTTCAGAATCTCATGGTCCAAGATCGAGGCCCAAGTCCTTCCACATTGGATTAAAGCTGCTTATTAAATTAATCTTCCAATCCCTGTGCCAATTCTTCAATTGTTTCTCCCTTTCTATTGCACTGTTAATATCTTCTGTCATTTCGTAATAAATCAACTTATTGGGGTTATATTTCTTCGTAAATCCCTCCACCAACTTGTTTTTATGCTCAAATATTCTACGTTCAAGATTGTTTGTCACTCCGATATAAAAAACTTTGTTGGTCTTGTTTGTAAGTATATAGACATAAAACTGTGTTGATCCCTTACCCATTTGAAAGTTGTATTGCGATCACTTAATAGACCCTGAAACAACCCATGAAACAAGTTCAGGGCATGGTTCAAGGGTGACAAATAAATGTTTATTCAATTGCCCAAAACTTACATGTCTGGATACAGGATCGACACCGGATACATTTCTCCAGATCGATCACTGCCGTTGTCTTCTTCTCCCACGCAATGGCCTCCGAAGGGCAGGCCTTCTTGCAGAGGCCGCACATCTTGCATTTTTCAGGAACGACCCGAAACTTAATGAGATCCGCACAAACAAGGGATGGACACCGCTTGTCGATGATGTGAGCCTCATACTCCTCTCGGAAATAACGGATGGTGGAGAGCACGGGATTGGGAGCGGACTTTCCCAGACCGCAATGGGAGGATTCCTTGATATGCTTCCCAAGCTGTTTGAGGTGCTCGATATCCTCGATCCTCCCCTCGCCATGGATGATCCGGTGAAGAATATTGAGCATCACTTTTAATCCGATTCGGCAGGGAACGCACTTTCCGCAGGATTCGTCGACTGAGAAGTCCGTGAAAAACCTGGCCGTATCAACCATGCAGGTTAAATCGTTCATAACCACGAGTCCGCCGGAACCCATCATCGCTCCTGCCTCATCCAGGGAGTCGAAGTCCACTTCCGTGTCGAGAAGGGAGGCGGGCAGGCACGCTCCGGAAGGCCCACCAATCTGCACAGCCTTATACTCCCGTTTATCAAGAATTCCTCCTCCGATATCAAAGACGATCTTTCGCAAGGTCGTGCCCATGGGAACTTCGATCAGCCCAACATTTTGCACGGCGCCTGTCAGGGCAAACACTTTGGTTCCCTTCGACCCTGATGTGCCCATGGAGGCGAACCAGGAGCTCCCGTTCAGGAGAATGGATGGGACATTGGCAAAGGTCTCAACGTTATTGAGAACAGTGGGCTGTCCCCAGAGACCGGCTTCTGTTGAACGGGGAGGCTTGATCCTTGGCATCCCCCGTTTCCCCTCAAGGGAATACATCAGAGCCGTAGATTCGCCGCAGACAAAGGCTCCAGCGCCCGGGTAGATGTCGATTCCAAAATCGAAACCCGACCCGAAAATATCTTTTCCCAACAGTCCATAGCTTTTCGCCTGTTCGATGGCAATCTTGAGACGCTGGATGGCAAGGGGGTACTCCGCTCTTACATAGACGTAGCCCTGATGGGAGTCCGTGGCGTAACCGCAGATGGCCATTCCTTCCAGGACTGCATGGGGATCGGCCTCCAGAACGGAGCGATCCATGAAGGCCCCCGGGTCGCCCTCATCCCCGTTGCAGATGACATATTTTGGGAAAGAGGTATAGCGCCTTCCTTCCTCCCATTTCTTGCCTGTCGGGAACCCCGCGCCTCCCCGACCCCTCAGGCCGGAGAGTTTTACTTCTTCGATGACCTCCTCGGGTTTCATGGAGGAGAGGACTTTAGAGAGTGCGGCATATCCGTCCCTTGCAATATATTCATTAATATTTTCCGCGTCGATCAGGCCTCGATTTCGAAGCGCCCTTAATACCTGGTGCTGGAAAAAAGGAATGTCCTTCATGAGCGGAACTTTTTCTTTAGCGGATGGCATGGTGTACAAAAACTTTTCCACAGGGCGTCCTTTGAGAAAATGTTCCTCGACCAGAAACGGGATGTCTTCCGGAGTCAATTTTTTATAGAAGATCCCTTCGGGATAGACCACCACAATCGGACCTTCGGCACAGTAGCCATTGCACCCGGTGATGACCAATTTCACTTCATCGCTGAGCCCACGATTTTCTAATTCGACTGAAAGCCGTTTCCTTAACTGCGCCGAGCCGCAGGCAACGCAGCCTGTTCCAGCGCAAACCATGAGATGAGTTCGATATGTTTTCATTCCCTCTATCACTCAATAGGCTGTTTCGCTCCCTCTGGCGAGGGCATAGGCCTCAACGATTTCTCCATTAACGACATGATGGAGGAAGATCTCTTTCATCTTCTCCTCGTTGAGATCGCAATATTTGACCGGAGGTTTTCCCAGGATCTCGACGGTTGCCATGGGCTCACGGCTGCAGAGCCCTGCGCATCCGGAGGTAGTCACCATCACATCCTGGGTCTTTCTCTCTTCGATTTCTTTCAGGACCGCCGACATCAGTTTTCTGGCGCCTGCGGCAATGCCGCAGGTTCCCATATGGATGGTGATCTTTGCCCGGAATCCCCCCTCCCTCAGGAGGGTCGAGGATCGCACCTCCTCTTTAATCCTTTTCAAATCTTCAATCGTCAGCTTCGCCATGGTTCGACCTTATTAGGTGGTAGTAATTTAGCGGTTTGAAATAAACTTTTTAAAATCCCTCCCCTGCCTTCGCCGAAGCGGCTTCGCACAGGCAGGCCACCTCCCTTTGCCAAAGGGAGGAGAAATATTTCCCCCTTTTGACAAAGGGGGATGAAGGGGGATTAGATACCTTTTTTCAAAAAGCCAAAGTATTCCATCAGGTGTAATTCCCTAGAATTTGGACCGCCCTCCCAGGGGTGACCATGCCATGGGTATCCTGTCCCACCACGACCACAGGCGCCAGACCGCAGGCCCCAACGCAGCGAACGGCTTCAAGTGAAAATTTTCGGTCCCTCGTAATCCCACCGACATCAACTTCTAACTCCCTCCGGAGGGCGTCGAGGATCTCTTTCGATCCCCTTACATAACAGGCGGTCCCCATACAGACCCGGATGATATTTCGCCCCCTGGGAACGGTTGTAAAGAAGGCATAGAAAGAGACCACCCCAAAGACCTGTGAAGTAGGGAGATGAAGCCGGTCGGCAATCCGGTGCTGGACCTTCCTGGGAAGATATCCGTAGACATCCTGAACCTCTTTAAGCACCGGGATCAAGGCTCCATGTCGGTTTTTGTATTTGCTAATGACCAGGTCTATTCTCTCCCATTCTTCATGGGAGATTTCTTCTGTCCACCTCATTCTTTAACTCCGTTAGAATATTCGCTCGCCCCGTTAGAAAGTAGAAGACTTTCAAACGGGGTTTACTCCTATTCCGGCCAATCCCTCTTGGAGATGTTTTTTTAACCACTGAATGGCATCCGGAGACACAGAAGCTTGATCATGGAACTTCTCCCTCATCCATTCACTTTTCAGGATATAGGATCTTTCTCCTTTCACATGAGTATAATGAAAATCGACATCAGGATTTCCAAGAATGAGCATGACTATCGTTTCAGTCATACTCCCCAGCGGCTTACGGTCAATATGTCCATATTGGAAAGTAGCCTTTACCTTCGTCCCATCTCCTGGCCGGGATTCGATCTCCAGCTTTCCCCCTGCCTCCTGAGCTGCTTGGGCAAGAAAGGAAAGGCCTAACCCCACCTTCCGAGAGGTGCGGGTAGTGAAAAAGGGGTCCATGGCCTTCTGCCGGATTTCTTCATCCATCCCGAATCCATCATCCTTGATTTCGATCGTCAACCGATCTTCTCCGGGTTCTTCTAACACTGAAACCTCGATCCTTCGGGCCTTTGCGGCAATGGCATTCTCTACAATATCAAGGATATGAAGAGAAAGATCCTCCAAGTTCAGTCTCCAACAGCCTTCTAACTCTCTACGATCCTGCGACCTTCCAGTGAATGGAGGGCCATTTTAATTTCCGCTGAGGTTTTTTCCTCGAGAAGAAACTGGGTCGATGCCTTTCCAATCTCCTCAAGGAAATGAGCATCCGAAAAACGGACAAAGGCAAAATCTTGATAAGAACGGAATTGACTCCGGGCTTTTTCCAGTGAAGTGCGTGGAGAGATCTCCAGCCCATCCAGTGAAACCCCTTCGGGGATAAAGCCCAATTGGCCAAGGAGACTGAATGCCTGCCGGTCGATATGGGAGGCGATGGCGACTCCCTGAAGGGTTCCCACAAAGGAGACGATCTGCTCAAATGAAAGGAGGGTCGCTCCGATCAGCATCTTATCGTTATGCCCTATCGTTTCCGATTTCTCATTGACCAGGATCTGGGGCCCGAAGACGTCCTCTTCATTCTTGCCGGGAAGATGTTGATAAACCCAGCTCTGTAATGTCAAGCAGTCCTCGGTACGGTTAAAAATGGCAAGAAGGTGGATTTCCTCTCTGGAGGCGACTTCCATTCCCGGAAGAACAGCAAGCCCCTCCTTTTTCCCGGCCTCGATAAAAGCGGTGAGGTTCTCTGCAGAATTGTGATCACAGATAGCGATCATGTCCAATCCAACGGTCATAGCCTGGTCCACAACAGCCTGCGGCTTCATCTCCTCGCTCCCGCAGGGAGAAAGGCAGGAGTGAATGTGGAGGTCAGCACGAAATCGCTTTAGCATGAAACGATCCCTGTGACCCCTGCTTGATAAAGCCTTCCTACCAGTTCAAAAGCGGGAAGGAGGGAGATCAGAAGAGGAATCCCTTCCTCCTCAGCCTTTTTCAGGGTTTCCGGATCAGGTTCCCGTCCTCCTGCAAGAATGATGGCGGCCAACTCTTTCATACTGGCCACGGCAACAATATTAGGATGGGTCTGGATGGTGACCCAGACATTCCCTCTGACGCTGTGAGCGATGACATCGCTGAGAAGGTCCCCCGCATACCCTCCGGTCACTTCTTGATGGAGTTGATCGTTGCCTGCCTTTACTTCCAGTCTTAAAGAGTTCACCAGCGTTTCTACTTGCATGAAAAAATCTTCTCCCTCCAGACAAATATCTTAGAAAAAAATTACCTAAAAAACTTCCTCTCCCCTTTGCGGGAGAGGATTAAGGTAAGGGGGACCTCATGAATCACCCCCACCTTAACCCTCCCCCCGTCAGAGGCTGTGTCGTAATATGAAAAAACCGACTTTTTGAAAAAGGAGAGAGGCGGTCGGGTGGAAAAGATTTAGGCCTGCCTGCGCGTAGCCGCTTCGGCGAAGGCAGGGCGGTAACCTTTAGCCGTTCGGATTCAGGCGTGCCAAGTGTATGAAAACATTCGATTTTATACAAGTGACAATTTCCCATAATCTAAAAGACCCGCATTCTAAAGCTTTGGAACCTGACTGCCTCTCCCCCTTTGCTCGCGATTACGACACAGTCTCGTCAAGGGGGAGGGTTAAACTTGGTTGAAAGATTTGCTTTGCCTATTGCCGGGCCCCATCCTTCACCTTAACCATAAATTCGAGATGGGTTCCCTGGTTCACCACTGAGGTCAAAACCATCTCATCGGTTACCTTCTTGATGTTCGATAACCCCATTCCCGCCCCGAATCCGAGCTCCCGGATCTTCTCATCGGCAGTGGAAAACCCTTCCCTCATCGCCTGATTCACATCGTGAATGCCGGCGCCTTCATCATCTACCGCCACTTTTATAAAATCGTTGAATACGAACAGGGTAAGGATTCCCCAACGTGCATAACAGATGACATTCATCTCCGCTTCAAATGTGGCAATCGACATTCTGCGGACCACATTGTTCGGGAATCCCTCTTCTTTTAATATTCTTTTAACTTGGCTCGAGATCGAACCGGCATGTATAAAATTGCCTCCTTCGATATGAAATGTCTTGTGGAAAGGATACTTTTCCTCAGTCTGATCCATCCTCTGCTTTTTCGATGCACCCTTTTAATCCATGTTGATATAAACGGCCACAGGTTTCAAACAAGATATAAGAAGTCATCAGAAGGGGAATCTGCATCTGATTGGCCAGTTGAACCATAGAGCCGCTTGGCCTTTTTCCCCGGACAAAGAGAATGGCGCCAAGATCAACCACATCCGCCGTATAAATTACCTGATTAGTCATATTTCCAGTAATGAGCAGAGCCCCATCGGCCCCTCTTCTGGCAATGGCCAGGACATCGCTGAGGAGGTCTGCCGCGAAAGCATACCCAATCTCCTTGTCCAGCCTTTCGTTTCCAGAAATTACTTCGGCGTCGAGGATCTTTTGAATGTCATTGAGCGTCATCTCAGTCGATGGCCTCCGCTAATAATTCCATCACATCCATGACCCGGATCTTTTCCTCATTCCCAGAGGTTTTAACCGCATCCTCGAGGGTGAGCACGCAGAGAGGACAGGCGGTCGCCAGGATTTCTGCGCCCAGTTCCACTGCATCCTGCACACGAATCTCAGCCAGTCGCTGACCTGCATCCGAAGAGGACTCTGCCCACATCTTGCCGCCGCCACCCTCGCAGCACAGGCTTTTTTCACGAGAACGGTCCATCTCTTTGAAGGTGAGACCGGGAATGGCATAGAGTAACGCTCGGGGCTCATCGAAGATATTATTCTGTTTGCCCAGGAAACAGGGGTCGTGATAGGTTACGACCTTTTTGATTTCCCGGGTGAGAGAGAGCTTACCTTCCTCCAATTGTTTCGCCAGGATCTGTGTGGCGTGGAGGACATCGAATTTACCCTGGGGGTACTCGTTTTTAAAAACATTAAAGCCATGGGGGCAGGCAGTGAGAATATGGCCGATCCCATAGGATTCGAAACGCTGGATGTTACCTTCCATCAATTCTTCAAAGAGGCCTGCTTCCCCCATCCTCCTGATTTCATTCCCACAGCATTGTTCCTCATTTCCAAGGATGGCAAAATCGATCCCTGTCTTTTGAAAGACGAATACCATAGATTTGGCGATCTCTTGAATTCGGGGGTCTGATGCAGCCGTACATCCGACAAAGTATAGGAATTCAGCACGGTCACCCTGGGATAAGTCTTTGATCTTGACGTCTTCGGGAAGGCTCTTGAGCCATTCCGTCCGTTTGTTCTTCGGTTTTCCCCAAGGGTTCCCATGTTTATAGGCATTCTCCATGGCCTCGATGATCGTCTTGGGGATATGCCCCTCTTCGACCATCGTTCCCCTCATCCCGATGATGAGATCCATCGGCTTCAGTCCTCTCGGACACCTTATCGTACAGGTTTTACAGGTGGTGCAATCCCAGATTTCTTCTCTCTCTCCAATTCGATCAAGATTCTTCCCTAATATCCCTTCGATCATCAACCTTCTGATGTTTAATTTTGATTTCAAGGAGACAGGGCATCCTCCCGTGCACTTTCCGCATTGATAACAACCGTAGAGATCAAACTTTTCGGCGAATGTTTGTTCGGGTGACTCCATTATTTTATATCTCCTTCACATCTTATAATCGTGAATTATTCCATTTGTAGAGAAAGGTTATTTACGATTCAATACCTCCCTAGAGATGACGATCCGTTGCACCTCGGAAGTCCCCTCATAGAGGGTTGTCCCGATGATATCCCGAAGGAAACGTTCCACTGGATAATCCCTGATATACCCGTAACCGCCCAGCATCTGAACGGCGCGAAGGGCCGCATTTCGCGCTGTCTCTGTGGCAAAGAGCTTTGCCATGGAGGCCTCTTTCGTAAAGGGGATTTTGTTCTCCTTCAGGTAGGCTGCACGAAGAACGAGGAGTTGAGCCGCTTCCAATTCAGTATAGGAATCGGCAATCATCCATTGAATCGCCTCGAAACTGGAAAGGGATTTACCAAAGGCTTCTCTCCCTTTGATATATTCTGTTGCGAAGGCAATGGCCTCAAATCCCACACCGATTGCAAGAGATCCAATGCCGATCCTCCCTCCATCCAATTCCATCATAGCGATTTTGAAACCTTCCCCTTCCTTGCCCAGGAGCCAGTTGCCCGGAATAACACAATGATCAAAGATGAGTTCATTGGTTGAAGAGGCGCGGTGTCCCATTTTCTCCTCTGCTTTACCCACCATGAACCCCGGCGTTCCTTTTTCAATGACAAAGGCGCTGAGCCCTGTCCCTTTACGGGCATTTTTCTCCGTCACGGCCCAGACAACGGTTACCCCTGAGACATCTCCGCTTGTGATGAAGGTTTTTGTTCCATTGATTACATAATTGTCATTCTGACGGACGGCCGTCGTGCGAAGGTTGGCTGCGTCAGACCCTGTGTGTGGTTCAGTAATAGCAAAGGAGCCTGCTGGGTATTCGCCATTGCATAACTTGGGTAGATGTTTTCTCTTGATCTCTTCTTTTCCGAATTCATAGAGGACCTCTGCCACCATATTGGTGACCGAGGTTGTCACGGCGTGGGATGCACATCCTTTTGCGATCTCAGTGATGGCAAGACTATAGGCGATTACTCCAACCTCTGATCCCCCATATTGAAAGGGTATATTCATTCCCATCAGACCCAGTTCAGCCATTCGTTTTATATTCTGATAGGGGAATTGTTTTTCCTCATCACAGAGGGCGGCTGAGGGTTTGATGTTTTTTTCGGTAAAATCCCTCACCATATCCCTGATCATTTCTTGTTCAGAAGAGAGTTTGAAATCCATAGCCTTCAAAGAAAGTTCGGAGTGATTAGTTCGGAGTTCGGAGTCAAAAACCAAATACTCCGAGCTACGAACTCCGAGCTACGAACTGTAATTATAAAATCCTTTTCCGGTTTTTCTCCCGAGGTAGCCTGCATCCACATACTTCTTGAGAAGAGGGCAGGGGCGGTACTTTGAATCTCCAAAACCTTTATAGAGCACCTCCATAATGGCCAGGCAGGTATCGAGACCGATGAGGTCAGCCAGGGCAAGGGGGCCCATCGGGTGGTTCATTCCGAGTTTCATCACCGTATCGATGGCTTCCGGTGTTCCCACCCCTTCGAAGAGAGCCGTGATGGCTTCATTGAGCATGGGCATGAGGATCCGGTTGGAGATGAAGCCCGGAAAGTCATTGGCTTCTACAGGGGTTTTACCCATCTTCTCGGCGAGAGTCTTCACCAAGCTAAACGTTTCTTGAGAGGTCTGAAGACCCCGGATGATCTCCACCAGTTGCATCACAGGCACCGGGTTCATGAAATGCATTCCGATGACCTGAGAAGGTCGCTGGGTTGCCGATGCAATCTTCGTGATGGAGATAGAGGAGGTATTGCTCGAAAGGATGATCTCTTTTCGACAGATCTGGTCGAGTTCTTTGAAGATGTTTAATTTGAGGGTTTCGTTCTCCGTGGCGGCTTCCACCACGAAATCCATCTCTGCCATATCCTTCAACTGAGTTGTCCCTTTGATTCTTCCCACAATTTCATCTTTTTTCTGAGAAGAAATCTTTCCTTTTTCCATCATGCGGTCAAGATTTTTTAAAATGGTTTTCAATCCTTTCTGAACAAAAGAATCCGCAATATCATTCATCACCACCTGAAATCCAGATTGGCC
>Ga0299915_10000451_pt1 | contig 30989 bp, 28 predicted proteins | sample RVTome_13_FD_200263 | JGI IMG/M metagenome (GOLD analysis project Ga0299915, IMG submission 200263) | Soil microbial communities from uranium-contaminated site in the Upper Colorado River Basin, Wyoming, United States - RVT92D227 (version 2) ...
TCGGGCCGTCGTCGAACGTGAACGCCACCATCCCTTTGGTCTCGGTACCGTCGATGCGATCGGCCTTGCCCACGAGCGGATCGTTGGTGAGCGCCTTGAGGTCCGCCTTGGGCTCCTGCGGCTTTGGCTCGGCCTTCGCCCGCTTGGTCTCCACTTTGGCGGTGGTGATCGGTTTCGGCTTCGAATCCGCGACCGCTGGTTCCGAGAGCGTGACCACGCACGCGACGAGCAGCCACCGGAACCGACGCGTTCGCACGTGTTGACACTAGCATGGCCTCGCGAGCGCTCCAGCGACCGGCTATTCTCGACGACGTGCGCGTCGTCTCGACGTCGAGCTTGCCGATCGATCTCGCGGCGCAGGTCACCGCTGCGCTTCCGGGTACCGAGGTCTCGGTGCCGCGGTCCGGCCACGTCGGGCTCGACGGAGTGGAGCTCGCGACCGCCGACGCGCTCGTCTGCCTGCTCCTCGATCGGATCGACGAGGCGCTGCTCGAGCGCGCCCCGAAGCTGCGCGTGATCGCGAACTGCGCCGTCGGCGTCGACAACATCGATCTCGGTGCGGCGACCGCGGCCGGGATCGCGGTGACCAACACGCCCGACGTCCTCACCGAGGCGACCGCGGAGTTCGCGTTCGCGCTGATGCTCGCCGCCGCCCGCCGGATCGGCGAGGGCGATCGCCTGGTTCGTTCGGGCACGTGGACCGGGTGGGCGCTCGACCAGCTGCTCGGCCTCGAGCTCCACGGCAAGACGCTCGGAATCGTTGGGTTCGGCCGGATCGGCCAGGCGATGGCCCGCCGCGCGCTGGGCTTCGGGATGCACGTCCTCTATGCCGATCCCCACGAGGTCTCGGGTCCCCCAACCACTCGTGTCGCGGTCGACGAGCTGTTCGCGCGCGCCGACGTCGTGAGCCTGCACTGCCCGCTGACCGGCGAGACCGCCAGGCTCGTCGACGGCCGGCGACTCGCCCTCATGAAGTCGACCGCGATCCTCGTCAATACCGCCCGCGGCGGCTGTGTCGACGAGGACGCCCTGATCGCGGCGCTGACCGCCGGCCGGATCGCTCGTGCCGGGCTCGATGTCTACGCGAACGAGCCGAAGATCGATCTCCGGCTCGTCGGCTGCCCGCGCCTGGTCTTGGCGCCGCACATCGGATCGGCTACCACGGAGGCCAGGACTCGGATGGCTCAGCTGTGCGCGGACGCGGTGATCGCGGTGCTCTCCGGGCGCCGGCCGCCGAACCTCGTCGAGGTCCGGGCATGACCGAGCCGCAGATCCTGATCGTGACGAGCTCGGGCGCGCCGTCGTCGGCGGTGGTCCCGGTGCTCGCCGCGATCGAGGCCGCCGGCATGCGCGTCCGCGCGATCGATGTCGGCGGCGCGGGCGGCGGCGGAGGTGGCGTGGCGGACCGCGTCCGGCGAGCGCTCCTTGGCGAAGGCGCCGAGCGCCGGCTCCGGCGCGAGCTCGAGATGAGCCCACCCGACGCCGCGGTCGTGTTCGATCCGCATGCCGCGCTCGCGCTGACGGTCGCCCGCGATCAGGTCCCGGCGGTCGCCGGCGCTGCCTCGCCGGTGATCGGCGTGGTCGGCGACCTCGAGCCCGCAGCGGCGTGGGCGCAGACCGACTGCGATCGGTTCGTGGCGGTCGATGATCTCGCCGCGGTGGCGCTCGCGGATGCCGGCGTCGAGGGCGAGCGCATCCTCGTCGTCGGCGCGATCGGCGAGCGCGCGTTCGCCGACGCCGCCACGCAGGATCGCGGCGCGCTCCGCACGCGGTTCAAGCTCGGCGGCAAGGTCGCGCTCGTCGAGGTCACCGGCCTCGGCGCCGAGCACACCGGGCAGCTCGCGCTCCAGCTCTCGCTGCTCGACGGTGGCGACCAGATCACGTTCCTGTTCGACGCCGCCGGCGATGCCGAGTCTGCCGCGGTGCTTCGCCGTCAGGTCCCGGCGCTCGGGCTGCGCGCGAAGCTGTTCGGGACGACGCCCGACGCCCCGCTGCTGTGGCGCGCCGCCGATGTCATCGTCGCGCGTCCGCGACCCGAGGTCGTCTCGCGCGTGATGCTCGTCGGCGCCAAGCTCGTCGCGATCGTCGACGATACGCTCGCCGGCTCGGCGAAGGCCGCCGCGGCTCTCGAGGCACGCAAGCGCGCGATCCCGGCGAAGGGCTTGCTCCTGTTGTCGAGCGCGCTCGAGCACGCGTTCGGCGGCGCGCCGCCATCGCCGACGAGCGACGGCGGCGACAACGTCGCGGACATCGTCGCCGCGGTCGCGAACGACAAGCGCGGCGTGATCGACGAGCGCCGTGCGGCTGCTCAGGCCGCGACGCGCGATCGCGTGCGGGCCGCGAGCGCCGCCGCGCACGCCGCCGCCGCCACCACCGCGATGCCGGGCGATCTCGAGGATCTCGGCGGTGACTCCGCGCCGGTCGTCGACGAGACGCCGCTCCCCGATGCCGCCGAGATCGCGCGGCTGCGCGCCGAGGTCGAGCAGCGCAAGGCCGAGATGACGAGGTCGATGATGGCCGCGCGCGATGCCGCCGGCTCGTTCGCCGACCAGGCAAAGGCCGCGAAGGGCCGTGGTGCGGACGACGAGGCCTCCCAGCTCGACCGCCGCGCCGACGCCGAGCGGGCTCGCATGCATGCCCTGCTCGGCGAGCTCGCGGCGCTCGAGGCCGAGCTCGCGGAGCTCGAGCGCGTGCGCAAGACGATCCACGATCTCCCACCGCGCTCGTCGCCACGGCCGCCGTCGGGGGCGGCGGCGTTCTCGGATGACGACGACTACGTCCCGCGAGCCGCACCGGCACCGTCGCTCGATGATGCGCTCAGCGATCTCAAGAAGCGCGCCGGTACGCCCGGTGCAGGCGCCTCGACGAAGTCCGCGCCGCCGAAGGCGCAGCGATCCGGCAAGGCGCCGTCGACGGTCGACGACGAGCTCGCCGCGCTCAAGCGCAAGATGCAGTCCGCGCCGCCGAAGAAGAAATGATCGTGCGTGCGCTCGTGGTCCTCGTGCTCGCACTCGCCCCGCTCGCGAGCTGCACGGAGCGCAGGCCACCGCGCCGGCAATACGAGGTCGAGCAGGCGCCGCCGAAACACGAGCCGCCGCCGCAGCCCAAGCGCCACGGCGCACACGATCACAAGCACGGCGCGCATCCGCATCCACGCGGCCCCCATCATCATCACCCGCACCCGCATCCGCACGTCGACGGTCCAGACGGTCACCACCACCCGCACTGATCCCGTTCGCTCATCGCGTAGACTCCGCGCATGGGCTCCCTCGCATCGACCATCGCGGCCACCGCCGGCGCAAAGATCACGAGCTTCAACCCGGCGAACGGCACCCCGCTCGGCGAGGTGCCCGAGCTGACGGCACCCGAGGTCCGCGCGGCGGTCGAGGCCGCGCGTGCCGCGCAGGTCGGCTGGGCCACGCTCTCGATCGAGGCGCGATGCCGCCGCGTCCTCCGGTACGCCGAGGTCCTGATGTCGCGCGCCGAGGAGGTGATCGATCTCCTCGTGAAGGAGGGCGGCAAGACCCGGCTCGAGGCGCTCGGCATGGAGGTCATCGTCGTCGCCGACCTCGTGCGCTACTTCGCGAAGCACGCGCCGGCCATGCTGGCGCCCGAGCCGATCCGGCTCCACCTGCTCAAGCATCGCGCGAGCTACCTGCACTTCGTACCGCGCGGTGTGGTCGGCATCATCGCGCCGTGGAACTTTCCATTCTCGATCCCGCTCGGCGAGACGATGATGTCGCTGATCGCCGGCAACGCCGTCGTGCTCAAGCCGTCGGAGATCACGCCGCTGATCGCGCTCAAGGCACGCGAGCTCTACCTCGCCGCCGATCTGCCACCCGACCTGTTCCAGGTCGTCACCGGCCGCGGCGCCACCGGCGCGGCCCTCATCGACAGCGGCATCGACTACTGCGTCTTCACCGGCTCGGTCGCGACCGGCAAGAAGATCGCGGCCGCGTGCGGCGAGCGACTCATCCCGTGCACGCTCGAGCTCGGCGGCAAGGCCCCCGCGGTGGTGTGCGCGGACGCCGATCTCGATCGCGCCGCACAGGCGATCACGTGGGGCGGCTTCGCGAACTCGGGCCAGGTCTGCGCGTCGGTCGAGCGCGTCTACGCCGTCGACTCGATCCACGACGCGCTCGTCGAGCGGATCACCCAACGCACGAAGGAGCTCCGGCAGGGCGATGCCTCGAGGGATGCCAACGTCGATCTCGGCGCGATGGCGTGGGACCAGCAGGTCGCCAACGTCGAGCGACTCGTGCAGTCCGCGCTCGCCGCCGGGGCGAAGCTCGAGACCGGAGGCCAGCGCTCACCCGGCCCGGGGCTGTTCTTCCAGCCCACGGTCCTGACGAACTGCCGGCAGGACATGGACATCATGCGCAAGGAGATCTTCGGTCCGGTCCTCCCGATCATGCGGGTCGCCGACGAGGAGGAAGCGGTCCGCCTCGCCAACGATTCGCACCTCGGCCTGCTCGCCTACGTCTTCACGCGCGATCGTGATCGCGGCAAGCGCCTCGCAGAACGCATCGAGGCCGGCACCGTCATGATCAACGACGTGCTCAACACCTACGGCTGCCCCGAGACGCCGTGGGGTGGCGTGAAGCAATCGGGCATCGGGCGCACGCACTCCGTCCACGGCCTGCGCGACCTCTGCGAGACCCGCCACGTCAACCACGACCGGGTCTCGATGTCGCGCGAGCTGTGGTGGTACCCGTACAAGGAGGGCACGTTCAAGGCGATGCTCGCCGGCGCGAAGCTGCTGTTCGGCAGGCGCCCCTGGCAGCGCTAGTCGCACTCGCACGCAAACTCGTGCGGCGTGGTGCAGTCGTCGGCGCCGGTGACCCGCGCGGGCGGTGACCCTACGCACTCGCCGTACAGTCGCGGCAGATTCCTACGGCGTGCGGTTGTAGCGGTCTTCGAGCCGGACCACGTCGTCGAGCTCGCAGGTCGAGACCTCGAGCACGTCGGTGTCCTCGATCGCGATCATGCGATGGCGCATGCCGGGCGTGATGTGGAAGGGCTCGCGCGGGGCGAGCTCGCGCGATCGCGGGTCTTCACCCTCGGCGAAGTAGACGAGCTGCATCCGGCCGCTGAGCAGCATGATCGTCTCGTCCTTCACCCGGTGGTACTGCAGCGAGAGTGCCTCGCCGGCGCGGATGTGGAGGATCTTGCCGACGTAGCGGTCGGTGCTCGCCCAGATCAGCTCGTGGCCCCAGGGCTTGCCAATGACCGACGACGACACCGCGGACCCTACTTCTTCGGTGCGGGCGTCGGAGCCGGGGCCGGGTCGTTGATCGGTGCCGTCGCGTTCGGATCCTGGGTGGTCGGCATCTCGACCTTGGGACGCGCGCCGGGGATCTCCTCGCGGCGATCGACCTTACCGTCGAAGTCGTCGTCGTACAGGATCGCGAGCAGGATGGTCTCCTTGTACTGCTCCCACAGATCGGGCTGACCATCGGAGTTGCGATCGCGGCGGACGCTCGTGAGCGATCCGGCCGAGTCGTAGACTTCCTTGACGTCGAACTTGCCGTCGAAGTCGGTATCGCGCTCGACCTCGGCGACCTGACCGGCCTTGACGTCGTAGACCGAGGACATGTCCCACTTGCCGTCGTAGTCGAAGTCCGCCTTCTCGAACAGCGGCGTGCCTTTGCGGTTGTAGGCGACGACCCAGTCCTTGCGGCCGTCGTGATCGAAGTCGACCTGCTTGCAGGTCATGAACTCGACCTTCGTGCCGCCCTCGTCCTCGGTCTTGTAGAGCCGCCAGACGTCGGGCTTGTTGTCGTGGTTGAGGTCGTAGGTGACGATGTTCTTGCCGGTCGTATCGCAGAGCGTCGGATCGACCTTCGGGATCCCCGCGTCGACGCCGTCATTCTTCGGAGTCGTGTCGCCCTTCTTGCCCTTGCAGGCAGCGAGCGTCAGGACCAACGACAACACAACTAGTTTCGAGAGCTTCACCATCACGCGTCGAGCGTAATCGGGCCCTGGTCGCCCCGCAATGGTTTGACCGATCTCATATGGCCACGTATGGTCACCGCCTCTTGTCGCGCAAGAAGCTCTCGACCACGGTCTACATCACCCCCGAGCAGGACGCGCGTCTCAAGGCACTTCACGAGCGAACGAAGGTCCCGGTCGCCGAGTACATCCGCCAGGGCATCGACCTCGTGCTCGAGAAGTACCGCGATCAGCTGCCTGGGCAGGTCGACCTGAGTCTCGGTTCACGCTAACTACGGCCTCTCCTGATGTCGTTTCCCGTCGAGCGCATTCGTAACTTCTCGATCATCGCGCATATCGACCACGGCAAGACGACGCTCGCCGATCGGATCCTCGAGGAATGCGGTGCTGTCACCGCGCGCGAGGCGCAGGCGCAGATGCTCGACAGCATGGATCTCGAGCGCGAGCGCGGCATCACGATCAAGGCGCAGTCGGTCCAGCTGCACTTCAAGGCGGCGGACGGGCTCGTCTATCAGTTCCACCTGATCGACACGCCGGGCCACGTCGATTTTCACTACGAGGTCTCGCGGTCGCTCGCCGCGTGCGAGGGCGCGTTGCTCGTCGTCGACGCCGCGCAGGGTGTCGAGGCGCAGACGCTCGCGAACGTCTACGTCGCGCTCGACAACAACCTCGACATCATCCCGGTGCTCAACAAGATCGATCTCCCGGTCGCGCGGCCCGACGAGATCAAGCAGCAGATCGAGGACACGATCGGGCTCGATGCCTCCGATGCGTGCCTGGTGTCGGCGAAGACCGGGCTCGGCGTGCACGACATGCTCGAGGCGGTCGTCCTGCGGATCCCTCCGCCCAAGGCCGATCGCGAGGCGCCGCTGTCCGCGCTGATCTTCGACAGCTGGTACGACACGTACCGCGGCGTCGTCGTGCTCGTGCGCGTGATGGCCGGCAGGATCAAGAAGGGCACCAAGCTCCGGTTCTGGGCGACCGGCGTGGAGTACGAGTGCACGATGATCGCGGTCCGCAAGCCCGCGCTGTTCGAGATCGACGTGCTCGAGGCAGGGCAGGTCGGCATCCTCGCCGCCGCGATCAAGGACATCGCACACGCACGCGTCGGTGACACGATCACCGATGCAGACCGCCCGTGCGCCGAGCCGCTCAAGGGCTTCAAGCTGGTCAAGCCGATGGTGTTCGCGGGGTTGTTTCCCGTCGACAACGAGCACTATCAAGACCTCAAGGACGCGCTCGGCAAGCTCGTGCTCAACGATGCCTCGGTGACGTACGAGCCCGAGACCTCGCAGGCGCTCGGCTTTGGGTTCCGCACCGGCTTCCTCGGCCTCCTCCACATGGAGATCATCCAGGAGCGGCTCGAGCGCGAGTTCAACCTCAACCTCATCACGACCGCGCCGAGCGTGCGCTATCGGATCCATCTCCAGAACGGCACCGTCTTCGAGGTCGACAACCCTGCGAAGGTTCCCGATCAAGGCAAGTACGAGAAGATCGAGGAGCCGATCATCTTGGCGACCGTGCACCTGCCGCAGGAGTACGTCGGGCCGATCATGCAGCTGTGCCAGGAGCGCCGAGGCACGCAGCAGGGCCTGCACTACGACCCGGGTGGCCGCGTTCGCGTGGTCTACGAGATGCCGCTGGCAGAGATCGTGTTCGGGTTCTACGATCGGTTGAAGACGATGTCGCGCGGGTATGCGTCTCTCGACTACGAGCCGGCCGGCTATCGCGATGCCGATCTGATCCGCCTCGACGTGCTGATCAACGGCGAGCGCGTCGACGCGCTCTCGATCATCTCGCACCGCGACACCGCGTATCACCGCGGCGTCGAGCTCACCACGAAGATGAAGGATGTCGTGCCGCGCCAGATGTTCGACGTCGCGATCCAGGCCGCGATCGGCAGCCGCGTGATCGCCCGCACCACCGTGAAGGCCGCACGCAAGGACGTCACCGCGAAGTGCTACGGCGGCGACATCACGCGCAAGAAGAAGCTCCTCGAGAAGCAGAAGGAAGGCAAGAAGCGCATGAAGTCGGTCGGCTCGGTCGAGCTGCCACAAGAGGCATTCTTGACCATCCTGAAGGTCGACTGAGTGCGCTCCGCCAGCCTCGATCGCCGGGTTCGCAAGGAAGCCTCGCAGCTCGTGCGCGAGGCGCGGATGGCGCTCAACGTGAAGAAGGGACTGCGTGGCAAGGCCGGCGATCTCGAGTCGGCGACCACCGAGGTCGAGGGCGGGCTGTCCGCCAAGGACCTCGGGCGCGTGCGGCGCGCGTTGCCGACGCTCGACTCGCTCGTCGACGAGCTGATCAAGCGGCCCGCGAAATCGACCACGCGCGACTACGTCGAGTCGATCGGCGCGGCCGTGCTGATCGCGCTCGCGCTGCGCGCGTTCGTGATCGAGGCGTTCAAGATCCCGTCGAGCTCGATGTATCCGACGCTCGAGATCGGCGACCACATCTTCGTCAACAAGTTCATCTACGGCGTGCGCATCCCGTGGACGAGCACGAAGTTCTTCCAGTTTCGCGGCCCCAAGCGCGGCGAAGTGATCGTGTTCATGCAGCCGTGCGAACCCGAGCGCGACTACATCAAGCGGGTGGTCGGGCTCGCAGGCGACAAGATCGAGGTGCGCTGCAACGTGGTCTACGTCAACGACGCGCCGATTCCCTCGAAGCTGACCGAGGGCGAGAGCTGCAAGTACGAGGACTACAAGGAAGAGGAGCCCGGCAAGGGCTGGTACGACAAGCAGTGCAGTCGCTACCAGGAGACGGTCGGCGACATCGTGTACGAGACGTTCCACGACTTCGATCGTCCGATCCGCGACAACGAGCGCCGCACCACGTCGGGCAACGGCAGCGGCGACGAGAAGGACTTCCCGCGCGACGCGATTCCTCGCCACTGCTCGAATCCGGCGGACACGAACGAGTCACGCAACGTGCCCAACCAGAAGCCGGGCACGATCGTCGTCACGAAGCGGCCGCTACCGAACCAGATGTGCGAGCCGTACATGCACTACGTCGTCCCCGAGGACCACGTGTTCGTGATGGGGGACAACCGCGCCAACTCGAACGACTCGCGCTACTGGGGCTCGGTCCCGGTCGAGAACATCAAGGGCAAGGCGCTCTTCATCTGGCTCTCGTACAAGGAATGGCACCCGCTGCACTGGGGCGGCATCCGGTGGAGCCGGATCGGGAATTTCGTACACTGAGGCGTCCACTGACGAGCGGCGCTACTGCTTCTTCTTCGGCACCGCGAGCTGCTTGAACACGGTGACCATCGCGTCGGCGACGGCGGCCTCGGCGGCGGCATCCCACGCGAACTGCCGATCGCGGTCGTGGAGCTTCTTGCCGATCTCCTGCTTGATCGTCGCCGAGCCTTCCCCGGTGAAGCCCATCGTGCGACCGGGCATGTTCTCGCCGAGCATGTGGATCGCGACGCGCACGACGAGGCGCTGCGAGTTTGGCTTGCCCTCCATCGGGACGACCTCCTCGGATGCCTCGGTGAGATCGACCGTCACGTGGTACGCGCCGGCGATGCCCTTCTTCGTGAGGAACTTGCGGTAGGCCTCGGCGGCGGTCTTCCAGTCGGGCGCGCCGTCGAGCTTGGCCACGAGCTGCGGATGGGACTCGAACGTCTTTCTGACCTGGGCCTCGACCCGCGGGGTCGCGGCCTTGGCGACGTCCGGCTTGAGCTCCGGCTTGACGTTCACGGCCGCGAGGTCGAAGTGGTACTTCTTCTTCGGGGCGGCTTCGGCGGCGGTGCCGACGAGGCCCAGCGTGAGGAGCGTGAGGAGGAGGAGGCGGGGCATCGCGGGCATCATAGTGCACCTGTGGGGTTGCGGTTTTCCGTTGAGACGCCGCGTGCTAGCGTCGATTCATGGTGAGGCCCCGCTGGCACGACGCCCTGATCATCGGGGGCATCGTGGCGCTGCTCTCCGTCGGGGTGTGGGCGCTGTGGTGGGACGATGTACGGGGCTATTTGGGCCTGGACGGCAAGGATGGCGCGGCGGACGGTCCGGCGGTGATCGTCCCGGGCAAGACTTGATCGCAACTGTTGATCAACCTCCGGGGTTGCGAACTTGACCGTGATTGCCGTGGCTTAGTACCGTTCCGGTGGGGCGCCAGTTTCCGGCTTTCCGGCCAGGCCTCAGGAGCCAATGTTCACCATCATTATTCAGGAAAAAGGCGGCGAGCAGCGCCGCATGGTGTTCAACAAGCCCGAGGTCACCATCGGCCGCGTGCAGGGCAACGACATCGTGCTGCCGAAGGGGAACGTCTCGAAGCGCCACGCGCGCATCGTGCTCAAAGACGGCAAGTTCATCATCGTCGATCTCAAGAGCACGAACGGCACGTACGTCAACGGTCGCAAGATCACGAGCCCGCTCGTCGTCAAGGACTCCGACAAGATCTACATCGGCGACTTCATCGTCGGTGTCGACGAGGCGGCGTCCAGCGAAGGGGATGGACCGTCGGAGACCACGACGTCACCGCCGGGTGTGGATCGACTCGCGGCTTCGTCGAGTCCCGACGTGCGTCCGCCACGTCCGACCGAGGCGCAGCCGATGCCGCAGATGCCGGGCGCCATGGGCGGCATGGCACCGATGGCGCCGATGCCATCACCGGAGCCCGCGCCGCAACCGCCGCCACCGCAACCACGTCCAGGTCCGCCGCGTCCGGCTCCCGGACCGAGTCGCGATCTTGGTGGGGCTCCGCGCGAGCCGGGTCCGACCGGACCGCCGCCGATGGCACGCGAGCCGGGGGTGATGCCGCCGATCGCCGCACCACCGGGCCGACCCCCGATGGGCCGACCGGGGGGAACGATGCCGCCACCGATGGCGCCGATCCCTCCGCCGATCGCACCCCCTCAACCGATGGCCGCCGATGCGGGGCACATGCCACCGCCGGCGATCGCGCCGCGCCCCGAGTTCCCCGTCGCAGTCGATGCCCCGACCGCGATCCCAGGGCGCGCCGCGCCGATGCCTCGTCCCGAGTTCGAGCGTCCACCCGCAGTGGCGCCGATGCCGCCGTCGAACAGCCACAACGCGCCATCGGGCGCACCAGCCCCGGTGGTGCCGCTGCCATCGGTGAATGCCGCGGCCGCCGCGGAGCGGAAGCGCGGGCTCGTCGGTGCAGGCGCGAAACGCGTCATCGGTCGCTCGGTCTCGCTGCCGAGCCGCCGCGGCGTGCACATCGAACCGCTCGATCCGAAGGTCGTGAAGATGCTCGACCTCCAGTCGAACATCCTCGAGCGCCTGCGCGCGAAGCTCGACATCGACAAGATCCCGATCGAGCGGCTCCACGAGGAGGACCTCTGGCAACGCGCCGAGCGCGCGACGATCGATCTCGTCGAGACGCTCGAGACGTCGGGCGAGCTGCCGAAGTACATCGATCAAGACACGCTGATCAAGGAGACGCTGTCCGAGGCGCTCGCGCTCGGCCCACTCGAGGACCTGCTCGCGGACGAGAAGATCGACGAGATCATCATCGATCGCCGCGATCGCGTGGTCGTCGGCAAGGAAGGCGTGCTTCGCGGCTCGGGCAAGGCGTTCTCGTCGGACGAGATGTTCGAGCGAGTCGTCAAGCGGCTCGTCGCCGAGGCCGGTGCCACGATCGACGATGCGAATCCACTCGTCGACCTCCGGATGCGAGACGGTACGCGGCTCACCGCGGCGGTCTCACCGGTCGCATCGCGCGGCGCGTGTCTCGTGCTCAAGAAGTCGCCGACCACGATGCCGCAGCTGTCGGACCTCGTCCCGCAGAACGCGATGTCCGCGGGGATGGCCGACTTCCTCGCGACGTGCGTCACCGCGCGCCGCAACATCCTCGTGTGCGGAGGCCCGGGCTCCGGCAAGACCACGATCGTCGCGGCACTCGCCGCGGCATCGCCTGCAGGAGAGCGTGTCATCTCGATCGAGGAGGTCGCCGAGCTGGCGATCGCTCGCGACGAGTGGATCCAGCTCGAGACGCGCCCGGGAAGCGGCCGGCACACGCCGATCGACCTCGGCCACCTGCTCGAGACCGCGCTCAGGATGGTCCCGGATCGGCTCATCGTCGGTGATGTGAAGGGACGCGAGACGCTGCCGCTCGTGAGCGCGCTGTGCTCTTCGATCGACGGTGCGGTGGTCGCGATGACGGGCGAGGGCGCGCCGTCGGCACTCGGCCGGCTGGTCACGCTGGCGCGCGTCGCCGCGCCCGGTGCGGCCGATAGCGCCCTCCGCGAGCTCGTCGCGCAGGCGTTCGAGATCGTCATCCATGTCACCCGCTGGACCGACGGATCGATCCGGGTGCTCGCGATCGAAGAGGTCATCGGCTGCACCGACAGCACGTTCGACACCCACGTGCTGTTCCAGTTCCGCGATGGAGCGTTCGTCGCGACCGGGACGGTGCCGAAGTTCTACGCCGAGCTCGAGGCCCGCGGAATTCCGGCCGATCAGGCCGTCTTTCGCGGCTAGTCGTCCGCGACGTCGTGCTCGTCGAGCGGTGCAGCCCGAGAGCGCGCCGCTGACCTGGCCGTTCGCGCTCGTAGCTCGATCCCGAGAGAACGCCAGGGTCGCCACATGACGCCATCAAGAACGCCAGAAGAGATCTCGTCGTGAATGCTCACGAGAGCGGGTCGAGATAGCGGTCAAGGCGGCTTCCGCCCGACCCATTCGGTTGTTCCCCGAAATACTTCTGCTGGCGTTCCTGCTGGCGTCGTGTGGCGCCCTGGCGTTCCTTCTGAAGACGCACTGACAAGTGCCGTTCCAGGCTCAGATCCGTCCGTCTGCCCGTGACGTCAGTTGTTCGCGGTCTCGATCCGGCGAACCAGGTCGAGCACCTCGAGGTCACGCGGCCACACCGCGCGGAGTAGCTCGAGCAGGCCCTTCGCCGACGCGACGTCACCTGCCGCGAGCGATTCGCGCACGCCGTCGAGCTGTGCCTGCTTGAGGGTTGGCCCGAGCAGCGAGGTCTTCGTGGCGGCCTGCGCGCGCAGGACCTCGTCACCGGTGCGAGCCGCGAGGCGTGCGAGCTGCGCCCAGAAGTAGCCGGCCTGCGCATGCTGCACACCCTCGGCGGTTTCGGCGGCCATGCGCGCTTCGTCGACGGCGTTGGTGAGCTCGCCGAGCTTCTCGGAGAGCCGCGCGAGATCGAGCCAGGCCCACACGAACGCGGGATCGTCGGCGACCACCTGCTCGAATTCGTTGCGCGCATCTTCGTGCACCCCTTGCTCGATCAGGGCGTGCGCGAGGCGCCACCGCGGGCCGGGCGCGGCGGGATCGCGCTTGAGCTGCGCGCGCATCTGGCGCTCGCGGATCACGGGTAGCACCTCGCCTTCCTCGTCGAATACGTCCTCGGCGAACTCGCCATCGCCGTCGTAGAGCAGCCCGGTCGCGTCGAGCACCCCGGCGATCCAGCGATCGAGCCGGGTGCCATCGCAGACGTCGTCGTCGAGCGAAGGATCGGCGCGCCAGATCCGGCCGCGGTGATCGATCGCGAGCGCGTCGCCGTCGATCTCGCCGAACCGCCAGCGGCCGGCGACCGGCATCGTGACCTGCGTCGCCGGCACCAGCTCGACCGCGTCGAGGAACAGCCGCAGCCCGTCGCAGTGCGCGTAGAGCTCGATCAGCGGGGGTGGAAGCCCGCTCGGCAGGGCGCTCGCCGCCGGCTCGACGTCGTGCAATCCGGCCGGTGCCGCTTCGAGCAACCCGAAGATCCGGTCGAGCCCATCACCGCCCTCGCGCTCGTCACCGCGTCGCTTCTTCGCCATGGTCCAGATTCTCGCTCGGTCGGACGGATGGCCTCGCGAGCCTCAGTGCGTCAGAGGCATCGCGCCGACCGCCACGATCGGCTCGCTCGCCGCGTCGGTGCCGCGAAACACCGCGACGACCCGGGTGCCGGTCGAGGGAGCCGCGACGCGCACGAGCTCGTCCTTGCCGGTCGACGCCGCCGCGACCAGCTTGGTGCGCACACCGCGGTTGTCCTCGACGAGCACCTCGACCGTGCCGGCGCCGAGCCCCTTGCCGGAGACGACGATCGTGTCGGTCCCGGAGAGCACGAGGTCGCCGCGCAGCAGGAAATCGAGGAGCCCGGCCTCGTACGACGCGACCTCGGGGAGGATCACGGCGAGCTGCTCGAGCATGCACTCGTCGTCGAGCGAGAAGCTGAGGACGTCGTTCTCGACGCGGTACCGCGCGAGGCACGTGCCCATCGCATCGCGGAGCATGGTGCCCTCCTCGCGATTGGCGGCCATGACGTTGAGCCGCGTCGGCACCGCGGGAGCCGGCCGCGCGAGCTCGGGCTTGCCGGCGCTGCTGACCCGCATCGGACCGGGCAGCGTGTTCACCGAGAAGTACGAGCGCTCGATCACGTCCGCGAGCCCGCCGCCATCCTTCGCGGTGAAGTAGTCCCGCATCCGCGTGCGCGTGATCGTGCGCGACGCGCCGGGCACGCCGAGCCGGGCGTACGACAGCGCGGCGATCCGCTCGAAGCGCGAGCCGAGATCGTCGGGTCCCGCACCGAGTGGATCGACGTGCGCGGCCTCGTCGGCACGCACGCGCGACGGAGCACCGAGATCGCCGAGGACGTGCAGCATCGCCCCCGCTGCCACGAGCGCCGCCGCCATGTGGCGCGAGCGTTCGCCCGGGGTCGCGGCGCTGACGGCCTTGGCGTACTGCGAGAGGAACGCTTCGAGGTTGAACGGGTTCTGCTTCGCGGTGACCCAGGTGACCGCGGGGATCCCGCGCTCCGGGAGCGACGCCCGGCCGAGCGCCTCGCGGACCTTGTCGGAGAGCCCGGTCACGAGGCTGCGATCCGGCGCCGACCAGCCGTTGCCCGTTCGCGGATCGAAGAAATGATTCGCGCCGTGTGCCGCCGGGATATCGGCGAGCGCGGCACCGGCGGCGAGCCAGCCGAGCGCGACCTGACGACCGCGACCGTCGGGGACCGCACCGTGCGTCGGGGACAGCAGCTTGAGCGCGCTGATCAAGGTCGGAGCATCGGCGGGTGGGATCGTCAGCGGCTCGAACAGGCCGCCGTTGAAGCCCAGCGTGACGAGCCGCTTGTGCAACCGCGACTTGAGCGCCGCCTGCTCGGCGAGCCCGGCATGCGTCGTCTCGGGCTCCCACGCACGCGCGTCGAGCGGTGCGAGCAGCGACATCGCGAACAACGCCGCGGCGAGGCGCTTCACTTCGTACCTCCAAGGCTCATCGGCAACAGGGACTTGACCTTGTCGTACGCGAGCTTTGCCATCGCGAGCGCATCGTCGATCGACGTGCACTGGCTCGCGCCGCACGTGATGAGGATGACGATCCCGCGCGGCGCATCGAGGAACCCGATGCCCTTGATCTCGCCCTCGGTGGCGGCGAACGAGCGGCTCGCGACGTCATCCTTCTCGACGATGCCGGGAAGCTGCGTCAGGAGCTCTTCGTAGCGCTCCTGCGCCTTGCCGGGCTCGAGCTTCCACATCCGGATCGCGATGTCCCACGTCTCGGGGCGACCGAGCGCCTTGAAGTGCTGCGACGAGTAGCTCGCGGTGTCGGGCTCGTCTTGTAGCGGGCCGGTCTCGAAGGCGCCGTCGTACTTCGTCCGCTTCTTGATGTCGGCCTCGCCGAGTAGCTGCGCCGCGACGATGTACGTGCCCTCGCCGCGACCGGGACGAAGATCATCGCCTCCGGCGCGCTTGCCGTCGAGCTCGGCGCTCGCGTCGGAGAGCTCCCAGGATGTCAGTGCGGCGACCGCGGTGCCGCTGCCGACGAACCGCAGGTGACGTGCATGCGAGAGCTCGTTCTTCCAGCGCTCGAGCAACACCTGGTTCGCGTGCTGCGCGAAATCCATTCGCATCCCGAGATCCGTGAAGCGGCGATCGCTGCGATACGCGACGTAGCCGCGCTTGTAGACGAGCAACGTGAACTCGGTGACCCGCACGCCACGTGGCAGCGAGCCGAGCGTCGGTACCTTGTAGTAACCGGCGGCGTCCGTGGAGCCGACGAACTCCTTCGCCCCGGCGGGTTCGGCGATCGCGGTGCCTCGCTCGAGGGTCCACGCACCGTAGACGAGCGCGCCCGCGACCGGCGCCTTCGTGGTGGTGTCGACGACACGCCCGCTGAACGGGCCCTGCAGCGATCCCGGCTCGGCGGCATCGGGGCGGATCCGGAACGGCGCGGTCCGGACCCCGGACTCGGCACAGGCCGACGCGATCGAGAGGACGAGCAGGATCGCGAGCCCCAGGGGATGAGAGGATTTGCCAACCACGGAGCCGGGCGGTCTTAGCAAGGTGCGCGGCGTGTTGCAAACCGGCCCGCGGCCATTCCCGAGACCAGAGGTTGTTGAGACACTGAGATTCCGATGCGCTGTTCGATGTGTGGCCACGAAAGCCCGTCTGGGTCGGCGTTCTGTCTCAATTGCGGTAGCTCGCTAGCTCCCGCCTTCGGGCAGACTCCGGGTCCTGCCGCGGGGTTGCCCACCGTTTGTGGGGTGTGTCGTGGCGAGAACCCGCCCGGCATGAAGTTCTGCCGGAGTTGCGGTAGCGCGCTCGCCGGTGGGGTGCCCGGGGCGATGCCGGTCGCAGCGACGATCATGCAAGAGACCCCAGCAGACGTTCAGGCGATGATCGCCGCTGCGCGGGCCGCCGCACCGCCTCCTGCGGGGATGCCACCGCCGGGTCCGATCGGCGGCCCGATGCCGATGCCGGGCCCGATGTCGGCGCCACGCGGAGCGATGCCGCCACCAGGCGCGATGCCCGTCGCAGGCGCGTTCCCGGCGGGAGGCTTTCAGTCACCGGGCGGATTCCCTCCACCCGGTGCGTTCAATGCGCCGCCGATGCCTCACCCACCCGGGATGACGCCACCACCGACCTTGCCACCCTCCTTGCCCGGGCCTGCACCCGCCGGTGCATCGAAGGGTGGGCCGGTCGTCGCCGCACAGGGAAGCATGATCACGTGTCCGCGATGCGGCACGGGCACGCCCGTTGGCTTCGCGTACTGCCAGCAGTGCGGCCTGCACATGCAGGCGCTGCAACCGACGGATCCCAGCGCGGCACCGGGGCGAGCGCCATCGGCGCCGCTGCCGGCCGCCAACGCGCGCCCGAGCGCCGCATCGCCTCCGATCGATGTTCAGGCCGCGACCCTCGCCTCCGACGGGATCCGCGCCGGATCGATCTCGAATCCAGCCGGTGCACCGCGAGCGCAGCCGCAGACCGGGCCGGCGTGGGGCACGGCGGTGCTCGTCAATCGCGACGGCTCCGATGGCCAGCGCTATCCGCTCACCGGCGAGTACCTCGTGATCGGACGGACCGGTGCGGACATCGAGTTCTCCGACGATCGGTTCCTCGCGCGCCAGCACGCGCGGATCGAGCGAGCCGTGGATGGCAGCGTCAAGGTGCATCCGATGGATGCGCTGAACGGCGTGTTTCGCAAGGCCGACGCCCCGATCGATCTCGTCGATGGCATGACGATCCTGGTCGGTCGCGAGGTGCTGCGCTACGAGCGACTCGAGGGCGAGGAGACCAAGGTCCATCCGCTGGTCCGGCACGGCGTCGCGCTGTTCGGCTCGCCGCCGCGCGAGCCGTGGGGTCGCCTCCTCGCGATCGTTCCGTCGGGTGGCTATCGCGATGTTCGACACCTCACCGACAAGGAGATCGTCCTCGGTCGCGAGGAGGGGGACCTCGTGTTTCGCGACGACGCGTTCATGTCCCGCCGCCACGCCGCGGTGACCTGGGACGGCAAGAAGGCGCAGGTCACCGACCTCGGTAGCTCCAACGGTACCTTCGTGCGGCTCACCGGGCCGACCTCGCTCAAGAACGGTGATCACATTCGATTGGGCGATCAGCTGCTGCGGATCGAGCTCGGCAGGTGACGCCTGTCCACGCGTGATGACCGCAGGCTCGACAGTGATACGCCGAACGCGAGCAGCGAGCCGGCCGAGGTCGTAGCGAGCCCCACCCAGCGCGCGACCGGGAAGCAGCTCCCGGGCAGCCTTCACATCGTCGTCGTCGGTGCGAGCGACATCGGCCAGGTGCGCGAGCACAACGAGGACTCGTTTCTCGTCGGCGATCTCGACGCGACGAAGCTCGTCGACGTCGCCGAGCCATGGGCCGGGCCGGCGGTTCGCGGTCCGCTGCTCGTCGTGTGCGATGGGATGGGCGGCGTCGACGGTGGCGAGGTCGCATCGGAGCTCGCCGCGCAGGTGATGTGGCGCGAGATGCAGGGCACGCCCGCGACTCGTGACCCCGAGGTGTTCGCGCGTCTCATGCGCCGCGCCGCGCGAGTCGCGAACCACGATGTCCACGCGATGGCGCGCCGCGAGGTGGGCCTGCGCGGGATGGGGACGACGCTGTCGTCGGCGGGGGTGATCGGCGATCGCCTGATCATCGCCACCGTCGGTGATTCGCGTGCGTACGTTCAACGAGCGGGCGCGCTCGTGCAGGTCACGCGCGATCAATCGCTACAATCGGCGCTGCTCGCGGCAGGTCACACCGAGAGCGATGCCGCGAGTGCGGGCGGCGCGATCTTGCAGGCGCTCGGCGTCGGCGAGGATGTCGAGCCTTCGCTGTCGATCATCGAGCTGCGAAGAGGGGATCGCGTGTTGCTGTGCAGCGATGGCCTCCACGGGCTCGTGGGCGATCCGGCACTCGCGCTGCTGCTGTCCCAGCCGCACACCGTCGCCGAATCGGTGAAGCTGTTGATCGCGGCGGCACGCGCTGCGGGCGGCTCCGACAACATCACGGCGATCGTGCTCGAAGTGAGCGGCGAGCGGCTGATCCCACCCGAGCACGATGACGACCTGCCGAAGTTTCGCGAGTTCGATCCTCAGCGCGAGGGCGACCCGGCGCTCACCTCGACCTCCTATGTCGCCCGTCGGCTCGCCGCTCGGATCGGCATCCCGACCGCCTCGATCCCACCGTCGCTGCCGGTGACCGGGCAGCACGCGGTGTTGCGGTCGCAGATCGGTATCCGGGTGCCATCGACCGCGCTCCCCGTCGAGTTGGATAGTCCTTCGCGAGACCGGCTCGCCAGGCCCAAGCCCATCGACTGGTGGTGGTACGTGGTGATCGGGGCCGTCGCGTGCGCACTCGCGTGGTGGCTCGGCGGTCGTTGACCACCAAGTCTTCTGAGGGCGAGCAGGGGAGTGAGCAAACCGGACGGTGATACCATCGTCGGGTGCGGGTGGTGATCGACCACGTCGCCGGCAGCCGGCGCGGGCAACGACAGGAATTTCCGGCAGAGGAACGGGTCCGCTTCGGGCGTCATCCGGAATGCGAAGTCTCGTTCGATCCGCACCGCGACATCGATGCGAGCTCGCGGCACGCCGAGCTCCGAAGCGGCGAGGCCGGCTGGGTCCTCGTCGATCTGGGAAGCTCGAACGGAACGTACGCCGAAGGTCATCGAATCACGGAGGCGCCGGTGGCGCGCAACGTGCCCGTGAGCATCGAGTTCGGTCCGGGCGGCCCGCGCGTCCGGCTGTTCGTGGGAGATGACGCCGAGATCGAAGCGCTTCCCCCCGCACCGGTCGAGGCGCGACGACCCGCCGTGCTCTACGCGATCGTCGGCAGCGCCATCGTGGTTGTCGTCGCGATCCTCCTCGCGCTGGTGCGATGCTAGGCTGGTTTCCCGGGCGATTTTCGCGGGATTGTTGCGTGCGGAGTCCTGGATCTTCTGCGAAAATTTGCGTGCGATGAACTGCCCTTCCTGCAACTCGTCGCTCGAGCAGAACGCTCGGTTCTGCGGCGTGTGCGGTTATCGGCTGCAGGCGAAACCTGCGGCGGCTCCGCAGCAGGGATCGAACGCGGGAGGCCAGCCTGCACCGGTAGCCGGGCGACCGGGAAGCACACCGCAGCTCCGTCCCGGCACCCCGCTGCCCGTGAAGCCGGGACCGCTCGCAGCAGGAACCCCGAAGCAGCCGGGCAGGGCGAAGGCGCGGCCCAAGGGCGACGAGATCTATATCAACCAGGTGCTCAACAATCGCTTCAAGGTCGAGTCGAAGATCGGCGAAGGCGGCTTCGGCGCCGTGTATCGCGGTATCCAGCTCCCGAGCATGCGCAAGGTCGCGCTCAAGCTCCTCCACCCGGAGATGACGAAGGACGAGAACCTCGTCGCGCGGTTCAGCCGCGAGGGAGAAGTGCTTTGTAGGCTTCGCGACGCGCACACCATCACCACGTACGAGTTCGATCGGACTCCCGACGGCACGCTCTACATCGCGATGGAGCTGCTCGAGGGCAAGAGCTTGCATCAGCTCTTTCACGAGCAGGCGCCGCTCGAGTGGAAGCGCATGTTCAAGATCCTGACCCAGATGTGCAGCTCGCTCGCCGAGGCGCACTCTCAGGGCATCGTGCACCGCGATCTCAAGCCGGAGAACGTCTACCTCGAGACGCGCCCCGGCAATCCCGAGTTCGTGAAGATCCTCGACTTCGGGATCGCGAAGGTGATGCGCGGCGATACGATCGATCCGCAATCGCCACAGCTGACCGCGACCGGGCAGACGCTCGGCACGCTCGAGTACATGTCGCCCGAGCAGCTCATGGGCAAGCCGCTCGACGGACGCAGCGATGTCTACGCGCTCGGGGTCGTCTCGTACGAGATGATCACCGGCCGGCTGCCGTTTCCCGACGCGAAGGGCCCGGCGGGCCTCATCACCGCGCAGCTCAAGCAGACGCCGATTCCGCCGTCGCAGGCGAATCAGAAGACCTCGATCCCCGACGCCGCCAATCGCGTGATCCTCAAGTGTCTCGAGAAGGACAAGAACAACCGTTACGCCGACGTCACGGCGCTCGCGGCTGCGCTGCAGGAAGTCGTCATGCAAGCGAGCGCCGAGCTGCAGTCGCAGAACTCCGCCGCGATGTCGAATCCTGGATACCGGCCGGCACCGCCGGAGATGCTCGAGACCCGACGAGGCGATCCACCGGCGATGAAGGCACCGGCGATCCCGGCCGGACCCGGGATGCCGATGAACCACGCTTCGACACCGGCAGGCTCGCCGATGATGCAGCCGCAGCAGCGATCGGCTCATCCGCAGGCGCAGATGCCCCAGGGGATGCAGGGCAGCGGGCCGAACTACGGTGGGATGCAACCGGCGTATCCGAGCCCGCCGGGGACCTATCCGAGCCCGATCCCCGGGACCTATCCGAGCCCGATCCCGGGGACCCAAGGGGGTGGCGGCTCCCCCCCGCAGGCGCAGCTGCCACTCGCGCGCACCCCGGGGGAACGGTCCAAGGCGTGGGTGTGGTGGGTCGTCGGCTTGCTGGCATTCGGCGCCGCAGCCGGTGCAGTCCTCGCGTGGCTCAGCGCGTCCTGAAGTCAGCGAGCCAGCAACGAACGTGCGCGCTCTTCGCCGGCCGGACTGTCGGGGCCGCCGTCGAGCCAGAGCTGAAACGTTGCACGGGCCCGCGCCTGATCGCCGAGCGCTTGTGCGACCAGCGCGTCGAGCTCGAGTGCCTCGGGGAGGTTGGGGGTGCGGGCGCGGGCCCGCGCGCACGCCTCGGACGCACGCTCGCGCTCGCCGTCGAGGAGTGCCGCACGCGCGACGCGAAGATCGGCACGTGCGGCGGCCAGGCTCGACGCGAGATCCGGATCGATCGCCGGATCCGCCGCGATGTCCGCGGGTGGGGCCGGACGTTCACCTTCGCGCCGTAGCTCGTGCCGCAGATCGAACGCGCGAAACCGTCCATTCGCACGCGGATCCGCGACCCACAACTCGAGCGATGAGGGATCGAGGATCACCGTGTGCACCGCGCGGCCGTCGTCGATCACGCCTCGGTGGCCGGGCTGCCGCGGCGAATCGTCGAGGCCGCGTCGATCGCGCAACAGGCCCGCCATCGCCGTGACGTCGGCGAGCGGCGCGCGCACGAGCCGAGCCGCGCGCTCGACCCGAGTGGTCGGCAGCGTGCGGCGCGCGCGATCGTTCTCCGGGTCGCTGGCGAGCGCATTCGTGGTGAGCACGTTGCCGATCGCGGGCGACCTCGGGTTGCGCTCGACGATCGCCTTGCTCGGCGTTCGCTCGACGACGACCCACGTCCCGCTCGTGCCGTCGACGATCACGAACACGGCGGCTCCGAGCGTCGGGGTCGACTCGACGAGCTTGACCGCCTCGTCGAGGGTCTTGGCTTGCTCGAGCACCGCACGCGCGAGGTGCGCGACGGGCCGCGCCGTACGCGTCAGCCGGACATCGGCGGTACGCGTCGGGTTCACCATCACCGCGATGCCCTGCGCGTTGACGCCGGTGACCACGCCGAGCGCGGACGGCCACCCGACACTGGCCCACGCGATCCGCCCCTCGGGGTGGGCGATCGTCACGACCGGGATCGCGGAGTCGCCGCCATCGTCGAGACCGGGCAGGGCAAACGTGCGTCCGATCCACACCCGCGACGGCAGCTGCTGTTGCCTGGCGATCACCGTCAGGCTCTGCACGATCCTCTGTTGATCGGCCTCGGCCGTTCGCAGCGAAGCGGTGCCGACGTCGAACACCGCCTGCGCACGTACGAGGTCGTCGTACGACAGGTCGGTCACCGCGCTCGCCGCGGCGCCACGCGTCAGACCGGCGACCATCCGGCGATCCTGATCGACCAGGCCATCGTCGACGAAGCGCCAGCGCCAGGCGAGCCGCATCCCGTGGGTCGAACCGCCGAACAACCCACTCGTACCGACGGTGCGCTCGATCGAGGGTGCCGACGCGGTGATCACCGCAGGCAGCCACGGTGCGAGCAGCCGGCCGTGCGCGGCGCCGATCGTGTGGGCGTCACCGGTCGTACGCAGCACCGGGATCCCTCCGGTCCAGGCCAGCGACGAGGAGGCGTAGACCAGCGCGGGTGGGGCGCCGGGGGCGGCCTGGACCACGGCGATCGTTCCGTGCAGCTCGCCGCCGGGCATGTCGTAGGCGACCGAACGCCGGTAGATGAACCACGCGACGACCACGGCCACCCCCAGCATCGCGATCGCGATCACACCGGCGCGCCACGGGCGTGGCACACCCGAGCGTCGGCCACCGATGACGAGGTCGGGCATCGGCGGGTAGTACCCGACGACGACACGCGGTGCAAAGTCTCGCGGGCCGACGGATTTCCGCATTGACCGATCTGGGGGTGGTTGCTAGCCTCCTCGAAGGCTTTCCGTCGATGTCCGGATTCACTCCGTCGACAACCGTGCTCGCAACGAGTGCTGAGCCGCTATTGATCGCCGTGATGGGGCTACTCGCGCTCGTGATCGTCGGCCTGGTGGCGATGGCGCTCGTGCTGCGCCGTCGTAGTCGGACCCAGCCGGCACTGACGCCCGAGGCGATCCCGGCGCAACCGGCTCCGATCACCCCACCGTCGGTCCCTCAGTCGCGCCGGCGTCCTGCGATGGTGCGCGGCGGTGGCGGCGGTGGCCTCGCGGTCGCGACGTCGAGCGCCATGGTCTGTCCGACGTGCCGGACCGAGTATCACGGCATGACCTACTGCACTCGCGACGCGCGCCGACTCGTGCCGCCCGAGGACATGCTCGGGGGGCCGGGGCTGGGCCCGGTTCGCTCGATCAGCAAGAGTGCAGGCCTCGTGTGCATGGCGTGCCGCCGCGCCTACGAGCCGGGGCTGCGCAGCTGCCCGCATGATGGCAACGAGCTCGTCCTGTTCCCGGTCTACAACGCGACGCGGCCGCGCCGTCCACGGGGCACCACGGATCCCGCCGGCGTGATCGCGCGGATCTGTCCGGTGTGCGGGACCAAGTTCGATCTCAACGCGCGGTTCTGCGGCCACGACGCCGGCGAGCTGGTCGTCATCAACTGACGATGCTCGCTCGGCCAGACGGCCTTCGCGAGACGTCATTCAGATCGTGTCGCAGAACTCGATGCGACGAGGGACCTTGTACGGAGCCAGGTTGCGCGCGCAGTGATCGATGATCTCCTCCGCGCCGCACTTCGTCTTCATGACGACCCGCGCGACCACCATCGCACCCGCCATCGGATCGGTCACGACGGTCGCCTGCGCCGCCTTGATCTTCGGGAACGCTTCGAGGCAGCCCTCGACCTCGCCGAGCGCGACCCGCTTCCCGTCGACCTTGACGACGTCGTCCTCGCGACCGGTGAGCTGCAGGCGTCCGCTCTTGTCGAGCTTGCCGAGATCACCGGTGCGTAGCCAGCCGGTCTTGTCGATCGATCCGATCGCGACCATGCCCGACGCGCGTGCGTTGATCGACACCTTCTCGTCGTCGAACGGGCCGATCGACTTCGGCGACAGCGTCTTGCTCTTGACCCAGATCAGGCCCTCCTTGACCGCCGCCCCGGCCTTGATCGACCCGTCGGGCGAGGTGATCTTGAGCTCGACGCCGTCGACCGTCTTGCCGACCGTGGTCGGATACTTCCCGCTGTCCTCGAGCGTGACCGTCGCGGCCTCGGTGGAGTGGTAGCAGGACAGGACGCGGATCCCGTACTTGTCGAGGAACTCGTCGGCGACCGCCTGATCGAGGCGCGAGCCGGCGGCGAGGTACCGCGGCGACTTCACGTCGAGCTTCTTCGCCGTGGGGAGCCGCGACAGCTCGGCGTACATCGACGGCGTTCCGGGGAGCACGTCGATCTCGTGCTCGCGGATGAGCTTGCCGATCCGGCGCGCCGAGATCTCTTCCTCGAGGTACATCGTCGAGCCGAGCTTGAGCGTCGGCAGAAACCCAAGGTCCCAGCCATAGGCGTGAAACAGCGGCACCGCGACGAGGATCTTGGTCTTCTCGGTGAGCGCGAGCGAGGCGATCGCGTGGTCGACCGCGGCGATCGTGTTCTTGTCGGTACGCAGCACGCCCTTCGGATCGCCGAGCGAGTCGGCGGTGAACAGCACCGCGATCGGCTCGATGCCGTGATCGGGAGGGTTGCGCTTGTAGACGCTGCACGTGAGCAGCGTGCCCTGCAGACGCCGGCGCACTTCGGCGGCGTCTGCGCCGGGGGCGACCGCACCACCGGGTGTGGCCTCGCGGGGTGGCGGCGCGGTCGGCCGGGCGACGCGCGATCGGGGCAACGTGCTCGGGGGGACCGGCGCGCTCGTGCCGTTCGCCGAGATGCTCCCCTCGCTGCCGCGCGGCCGGGTGACGAGCGCGCGGAGCGGTGCCGCCGCGAGGATCAGCTCGAGCTCCCGGCCACCGGTGGTGGGGTCGATCGGGACGATCGCCGCGTCGAGCTTCGATAACGCGAGTGCGAGGATGACGAAGTCGGGGACGTTGCCGAGCATCAGCCCGACCCACGCACCCTCCTTGATCCCCATGCTCTTGAATTCCTGCGCCCGCCGGTCCACCCGGTGCAGCAGGCCGCGCCACGACAGGTAGTTGTCGCGATATACGACCGCCTTGTTGTTCCCCTGGGCCTTCGCGGCTTTCTTGAGCCAGTCGTAGAGCAGGGTCATTGAACCTCGTGCATGGGACAGATCCTGAGCGGCCGAACTGTACCAGGCAGATCCGAACCCCTCAACCTGGTGAACCTTCTTGATTTAGCCCGCAATCCGGGGAAAAACACCCCCGATGAGCGCTGCGCCCCTGCCCAAGCCCGACGACCCGGCTCGATCGGCTCCAGAGGCGACCACCGGCGATGCAGAGGGCTGGGCGCTGCTCGAAGGGCTGCGGCGTCGACTCGACGATCAAGCGACCCAGGGCCGCAAGACCCAGCTCCAGGTCTCCCAGCTCACCGAGACGATCGCCGCGCTCGTCGAGACCCACCGCCGGCGGACCCGCGGGATCAACCTCAACTCGTTCGTGGCCTACATCATCTTCACGATGCTGTGCGGCGCGGGCTTCTACTTCCTGTATCGCAGCCGCGCGAACGAGCTGGTCGAGGCCCGCGATCGCGCCGCGACCGAGCGCGACACGGCCACTCGACGCGCCGACGAGCTGACCGCGAAGGCCAGCGCCCGCGACCAGGCCGACGCGCGTGCGTGGGAGGTCTACCAGCTGCTCGAGGCCGGCAAGCGCAGCGAGGCCACCGCGAAGCTCGCCACGCTGCAGAACCTTGCGCTGTCGCGCACCGAGCGCGCGATCCTGTCGGCGCGCGCCCACGAGACGCGGGTGATGGAGGTCGACGCGGCGCTCAAGGCCGCGACCGCGTCGTTCAAGGCCGGTCGTTATCAGGAGGTCATCGCCCCGCTCGAGGCCGCGCTGGTCGGCGAGCCGAGCGGCGCGCGCGGTGCGTCGATGCGTTACTTCCTCGGGATCGCGTACGCGAAGGCCGGCACGTTCGACAAGGCGGTCGCGTTTCTCCAGGCCGCGCTCGAGGCCGACGTCGAGCACGACGACGCGCGGTTCCAGCTCGCGTCCGCGCTCGATCGCAGCGGCGCCTACGCGAAGGCTCGGGTCGAGTACGATCGATTCGCGACCGCGTACCCGCAATCGCAGTTCGCGGTGTTCGCCATGCGGCGCTCGGCCACGCTCGCGCGGTTGCCCGCGAACGCACCACCGGCAGCGCCGACGCTGCCGCCACCGGCCGTCCCCCCGGCGACCAACACGCCACCCGCCATCACGCCGGCGACCAGACCACCCGTGACACCTGCGGTCACGCCGGCGACCAAGCCACCCGTGACACCACCTGCGGTCACGCCGGCGACCAAGCCGGCGTTGACACCTCCCACGCTCACGCCCGCGAAGTCCGGTGCCATTTTGCCGGTGACGACACCACCCGACGGGGTCGTCACACCACCCGGCGCCGCACCCGTGAAGCCCGCCCTCGGGAAGCTGCCGGCGCCGAGGCCGCCCGTGATCGCGCCCAAGCCGAAGACTCCTCCACCCGCGCCACCGACGGACCCGGTTCCCGACGAGTCACACCAAGGCTCGGCCGCGCCGTGACGTGCGTGGCGTGAGCGCGCTGCTCGCACCGCCGGCCGGCGCGTTCTCGTCGGAGATCTGCGCGATCTCGCCCGAGCTGCGCGCGCGCATGGACGGCCGATCGTGGCGCGGCGGTGACCCGCGATGTCCACGCTGGGATCAGCTCGCCTACCTGCGGGTCGATCACGTGACCTTCGACGGCGGGACCGCGCGCGGCGAGCTCGTCGTCGCCGCGCCACTCGCACCGCGCGCGGTCGAGCTGTTTCGCCGGCTCTGGCAGCTCGGGTTTCCGATCCGCAAGCTCTCGCTCGTCGACGACTACGAGGCATCGGACGAGGCGTCGATGGCAGCGGACAACTCGTCCGCGTTCAACTTTCGCGTCGTGGCGGGGACCGACATCCTCTCGCAACACGCGCTCGGTCGCGCGATCGACCTCAACCCGGTCGAGAATCCATGGCGAAGGCCCGAGCGCATCGTACCCGAGGCCGGTGCGGCGTTCGCCGATCGCACGATCCTACGTCCGGGGATGATCGTGCGACCGGGGCCGGTCGTCGCCGCGTTCGACGAGCTCGGCTGGGAGTGGGGCGGGGACTGGCTGCACGCGTTCGACGATCACCACATCATGTGGTCGCGCGCGTTGTGAGCTGAGCTACTTCACGCCGCCGAGCCGGCCCAGCGGGGAGCCAGCTCCGGGACGGTGGTCGCCGGAACCTTCAGATCGCACGTGGTGTACGCTTGCCGCGATGCCTCAGGTCGTCGAGCTACCACCGATCGGACAGGACTCGCGGGGTGCACTCCTCGCGCTCGTCCGCGTGTGCAAGGACGTGCCCGCGAAGGGCGAGCCGTTCCGCGAGTTCCGGACGCGGCTGCGCGCGGCCAAGCTGTGGGACCGCGAGCGACCGGCGGTGATCCTTCGGTTCCTCGGGGTGGGCGGAACCACCGTGACACCCTCGCCGTTCATGCAGGCGCTCGCTGCGGCCAACGGCGAGGACGACACCGCGCTCGCGATCCTCGATCGCGTCTGGCACCTCAATCCGCTGATCGGCAAGACCATCCTCGAGCTCGTCGCGCAGCGCGCGTATCACAAGGACGAGCTCTACAAGCACCTCGCGTCGGCGGCGTACCGGGGCATCGTGCCGTCGCGGCCGGCGCTCGAGACGTGGCTCCAGATCGCGATCGGCACCGGGCTGCTCCGCACGCTCGGCATCGCTGTGACCGCGGGCGCGCGCGCCGAGCGCTACGTCGCGCTCGGGATCGCGCTCGACGTCGATGAGTTCCTCGCCGAGGACCGTCCCGAGCCGGAACCGGTGATTCCCGTCGCGGTCGAAGAGGAAGCCGCGCCCGCCGAAGCGGCACCGGAATCCTCGATCCCGGTTGCCGCGGCGGCGCCCAGCTCGCCGTTGCCCGCGCCGCTCCGCCACCTCTCGATCGAGGGCATCGCGTGCCCGCGCGGCCGCGAGCGCGCCGTCCTGACCTCGCGATTTGCCCAGGGCTTCACCGACGAGGTCCTCGGCGAGACCACCACGCGGATCGCCGCGTGGTGGTCCGAGGCCGCACGCACGATGGTGACGTATCAGCCGTCCGACTTCGGCCTCGATGCCGAAGCCTGGGTCGAGAGCGCCGACGAGGTGGTGTATCGGGTCGCGGTCGCCGCGGCGCTCGCGTTCCGGCTCGATCGCGATCGCGCGGCCGTCGTCGCCTCGTTCGCCGCGCTCGACCAGGCCGGCGTGCTCGGTGACCTCTACCAGGGCACCGTCCCGGAGAACCTCCCGGCGCAGGTCGACGCCCGCGCGCTGATGCTCGCCTCGCTCGCCGCCCGCCGCTGTGCCGAGGTGCCCGAGCTCGCATCCCAGCTGGACGGCCGCGCGTCTGCCGCCGAAGCCTTCGCATCGCTCGATGCCGCGCTCGGCCGCGGGCTGTTCCGCATGGAGCTGTTCTGGATCATGGACCTGCTCTCGAAGCTCGGCGTCATTCGCTACGACGACCTCGGCGACTTCACCGTCACGCCGCACCGCATCGTCCGCGACACGCTGTTTCGCCTCGGCTTCACGCAGACTCCCTACGCGAACGACAACGCCGCGCTCACCGCCGCCACGCGCGCCGCTCGCAAGGCGGTCCCGGATGGTCCCGCCGACGAGATCCTGACCCTGTTCGCGCTCTCCGCGGGTTGCGCCTATGACTGCCCGCACCGCAAGGCGTGCGACTTCCCGTGTCGCGAGCGCCTCGAGTAGTCCTCGCTCGTCGGCACGGACGTCGGCGCAACAGCCTTTCGGTGATTGGGGCAGGGGCGCGACCCTATGCTACGGTTGCCTCATGGTTGCTGCTCTGATCGTCGGCGCGCTGACTGCGTGGTACCTGGGTCTGCGGACCGGAATCATCGCTGCCGTCGTCACCGTCGCGGCGCTGCTCATCGCGAACTTCGTTCCGGGGCTCAGCCTCGCGGTCTACGCGCTCGTGATCGCGTGGTCGGCGGCGGTCTACTTCCTCGGCGCGAAGATCTCCAAGCGCGCGAGCGGACCGAGCTGGCTCGGTGTGGTCACCGGGCAAGCGAAGTCGTGGGTCGGCAAGTTGACCAAGCGCAGCTGAAGCTCGCGATCCGCCAGCGGAAATCGCCGATCCCCACGGGGTTAGTTGGCACCAATTGGGGTCCAGTCCCCCAGTGTCGAGGCAAGGTCCCCCACAAGGTTCAGGACGTTAGCTCCGGCACGAGTGTTGTAATGGTTGCGCAACATCATGCGCACCCCTCTCTTGGCCACGATCTTCGGTCTATCACTGGTCGCTTGTGCAGGGCAGATCGACGGGGGAGGGCCGGGAGGCGACGATGACGTTCCGGCCCCCGATTGCGGCAACAGCGCCGTCAACACCGGCGAGGGCTGCGACGACGGCAACAACATCAGCGGCGATGGCTGCTCGGCCACCTGCGACGTCGAGGTGACACCACGGCTCGACGTGAGCGTCGACAAGCCCACCGTCGCGACCGAGCTGAACACCACGCACATGGTCACGGTGACGTTGACCGGGTCGGATGGATTTGGTGGTGCGGTCACCCTGGTGCCGAGCATCGTCGATGCGGCCGACCTGCCGCTCGCGGCCTGGACGATCGTGCTCGACAACGCGAACCTCAACGTTCCGGTGGACGGAACGGCGACGGCGATCGCGACCATCACGATTCCGAGCGAGAACAAGGGTCTCGTCGGCACCGCGAAGTTCGTCGCGACGAGCACTGCAGGGACGGGGACGTTCACGGCGAGCTCGGCGATCACGGCACTCAACCAGGTGACGATCGGGGTGACTCTCAGTGGAGGTCAGTGCGTCTATCCCGCCGACGGAACCATCAACGTGACGCTTGGATCGAAGCTGCGGTTCCTGAACAACGCAACGGAGAACATCACGATCCACATGCAGGGCTTCCCTCAAGGGAACCCGCTTCCGCAGGGACTCGATCATCAGCCCGATCCTGGCAGCACCCCGGCGACTGCTTACGAGCAGACGCTCGACGTGGGTGGCACGCTCGGTCGTATGGCGCAGTGGTATTGCCATGACCCGGGCCCGACCGTTGGTGGGCTGCGTATTCAGTCGGTCGCCGCGGCGCTGTAAAGCCGGTTGCAAACGCAACCTCCTGACGGCAGGCTCCACCCATGTGGAGGCCTGCCGTTTCGCGTTTCGGAGTGATCGGGTGCCTCGCATACATGGCGTGCTGGACCGGAGGTCACTCCATGACGCCGATCGCGACCGAGCTCGAGGGCGGCGCACGCGATGTGACGGGCTCGTACTGGTGCTCGATCGACGAGGACGCCGACGATCACCAGCGCTATCCGTGCGTCATCAAGAAGGTCGGCGACAAGCTCATGCTCGCGAAGCTCGGCGGCCAGGAGCGCCTCCGTGGCCACATCACGCTCGACGACAAGGACGGCTTCAGCTTCGTGGGCGAGCTGTATTGCCCGTGGGGAGACTGCAACCAGGAGCTCCACGGAAAGTTCAAGCCGGTCGGTCGCGGCGGCTTCAAGGGCATGTTTCGCGAGGAGGCGATCGTGGTGCACCTCGTGCCGGCCCCCGCGAATGCGTTCGGGGGCAGTGACTACGGCGGCGACCAGTACGGCGATCCGTTCGGCTACGATGGGTCGAGTGTCGGTGGCGTCGGCTACGGTGGGTCCCGCAGGCACCGCATCGACATCCGCGGCCGGCGCAGGCCATGAGCTTCGAAGAGCTCGCTGACGCCTAGCTAGTTCGCGCGTCAAATCTCGGTTTCTCGTCGAGGATTCGACGGTCGAGCCGTAATTTCGCGTGCCTGGCGGCTCTTCGGCA